>ERZ773010.334-NODE-334-length-34322-cov-4.678729_pt1 | contig 34322 bp, 20 predicted proteins | sample MGYA00580842_ERZ773010 | MGnify/ENA primary metagenome ERZ773010 (study PRJEB29015, sample SAMEA2737982) | human oral metagenome | biome: human oral; feature: human-associated habitat; material: dental | place: China | collected 2107 ... | reverse complement strand
TAAATCTGTAAAACGCTTAAATTTATTTAGTTTTATTTCCTTAATCTTCATATATTCCTAAAAAATTAAAATTTTATAATAAAATGACAACTAACATATAGAGTTAACGTGGATATCCATAGATGTAATAATATTTGGCAGTTCTATTTTATCCACAACAAATCATCAACTCTCACTCCCAATATCTTTGCCAACTGGATGAACATTTCAACATTGGGCTGAGCAACATTTGTAACCCACTTTGATATAACGGCAGGGTCTTTGTCAAGGATTTCTGCCAGTTGTTTATTTGTCATACCTTTTTCGGCAAGTACCACCTTTAGGCGATTGATTTTCTTCCGTTCCATGCTTATGTAACTTGATTACGCTATAAAGTTATTCATTATTTCTTAAAGCACATGCTTTTTCAAGCAAAAAACAGTCTTATTCAATCAAAAAAATGTTTTTCAATTCATTTTTCATCTTAAATGTTCAATTCTGGCAAACTATTGATTGCCTCCGACTTCAACTTATCCACCGCCCGAGTGTATTTCTCGGTATGTTTCAATCCGCTATGCCCCAATAGGCTGGTAACGGTCTTGATGTTGGCACCATTATTCAGAATATTCACAGCAAAACTGTGGCGAGCACAATGCCAACTAATGTGTTTATTGATACCTGCACGCTTTATCCATCGTTTCACAGATTTGCTGCAACTCTCATACGAGGGGAGGTTGAAGATAGAAGAATTTAAATCTTCAGGAGCTTCGCCAATTAAAGAGAGTAAGCCGTCATTGAGAGGAATAATAACACCACTATGTGCAGAATGTCCTTTGGTCTTATTCTGTTCAAACTTCAGTAGGCGATTGGTATAATCTACATTCTTATAGGTAAGGTCTTTTACATCACAGAAGCGCAGACCACAATACAGACAAAGGATAAAGGCTCGCCTGACATTGGGATTTTCATTATCATAATGGCATTGAATCAGTGATTGAATCTCATCCATTGACAACACATCTTTGCGTAAAATCTGCTCATCCACCTTGCACACTATTCCCTTACAAGGGTCTTTCAACATCACTTCGTGATCGATGGCATAACGAACAACTTTCTTGAAACGCTGATAGATACTCTTTGCTCCTTCGCCGACACTTCTCGATTGTAGGTATTCAACAAATTGTTCCATCATATCCTTGGTTATCAAGTCGGGCTTAATGCCAAACTCATAAACTGGATATTGCTCTTTCAGAAAATCTTTAAAACGATTCAAGGCTATCTTTATCATCCGCAAGTCTTTCTTCGTATAACTGTCTATGTAAGCCTGATAATAGTCCAAGAAATTGACATTTCTGTCTTTCTTCAGACGATAACCAAGCATACTCTCCTTAAACTGTTGTTCCCGCTCTGCACGAATTTTGGCAGCCAATTTAAGTGTTTCCTTGTTCTGTTGTCGTTCCGCTGGAGTACGAGGCTTAGCTATCAAGTACAACTGCAAATTTTCTTTTCGCCTGTTGTGCTTAATATGTACTTTTGGCTTGCCCATCATCTTGCCTGTTTCGTACAAAACGGGCTTGCCGTTTTCGTCTAAAACCGGTGTTTCTTCTCTACCGAGATAATACTCCAGATAAAGACTTATCCGACCATCAGATAGCACATTTTGCTCCAATTTCGGGTTTTCTTTTGCTTTATTTTCTAATTTTGCCATAATTGATAGTTATGTACCTAAATGTGTATCAAACCGAGTAAAATCATTAACTCATTTATTTTCAGATGTTTTCTTATTTTGCAAAGATACTAAAAAGTTCCGAATGCCAAAGTGTACTAAAAGTGTACTATCTAACTAAAAACAGGTAAAAATGGGCAAAGTAGCCAAATATAAGAAAATTATAAATAGCTGATTATCAATATAATATATTCTTTTCATTTCTCTTGTTTTACCCACTCTGTACCGGGTCTGGGTACGACAATAATAAAGGAAGCAGTTTTATATCAACAAGATATGATTGCTTCCTTTCTTTTTTGGTTCACCACTAGTGGAGAGTCTCCAAAAACCTATTTGACATAAACAACAACCCCACAAATGAAACATCACTGACATGAAGAGATTTCTCCTTTTTACAATTATTCTATTTGATAGTGTTCTTCTCTTAGCCAGCAACTTATTGCAAACTAATGCATTAGACAATAGTATAGGTGAGCTTTCCATGTCGAATTGGAGAGACATTAAAACAGGCGATTGGGCGATTGGCTTTTATGAAGACGGTGTGGTTTACAAGGCTCATTTTTGGAAGTATAAGCAAAAGGAACAAAAGAAAGGGAAATATCGTTTTCTTATAACAAATGGGACAAAAGACATTTCTCTCGAGGTGATTGAACAGAAAAACAACTTACGAAAGATTGTATTTGACAATTCTCATTCTATCATTTGCCAAAGAATAACGACACAACAATTGCCAGATTATCCTGTAAAAGACCATTCACCCATTAAAGATACACATTATAAGCATGGAGAACAGGTTACTCTTGTTGGGTGGATGCGTAACATGCCCGCAAGTAAATCGGAGAAGAAACACTTTGATGTTGTTTATTCTGACGTATTTACAGACAAGGATCCATTATGCACTGCGGAAATAGACAACAATGGCTTTTTCCGCCTGACGTTTCCACTAGTCAACACTACTGAAGTTTACCTCGACCAGCAACGCGCCCGCATCATGTCGGTGTTTGAACCTGGTGAAACCTACTTTCTCTTATGTGACTTCAAAACTGGTGAACGTTTTTTCATGGGGGCGAATGCGCGTTTACAGAATGAGATGTTACGATTTAGTTTCGTGCCCCATTTGAAAGTAAAAGAAGATAGAGAGCCATTCTCTGATTTTATGGAACGAGTGAAAATTCATGTTCAACGCAGTGAAGAGAGTTTCAAGAAACTAATGGCTGACAACCCCAATCTCTCAGATCGCTTTAAAGAATATGTGCAATCAAGGATGAAGTATAATGTGGCATACGCTATTAGTCAATCAAAATACAGTACGCCAACATTTAAATTACCACAAGATATTCGTGAATACTTATATCAAAACTTTTGGAAGTACCCAGCAAAACCTGCCACATTATATAGAGAAATGGTGTGGTTTATGACTGATCTCCTTAATGATTACACGGAAAAAACATTCGCTGAAACACTTCAAAATGCTGATAAGATGTATAAGATTGGGGTAACCGACAAGGAGAAGGTAATGCTGGCGAGGTGGGATAAAATAGATAAAGAGATGCAGATTAAGTTTGGTAACACCACAAACGACGAAGAAAAAAGAACCATATACCAAACATATAAGAACGAGAACAGCGATGTTTGGAGAGCATTTGAAAGCCTTTCGAAGAAATATGCCACAGAGATAGAGGCCTACAATATAAGATGTTACAACTTCACTATCGACTCGTTGGGATGCACGCAAGAACTAAAAGATATTCTACTTGCTGCTCGCTACTGCAAAACTTTAGAACGCCAATGTCATTCACTTCCTCAACGGCTGCTGTGCGAATTGAACACTAACGTTGAAATGGCTTATGCAAAAAACATTGTGATGCAAGAGCATCTAAAATATTTTACCATTGAACAGCAGAGCCAAAAGCTTAATAAATATCTAAAAAACAATGCAGACGTGTCGGGGATAGAGGATGGGAAAGAGTTGTTTAACAAAATAACATCACCTTATCGCGGGCATTATATTCTCCTAGATGTTTGGGGAACCTGGTGCGGTCCATGTAAAGAGGCACTGTCGCATAGCCAAGAACTGTTCAAATCACTCGCTCCATACGATGTAATTTTTATGTATCTTGCCAACAATAGCCCCGTGGAAGCATGGAAAAACTGCATTCATGAATACAAACTAACAGAAGACAACTGTGTGCACTATAATTTACCACCCAACCAGCAGGCCATTTTTGAGAGATATATCAAACTTTCTTCCTATCCCGCATATAGGTTGATTTCTCCTGAAGGCAACATAATGGACTTGGATATCGATCCTCGTACCCCTGCGGGACTTGAACGATTAATAAAGGTTTTAAGTAACAATGCGAATGTAATAACAAGGTAACGTAGCCGAGCATCCTGTAGCCCATCGTTTTCTATACCTGTTACCAATGGCTGATTACAGAAAAGAGAGACGGCTAAACCGTGGTTTTCTATCGTAAAATAAGGTTGAAGGAAACTTAAGGTCTGTTCTAAAAAACTCACTATGGTTCAACAAATGTTTCAGATTTCACCATCCACGACCTATCTATTTCCCTTTTCTCACTCAGCAAGAAGCCTGTTTTCTCGGCATAGTAATGTACAAAGGCAAGTTTGACTTTTCTCATTTGGATCATGAGGGCAGCCTTTCATTCGCATATTGCATTATGTTTCTTCAAGAAACAAGCAGAATTTGCACTGCTAAAAGTTTAAACCACCAAAGGTTGTTATTTTACTATTCACCTTGCAACTACAAGATTTTGCAACGGGTATGTGCATAGTTCCTGCACCCTTAGCTAAACGAGAAAGATAAAATGCTATATTAGATAAACAACATGAAAATAGACAAAACAAAACTTGCGCTTGTTCTACTTGTGGCAATTGCTACGATAATAACATGCATAAACCCTATTTATCCCCACGAGCAACTGCTTCAACACATTGGAACAGTTTTATTGTTCATTCCACTAATCACTGATGTTTTTAAGAAAGCAATGCCCATGTCGGCGTTTGTAGGACTTGTATGCTTTACCATCCTGCACGTTATTGGCGCACGCTATATCTATTCGTACGTACCCTATAAAGAGTTTGCTGTTTCGGTGGGGATAGTTGATTCGGGGTTCTTTCAAGATCCTCGTAACCACTACGACCGCTTGGTGCATTTTTCTTTTGGTGTATTGCTGTTCCCGTACCTAGTCTTCGTCTGCAAGAAATGGTTTAAACAGCAGCGGTTCATCGCAGTTTTTATGGCATGGCTGATGATTCAAACAGGTAGCATGATATACGAACTGTTTGAATGGCTGCTATCCATTGTTATGTCATCAGATGCAGCAGACAGCTATAATGGTCAACAAGGAGATATGTGGGATGCACAAAAAGATATGGCGTTGGCCATGTTGGGGTCTACAGCGATGCTTTTACTTTATATGTTACGTTCAGTACGAAAAGCAGGAACTAATACCGTTATCTTGCACTAACAGACCTTGTACGCCACTCTCTTCCCATCCTCATATAGCGATATAAATCTCTGGCACATATCATAACGCATAGCTAAAACATCAATTACCCTATGCACACCCTGCATCTCCCCACTCCCTGCCGGGCATTACTGCGTCTATTATCAAGTTGAAATGCCCATTCTCCTAGAGATTCACGACTTCGATGTTCGGTAAAACATCGTTATACTTCTTGCAGCTTTCGATATTTTTTCGGAACTTTGCAAGCAAATTGTGCGTAGCTACGATGATGGCGCCTAATGAATTCAGTATTGTTTAAGCTGCTTGAATTGTGCCTACGCCAAACTAATTAACAATTAACGTTTTATTTTTAAATCCAAATCAATAGACATTGGCATAATCAATTACACCTAATTAAAATGAACAGAAATTCAGCAAACAAACTTTGTAGGCAGCTGTGCTTAATTGTTGCGTTCGTTTTCAGCGTATCTGTTGCTGCACAGCGCGACTTTTCCACCATCCGCACTGGCGTAAATGCCACGGATGCAAAGATTATTGAACGTGGCGTTAAAGCTTTCGAACGCCCCAAAGACGCGGCACATACACGTGGAAACGGCTTCGACGACGACAACAAAGACCATTATAAGAATAACTGGAACGGCTACGAATACTACCGTTATACTTACCCAAGCATCAGCGCCAAAGGCGAACCTATAACCCTTACGGCCTTAGCAGCGATGCCAACAAAGTACACAACACCTATCAACAATATCATTTTGGGATGTCATGTCACGATAACCGACAATGCCAGCGCACCATCCGAGTATATCACAACAGGCGATTGGAAAAGCGACGTGGGCATGCTCATCATGCATGCAAAAAACAAAAGCGCTTCTGACGTGGCCTACAACTGCTTGGTTATTTTACCCGATTACCAAGGATATGGCATCACCCGAAACGAGGCACACCCCTATCTGGCCCAAGAGATAACTGCTCGGCAGAGCGTGGATGCCCTTCGTTACGGTATCGAACTTTATAAAACAAGCAAGAAAAACAGAGCTAAAATCAGGGATAATTGGAAAACTATCTGCGTGGGTTATTCGCAAGGAGGGTCTGTTGCCATGGCTTGTCACCGGTTTATGGAGACCAATTTCCTTGATGCCGACCTGCAACTGGGCGGCTCGGTATGTGGCGACGGCCCTTACGACCCCATCGCCACGCTGCGAACCTACATCGCCGAAGATAAAGTGTACATGCCCGTTGCGCTGCCCCTTATCATCAAGGGCATGCTCGATTATAACCCTTACATGCGCCGACACGCCATGAGCGACTATTTCAACAAGCGCTTTCTCAACACGGGTATCGTAGAATGGATTGAGAAGAAAGAAAAAGACACGGGCACAATACAAAACGAATTAAAGAAGACATTCAACTTCCAAAAAGACGCGAAGGGAGAATACATCAAGGTTTCGGAGATATTCAACCCCGACGCTTTTGAGTTTATGAGCAAGAGAATGAAAGGCGAACCCACCGAAAAGAACCCTAAATTCGACGACTTATATACCGCCCTCACCGTAAACAACCTTACCGAAGGGTGGAAACCCAAACATCCCATCTATCTTTTCCATTCAAAAGTAGACGAGGTTGTGCCCATCAGCAATGCCGAAAGCGCATATCAAAAGATGCGCACAGATGCAAATCCCACCATCATCAAGTACACCTATACAGACAAAGGTAATCATGGGGGGAGCGGAAGGTCCTTCTACTTCGCTATCTTGGGACAGAGTTATGAGGAGATGGGCGTAAATGCGATTGCCGGAGGAGAAGAGTCTTGGAACAAGTTTAACCCATAAATGGGTTTGGATAACAAAATCATCAGCACTGAATCAATATGAAAAAATATATCTTACTGCTGCTTCTTGCAGTGTGTACACCGCTTTCTGCCGACACGTTAGATAAGGAAACGCTATTTAAGGGAACGGCCATGCTTAACGGAAAAGCCATTCCGATGTGGTTTAATGTCACAGGGAATGCAACCGTAGAGATAGGCAACGGCAAGAATGCCGCTATCAGTCAGTACGCCGAAGGCAAACTTGTTGTGCCGGCCAACATCGTAAACCCTGCCGATAATAGCAGCTACAAGGTAACGAAAGTGGCGAATTTTGCGTTTAGCCTTTGCAGCAAACTCACCGAGGTTACACTCGAAGAGGGAATTAAAGAGATAGGCGAACAGGTCTTTTCTGGCTGCAACAGTCTGGCCTCCGTTCGTTATCCTGCTTCACTAACCACCATAGGTCGAGGCGCCTTTATGGGATGCAAGCAACTTAAACATGCCCTTCTGCCCGAAAATTTGGCCACAATTGGACAAGAGTCTTTCGTTGAAAACCAATTTGCGGATAGCAAAATGCAGCTTCCCTGGCGAATAACCACCATCCCCGTTGCGGCCTTTCAAGATTGCATACTCCAGATAGTGGTGCTTTCGCCTAGTTTGATAAGCGTTGAAGAAGATGCCTTTCTGCGTGCTGGAGCATGCGACTTCTATATGTTCGACAGAAATATAGCGCCAATTGTACACGATAAAGGCATAAGCGTTGCCAGCCATTGGTTTGCCACAAAACCACAAAACTATGACAAGAAGAGCTTCTGCAACGGACTACTTCCCATCAACGCGATGGTGCCCCAAGACGAATTTACCGCCGAAAACATCACTTACAAAATTGAACAAGCTGGCCAATACCCTGGCGTTTTCACCGCTTCGGCTTATAAAAAGAGCGACGAGTTGGCTTGGACCAGCGAGTTTAACGCCTTAAAAGAAAGCGTGATCAACCCCACTTTCCCCGGTAAATGGAAACCCAAATTTCGCGTAAATGGCATAAAGTCTACGTTCTTTGCAGGTGCAGAAATCATTAAACTCCATCACATAGCGTTACCTGCAAGCATTGATGCATCGCTTGCCAAGAGCGCCTTTGCCCAATGTAAGGCGCTCGTTTCGCTCGACTTGTCGGCGATGAAGCCATTAAACGAGGGCGAAAGTAACGCTATTTTAGGTGGAATTGCCGAAAACACCATCGTGTATGCACCCAAAGGGCAGGCGCTGAGCTATCGCGATTGCAACGTGGTGCTAACGAAAGATAACGGACAACGCCACACCCGCCATTTTAAAATACACCTTGACGACGGTTTCGATGCACTGGCCCTCGAAGCAAGTCTTGCCTATCAACTTCCTTATAGCTTTATGGCCGAGCGGGCAACGTTCTATCGTTCGTCTTTCAAAAACAAGCAGAAAGAAACGCTCGTGTTGCCTTTCGCTGCCAAGCCACAAGGAAAGGCCTACGCATTTGCTGGTATGAAAAAGCAAAGCGGAACAGAAACAGTCGCCTCGTTTGCTAAAAAAGACGAGCTGCTGGCCAACACTCCTTATATATATGAGTCCGACGGAAGTGAGATTTCAGCAGAGAATGTGGAGGTAAGCCCCAAAGTTGCAGAGTCGAAACCTCTGGAGAAAGATAACCTCTTTGCTGTTTACAAGACGGATTTGATCAAAAAACTGGCTGAAGAAAAGCTTCTTAACGGCATTGTTTATACCTTTAACGCTGATGGAACAACAGGTGGCACTACTTTTGTGCAAGCCTCCGACGACACCAAAATCACTCCCTTCCATGCCTTTTTCCATTTAAGCGATAAGAATGCAGGTGCAAACCTGAAACTTATATTCGAAGGAGAAGTGTCTACGGGCATACAGAAAGTGTCGACAGAAGCAGCCAACGAAGACAATACTTGGTTCAACCTGCAAGGCATTCGTTTTAACACCAAGCCTCAAAAGGGTGTTTACATTCACAAGGGTAAAAAACTGATGGTGCCGTAAAGGCTTGAGATGGTGGTGTATGGCGAAACCAAAACCAACAAGCAATGCCATACCCCACTTAACCAACGAACCGTTGTTCTCACACGGGGACACAAAGAATGCGGAGACATTGCGATGCGCTAAGTGTACGAAAACTGCGCCATCGCCGCCACTCCACGATATTCCTTGTGTCTCCGTGTTATTTTTTTATGCGCCTCCTAGCCGTTGCGTGAGGATGGTTTTACTTGCCTAGCGCCATCTGTCGTTAAACAGCCTGGCGGTTGTACCCTATTCAATGTGTCATTCTTAATTATCTTTGTGTTTGCGCCTTTTTGTTTCCTGTACATCAATATATTTGTGTCGGCTTTGTTCCATGTTATCTGGAACGTTATTCCATATCATCCGGAACATTGTTCCATATCATCTGGACCATTGTTCCATCTCATCCGGAACAACACGGGAATTGCTAAAATCGAATGGTGTAATTTAACTGTCTGATTGCCAATACCATCAAAAGGAATACGAAAGGATCGTTATTAGGTTGACAAGTATTAACAGGGTTGATTGGCAAGTATTAATGGCATGAAGCGAAAAGATGAGACGAAGGGGTTTGATAGGTCAAATAATGCGCTTGTTCGAGATAACAATCAACTCGTAACAACCAAGCTATGGGTGTGAGCCATTTCGTTAACTGCCACCTAGCGGTTGGGCGTTTGGAAGGGCAGGGAAACGAAAGGTGAAAGGGTGAAAAGGTGAAAAGATAATATGAAGAAAGAAACACACAAGTTCAAAGATAATCATGCATGACGCATGAGGCGAGTCTATGCCATCACATGGCAGATATAATAGGTCTGCTAGGGAAAACAGATAACCCGCAACGACCCATGTACGCGCAAGTGGCATTGCGCCATCTACCGCATAGCAGTTGGTCTTTGGGGGTGAATTTCATACCAAAGGCATTGACTGGGTATATCTATTAATAGCTTGTATTGTGTTATTTACCGCGTAACGGTTGGGCTTTTGCGATGAATTTCATGCAAAAGGCATTGTTTAGGTATATCTATTAGTGGCTTGTATTGCGCCAACTACCACGTAACGGTTGGACTTTTGCGGTGAATTTTATGCCAATGGCCTTATTTAGGCACATCTATTAGTGGCTTGCTTTGCCCTAACTACCATGTCGCGGTTGGGCTTTTGGTAGGTGAATTCCATGCCAATGACTTTATTTAACGTGAGTTCGATGAATTATAAGTGTCTATAAATTTGGTGATTAGCGAAATTTGTTGTAATTTTAAGGTGTTAACTTTCAAATAATTACGAACAAAAATCGCCATGATCACCGAGGACAAAGTTACTGAAATATTTTGTATGGCAGATGACTTCTGCAAGTTTTTTGATGCAATGACGGCAAAGTATACGCTAAAAGCTATTGGAAAAAGAAAATATCATCGAAGCTCCACCATGTCAAAGGCCGAAGTCATGCTGATAATGATTCTTTTCCATGCTTCCGGTTATCACTGCTTTAAGCATTTCTATCTTGAAAAAGTATGCAAGCATCTTCGCCATCTGTTTCCCAATGTTGTTTCTTATAACCGTTTAGTGGAATTGGAAAGGGAGGTAGCCGTACCCTTAACCTTGTTTATCAAGAAGGTCCTGCTGGGCAAATGCACGGGCATAAGCTTTGTTGACAGTACACCACTGCGTGTCTGCAAGAATCAAAGAATACATATTCACAAAGTTTTCAAGGGCATAGCCCAAAGAGGGAAATGCTCTATGGGTTGGTTCTTCGGTTTCAAATTGCACTTGATTTGCAATGAAAAAGGAGAGCTTCTCAACTTTATGATAACGCCGGGAGATGTTGATGACCGTAAGCCTTTGGAGTACAAAGCATTCATAGACTTCATCTATGGTAAGCTGGTCGGTGATAAAGGGTACATCGGCAAGAACCTCTTTCAAAGGCTTTTCGTTGACGGAATACAACTTATTACCAAGTTGAAAAGTAACATGAAAGGAGCTTTAATGAGCGTTTCAGACAGACTTTTACTCAGAAAAAGAGCCATTATAGAAACGGTAAATGATGAACTTAAGAACATTGCACAGGTAGAGCACTCCAGGCATAGATGCTTTGATAATTTCATCGTCAACTTATTAGGCGCCATTGCTGCCTATTGCTTGTTTCATAAGAAACCGTGCATCAATCTCAATAGGACTTTTGACACACAACTTACGTTGTTCTGAATTCGTCGAACTCACGTTATTTAGGCATATCTATTAATGGCTTGTATCGCATAAACTACCACATTGCAGTTGCGATTTTGGGGTGAATTCCATGCCAAAGGGTTTGTTTAGGCATGTCTATTAGCAGCTTGCTTTATGCTAACTACCACGTAACAGTTGGGCTTTTGGTAGGGCGCTCTATGCTAAAGTGCTTGTTTAGGCATGTCTATTAGCAGCTTGCTTTGCGTTAACTACCATGTCGCGGTTGGACTTTTGGTAGGACGTTCTATGCAAAAGGCATTGTTTAAGCATGTCAATTAGTGGCTTGCATTGTGTTAACTACCGCGTAGCGGTTGGTCCTTTGGAAGGGCAGGGTTGGGAGCGAGAGCGACCTACCCTGCCTAAGGGGCATGTATAATCCTTCAAGGCCGTAGGTCTTGGTCTTTTTCCTGTTGGTCGGGTTGTATATAAACGCATATTGCGGGCTCGCTATTTCTGCAACGTAGCAGGTCTAAAGGTCATTATCTGCTGGCATCATGTTTTAGTGAAATGTATTAGTTGTCATTTACATCCTTAACCACGAGTTCCTTTAAATGTAAAAAGACCAAGACCTACGGCCTTGTTTCCTTCTGTCATTGACTAGACAGGGTAGGTCGCTCTAGCTCCCAACCCTGCCCTTCCAAAGGACCAACCGCTACGCGGTAGTTGGCGCAATACAAACGTTATTTTTACTCTGAATTTGCATCAACCACGCCAACCGCTACGCGGTAGTTAGTGTAATACAAACCGTTGTTTTTCTCCGAACTCGCATTAATCACGTCAACCGTTACACGATAGTTGGTGTAATGCAACCTTTGTTTTACTCCAAACTCACACCCAATCACGCCAACCACTATGCGGTAGTTGACTCAATTCAAACGTTGTTTTTATTCCGAACTTGCATCAATCACATCAACAGCTACGCGGTAGTTGGTGCCATGCAACCGTTGTTTTACTCCAAACTTGCACCCAATCACGCCAACCGCTATGCGGTAGTTGGTGCCATGCAACCGTTGTTTTACTCCGAACTTGCATTAATCACGCCAAACCGTTACACGATAGTTGGTGCAATGCAACCTTTGTTTTACTCCAAACTCACACCCAACCACGCCAACCTCTATGCGGTAGTTAACTCTATGCAAACCGTTAATAGATATGTTTCAATAAAGCTATTGGCATGGAGTTCACCCCAAGAAGACCAACTGCTATGCGGTAGTTGGCACAATGCCGTTTGTGCGTACATGGGTTGTTGCGGATTATCTGTTTTCTCTAGCTGGTCTATCATATATGCCAGCTGATGATATTGCCTCGTCGAATGTGTCATGCATGATTATCTTTGGGTTTGCTGCTTTCCTTGCTTCATATAATCTTTTTATCCTTTCACGCTTTAACCTTTTGTTTCCCTGCTCTTCCAACGGACTAACCAAGACCCGACAGCAGCTGTAACAGACGTTTCTACATCGAATTTTGCTTGAATTATCGGGTATCTTATCTCGAACAGGCGTAGGTTCTTAATAGCTTGTTGTTTCGAATAGGGGGGATAATATTATTAAGGAACGGTTTGTAAACGTAACAAAGATGGGGGCAAGAAAAAGCGTAGAGAGCGCCTCACGCGTTCTCTACGCCATCATTAAATTTGAAATAATTTAATTTAACCCTTAAAATTTAAACTTTGAAAAAGAGATTTGAAATAAAGTTTACCTTCATCCTACGGGCACTTTAAACCCGAAGATGGTGGTAGGTATGTTGGTTCTTAGCCTACTTAGTTCACCTTCACGGGTGTCGTAGGCTGACTTTCTGCATTATCTTTCTTACTCACGGCCGTAACGAAGTATGTGCCAGCCTCGGTTAAGGTTACTTCTTGTTGGCGCGTAACGGCTATGGTGGTGGCCTCTTTACCAGCTCCGTTGTCGCGATACACGGCAAAGTAAGCCCCGTCTGGTCCGTTCCATTGCAGCGTTTTGCCGTTAGCCCTAACGTTGGTGGGTGTAGAAGGTGGTGTGGCTGCTTGCTTGCCGAGATAGGGTAGCACTGCGGGCTGCTTGTAAACGTCTTTAATCACCGAGAGAATGTCAACCGGATTATTTAGCAAGTCTTTGGCGCTGAAAAGCACGCTACCCGTTACCTTGTTGTATTTGCTGGCAAAGGCGAACTGCTTGGCAAGCTCGCTGGCATCCTGATAGGCAGCAGGACTTTTCGGATCTCCGAACTTATATGTGCCATATCCAATGAAGAGGGCGTTTTTAAACGTGTATTGCGACCACCAAATTAGGCGCTGGTTGAAGTTGGTTGCTGCGTTACCCATGGGGAAATAGAGCTGCGGTATGATGGCTTCGGTCCATCCCTCGCGCGACCATTTCACCACATCGGCATACATGGTATTGTAGTTGTAGTCGGGATTTCCTGCAGGACTGACGGTAAATACCACCTCGGGGCGTGTGGCCTGAACAACATCGTGTATGCCTTTAACGGCAAGGTCTACGTTGTTTCGGCGGAATTCTTCTATCGTGATGGTGGGTTTGCCATTATTGTCTTTGGGTGCATACTTCTTGTATTCTTCCTCATCCTTGATGGTTTCGCCAGAGGTGAGTGAGGGATAGAAGTAGTCGTCGATGTGCACGCCATCGACATCGTATTTGGTGATGAGGTCTTTTATGATGTCGAAGATGCGTTGACGCACCTCGGGCAAGGCTGGATTGTACATCCTAATGGTTTTATAGTCTACCATCATAGCCTGAGGTATGCGACTGTCTAGTGCTGGAAATGCCGCGTCGGTTGCCTTTTTCGTTGCTACGCGGTAAGGGTTGAACCATGCGTGGAAGGCAATTCCGCGTTTGTGAGCCTCGTCAATCATGAATCGAAGCACATCATACCCTGGATCTTTGTCAACCTCGCCCGTGAGATATTGGCACCAAGGTTCGTAGTCAGACTTATAGAAAGCGTCGGCTCTTCCACGTACTTGCACAAACACGGCATTGATATTGTTTTTCTCTAAGGCCTTCATATAGGCAATGTAGCTGGCCTTTTGGGATTCAGCGTTGTACTCGCCGCGTGGCCAATCAAGTCCCCACACGGTGGCCATCCATACGCCTCGCAGTTCTTTCTTGGGCAATATGGATTGGGTGGGCGGATTGGGGGTGTCGGGCTTTTTAGGTTTGTTAGGCAGTATGTTGTCGTCGTGATTACAAGCCACAACCAATACGGCGCTTAGGGCTAGTGCTATTTTCTTCCAGTTTTTCATCATGCAATCGTTATTTTTTTAAACCTCAATTTGAGGAGTTAAGGAGTTGCTGTTCGTTTAACTCCTTAACTCCTTGAATATCGCAAAATTAATCAATCCTTATCTTGCGCTATGGGCGCTTCAACGATGACAAATCCCGATTCGGCTCGTGAGGCGAAGAGATACAGTTTGGCATCTTTTCCATTAGCATCGCGTTCTATATAGAAGTTGGTGCAAGGTGAGGGAGCAGTGTTTCCTGCTCCACCTAAGATGAACGAGTAAACGGGCTCGTGCTGGCTAGCCGCCTCAAAGCGTTCGAGAGCTTCGGCAAGGTTGCTGCCTTTACTGATATCGTAGACATAGAGCGTGGGCGTTGCCTTGCTTGCACTGCCCAAACCAGCGGCACAGGTGATGAGATAGCGCTTGTTGTTGAACATGAATGCGCGTGCGGCAACAGCCTCTGCAGGTTGGTTTGCTGCGCTTAGGCTGAACTTCTTCTGGGCAGCGTTGCTCGAAAGGGTGATGGGCATGGCCAAGCCACTATAAAGATAGTCGCTCGTGTTTTCGTAACGGTAGATGTTCATTGACACCTTCATCTTAGGGTCGGCAGGCAAAATGGTAGGTTCTGACACGTTCTTATGGTTTGAAATAGTAAGGCGAAGAATGTTTTGAGCCGTGTTTTCGCCAAAGAAGATGTATCCATCGCCGTTCTTGTCGAGGTTGAGCGACATGTTGTCGCCATAGCGTTTGCCCGATTCGGGTATATCTTGCACTGTGGAATGGAATATCACTTCGGGTTTCGATGTTGGGGTTTCCCAATAATAAATCTTCAAGGGCGAGGGCTTTCCGCCTGCAAGTGTTGCCATATAGATGTGCCCATTGGCCAACGCACCCATGTTATAGGGGAACGTTCCACCCGAAACGTCGGTGAGGTCAAGCGGTATTCGGTTGATGTTACCTGCTTTGAGGTCGTCTACTTTCAGTAAGTGTGGTTTGTTGTCTGTACGTGTTACCACCAATACATGCTGTCCGTCGAAATCGGCTCCACGTGTATCTAATGTTTTAAAGTCTTCGTAACGATTGTCGCCTACGAAGCTATAAACTGTGGCGTTCTTAAATTCAGCTCCCCAAGATGGAATGTGCTTGCGCACCGTCATAAAGTAATCTTTATATCGGTTGTGGTTAAGTACGCGTATGATGAGTTTCTTTTGCTCGTCGTCGGGTGCCATCTTGCAGTCTATCTCTGTTTTTTCGAGCTGCGCTCCGTCGGATAATTTCGCCTCTAAGCGCAATGCGGAGAAGTTGGTAAGTGTGTCTAGCTTGGGGAAGTTCACTTCTTTCTTCTCTTCGTCGATAGTTCCTTCCACCACCTGATCGCCCTTTTCGCCTGCGTTCAGTATCTTAATGGCGAGCAAGTCGGTATCGTATGGCGAATCCATGCTGGCTGGGTAGTTGTCGCCACACGAAGCGAGCGTAGCCACCATCATGACAGCGGCCGCCAGACCTATATTCTTAAGCTTATACATGCTTTCTTTCTGTTTAAATTTTGTTGTTTGTAGGTATGCTTATTGAACTTTTGAGTTTCAGGGTTTCTGAACTTTGGTCGTTGATGAGTTAAGGAATTGAGGGGTTAAGTGGGGTAAACCAATAGCTGGTGGGCATAGTGATTAACTACCTTGATTGCTTGTAGTCCCGTCAATTCGTAAACTCATCAACTTACAAATGTATAGTTCAGCGGTTCATAACGAAAGTTAGTATCCCTCGGGCCATCCCTTTGTTTGCGATAGATGGTAACCCCGTTCGGCGTATTTCTTGATGTCGTTGTAGCCGATGGGCGAGAGATAGGGGTTCACGTTGGGCAAATTAAGGAAGGGAAGCCTACCTATTGTCTCTTTGGGATAGAAGAAACCCTTCATCTGACTGGCGTTCTTGCCATCGTAAGTAACGAGCTTGCCTGCCGCGTTTAGCACGCGGAATCCACCAATGGCCTTATCGTTTAGCACCTTTGGAAGCTCGGACGGGAAGTCTACCCATGTGCCTAGAAGTAGGTCGGGGTTAGCGTCGGTGTCCATATAGTTCAGCTTTTTCCATCGGCGCAGGTCGATAACACGCGAGAATTCGAAAGCAAACTCCATACGTCTTTCACGTCTTATCTCCCAAATAAGCTGTGGAACATCGGCGTCTCGCTTGGGGTCGTTGTTCAGTTGGTCAAGCTTCATGGGCGCCGTTTGGGTAACGTGGCGTTGCACCGCTTCTGCATCGAGTGGTCTTTTGCGAATGGCGTTGATGGAGATGTCGATGTCTGCCTGCGTAACGGCGGCCTCACCCAAAGTCGCAAGTTCGGCTTTTGCTTCAATCCAGTTGAGCAACACCTCGGCATAACGCATCACGGGATAGCCCGTAACATTCTTATCTCCTTGGAATTCGGGTGCTGGCGTACCTCCTTCGATGTTGAGGTAAGACAAAGCCGAACGTGGAATGAACTTCGTAACATATAGTCCACAGCTCTTCGCATTTTCTGTAGTCTTGTGATAGAACGTAGCTTCGAAACGTGGGTCGCGGGTCTTGATAAGGCTATCAAGCCTGAAATCTTTTGCCGCTGCCATAGTGCTTGAGTTCCAGTCTTTACCGTCGTTGCAGATAAAAGCCTTGATCAGGTCGAGATTGGGGCCAAGATCGGTGGGGTTGCTGGGTAGGCAATAGGATGCCACGCAGTGCGTAACGCCTTGTTCGGCATCGTACTTGCGATAGAGGATGCAGTCTTTTGAGTCGCTCAGGTTTGTCGACCCGAAGAGCGAACGGAAGTCGGTTGCGATGCCATACTTGCCGCTGTCGATGATCATTTGAGCTGCTTCTGTGGCCAGTTTGAAACAAGTCTTGGCGCGTTCGTTGTCTTGATAGTAGTATTTTTGCCAGCTACCTTCGAACAAAGCCCATCTGGACACGAAAGCTGCCACCACGTATCGGTTTACGTTTTGTGCGCCATCGTTCAGGCGAACGTTCTGCATGGCGTACTTGAAGTCGGAGAACACCGAGTCCATCACCTCGTTGCGTGGGGTGCGGTCTTTGTATATTTCGTTCAGTTCGTCGCGATGTATCTCGTGATTATAGTACGGAACGTCGCCGAACACGTTCACCAAGCGGGCATATTCCAATGCGTGGAAGAAGCGTGCGATGCCCAACCAGTGGCGAAATTGTTCGTCGGTGAGCTTGTCGCTCATAAGTTGCGTGATGCGATCTTTCATCACATTGGCTTTCCTCACCCATGCAAAGTTCCATGTTGGCCCAGTGAATTGACTTTCCCAGTCGAGCGATAGTGCAGTGGTTCCTTTCGAACTAGGCACCACTTTAGAGAACTGCGGCTGTGTTCCTTTTAGCACCACATCGTCGTTAAAGTTGTAGTTATTGTTCGGGGTGTATGCCGTTACCCCGTACCCTACACCATATCCAGGGAAGAAATTGGGGTAAAAGGCGTTGGCATAGAGCCTCACATTGTTTTCGTTAGCCCAATATTCGGGGTCCTCGGCCGAGGTAAGCGAGGGCCGGTCCAAAACGTCGTTGCACCCAGAGCAGGCCAAAGTGCAAACGGCGATAAATGAAAATATCTTTAGTTTCATAGAGATTGCTTTTTAGAAGGTGAGCTGTGCGCCAAACGAAAGCGACTTAAACACGGGAGTTCCCGTACCTGTTCGTCCGTTGTTATAGTTTTGTTTAGAGGTGAACATCGAGTAACCGGAGATGGCTTCGGGGTCGATGGGCAGTCCGCGCAGGTGATCGAAGGTGAAGAAGTTTTCCAACGAGAGATAAAGTCTTGCCCTGGTGAGCCCCACTTTGTTAATCCAATTTTGCTGGAACGAATATCCTAGGTTGATATTTTTCACGCGGAGGTAGGCCATGTTGAGCAAATACTTGCTCTGACGCTGCATGCTGAACCCCGTACTATTGTTTCCTAAGTTCCATGCACGTGGGTAGAAGGCGTCTGTTCTGTCCTCTCGCCAATAGTCGGTAGCGAAAGTTTTGGGTATCGCTCCTTCCTTGGCGTTGAAACCGGGGATGGCTAACTGGCCTTCTCCCCATATCTTACGCTTGCCAATGCCTTGGCAGAAAATGGAGAGATCAAATCCCTTATAGTCTACGCCAATGCGGAAACTGTACTCGTAGCGTGGCGTAGAGTTGCCTATTACGGCCAAGTCGCCGTGGTCGCCGTTGGTTCCAGCGCCCCCAGAGATATATCCGTCGCCATCAAGGTCTTTGAATTTCACGTCGCCCGGTGCAAAAACCAGCTTGTCGCCGTCTTCGTATTGTACCTGGTAGACGGGGTGGCGAGCCGTTTGCTTGTTGGTAGAACGCAGCGTACCTTTATATATAACGTTTGTGCGAATGATGTTCTTGCCGTCGGCGTCGTATTCAAAGTCCTCCTTTTGGAAGAGCCTGTCGGTTACAAGGCCATAGATGTCGCCATAGCGACGGCCTGTTGAATAGCTGTCGTAAACGCTTCTCAGCTCCCAAGGCTTTTGATAGTCGGCACCTTGAACCACAGTAGTGATGGCGTCTGCGAGTGTGAAGTTGGCGTTAACGCCAATTCCGTTGGCAAAGCGATGATTGAAATCAACAGACACTTCCCAACCTTTGGTTTGCAGATGTCCGAAGTTTCCTTTGGGCGAAGACGTTCCTAGGGTTACGGGAAGTTCGTCGCCAGGCACGATCATGTCTTTCGTGTCGCGCTTAAACCAGTCGAACGTAACGCCAAGTTTATTGTCGAGGAAGCGCAGGTCTACGCCAAGGTCTAGCGTTTCGATGCGTTGCCAGGTGATGTTTCTGTCGATTAGTGAAGGCGTTCCAAAGAAGGGCACGCGCTTGTTGTTGTCGTCGAGCCATGTGCTAGAACCACTTTCTATCACGGCACGATAGAGCGTGTTGGCCACCGATTGGTCGCCGATGCTTCCCCATGATGCCCTGAACTTACCAAAGCTAAGCACTTTGATGATGGGTTGTGCCAAAGGTTCGTTGGTGAACACCCATCCTGCCGAGAACGAAGGGAAGGTTTGCCAGCGCAGATGCTTGGGGAATTTGGACGAACCATCGCGTCTTACGTTGGCTTCGAGTAGGTAACGGTCGGCGTAAGCGTAGTTCAAACGGCCGAAGAAACCCAGTTGTGCCTCCCAATTGCGGTTTCCGTCTCCGTTATATACGCCTCCTGCCAAATGGAACTGCGGGTTGGTTTGGTCGATAAGCCCGTTGCGTAGGGTCTCATGGGAAGTCCATTTGCTAGTTACTTGGTTCATACCGGCCATGAATTTAAAGGCGTGTTCTTTCTCTGCACCCAGCCTTAGGTTATACGTGGTGTAGGCATTGATGGTGTTATTGTCTGTTGCTCTGCTGGTCTGTTGCACATAGCTCGATGCTACATTCGAGTAATAGTCTGCAACGGGGAAACGATATGCAGGTATTCCATCCGTGTTGGTGCGGTTGCCTTCTCGGTCAACGTAAACGGGATTACCGTCTTCGATCCATGGAACGGGATTGTACCACACTTGTCCTGCTCGATATTGAACAGCCGACTCGTTCGTTTCTTGTGCGTTGTGGTCGTAAGTGTAGTCCAGCTTAAAATCCCAATCCTTCGTGATGTTTACGGTTATGCCGAGGTTGATGTTGAAATATTTATTCTGTATGTTGTTGGTATTGGCTGCACCCAGTTCGTAAGAGGGCTCATGTAGCGGGCTACCATTGCTTGTTACGCCGATGGGAAACTGTGGACTCCAACGGTAAAGGTAGAGCCAGGGGTCGGCAGATGTGGTTCCAACGCCGGGATAACGTTTGTTTCGGTCGGAGTAAAGTGAGCTCATGCGTACCGTAACCCACTGGTTAATTTCCGATTGCAGCGATAAAGATGCGTTGTATCGGCGGAAGTCGTCAATCTTTGCCGTGCGCGACATACCATCCTGTGTGAAGTAACCCAGTCCTATATTATAAGATGTGTTACCCGATTTTCCGTTCACCGAGAGATTGTGCGTCATCGTTGGTGCCCAGTCGCGTACCATCGCTTTTACGCCATCGTAGAGGCGGTATCCGTATTTCTCATTGCCAATCACTTCCCAGTCGCGTCTGTAAAGCACGGGGTCGTTCCATTTAACGCTGCCTCCGTATTTCTCTTTCCATTCGCGCATGCGCTTTATGCTTTCAGGACTTACGCGCCACATACCGCCAGCAGGCAGGGGTGCACCGCGGTTAATTTGTGCGTCAAGCGTATATTGTAAGCCGTCGATACCGCCCATTTCCAATTTCCTTGCGGTGCTTTGGAACGAGAAGTTGTTAGAGTAGTTCACCTCTAAGCGGTTACTCTTGGCGCCATTCTTGGTGGTGATGAGCACAACACCAAAGGCTGCCTTGGCTCCGTAAATAGAGGCCGAGGCTGCATCTTTAAGCACCGAGATACTTTCCACATCGTTGGGGTTCACCACTTGTATGCTGGGTATCTCCACATTGTCGAGCAAGATGAGCGGGGAGTTGTTTCCTTCGATGGAGCCAATTTGTCCGCGTATCTTGATAAGCGGGTCGGAGCCCACTTCACCTGTGGGTACGCGAATGTTCATACCAGGAACAACGCCTTGCAGTCCACGTCCGATGTCGGCGATAGGACGGCTCGAAAGGTTCTTGTTTACGTCTACGCTGGTAACCGCTCCCGTAAGGTTGGCCTTCTTTTGGGCGCCATATCCCACCACTACCACTTCGTTCAGGGCTTTGCTGTCTTCTTTCAGCACGATGCGCATGTTGGCTGTAGCCCTAAGTGTTTGGGGCAAGAAGCCCACATACGACACCACAACTTGGGCGTTGGCAGATGATAGGCGTAGTTCAAACTCACCGTTCACGTTGGTTACGTAGGCGTTGTTGGTGCCCTTTTCGGTTACACTTACGCCGATAAGGGGTTCGCCGTTGCTGTCTGTTACCACACCTTTGGCCACCTTGTTTTGCTGTTGCATACTGGTAGAGTTTGGTGAATGGCTGTTGATAGCCGAGCCATGGGCGTGCACCAAGGGCGAAATGGCCCCAAACGAAAGTGCGAGGCACAGCAAGAGCGAAGCTCGCGGTGGTGCGAAACTTAACTCAAGTCTTTTTCTTTGGGATCCTTTGTGGAGGTTGTCCGATTGGTTAGAAATCTCATTCATGTCATTTACATCTATTAAGATTTATGGCGCGTTCCATCATATCCCCCTTTCAGATATACGATATCTTTCTCGAGAGTGTCCTTCAAGCCTTCTTTTTCTTGCTATAACGGTATTTTTGTTTTGCTGAAAAGCCAAAGGTCATTGAAGGTTCTAATCTGGAATCTGCCTTATGTTTTTAGTTTTGGGTATGCCTCACTGTTAGTGTGGCCATCTCGTTCGCTAATATTGCTATTCGCTAAATGGGATTGGCTAGTATGTTGTGCCTTGCATTATGCGCTTTGTAGTGTTGTGCTGCGGTACTTGCATTGATGGGTTGGCACTGCGCCTACCCATTATGGTAGGGTGGATGTTGGGTTCTTGTCTGCATAGGTCGTATTATTAGAGTGTTATTTTGTTGATAATTCTTAATAAAGGTTTTACAAATATAGGCTAAAAATCAATATAGCGGTTCAAAAAGGGAGGTTTTTAATGTTTATTTTCATATTGTTAATAGAAATTAATATATAGATTAAGGCGTGTTGAGTGTATGCTATATGCGTCAATTTGATATTGATCTGAACAAGGATATACAGTGGCGAGTTGTATGTTAAGACGGTAACGAATGCTTAGACAGTGGATTTATGGCATGCGCATAAGACATTCTTTAAGTCGACGAACAAGGTTCGGCTCGCGTGTACATGCTACAACAGACAAGTTCTCTAAGGCTGGGATGGGGCGTGAGAGAAACGACATGGCATCGGAACCAAACTTACCGTATATGACTTTGGCGATGTCGACATGCCCGTTTAGGGCCTTACACAAGGCGTCCGTAATGGGATTGGCCTCCCAAATGTCTGCATATAAGCTTGCAAACCTGTTCCAAGCGGTGTCACCCGAGTAGTAATTTTCAAGCCCGTTGCCGTCCATCTGCTATAAGCCTTTAAACACCACGATATTGACACCACCCACGTTGCGCGCCGAAGGCACCACCAACCCGTCGTAACCGTTTTGCAAAGCGAAATCACCTAGCCTGTGCGTCAACTCATAGCAGTCGCCGGTGATGTCTTCTAACGTAACGCCCAAGAGTTTTCGAGTTTCGGGATTGGTCAGGTCTAGAGCGTTATGCAGTTCGTAATGGCGTGTCACCAGCACCCGCCTATTCATGTCCACGCCGTAGTGCATCACTTCTCTGAAAGCCGTTTCCACCGACGTGGCCGCATAAACTCCTCCTACTCCAGGTTTAGTGTAACGGTGATTAGAGGCCACGTTCAAAGCGTGCGGTTGCCAAGTGATGGCTAGTTTCTCCTCGTCTTCATATCGATATGCCGTGCCTTTGACATTCACGCCTTGTGGCTTTTGCCTTATATGCAGGCTATCCGCATCGTTTGCAACTTGCGCTTTCTCTCGAAATGGGAGAACGCGGCACGTAGCTTTTGCCGTTTGCAAACTGAATGGAGAAACACCGATACGGCTAGATGCACGTTCTGCACCTAGCCCTTGCAGTGCATTTGCGAAGAGCAGGGAAAGGAAGATGAGGCGAATGATAATGTTCGAGCCACTAAAGGTAAGCGCTTTTGGGAGGGTATGGCGTACGAGATGCATCGTGTTGTGCATTTAAAAGGTAAAAATCACGAACTCACGAACCTACGAACTTATGAACTCAGACACTCACTACGCTATCTGATAAAGAGCAATTCGCGATACTTGGGCAGTGTCCAAAGTTCGTCGGCCACAAGCAATTCTAGCTTATCCACTTCGTAACGAATGACCTCCATCCTAGGAGCGATGTTGTCGTGATAGGCAATGGCCTTTTCTCTTTCGCATTGTATGTTGTTGGCCACCTTACGCGCTTCCACCAGTTCTTCCACTTCGGTTTCGATGGTTTGTGTGCGTTGGGCAATCTCCTCGATAATTTTCACGTTACGCGACGTAAGTATGCGAGCCTTCTCGTTGGCGAAGATGCCGAACATGCTTTGTACGTTCTTGGCCAACCTACTTTGATAATGCGTGGCCACGGGTATGATGTGGTTCATACAAAGGTCGCCCAGCACGCGCGCCTCAATCTGTATTTTCTTGGTGTAGGTTTCCCATTTCACCTCGTTTCGGGCTTGTAATTCGTTGCGATGCATCACGTTCAGACTCTCAAACATGTGCACGCTGTCCTCGTCTAGATACCTATCAAACACCAGCGGACAGCTCGTTTCGGTATCCAGTCCACGGCGTTTGGCCTCTTTCACCCATTCTTCCGAATAGCCATTGCCATCGAACACGATGGGGCGACAGGTGCGAATGTCATCGCGCAGCACACTGACGATGGCGTGTTTGAGGTCTGTGCCCTGTTGCACAAGTGCGTCTACGCGCTGCTTAAAGCTGTTGAGAGCTTCGGCAACGGCCGAGTTTAGCACGATGAGTGCCGACGAACAATTGGCCTCCGAACCAAGAGCGCGAAACTCAAAGCGGTTTCCTGTGAAGGCGAAAGGTGAAGTGCGGTTGCGGTCGGTGTTGTCAATAAGCAACTGTGGTATCTGATCGATGTCTAGTTCCACTCCCTTTTTGCCTGCCACGGCAAAGCGTTCGTCATCGTTAGAACGCTCAATTTGTGCCAGCAATTCGCTCAGTTGCGTGCCAAGGAACGAAGAAATGATGGCCGGTGGAGCCTCGTGCCCGCCCAGTCGGTGTGCATTTGTAGCACTCATTATTGACGCTTTCAGCAATCCGTTGTGGCGATATACACCCATAAGCGTTTCTACGATAAAGACAACGAAGCGCAGATTCTCATCGTGATTCTTGCCTGGCGCATGTAGCAACACGCCCGTATCGGTAGACAAACTCCAATTGTTGTGCTTTCCGCTGCCGTTAACGCCCGCGAAAGGCTTTTCGTGTAGCAGCACGCGGAAGCTGTGTTTGCGCGCCACCTTCTTCATCAACGACATCAATAGCATATTGTGGTCTACGGCCAAGTTGGCCTCCTCGAATATGGGAGCAAGCTCAAACTGGTTGGGAGCCACCTCGTTGTGGCGCGTTTTGCAAGGTATGCCCAGTTCTAGGGCCTGTATTTCGAGGTCTTTCATAAAGGCCTGCACGCGTTCGGGAATCGTTCCGAAGTAGTGGTCGTCCATCTGCTGGTTCTTGGCCGAGTCGTGTCCCATCAGCGTTCGCCCAGTGAGCATCAGGTCGGGACGGGCAAAATAGAGGCTCTCGTCTACCAAGAAGTATTCTTGTTCCCAACCTAGGTTGCAGCTAACTTTCTTCACTTTGGGGTCGAAATATTGTGCCACGGCCGCTGCTGCGGTGTTAACGGCCTGCAACGAACGCAGTAGCGGGGCTTTGTAGTCGAGCGATTCGCCGGTGTAAGAAATGAAGATGGTGGGGATGCAAAGGGTGTCGTCGATGATGAACACGGGCGACGTGGGGTCCCAAGCCGAATAGCCGCGCGCCTCGAAGGTGTTGCGAATGCCACCATTGGGGAACGATGATGCGTCGGGTTCTTGCTGAACAAGTAGCTTACCCGAAAATTCTTCAATCATTCCGCCCTTTCCATCGGGTTCAACAAAGGCGTCGTGCTTCTCTGCTGTGCCTTCGGTTAGGGGCTGAAACCAGTGCGTGTAATGTGTCACCCCGTTTTCGTTGGCCCATTGTTTCATGCCTTTGGCCACGGCGTCGGCGATCGAACGATCTAGTCGAGTGCCGTTGTCGATAACGTCAGTAAGCTTTTCGTAAACGTCGGCGGGTAGGTATTTGTACATCTTCGCTCGGTTGAAGACGTACTTTGCGAAAAAGTCTGATGGTCTTTCGGCGGGTGTAATAACTTCTAGTGGTTTCTTTTTGTAGGCTTCTGCCACAACTTCAAATCTCAAGTTTGCCATTATCGATGGGTTTTGTTATCTGTTCGTGTGCTGCGGATGGAGACATTTGGCGACGCGGTTATTCTGACGCGTTGATGTCCCGCACCTGCAAAAGTACAACTTTTTGCGCGAAAATCTTGCGTTCTGATGGCATAATGATGGAGTTAAGGGAATTATTCTTGATGATGGTTGACAAAAGGGGTGCGACTCTTAACCATGATGACTGCTCGTGTGCATTTGTCGATAACAGGTATTGAAAGATGTGCATGCACATGGATAGATAACTGCCCCTACTTTTATTTCCACCTTGTCGCCTCCCTATTGTTCGTTACATGGAGGGTACGAGCAGTCATCGTGTGCATTTTATCTTTGCTGATGTGATACGTGTTCGTTTCAATATAGGTCAGATTTGTAAAATAAGCAGCATGACTTTTAACATTGTCAGCACCCTTTAAAGTCACCTGCTGCCCATCGGGTGGCAAATAGCCGATTCTCGCGAGAGTTGTTTGGGGGTGCTTGGCGTGTTGCGTGTGGAATAAGTGCGTTTTTCTTTCGGTGAATGTATAGCAACGATCGGGAGCAGTCATGATGTTTTTTGAACAAAATTGGACAGGCAAAGAAATGGCTGTCTCGCCGCTTGTCGCTAGGCGGTAGTCGGCACAACGATTGTTTCTTATTCCATACCTCGCGTGTGGAAACTTATCCCAAACCGTTGAAAGGTTATCTCCCAGCTTTTCAATTTACAATATTGCGAACCGAAAACCTGCAGGTTAAGCCGGCAGTTATCTAAATTGTTGGCCTGCTAACTAAGGTCGTTGGAATTGCTTCTTAGCAGTTCGGCAGTTGTTCCCGATAAGTTGGAACAGTGTTCCATATCATCTGGAACAGCATTCCATCTTAGCTGGAACAAGGTTCTTTCTTATCTGTAACGGGGTTACATCTTAGTGATAACGTGGCGAGTAGTTGAATATGTGGCTAGATGAGTTTGTAAATGGCGGGATAAAAGCTTAATGGCATGAGTGCAAAAGAGCATTAATTGGTTCGTGTCTGTTTTTTGATGGATGTGGCGCAGACAGACAATGGAGATGCTGTGGTTTTATTGTTTTTTGTTATTTTATTAACTTTAGCTTTTCTAGAAGGTGTCAGTAAGGGATGGTGCATTTGTAAAGTTGTTTTACGGACATTAACTATGGTTAACCGTAAGGAGGGAAAAGTAACTTAAAAGTGAAAAGATAGAGAGGTGAAAAAATGTGGAAATGTGAAAGGATATGGTAAGACGAAGAGGTGAAAAGATGCTGACACTGTTCGAGGGAACCATTTAAAGGATGAAATGTTACATGCCCCCTTGGTCTTATGTTCCTTGTGACCTTCTGTTAAAAGGGCTTGTGTGTCTGTTGTAGGACAAAAAGTGAAGAGGGCGAAAAATGGGATTTAGGAAGTTTGCAGCTCTTTTGCTTAGTTGTATGGGGTGTGGAATGTGCCAGCCTGAAGTGGTAAGAGGTTGGCGGTGTATTCAGAACGAGTCTAAGATACACCACCAACCGATGACGTCATTTAATAGGATTTCCCTTGTCGTCTTTTCGAGAGAGCGATGCCACTTGCACCTTAAAGTCGGATTTGGTGTTGTCGTCGTCAACGAATTTCCTCCCGTCCCAACGTCGGGTTAGGGCCAATCCCGAGTAAGTGGGATAGTCGCTGTTTTTGATGCTAACGAAAGGTACGTCGGTCACGGCATTGTATCCTTTGTCCAGTTTGCTGGGTCGCATTTGGAACTGGCTCTTAGGGCAAATTGTGATACAATCTACAACGTATTCGAAAGGAATTTCTATTACCTCGAAATCGGCGAAGGCACTACTGGTGATGGTGATGTAGTGCAGGTATCCTCGCTTGTCTTTGGTATCTTTGTAGTTTTTCGCAAAGTCTTCGGGCGTCCACGGCAACCTCACCAATGCCAATCCTCCGTGTTCGGATATTTCTTGCATCTCGTACGAAGGTATGGTGTTGCCACTCTTGTCTTTATGAGTCATGATAGCCTGTAAGTCGGGTACGTTGGGGTTGTTCTTTCCCGAGTGATCGTAGTTGGCGTTTGTCCATTCGAAGTTGGCTTTGCGTAGGTCTAAAAAAGCGTCTAAGCCCTTGTACAAGGAGAGGTCTTCACCTTCGAGTTCTTTCTCGAACACCGCCTTATGGTCTGTGGCGTATTTCGCCACGATTATCGATTGTTTGGGCTGTACGGGCAGGTCGTGTCCACTGCCAGGGAAGTACGAGATGGCATTCACGCCGTAGTATCGGTTTACGAAATCGTCTTTCGGGGCGAAGGTGATTACCTTCGTGGGGTCGATGGCATGGGCGCAAAGGGCCATGTTGTCAAGGTATTGCACCTGGTCTGTGGGGTTATATATCTCGATGTATTGGTCGTCGTTGTAGTTGTTGTTGATGTTCTTGAATCCCCATTTGCTCACGTCGCGCACCCAATAGTGCCCAATGTAGAACACCTCCTTGATGATAAGGTGGTCTACCTTGCTTTTTGCGTTGGATTGCTTGGTGGGCAATTCGTTTCGTACGCAGCCCGTGAGTAGGGCCAGCAAAACGAGTGTTGCAAGTTGTTTCATGTCGTGTTGTCTTTTAAAGTTGTGTTGATGTTCGGCGTTGGCTGCTTGTATGCTTGATTTAGAGGAACCAGTTGCCAAATCCGGAACCACCTCCCACGCCGTGGGTTTGCAGGTTTTGCGATGCTTCCAGTGCCTCGGCGGGCGACAGTCCTATTTCCAATCCCAGGTAATAATAAAAGGGATCGTTGGGGTCGATGGCCGTTGGGTCGGTGTCGAAGCTACTGCAATAAACCTTGATGGGTATGTTGAAGCGTATCACCTCTTGCCACTGCGAGTCGGCACCGTATTCCTTAGGCTCGTCGGGATTGAACCAGTCGGCGCAGATAAGCTTGCTGATGAACTCGTAAGTGGAATGTCGCTTGAGATATTCGTCGCGTGGTATGAGTGCTTTCTTCCCCTTTGGGCATTTCATAATCCTTACCGAGAGGTAGAACTTGGGTAGTAGATAGGATGGACGAGTGTATTTGCCGGCCTCTCCTGTAGCGGGGTCGGTACGTTTGGTTATCTCGAACGGCCATTCGCTGTGCAACTTGTCGTTCTCGTCGGCATCAAGGTCGAAGTTGAAATGACCTTTAAGTCCCAGGCGGTCTTGGTCGTATGGGGCCACAGCCCAGTCGGCATCTTTGCGCGTAAGTGGTGGTAGCAGCCTTTGGTTGAACAGTTCGCGCGCACCGTCGCCCATTGCATCGTGTATCCAAGTGTCGCGATAGGTGTATTCGAAGATTTTGGGTGTCGCGTCGGCACGTTGTTTCCACGTGGTTTTGTCGGCGAAGAAAGGCGACGGAACGGGCGTGCTGTCTACCGTTCCGCCTTTTTTCCATTCGCCGAACTTGTTTTTGTTGGGATGCCAAGTGCCTCGGCAGTCGGTCACTTCGTAGGGGTTTCCCTTGTCGTCGACATCGCTTACGGTGAAGAAAATCTGGTATTCGTCCGAGTGGTTCAGTATGTCGTCGTTCATGAGTTTGCCTTCCTTGTCGAAGAAATAGAGGCACAACCCCCAACGTTTTAGTTTTCCGCCGATGATGCGAATGTAGTCGGGACCTTGTTTTCCCGCATATTGTTCGAGGTAGGTAACGGTGCTTTGACGTTGCACTTGTACGCTAGGCCATTTGTCGGTGCCGTTGTGTATGATGGCAAACTGCTCTTGTCGCCACGGTGCGTTGTGGTAAACGAAGTTGCCGTGCATCATTCCATCGCCGTGCGAGTGCCCTTCTTTGAACATGGCCAGGCACGTAGCCCAGTTGGCGAATGCCCCATTGGGGTCGGGATTAGCCATAGGTTGGGTGGTACGTATCTTCTTTAGGCTGTCTACATACTTGTCGGCTCCGCTGTGCGGTATCGGTTTCGCCTCCAACGGATTGTCGTTGTAGTTGATGTTTACGTTGCCGAATATGAAATCGTCGCAGGAGGTGAAGACGAGCGTTGTGGCAACTGCGAGCATTGTGACGATGGTTCGCGCGCGCCATGCGGCACTGTTTCTTTGCGAACTTGCCTTATTGGCGTTGCTTGGTTGGTTTGTTTTATCCATGTCTTTGTTTCTTTTCTGAATTGCTGGGTGGTACCTATTGGATAGGTCTGTGCGGTGTGTGTGCACCCGTTACATCGCCACCACGCTTTTGCGGTGTTTGTAGAAGAAGGTGGCGGGTTGCGTGAAGAGGAGCCATAGCTGTGCCGCGTCTGCCGAGGGATAGAAGCGTTTGGCATCTTGAACGCATTTCTCTTGACCGTCTTTCACGTCGGCGATGACGCGCACGGGTAGGGGATAGTCGATGTCGAAGCTGTCCCAGCCCGATTGTATTTGGTTGAAGTCCCACAGATAACCATTCTCGCTGTTAGCCGTATTCACGTATTTGGCAGGTTTCTCGGGCTCTCCCACATGCTGCTGACCTTTGTTGAGGATGTTGCAGATTTTCACTTGGAGTGAGAAACAAATGTGGGCTTGCTTGAATTGCAGCACGCCCTTGAAGCCCAACCTGTCTAGTGGTGCGCCTGCATCTAGGCTTCGTGCCTGCCTGAGTAACCCCACGGTTTCGCCATAGCGTTGTCTTGGCGCATCGGTGTCGGGGTCGATGAAGTCGTCGTTGTACGAGTCTACGAAGAGTTTTCCCAGTTCTTCCTCTACGGGGTCGGTGTCCCGATATTCGTAGGTGAACACTTCGGGCGTTATTTTGTTGAGTTCCATCATATCCATCACCCGATATAGGTTATAGGTTTTACCGTCGGATGCCGTGTAGGGCTGTGTGGCTTCGGGCTTTCCAGAGCGTTCTATGGCTTTCCAAGCCAACTCGGGGCTGTATGGCACGTTGTTCTTTCCGTATTCGAAACCGCTAGGCGCGAAGATGTTTGTGGCTGAGAACTTGGTGGCTGGCACAGGTTGGCCGCCGGTTTGCCTGAAAGTGTAGCGGTCTATGTAAGTGGCGGGTTCGCCCAGCGAGCGCGGATAGGCCAGTTGCAACCCTTGTTGGTCGGGCGTTTCGGCCTTGTCGGCCTCTTTAGTTTCACCTCCCAGTGTGGTGTTGCCTATGCCGAAGAAATGTTGGTGCATCATGAGGGTGGAGCTATTCTCGTCGGGTACGCTTACGCCCTCCTTGTCTTTGGTGAAGGGATAGGTGGAAAACTGGTGGTTGATGAGCATTCCGTTTTGGTCGTAGTATTTCAGTTCCAGCCCATAATAGATGTCTGGCGATGCCACTACGTCGAAATGGCGGCGTTGCGTGGTGACTGTCATTTCGCCATTGTCGTCTTTGGCGATGTCTATTTCTTGCGTTATGGGTATCACGGTGGTGTCTGCGGCCACGTGATAGGTGTTGTAAACCCTAACGGAATCGTCACCATTGGGACCCACGCCGATAAGTCCGCCCTTGTATCCCATTCGCAGGATGGCGTGAACGCTGTATATTTGGTCGTGTCCCTTTACGTCGCGTTCGATGGACGAAGGGGGCGCTTGCACGATTTTCTTGAAGAAATCGTCCACTTGTTCGTTGGTGCAGCTTGCCGAAAGGGCCGAAAGGACGATGCCCATTGCCGCTGTTTTAAGGTGTATATGTTGCATTATATTGTCGCTTTTGTTGCGTTATATGGAGAACGTTAGGAATTAAAATTTAAAGAGTGTTCTGATGGAGAAGTTGGCTCCACGTTCGTGCGCGTAGTACCTAAATCGGTCGGTGTACTCCTTATAAAGGTTATTGAGAATGTTGTCGCCCACGAGCATGAGTTTCAGCTCACGATGTTGGGGCATGCGCAAGGCCACTTCGGCCGTACCGTTGAGCAGAAAGTAAGGGTCGGGCGAGTCGCTCACGAGATCCTTGTCGGGGTCGAACCGTGTTTGTTTGGTTACGTATATGCCCGAGAGCGAAACCGTTCCGCGCCATTTTCCGCTTTTATCTATGGCGCGCGTGTAGGTGGCCGAGAGTCCGTAGCGGTCTGAGGGCATGAAGGGCAGCCAGTCGTCGCGGGTAATGTTGCGCGCAAACATCCACTCGCCCTTTGCTACGAGCGAGAGACCTTCGATGGGCTTGGCCGTGGCTTCTATGTCGCCGCCCATGAGCCGCACGTCGTCTTGGTCGTAAATAAACTTGGGATACTTGCCGCTGGGGTGGTTGTGAAAGCGGTTTTTGCCCGTTCCGATGTGGTCGTATATGTAGCTGTTGATGCGTTGATAGAAGAAACTGGGCTCTACGTTGAGCCATGTGTTGCGGTATCGTGCACCCACTACCGACTTGTAACCTCGCTCGCTGGCCAGGTGCCTGTTGCCCAACACCCAGTACGAGCCTTCTTGCAGGCCGATGGCATAAAGCTCATTGATGTCTGGTGGACGCCACGACCATCCGATATTTGCCCTTACGTCCCAGTTGTCGTCTATCTGGTAATGGCCTGCAAGGCTGGCCGTGAAGTTGCTGTAAAGCTTAAAGTCGTCGTAGTAGGTGTAGTTGCTGAGGCTGGTGTAGCCGTTAACCGACATCACGCGGAAGTCGTAACGCATGCCCAGCGCCATTTGCAACCGCCCCCATTCGGCCTTGTGCAGGAAGTAACCTCCCATCGAAAGGGCGGCGAAGTTGGGCACGAAGGCCGGTTGTTTTGTTCCTGGGTAGTTGTAGTTGGTTTGATAAGTGTTTGATAGGCCTGCGTCGGTGGTCATCTTCCACAGCTTCCACTTGGCATGCCAAAGTACGTCTACCTTGTAGGTTTTAAGGATGAGGTCTTGTACGGGTATCCAACTCCATTGCGCTTTCTTGCGGTTTTCAAACTCCTGGCGCAGGTTTTCTTGGAACGAGAGGGTGAAATCAATCTGATGGCTTGGGTTAAGTCGCCATTTCAATTCACCTTTCAGGGTAACATGCTGCGACTGTTGGAAGGGCGGTTTTATCTCGTATGAGAAGGGTTGGATGGTCTGTGGGTCGGGTCGGCCATACTCAAATCGTTTCACCAGCTGGTCCAGATCGCTCACTTTACTGGCATAGTAGATGCCGCTACGCTGATAATAAATGCTGGAGAAGAGCGTGGCGGTGATGTGTTTTCCCTCAAACCCCACCATGCCCGATAGACTGATGGTGTTGTATCCGGTGTTATTCAGACGGTAATCGGCCGTGCGATAGTCGCCGCCTTTCGTGTACATGCCATGCACACGCGCTCCCCATGGACCATAACCAGCCTCTACGGTTGCGCTTCCGCTTGCACCTCGGGCATTGGTATCGTACCCCATATTCACGTTTCCCTTGGTTGTCACCCGCTTGTTGCCCCAAGGCAGTGGCGCATCGTTGAGCAATACCACGCCACCCATGGCACCGAAACCATAGCGTATGCATTCTGCACCCTTCACAACTTCAACCATGCTAGAACCTGTGTAGTCTAATTCTGGGGCGTGATCGGCACCCCAGCTTTGGCTTTCCAGCCTCACACCGTTGTTCATCAGCAATATCCTACTGCTGTGCATGCCTTGAATTACGGGCTTGGCGATGGTGTTTCCGGTGCTGATTGAGCTTACTCCAGGCACCGTTTCAAGTAGTTTGGCCAACGATGTGGCTCCACCTTTCTCTAATGCGTCGCTTCCGATGGTGGCTGTTTGTTGCAATTGTGTGGTATGTCGTTTCTGTGCCGTCACCTCCACATTACCAATCATCTTGGCATCGTCAACCATTTTCAGCGTCAATGTTTGCTTGGGGTTGGGTGTAAAGGTTTGAGTGAGGCGTTTATAACCCACCGACGAAACCTCTATTTTAGCCTTTTCTATTTTGGGTTTTAGTTGCAGTCGGCATTGTCCGTTAATGTCGGTTACGACTGGTGCAGTGGCGACGTCGCATCTTACCACGGCTCCTGCGATGGGTTCGCCCGTACTTTCGCTCTTCACCACCACGGTTTGAGTGGTTTCTTCTGCGTTGATTTGCACCTCTGTACCTGCCTTTGGGTTTCCAAATGCCCCTTGTGGCATTCCTCCCAAGCATAAGAACAGCGCTAAGTATAGCGTGGCGTGTCTAGCTATGCTTGTGGAGAGGGCTGTACACCTTTTGTTTCTTTCGTTTATCTTCATTTTAGTTTATAAATGTAGGGATTGTTTTTAGTTCCCCTGTTAAATGGTATAACCTCATGAGAGGGGTTTCTAGGGCCTATACGATTTCTCTGAATAGGCGTCTTTGGCTTGTAAACAGTAGCCTCTGAGCGTGGTTGTGCTATCCTGCAAAAGCGATGGTAAGGTGGAATGTATGTTCCTTTGCCTGGCTATATTGACTGATGATATTCTTCGCTCGGTTGTTAGGGCGGTCTTAAGCTGTCACTCCAAAATTATCCTAATTGGAGTTTAGGTGTTGCTTATTTTGAAGTACACCTTAATTATAATTAGGGAGTTTGCACCCCGTGAAGTTCGTATGTACTATCGCCTCTTTCCCTGAACCTGCCAAGGAACGAGGGTGGACCGTTGTCCCTTTCGATTGGCGATAGGTACTTGTGTTGATATTTCTTTTGCGTTAACGGCAGTTGAATCGCGTTGTGTTGAAAAATCGTTGCAAAGGTCTTAATAAATAATAACTCTCACAATACCGAATATTAGGTAAATATTTTTGGCTTTTAGTCGTGAGATACTAAGGAGGGGGGAGTGATGTGGAGGGAATGTGCGTTGATGTTTAGGAGGTTTTCTCCATTAAAGGAATTGGTTTACGCGAGTTTGGGATAAGAGATGTTCGCTTTGTCAACTATCGCGTAGCGCTAGTTGGTGAGATCGCTATTCGTTTT
>ERZ773010.331-NODE-331-length-34458-cov-7.905531_pt1 | contig 34458 bp, 32 predicted proteins | sample MGYA00580842_ERZ773010 | MGnify/ENA primary metagenome ERZ773010 (study PRJEB29015, sample SAMEA2737982) | human oral metagenome | biome: human oral; feature: human-associated habitat; material: dental | place: China | collected 2107 ... | reverse complement strand
TACCGGTTTCCCGTTTCACCTTCTCCCTCTCACGGGAGCGAGGCACCTGAATGCAGCCCGAATCATAGGCTGAAATCGCCCTTTATTCAAGAAGGTCGGAGGCTTTCTGGCAGCAATGCGGTGCACTGAAGGCAAGCCTCATTTGCGCTTATTGGTCGAATGCCATTCGATTGTTTTTTGTCTGACTAATGTGTCATCGGATTTCTGCGCCATAGCGCGATTCATAGCGCGCAGTGACCTCGTAGTGACCTGATGATTACTCCAAATTCTGCACCTGTTCCCGCATCTGTTCGATCAGCAGCTTGAGTTCCATCGCCGTCTGCGATACGACGCTGGTCACGGATTTGGAACCGAGCGTGTTGGCTTCGCGGTTGAGTTCTTGCATCAGGAAGTCAAGGCGCTTTCCGCAGGCGCCGCCGGTTTGCAGCACGCGCTCCACTTCGTCGAGATGGGTGGTCAGGCGCGCCAGTTCCTCGGCCACGTCGATACGCACGGCAAAAACAGCGACTTCCTGACGAATCCGCTCATCATCGACGCTGCCGAGCGCCTCAAGCAGCCGTTGTTTCAGTTTTTCCTGAAAAGCGGCCTGGGCTGCCGGAATTGACGGCGTCACTTCCTCGATCAAAGCACGCATACGGGTTACGCGCTCAAGAATCACGGCGGCGAGCTTTTCGCCCTCGCGCGCACGGCTGGCGATAAAATCCTCCAGCGCCGCGTCCGCCAGCTCCAGGCAACGTGCTGACAGGACTTCGGCGTCAGGCGTTTGCTCGTCCAGCATCCCCGGCCACTGCAACAGATCGTTGACGGAAAAAGCGTGTGCCCATGGCATTCTGCGGCGAACCTGTGCCTCCAGATCCCGCAGGCGGCACAGCAGTTCCAGGTTCAAGGCCGGCGCCGAACCGGCCACGCCAGCTGCCGACAGGCTGATGCGGCATTCCACCTTGCCGCGCGAAAGCCGCGCGCTGAACAGTTCGCGCAATACCAGTTCGCTGGCGCGCAGTTCGTCGCAGACACGAAACTGAAAGTCCAGATAGCGCGAATTGACACTCTTGAGTTCCAGATGCAGGACGCCTTGCCCGACATCGAGCGTTCTGGCGGCATAGCCGGTCATGCTGAAGATCATATTTCCCCTGAAGCGAAGAAAATTCCGAAAATCCCTGCGCAAACTTTACAGCTATCACGCAAAGCCTGAAAATGCCAAACGTTTTGAATGATAGCTGCGATTTCGATGGCTCAACAAGCAAATCACCCGCTTCCTGCCGGATTTCAGCTCGATGAATACCGCATCGAGCGTCAGTTGTCGCTGGGCGGATTTTCCATCGTTTATCTGGCTACCGGCGCTAATGGCGAATCCGTCGCCATCAAGGAATATCTGCCGAACAGCCTGGCGCTCCGCCCGCCGGGAGAAATCAAGCCGATCATCGACGAAACGAACATGCCGGCGTTCCGTTACGGCATGAAATGTTTTTTTGAGGAAGGGCGGACATTGGCGCGGCTTTCCCACCCCAATATCATTCGCGTCCTGAATTTTTTCCGCGCCAACGATACCGTCTACATGGTCATGGAATATGAGCACGGCAGTACCTTGCAGGAATTCATCCAGAAAAACCCCGCGCTCATCACCGAGAACTTCATCCGCAACGTGTTCACCAAGCTGCTCAACGGTCTGCGCGAGGTGCATTCAAACAAGCTGCTGCATCTGGACATCAAACCGTCGAACATTTACATGCGCAACGACTATGCGCCGGTACTCATCGATTTTGGCGCGGCACGGCAGACGCTGATTGGCGAGGCGCACATGCTCAAGCCGATGTATACGCCGGGTTTCGCCTCGCCGGAACTTTACGGCCAACGGGATACGCTCGGCCCCTGGAGCGATCTTTACAGCATCGGCGCATGCATGTATGCCTGCCTGACCAAAAAAGCCCCGCAGGCCGCCGACAGCCGGATCAAGGCAGATCAGTTAATCCCGGCGGTTTCGCTGCGCGTGGGCCATTTTTCGCGGCACTTGCTGGAAACCATCGACTGGTGCCTGCATCTGGATCCTCTGGGCCGCCCGCAGAGCGCTTTTACATTGCAAAAATCGCTGACGAGCGGTGTGGCGCAGCCGCGAACTGCGGGAAAATCATGGCTTGCCCACATGGCGCAGCGCATCAAAAGAACAGTACAAAGGTAAAAACCCGTGAAGTTCACCATTTATCAGGACAGTCGTCTGGGAAAACGGCGCAATAACGAAGACCGGCTGGCGTACTGCTATTCGCGCGATGCCCTGCTGATGGTCATCGCCGACGGTATGGGCGGCCACTACTACGGCGAGGTTGCCGCGCAGATCGCCGTACAGACGCTGATCGAGAGCTTCCAGCGCCAGGCCGGCCCGATGCTCGACAACCCGTTCCTGTTTCTGCAACAGTCGATTCTCAACGGACATTACGCCATCAGCGATTTTTCCGAACAGCATCGTCTTGAGGATTCGCCGCGCACGACCTGCGTTGCCTGCATCGTCCAGAACAATGTTGCTTACTGGGCGCACGCCGGCGACTCACGCCTTTACCTGATACGCGACGGCCGTGTGCTGACCCACACCCGCGATCATTCCCGCGTACAGCTTTTGCTCGACCAGGGCGTCATCAACGAAGCGCAGGCCGCCGTTCATCCCGAACGCAACCGCGTCTATAGCTGCCTGGGCGGCCCCAGACTGCCGGAAATTGAGTTTTCGCACAAAACGCCGCTGGAAGAAGGCGACGTGCTGGTACTTTGTACCGACGGTATCTGGAATGCCGTTTCCGACGAGGCGCTGGCCAAGGCGCTTTATTCGGACAATCTGATCCACACCGCATCCGCCTTGCTCGACGATATAGATGAACACAGCGGCAGCAATGCCGACAATTTTTCGATCATTGCCGTGCGCTGGGAGGATGCTTACATCGAAGCGCCCGACAGTCTGTTTTCCATCTCCACGCAAAGTATGCCGATCGACAGCATCACCACTGCGCTCGACGCTTTTGGACACAGCACCGGTTACAAAAGCGAACTGAGCGAAGAGGAAATCGAACAGGCGATTGAAGAAATCCGCCACGCCATCCAGAAATACGCCAAATAACCTTACCGATCACCAACGCTAAGGAACTGCCATGCGCCCCAGCCAACGACAGCCCAATGAACTGCGCCCGATCCGCATTACCCGCCACTACACCCGCCACGCCGAAGGCGCCGTGCTCATTGAAATGGGTGACACACGCGTGCTCTGCACCGCCAGCGTCGAGGCTAGCGTCCCCGCCTTTTTGCGCGGGAAAGAACAAGGCTGGGTCACGGCGGAATACGGCATGCTGCCTCGTTCGACGCATACGCGCACGGCACGCGAAGCGGCCAAAGGAAAGCAGAGCGGGCGCACGCAAGAAATCCAGCGGCTAATCGGCCGCTCCCTGCGCGCCGTCACCGACCTCAAAGCACTGGGCGAACGGCAGATCACGCTCGATTGCGATGTCCTGCAAGCCGACGGCGGCACGCGCTGCGCCGCGATTACGGGCGCCTGGATTGCCCTGCACGATGCGTGTGCCGGGCTCGTCGCCCGCGGCGAACTGGCCGCCAGCCCGCTGCTCGATCACGTTGCCGCGGTATCCGTCGGCATTTATCGGGGAACGCCTGTACTCGACCTCGATTACCCGGAAGACTCGGCCTGCGACACCGACATGAACGTCGTCATGACCGGCCGCGGCGGCCTTGTCGAAATCCAGGGAACGGCCGAAGGCGAACCGTTCACCCGCGCGCAAATGCTGCAACTGCTTGACCTGGCCGAAACCGGCATCAAGACGCTGATCACCCATCAGAAAACGGCGGTGGCCGCATGAAGCTCGTCGTCGCTTCCAGCAATCCCGGCAAGTTGCGCGAATTTGACCAGCTCCTCTCGCCGCTCGGCTGGGAAATCGTTCCGCAAAAGGAACTCGGCGTTCCCGAATGCCCCGAACCGCACTGCACCTTCGTCGAAAATGCGCTGGCCAAGGCGCGCCACGCCGCTCGCCACACCGGCCTGCCCGCGCTGGCTGACGATTCCGGCCTCTGCGTCGAAGCGCTCGGCGGCGCGCCGGGCGTACACTCGGCCCGCTACGCGGGAGAACCCAAATCCGACGCACGCAACAACGAAAAACTCATCACCGACCTGGCCGCACATGCCGACAAACGCGGTCATTACGTCTGCGCGCTTGTCTTCCTCCGGCAGGCCGACGACCCACAACCGATCATCGCTGAAGGCGAATGGCACGGGGAAATCATCGACACGCCGCGCGGGGCCGGCGGCTTTGGTTACGACCCGTACTTCCTGCTACCGGATCTTGGCCAAACGGCGGCCGAGCTGGACGCCGCAGAAAAGAACCGCCGTTCGCACCGCGGCCTGGCGCTGCAGCAACTGATCGAACGCCTGCGCGCCCGTCAGGCATGAGCGCGCCGAACGGCGCGGCATCGCACCCCCAGGCGCCAACACAGGTTCCCGTGCCAGGCTCTCTCCCCGCGCCTTTGCGGCCGCTTCTTCCGCCCCCCCAGCCCCACCAACCCCTCCACTCTCTCCCGCCGCTTTCCCTTTATGTGCACATTCCCTGGTGCGTACGCAAATGCCCGTATTGCGACTTCAACTCGCACGGCCAGCGCCAACCGCTGCCGGAAGCGGATTACATTGCAGCGCTGACGGCCGATCTCGATGCCGCCTTGCCGGACATCGCGGGACGGGAGATCGTCAGCATCTTCTTCGGCGGCGGCACCCCCAGCCTCTTTTCCGGGCACGCCATCGACGCCATACTCACCACCATCCGTGCCCGCTTGCCGCTGGCGCGGGATGCCGAAATCACCCTGGAAGCCAACCCCGGCACCGCAGAAGCGGAGAAATTCGCCGCTTTCCGCGCCGCCGGCATCAACCGGCTTTCGCTCGGCATCCAGAGCTTCAATCCGGCGCATCTACAAGCGCTGGGCCGCATTCACGACGACGGCGAAGCCCGCCGCGCCATCGAGATCGCTTTGCGCCATTTCGACGCCATCAACCTCGACCTGATGTACGGCCTGCCGCAGCAGACGCTCGACCAGGCGCTTGCCGACCTCGGGCAGGCAATGCGCTACGCGCCCGCGCACCTTTCCTGCTACCAGCTTGCCATCGAACCGAACACCGCGTTTGCTGCCCGGCCGCCCGCGCTCGACGCCGATCTGGCCGCCGATATGCAGGAAGCCATCGAAAAGCGGCTCGCCGCAGCCGGCTACCTGCATTATGAAACGTCGGCTTTTGCCCTGCCCGGCCGGTCATGCCGGCACAACCTCAACTACTGGACGTTCGGCGACTATCTCGGCATTGGCGCGGGAGCGCACAGCAAGCTGACGCAGTTGCCCAATACCTGTACCAACACCTGCACCGACACGTCCTCCAGCCAGTCTTCGCCATTCGATGCGACTGCCGGCGCCTCTTTATCCGCAGGTGCGCAGCAAAACCCGTTCAGAATCTTCCGCCAGGTGCGCTGGGCACAACCCGGACGCTATATGGCTCAGGCCGCCGCGGGTCATGCCTGCCAGGAAACATGGTGCGTCGACGATAACGAGTTGCCCGGCGAATTCATGATGAACGCGCTGCGCCTCAACCAGGGGTTCGATGCGGCGCTGTTTAGCCAGCGCACCGGACTGCCGCTCACCTGCATCGAAACGCCGCTGCAACAGGCCGTAGCCGAGGGTCTGATTGAATGGCGCGCCGCCCCGATAACTTCAGATGTAAACGCTCTGGCCACACCAATCCGGCCCGACAGTCCATCTGCTCCAGCGGCCCCGGCAACCCCGGCCAAGCCAGACCAGGCGGGCGTTTCCAGCCTCATTGTGCCCACCGCGCTCGGCCAGCGCTTCCTCAATCGTCTTCTGGCGCTGTTTTTGCCCTGAATGGGACTTTTGCCATCGGCGCCACCCAGCGAACACCAATCAGCCTGAGGCTTGACGGTATTGCTTTGCCCTGCCGCATCCGGCATGGACGCGCGCATCCAGCCCGTACGCCTGCCTCGTTTTGGACAGGCAATCCGTTCTGCCGAGGCTATTTTTTCCGTTTTGTCCGTTCGATCAGTTGATCCAGGCGCCGACGCAAATCATCCGCCGGTTTGCCTTGCGCCTCGGCCAGATTAATCTGGCGCATCAGGTCAGCCATCTGATCGAAAGTCGATTGCGCACGCTGCGTTTGCGACACGGCAGCGGACTGCAACGGGCGTGTCGCCGCCTTGTTCGTGGCTCCCTTACTTGCGGCTCCCTTGTTCGCGGCTCCTTTATCTGCAGCTCCTTTATCCGCCGCACCCGATTTTTTCGGCAGCGCAGACGCCGGAGCAGGTTCCTCCGCATCACCCGCCCGGAAAAAGACGAACCGCGCCTGTTCTTCGCCCGGTTGATTGCGTTTGGCGGTGATAACCACCGAATCCATTTCCTCCTGCTGCTGTGGCGGCGTATCACGGTTGCTGACGATCGTCGTCCCGGGGCGCAAGGCCATCACTTTTTGAATCAATTCGACGCGCATTGCATCTACCGGCTGGCCGTTGGCTTGCGCTTCCCGAATATTGCGCAGCAGCGTCTGGATTTCATTGGGCAACGCCGCCGAACGTGGCGCATCGCCGAAGCTTTCTTTGGGCGCTTTGATGGCGGCGGCAAACTCTTCCGGCGAAGAAACCATCTTGCCGATCTTGTAATGATCGTTGCGCATGGCGAAGGCGAGTGCGTTATCCCCCCAGTCATTCCGCGCCCGCGTATCCGCGCCGGCGTCGATCAGCGTTTTCGCCAGATCGTCATGCCCTTCGCGCGCAGCCATCATCAGCGGCGTCGAATAGTTGGGCGAACGGGCATTGATATTCGCCCCCTGGGAAATCAGGTATTTGCTCAGTTCGCTGTGTCCGTTAAAAACCGAGTAATGCAGGGCACTCCAATAGTTACCGTCGCGATTGATCGTTGCGCCGTGTGCAAGCAGCCACTTGACGGCCTCAAGATGATTGTTCCACGCAGCCAGTTGCAACGGCTGCTCACCGTGACGGTTGGAACGCCGCGGATTGGCGCCACGTTCAACGAACAGCGCCATCATCGGGACATGCCCATACCAGGCGGCGATCATCAACCCCGTGCCGATTTCCTTGCCCTGAAATTCCGGGTTCAGCCCTTCGTCGAGCCAGGCACGCACCTGCTTGATATCGTTGCGCTCAACCGCCCAGGCGAATTCGGCCGCATCGGGCAAGGCGGCATATGCCGTGCGGCATATTAACAACACCAAAAACAACACGCAGCGTCTCAGCCGCCCCCATTCAACCGTCCCGCACATTTTTTGTCCTTCCACCCGTCCCGCTTCTGCTCAATTACGATACCGTTTTCTGATAGATTGGCGCGCCAGACGGCGCCTTTTCTTCAAATCCGTCAATTAATGGGGGAAATTATAGGAAAATATCACCTCAATGCCTGCTTATTTTTCACCTTATCCGCCTTTTCGTCTGATTATCGCCTTCGCGCTGTCGCTCATTCTCCACGGCAGCCTGCTGATTTCGGACGCTTTCCGGCGCCTGCCCCTCCGGCCGTCACCGCCCCCGTTGCAGGTGATGTTGCGCACACCGGAACCCGTACCTCTCCCAACGCCGGAACCCGCACCAGAAATGTTGCTGAAAAACACACTGACAGCAGCGAAGGAAGAAACACCGGAAATCAGGCCGGCGCCGGATCTTACGCCCCCGGAGCCGACGCCGATACCAAAGCCAACGCCGACGCCGAAAGTCACACCGCCCGCACCGCGCCCCGACCTTCACAAGCCTTCCCCTGAAAAAAGGCCGCCTGCACGCACTGTCCGCCAACCCGAGAAACCGCATCCGCGCCCTGACAGCCGGCAGATTACGGGTACTCCGCCGCTCGCCGCCGTACAGCGCAAACTTTCCGAGTTTGTTTTCTATCCTGAAGAAGCACGCATCCAGGGCATCGAAGGCACGGTCTACCTGTTCATCCAGCTCGGCCCCGACTGTACGGTCGAAGATGTCCGCATCGACGGCAGCAGCGGCTCGCGGCTACTCGACAAGGCCGCCGAAAAAGGCGCATGGGCGATACACCAACTACCGGGCTGCCGCTCCGGCGTCTATCCCTACATATTCCGGCTTGTTGACTAACAGAAAGCAATAAAAAGGGAATCCGATAATTTTTATAAAAAGCTTATTAACAACCTAAAAATAACCATAAAAGCGCCTATTCCATTTATTTAGAGCAGGCGCAATTTTTATATTAACCCACCTGGATTTTATTTTAGCTTGCCGAATCCCCTAATCAAATAGTAAATAAAGAGAAAAATTAATTACTGATAGTTTTATAATATCCAATATTTAAAAAACAGCATTAACCTTATCTACCTAACCAAATAAAGATTGCCTAAAAATTGCTATATAGACAGTACATATAGAATACGAAATTCAGGCGATAAAAAATTTTAGAATATTTACGGGGATATTTATTTTTTTGGGTGCAGCGGGTGCAACAGGCATCACAAGAGTGCGGGCATGACTGCCGACCGGGCGGGAAGGAAGCATCGCTGGCTGAATCACCCCACTGCCGGCGGCAGAGACCTGCCACAACACCGCCACAGACCTACGACAACCCCGCTACCACACCTGCCACGAACCCCGCGTAAAACGGGCTTCTCCAGAGCCCCTGCCCGCCAGCCCACTGTTTACGGGCGTTTCCGGCCTACCTCCCCGCTAGCCCACTATTTACGCGGGTTTCCGGCCAACGCTCATTCCACGGTTTGCGCCCGTTTCAGCGCGTGCTGCGCCCATTTTTTATCGCACCGGCGCGGCGGCCGAAACAACGCACAGCGTTGCAAGCACCTAGGCAAAGCGCCGCTCACGAGATAACACGAGGAGAATAAGGAGAGCAAAGCATCGCCGGCAGAATCCCACCGCCGGCAGCCGCAGACCTGCCACACCACCACAGACCTACGACACCCCGCCACACGCCTGCCCCGAACCCCACGTAAAACGGGCATTTCCGGAGACCCTACCCGCTAGCCCACTGTTTACGGGCGTTTCCGGCCTACCTCCCCGCTAACCCACTATTTACGCGTGGTTCCGGCTTACCTGCCCGCAAACGCCCTATTGACGCGGGCTTGCGGCCAATTGATTTAGATAGCCGAGCGTTACATCCAGAATGCGCAGGCAGTAAATCGGCAGTGCTGCTACAAAAAATGAGTAGTGCTCTTCCCAGACAGTCGCCCGTGCATCACCGGCGCGCCACTGCATCTTTCCACAATCCATATCTAAACCCATTGACAGCCACATAGCGAAAGACTAGCCTACAATTGTTAATTTATTTTCTATTTAGAGGTTTTCCGACAAGACTTTGACTTTATAAGCGAATACCTGATTATTCTATATTTTAGAAATAAATGAAGAAAATTATTTACTATTTAACAGTATCGGCGGTTGTTTTATTTATTGCAGTTTCAGCAGCCGTTTATTTATCATTAAAATGGCTTGATTCACAAGACATGCTAACAATATCAAGCCATAAAATACCCTTAAAAATAAGTTACTATGCTTATCGGTATTTTTATAATAACTGTAATGAGAAATGTATTGCCAATACAATAAAAATCACAAATTTGCTAGCCCATTCTGCAGACCTCAAAAAATTTCACGCAAAATCTGTAAATAATATAAAAGATATATTGTTACTTCTAGATTATACTATTTCGCAAAAAAAGCTGCCGGACATGACTGCAAAATTTGAATTATCTCTTGAAAAGTTATTATTTTTTAACCGGGCAAGCTACCTATCGCTAATATATGGAAAAACATTGGATGATTATGGAATTCACCAAAATGCAAACCGGCTTAAAATCTATGCGCATGATCAGGAAACCTTATTGGTACTGGAAAGAGAAAACATTCTTTATAAAATAATACGATCTGATAAACCTTCCCTCATTCTTGCGGACAAAAATGATGAAGGTGATCCTTCATTGCCGGAAAAATATAATTCTATATTGTATGGTCTTGCATTGTGTGCAAAGAACGACCCTGGCGGACAAAAAATTGCCCGGCAAGGTGTCGATTATTTTTCTAAGAATTATGTTCCCTATCTTCCTTATATTGTTACCAGAAATTTTGATATTCCAATAATTCAGTCAGCCAAAGCCACAAAAATTTGTGATGATGTGGTATCTGATTTTTTGGAAACAATTCGTAAGAAGAAATAACCGAAATTATTTTTTCAAAGAATAATAGTTTTAGTTTTAGCTTTTTTCTTGTCAAAGAAAGAAGTGTTATTTCCTTTATTCATCTAATCCTCCCGGAAAGAAAAGGAAACAGGCGATGAAAACGGACAGAATGGTTTGGGGGAAACGGACAGTTTTCCTCCTTTCGGGAATTATCGGCTTAGGGCTGCTTCTGCCGACGCACAGTGAGGCCAAAAAGCCCCGCGACTTAGGTCAGGCCTGCTACGAAAAAGCCGCCAGACTTGAGGCCAAAGCGGATAAAGGCAACAGAAATGCCGGCAGGCAGTACAACCAAGCGCTCGATGCCTACCTGTGCGCGGCAAAGAACGGGCATGCCCGCTCCGCCTATCTGGCGGTAATCCTCTCCGAATCCGGCCAATCCAAAGGCTTGCCTGAAGAAACCAAAAAAGCGTTGATGGCGCAGGCGGTCGATGCAGGTGTTCCGGAGGCGCGTTGCATCACAGTAGGAGATGATTGCAACGAAAGAAGCAAATGTCTCCACCCGGAAAAATCGGAAGCCACCCTGGTGAAACTGATTCAGGAAGGCTATGCGAAAGATTACGCCTACTATCTTGCCACCTTGCTTGAAAAGGGAAAGCTGGGCGAGAAGAATATTGCCCGGGCGTACAAGTGCTATGAACTGGGCAGCCGCTCTGGCGACAATTTTGCTGAAAGTGCTAAACGGCGGCTGGAAAGGCAGTACGAAGCCGCAGAACTTGAAACGAACGAAATATGTGTTGAAGGAGTGAAAAAATGAGCTCGATTCTGAATCAAACGCAAGCGTATAGGAATGCCGGATACACCTATGGCTGGGGCGGCACCGCCGCCTACAAGACTTCCGTTCGGGCCGCCGAAGAAAAACACTTTAAGCTCGTCTATCTCGTCCCCGGCATGAGCACACCAAAAGCGTATAATGAAGAGCAATGGAGGATGGCAGGATGAAAAATCATGTAATACACAATACGGCACGCGCAGCTTTTATTATATGTTCGATACTGATTTCATTAAATATAAATGCAGGTGAGAATCGAGCGCATGAGAGTAGTCGGCTAAAACTGGTAGATGAAATCGATTCAATACTGGTAGATGCAGGGCTGTGCGAGACAAAGGACTTATGTTCTAGCAAACAGTTATTTTTTGTCAGCCCTGCAAGAAATGGGCTTGGGGTCATAACATATTCAATTAAAAACCCGGATATTCTTTCAAAAATTACCCAGAAGTGCATGGAAGTATTTTATTCAAAAAATATAGAAATAATAATAGAGAATTATGCAATTTCAAAACAGGAAGAATTGAAAAAATGGATCAGCACAGAAGTACCTTTTAATGAAATCGAGTTTAAAAAGAGAGATAAATGACTAGCGTTGAAGTTCGTGTAGATGTTGGTGGTAAGGACGGGATACCCATACATTTTTAGTAGTAACTGATGAAAATGGGAAAGAATCAGGATATGAGCTTGCGGCCAGCCAATTTAGATAAGCACGCATCACCTCCAGAATACGCAGACAGCAACGCCACCGCCTCGCAGCCAGCCGCCCGCGAACCATTGGCCGCGCTGGAAGGAAGCATCGCGGGCTGAATTACCGCCGGCAACAGCAGACCCACTACAACACCTGCCACACCCCCGCCACCACACCTGCCCTGGACCCCGCGTAAAACGGGCATCTCCGGCGCCCCTGCCCGCCAGCCCACTGTTTACGGGCGTTTCCAGCCTGCCTATCCGCTAGCCCAGTATTTACAAGTTTTTCCGGCCTACCTACCCGCAAACGCCCTATTGACGCGGGCTTGCGGGCAGGCAATTTAGATAACCGGGCGTCACATCAGAAGACGCAGATAGTCACTCAGCAAGCCGCAGTAGAAAAGAAGTAGTACGCCTCGTCGCCGTCGCTCTCGCCACAAGCCACAAGCCACAAGCCGGCAACGCCGCAGCGGAAAATGGAAACACCAGCTTCCTGGCGGGGGTTTTACGTTTGCGTGTCGACGACCTTGCGCCGGAAGATCACATCCCACACCCCGTGCCCAAGCCGTAAGCCACGTTGTTCAAACTTGGTCAGCGGCCGATAATCGGGGCGCGGCGCGTAGCCGTCCGCCGTATTCTCCAGCAGCGGTTCGGCGGAAAGTACGGCGAGCATCTGCATGGCGTAATCCTCCCAATCGGTGGCGCAGTGCAAATAGCCCCCTGTTTGCAGCCGGCCAGCGAGCAGCGCGACAAGCGGCGGCTGGATGAGTCGGCGTTTGTGATGACGCACCTTCGGCCAGGGATCGGGAAAGAAAATGTGCACGCCCGCCAGTGACGCCGGCGCAATCATCGTGCGCAAAATTTCGACTGCGTCGTGTCGAATGATGCGTAGGTTAGTCAGCCCTTTTTCTGCAATCTGCTTGCACAGGCTGCCGACACCCGGGGCATGCACTTCGATGCCGAGGTAGTCGTTTTCCGGATGTGCGGCCGCAATGGCGGCGCTTGTTTCGCCCATGCCAAAGCCAATTTCGAGAATCTTGGGCGCGGTGCGCCCGAAGACGGCGTCAAGATCGAGCGGCACATCGGCATAGGGAATGCCGACTTTCGGCATCATTTCGTCGTAATAGCGCTGCTGGGCGTTGGAGACGCGCCCCTGGCGCAGTACGAAGCTGCGGATGGGGCGGTGGCGGGCGGCATCCCCCTCTCCCCGATCATCCTGCGCTTGTGGCGCCCTTGCCTCCTGCGGTTCGCCTGCCCGCACACCGCCAGCCGCGCCGTCGGGCGCGCTGCGATCATTGCATGCGCCGTCCATTCAGGAACCGATCAGGCCGCTGGTCGGCGAGGATGGATCGGCCGAATAGTATTTGCGCGGCATGCGTCCGGCGAAGAAAGCCTCACGCCCCGCTTCGACCGCCTTTTTCATGGCGCTCGCCATCAATACGGGATTTTTGGCGTGAGCAATGGCGGTATTCATTAGCACGCCGTCGCAGCCCAGTTCCATCGCCACCGCTGCATCCGAGGCCGTGCCGACACCGGCATCAACGAGTACGGGCACTTTGGCGTTGTCGATGATCAGGCGCAAGTTCCAGGGATTGACAATGCCCATGCCCGATCCGATCAGCGAGGCCAGCGGCATGACTGCGGCGCAGCCGATCTCTTCGAGCATCTTTGCCTGGATCGGGTCGTCAGCGCAATACACCATCACCTGAAAACCTTCTTTGACGAGCGTTTGCGCCGCCTTCAGCGTTTCCGGCATATTCGGGAACAGGGTCTGCGGGTCGCCCAGCACTTCCAGTTTGCACAGCGGGTGCCCTTCGAGCAGTTCGCGCGCCAGACGCAGCGTGCGCACCGCCTCTTCGGCCGTGTAACAGCCTGCGGTATTGGGCAAAATGGTAAATTGCGCAGGCGGAAGCGCATCGAGCAGATTGGGTTCATCCGGATTTTGGCCGATATTCATGCGCCGGATGGCAACGGTCACGATCTGCGCACCGGAGGCATCGATCGCTGCGCGCGTTTCGGCAAAATCCTTGTATTTTCCGGTACCGACCAGCAAGCGCGAACGGTAAGTTTTACCGGCAATCGTCAGGGTATGAGGGTTCGTATCCATGGTATGAATGAAAGGCTGGGTGGCGGCCAATCGCTTGCCGGCTATCAACCGCCGCCAACGGCAACGACAATTTCCAGCCTGTCGCCATCATCGAGCAACGTTTCCGCATGACGGCTGCGCGGCACAATTTCGCCATTGCGCTCGACGGCGATGCGTTTGCCGGTATAACCCAGCTGGTCAACCAGCACGGCAACGCTTATGGGAGAAGCAAACCGGCGGGGTTCGCCATTAAGTGAAATTTCCATGCCGGGAATTCTAACATGCTGAAATATCCGGCAAGCACACCGGATCCGGAAAGCCCGCCCGCATCTGCAAGCGCGCTTAGAGGGCAATGCCCAGGCGATGCAGGAGCGGCAACATGAGCAAATACGTTCCGGAGGTCAGCGCGCACGAGGCCAGCAACGACGGCCAGAAGCCCCAGCCGCGGGAGAGAAAAACAGGCAGGCTCAGAAAAAGCGCCAGGGAAGGAATGACCAGCCAGAAAACCTGGCCGGACAAGGTGGCAATCGGCTCGGTTTTTCCTGTTTCGAGATACATCCAGATGAACGCCAGCAGGGTTGTTACAGGCAAAGCGGCCAGTAACGCGGCGAGCGCACTGTGCCGCTTGGCAATCTCCGAGATGGCTACGATCAGCAGCGCGGAAACGAAGATTTTGACGATGTAATACCCCACGGCGCGCCCTCACCCCTCACCGGTCGCCGGAAAATCTGCGCATGCAGGGCCGCACGCCCGACGCTACCGCCACCACAGCGCAGGGGGCTTTATTCCTGCGTTCCGGCCGCTTGCTTTGTTTCCGGCGCCTGAGCATTTGTCGCATGCCCTGCTGCCTCCGCTGCCTGTGTATCCGCTTGCGCATCCGCTTTCGTCTCCTCCGCCGTCTGGCGCTTGAGGCCGCCGCCCAGCGCCTTGTACAGATCGGCCAGATTTTCCAGACGGGTCAGCTGGTTGGCGAGCAGTGCCGTATCGGCGCTGTAGCTGCTGCGCTCGGCATCGAGCAAATCCAGCGCACTGGATACGCCGTGCCGGTAACGCAGGCGTACCAGACGCAGGGTTTCGGCGTAGGCGCGGCTTTGCTTGAGCGTCGCGTCGTAGCGTTTATCCAGCTGTTCGCGTGCGACAAGCGCATTGGAAACATCGCGGAAAGCCGCCTGCACCGCAGCTTCATAATTGACGATCTGAATCTGCTGGCGAAGCCAGGCTGCGTCGAGATTGGCGACCTGGCTGCCCCAACTGAAAATCGGCAGGTTGATGCTGGGCGCGAACGACCAGGTGCGGTTGCCGCCCGTGAACAGCCGGTTTAGCTCCGTCGATCCCGTGCCGATCGTTCCGGTCAGGCTGATGCTCGGGAAGAACGCGGCGCGGGCCGCCCCGATATTGGCGTTGGCCTGCTTCAAGGCATGTTCGGCCGCCCGGATGTCGGGACGCTGGAGCATGACCTCGGAACTCAGCCCGGCGGGCAGGTGATCGAGCTTGAACTGCTTATCCAGCGGCAGCCCTTCGGGCAAATCGTCGGGCAGCGGCTGGTTGATCAATACCGCCAGCGCATTGGCTGCCTGCTCCCGGGCCTGCACGGCCGCCGCATAGTCGGCTTTGGCCGACTCAATCAGCGCTTCCTGCTGGTGCAGATCGACGGCGGAAGCCACGCCCGCCTGGTGTTTCAGGCGCGAGAGTTCGTAGGTCTGTTCGCGCGTTTTAAGTACGTTCTGCGCCAGATTCATCTTTTCTTCGGCATAGCGCACATTGAAATAGGCTTTTGCCACACTGCCCACCAAGGACAGATGAGTGGCGTCGCGGGTTGCCGCACTGCTGAAATAGCTCTGCAATGCGGCCTCCGCCATGCTGCGAACACGGCCAAACAGATCCAGCTCGTAGCCGGTAATGCCCAGCCCGACGGTGTAGGACTGGGCAACATACGATTTGCCGGTTGCGCTCAGGTCGCGCGCTACCCGCGCCCGCGTGCCGCTGCCGGAGGCATTGACGGCAGGGAGCAGGTTGGCACGGGCGATCATGTACTGCTTGCGCACGGCCTCTGCATTCAGGGCGGCGCTACGCAAATCGGTATTGCGTTCTAAAGCCAGTTCGATCAGGCGATGCAGGCGCGGGTCGGCAAAGTAATCCTGCCAGCCCAAAGAAGCCGCCTGAATGCCCTTGCCCGGATAAGTGTCGTACTTGAAGGTTTCCGGCACGCTCACTTTCGGCTGCTCGTAGGCCGGAATCATCGTGCAGGCCGACAGAAATACAGGCAGCATCAGCGGCAATGCCAGGCCAGTCAGCCGCGTTGCAACAGGCCTGGCCACGGGGTTGAATTTAACGGTTTTCATTGTTCGTATCCTCTGGCTGCGCTGAGCGTCAAGATTCCTGGTTTTTAGAATATTTCAGCCTGTTTCTCAGGCGTTTCACCGCCACCCGCACTTGCCGTGTCATCGGCGACGGCTTCGTGTTATGGACGCGCGATCCGTGTTCGGCGGCAAATTCCAGCTCGTGCTGGCTGGGCTTGAAGAATTTGCGCACGACCACGTAGAAAAGCGGCACCAGGAAGATCGACAGCAATGTGCCGACCAACATGCCCCAGAACACGGCCGTACCGATGGCACGCTGGCTGGCGGAACTGGCGCCCGTCGCGATATACAGCGGCAGCACGCCGAGAATGAAGGCAAACGAAGTCATCAGGATCGGGCGGAAGCGCAGGTGCGCCGCCTCCAGCGCCGCTTCAATGGCGCTCTTGCCTTCGGTTTGCAAATCCTTGGCGAACTCGATGATCAGAATGGCATTTTTTGCACTCAACCCCATCACCGTCACCATCCCGATGGTGAAGTAGATGTCATTGCTGTAACCGCGCATCAACGCGCCCAGCCCAACGCCGAGAATGCCCAGCGGCACGACCAAAATCACGGCGAACGGAATCGACCAGCTTTCATACAGTGCCGCCAACACAAGAAATACGGCCACGGCGGCGAAAGCGTAGAGCATCACCGTCTGCGAAGAGCCTTTCGCCTCTTCACGCGACTGGCCGCCCCATTCCAGGCTGTAGCCCTTCATTTCGTCGACCAGACGTTTTACCTCGGCCATCGCTTCTCCCGTCGATTTGCCAGCCGCTGGCGCGCCGGTGATCTTCATGGCCGGATAGCCGTTAAAGCGCTCGCTTTGCTCGACTCCGAGCGCCCAGGAGACGCTGGCGATGGTAGACAGCGGCACGGCAATGCCCTGGCTGTTCGGCACGGTCAAGGCCAGCACATCCTCAGGCTGCATACGCGCCCCGGCTTCGGCCTGTACGATCACGCGCTGCAAGCGGCCTTTGTTCGGGAAGTCATTGATATACGAGGACCCCAGCGCCGTCGCCAGTACGGAACGGATACTGGCAAAACTGATGCCCTGCGCAGCGGCGGCCAGGCGATCGATCTCAATCTTCAGCTGCGGCGCATCTTCCAGCCCGCTGGCGCGCGTGTTTTGCGGATCAAACATGGCGGAATTGGCGCGCATCTTGCCCAGCAGTTCGTTGCGTTTAGCAAGCAAGGCTTCATGCCCCTGGCTGTTGCGGTCCTGTAGATAAAAACTAAACCCTGAATCGTTCCCCAGTTCCATGATTGGCGGGGGATTGATGGCAAATGCAAAACCATCGCGCACCGTCCCCATCAGCGCACCGGTCAGTTTGCCGGCCACCGACTGCGCATCGCTGCCCGGCGCCATGCGTTCATCCCAGTTCTTGAGCATGGCAAATCCCATCGCCATGTTCTGGCCATTCCCCGAGAAGCTAAATCCCGACACGGTGATGATGTCTTTAACTTCCGGCATGGAGAGCGCGACCTTGGTCAGGCCATCCAGCGTGGCATCGGTACGCTCTTTCGTCGCGCCGGCCGGCAACTGCACGCTGACCATGATGAATCCCTGATCTTCTCCCGGCAGGAAGGCGGTCGGCAAACGCATGACGAGGAGCACCGCGCCCGCTGTCAGAGCGATATATATCAGGCTCATCGAAAATGCCTTGCGCACCACCTTGCCGACCGTCGATGAGTAGCCATGCGTGCTTTTTCCGAAAACGCGGTTGAACCAGCCGAAAAAGCCCTTCTTTTCTTCATGATGGCCTTTGGCGACCGGCTTGAGCAGGGTCGCGCACAAGGCCGGCGTCAGCGACAGCGCCAGAAAAGCGGAAAATCCGATGGCAAACGCCATCGTCAGCGAAAACTGGCGATAAATGTTGCCGGTCGCACCGCTGAACATCGCCATCGGCACGAAGACGGAAATCAGCACCGCCGTGATGCCGACCACCGCACCGGAAATCTGCCCCATCGCCTTCTTGGTTGCCTCTTTGGGCGGCAGTCCTTCCTCAGACATAATCCGCTCGACGTTTTCGACGACCACGATGGCGTCATCCACGACGATGCCGATGACCAGCACCATGGCGAACATGGTCATCACGTTGATCGACATGCCCAGGGAAGAGATGGCGGCGAATGCGCCAAGCAGCGAGATCGGCACAACGATGGTCGGAATGATGGTGTAGCGGAAATTCTGCAAGAAGATGAACATCACGATGAACACCAGTCCGACAGCCTCAAACAGCGTACTGACCACCTTCTTGATGGAAAGCGCGACGAACTGCGAGGTATTGTAGGGCGATGTCCATTCCACCCCTTCCGGAAAGAAGGGTTTCAGTTCATTCATTCTGGTTTCCACCGCTTTTGCCGTCGCCAGCGCGTTGCCGCTGTTGGATAGCAAAATGGCCATCCCCGCAGTCGGCTTGCCGTTCAGGTGCGAAGAGGTTCCGTAAGCCTGACTGCCCAGCTCGATACGGGCCACGTCTTTCAGATAGACGTTGGCGCCTCCCGCCGTCGAACGCAGCATGATCTCGCCGAATTCTTCAGGCGTTTTCAATTGCCCTTCCGCCGTGATGGTCGCGGCGATCTGTTGCCCGGCATAGGCGGGCTGTGCGCCTAGCGAACCGGCCGAGATCTGTGCGTTTTGTGCGGAAATCGCCGAGGAAACATCGGCAAATGACAGGTTGTAATTTTTCAGCTTCTGCGGATCGACCCACACGCGCATGGCGCGCTGCGCGCCGAACAACTGGACGCCGCCCACGCCTTTGATACGCTGCATCTCGGGAACGACGTTGCGCTGGGCGTAATCGAGCATGTCCGCCACGCTCTGCGTATCGGAAGAGAGCATGACGATCATCAGGAAGTTGGAGCGCGCCTTGGCGACGGTCACGCCGTATTGCTGCACGATGGACGGCAAAAGCGGCGTGACTTCCGACAGCTTGTTCTGCACATCCACCTGCGCCAGGTCTTCGTTGGTTTCCGGCGTAAAGGTCAGCGTCACCGTGCCGCGCCCACTTGAATCGGCGGACGTCGACATGTAATCAAGTCCATCCACGCCGAACATATTGCGTTCAATGACCGCCAGCACGCTGTCTTCCATCACCTGTGCGGAAGCCCCGGGGTACGTCGCAGTCAGCGTAATGGTCGGCGCAGACACCTTGGGATACTGGGCGATCGGCAGTTTGGCGATGCCCAGCCCGCCGGCAATCATAATAAAGATGGCAACCACCCAGGCAAAAATCGGGCGGTCAATAAAAAATCTGGCCATTTAGCGCATCCTTCCTTATCTTATGTTTCTTATTGTTTTTTAGAAGAGGCCTCGGTAGAACCGGCCGCCCCGCCGGACGAACCGGCGTGAGCCGAGTCAGCCGCACCCGCCGGCGCGGCAGCCGGTGTTCCCGTCGGCGTCCATTCCTTCGGCGTCACCTTTTTCGCGCCCATCATGCCGGCAATCATGGTTCCATCGACAATCACCTTGTCGCCATCCTTGAGGCCGTCGGAAATGATCCAGTTGTTCCCCTGCTGCTGCGAGATTTTGACCACGCGCGGCTCCATGCCGCCTTCGGCATTGACGATCAGCACGGTATCTTTCTGGCCGCGCGTAACCGCCTTTTGCGGCACCGAGAAGGCATTGGCAATGCTCGCCTGCGGCAGGCTGACGCGCACGTAGAGTCCCGGCAGCAGCACGTTATCGGGATTAGGCACTTCGGCACGCAGCGTCACCTGCCCGGTCGATTCATCCACCGTCGGATCGGCAAACAGCAAGCGCCCTTTATGGGCGTATTCCTTGCCGTTTTCCAGCTTGATGCTGACCTCCACGCCGCCATCGACCGCTTTCATTTTTCCGTCCGCCACATCCTGGCGCAATTGCATCACGTCGTTGGCCGACTGCGTCAGGTTAACGTACATCGGACTCGTTTGCTGGATGTTGGCCAGCACCGTCGCGCTGTTCGCGCTGACCAGCGCCCCTTCGGAAACCTTGGACTGACCGATGTAACCGGAAATCGGCGCGGAAATGCGCGAGTAATTCACATTGATCTGCGCCGATTTAACGGCCGCATTGGCCGATTTGACGGCCGCTTCAGCAGAACGCTTGGTCGCGACCGCCGCATCGTATTCCTGCTTGCTGATGGCATCCGCCTCGACCAGCGGTTTGTAACGCGATATGTCGGCACCGGCCTTGGCTAGTGATGCTTGCGCGCTGGCTAACTGTGCGCGGGCGCTTTCCAGGCTGGCGAGGTAGGTGGCATCTTCCAGCTGGTACAGCGCCTGCCCCGCCTGAACGTAGCTGCCTTCCTTGAACAAGCGTTTTTTGAGGATACCGCCAACCTGCGCGCGCACATCGGCAGAACGGAAGGATTCCAGACGCCCCGGCAGATCGGCGCTGACAAGAATGTCCTGCGGGTGCACCGTCACCACCCCCACCACAGGCGCGGGCGCCTGACCGCCGCCACCGTGACCGCCTCCGCCGCCGCCCGCCTTCTGCGCGGAACCTCCGTCCTTACCGCAGGCCGACAAAGCCAGTGCTGCCGCAACAGCCAGCACCGCCGCACAGAGCGTCCGGGAAGCATGCAAATTCATTTTTCTTGTCTCCAATCCATCAGTCCATATTTCGTAATCAGCTGTCTGCCGGACAAGCATCCCGCAGAACCGATACGGCCAACGCGCGCCGTCCATCACTTTTGCAGACCCGAATTCCCAGACAGCATTCACTGAAAAAGCAGGCATATCGGAACTCCGCAAACAACATACGACGAGGCGATCATTTTTTCAAACGGTCGCAATTATACATTCATGCTTGTATGTTGCGTACATTCTTTTCTATAATCACGGCGTTTTTTACAGGAAAAAGCCACACACGAGACGCTATGAAACAAACCAAAGCCCAGGCCTTGCAGACCCGAGAGCATCTGATGTTGGCCGCCCTTGACGTCTTCCATCGCCACGGTGTCTCACGCGCATCGCTGAACGAAATTGCGCAAGCGGCCGGCATGACGCGCGGCGCGCTGTACTGGCATTTCAAGAACAAGGAAGCATTGTTCGAGGCGCTTTTTCAGCATCTTTTTGACGACCTGGGGCAAAAACTCGATGCCGATATTCGCCACAGCACACCCAATATGCTGGAAAATGTGCGCCTGGCGCTGATCAATCACTTCGAGCGCATTCTGCACAATGAAAACCACCGCAAGTTTTGCCATATTCTGCACCTGATGTGCGAGCACACCGTACAAAACGAGAGCATCATTACGCTGATGCGCCGTTACCAGCAGATGTGGCGGCAACTCATCCACGACGCCCTGAAGCTTTGCGTCGCACAGGGTTCGTTGCCCAAAAATCTTGATGTCGATCTGGCGACCGTGTATTTCAAATCCACCGTCTTCGGACTGACGCACCAATGGCTGCTGGCGCCCGAGCGATTCAGCCTGGACATTACCGCCGCCCGCATCACCGACGCCACCATCGACACCTTGCAAAACAGCCTCGCCTTACGCCGGCCCGAATGAACCCGAATGGAGCAAGCCCTCCCGCCGCATGCGCCGGAGAGCTAGACGAAGCCGGTTGTTGCGGCAATCCACCGGCTGCAAAATGCTTGCAATAGTTGTCAAAATGCCCCTTACAAGGTCAAGATCAAGGCACAGATCACCCCGCCAACCCCTATGAGTTTTCGCCCATGAACACCATTACCCTTTACCACAACCCCAAATGCAGCACCTCGTGCAAGGCACTGGCGCTGCTGCGCGAACGCGGCATCGAGCCGGTCATCGTCGAATACCTGAAAACGCCGCCCAGCCGCGCAGAATTGGCAGCCATAGCCGCCGCAATGGACGGCCCGCCGGAAATGCGCGTGCGCGCCCTGCTACGGACCAAGCGGCCTGAATATCTGGCGCAGGGACTAGATAACCCGGCGCTGAGCGAAGCGCAATTACTGGATGCCATGCTGGCTACGCCGGTGCTCATCAACCGCCCCATCCTCGTCACGCCCAAGGGAGCGCGTCTCGGCCGCCCGCTGGAGCGCATTCTGGAAGTGCTGCCCTGAAGCCCTTGTAAACAGGGCATTTCCGAAGGGGTGCCCGGAAACGCCCTATCCACGCGGGTTGCAGCGGGGCGCTGCGAAAGCTTAATAGCGGCTCAACTTTGCCAAAAGACAAGGCGGCAAGCTGCAAGCAGTACACCTAGTACGGCAAAGCCAGGCCAACACAACAACGCCGTGTTTTGGCAAAGAAAGGCGCTATCTTCAGAGGGGTGCCCTGAAGCCCTTGTAAACAGGGCATTTCCGAAGGGGGTGCCCGGAAACGCCCTATCCACGCGGGTTTCAGCGGCATGCCCCGACGGCATGCCGTACCCGCTGCCACCCGGTTCAGGCGCTTCAGGCGCGCCGTGCTGCGCTCACGCCTTTCACGTCCCGCAACGCCGCCAGCAGGCGGGGAAACTGGCCGGCATGACTGATTTCGACGGTAAATTTCATGCGTGCCACACCGCGTCTGGACTGCGTATTTACGGCGATGACGTTGATTTTCTCGCGCATAAAGGTTTCCGAAACATCACGCAAAAGCCCCTGCCGATCGCCCGCCTCGACGATGAGATCGGCGGCAAACAGATGGCCGGTCTCGCCGCCCCATTCCGTTTCAATCACACGCTCCGGATGCATCGCCTCCATATGCGCAAAATTGGGGCAATCGGCACGGTGGATCGATACGCCCTTGCCACGCGTCACAAAGCCCACGATCGGGTCCGGCGGTGTCGGCTTGCAGCAGCCGGCTATTTGCGTCATCAGCCGGTCAATGCCGACAATCAGGATGCCTTTGTCAGCAATTCCCTTGGCTTTGGCCTTCTTGACGGCCACTTCATCCGGCGCCTCATCGCCCGCCAAGGCTTCGCCGCGCACGGCCGTCTGGAGCTGGCGCAGGCCAAGATCGCCGCGCGCCAGGCCGGCAAGCAGATCGTCCGTTTTGGCGAACCCGAGCTTCTGCGCCAGTTCATCAAGCTTGACGTTCGTGCTGCCCATGCGCTGCAACTCGCGCGTCAGAATAGCGCGCCCCTCAGTCAGCGTCTCTTCGTATTCGTGCGCGGAAAACCATTGACGCACCTTGACGCGCGCCCGATGCGTCAACAGGTAACCGAGCGCCGGGTTGAGCCAGTCACGCGAAGGGCCGCCCTGTTTAGCGGCAATAACTTCGACCCGCTGGCCGGTTTCCAGCGGCGTATTGAGCGTCACCAGGGCGCCGTTGATTTTGGCGCCGCGGCAACGATGTCCCAGGTCGGTATGAACACGATAGGCAAAATCGACAGGCGTTGCGCCGCGCGGTAAATCGACGACGCGGCCTTGCGGCGTCATCACATAAATCGTCTCGTCGAGCGCCGCCTCCTTGTAATGGCGCACCCAATCCGAAGCGTCGGCAACTTCGTCCTTCCAGGTCAGCAGTTGCCGCAGCCAGGCGATCTTCTCGTCGTAACTGCCCTGCCCGCCCGACTTGCTACCTTCCTTGTAACGCCAGTGCGCCGCCACACCCAGCTCGGCGTGTTTATGCATCTCCTGCGTACGGATCTGCACTTCCAGCGCCCGCCCGTCCGGGCAATGCACGGCGGTGTGCAACGAACGATAGTTGTTCGCCTTGGGGTTGGAAATGTAATCGTCAAATTCCTTGGGAATCGGCGACCACAGGTTATGCACCAGGCCGAGCACCGTATAACAGTCTTTGACGCTCTGAACGATCACACGCAGCGCGCGCACGTCGTACACCTCGGAAAAATCGAGGCTCTTTTTCCGCATTTTGTTCCAGATGCTGTAAATATGCTTCGGGCGGCCGTATACCTCGACATCCTCGACGCCCATCGCCGCCAGCTCATGCCGCAGGCGCGCAATGGCATCGACAATGAACTGCTCACGCTCGGCACGCTTCTCATCGAGCTGCTTGGCAATTTTTTTATAGATATCGGGATGCAGGAAGCGGAAGGACAAATCCTCCAGTTCCCATTTCAGCTCCCAGACCCCGAGACGATTGACCAGCGGCGAATAGAGCGCCAACGTCTCGCGCGCTACCTGCACGCGCAAAGGATCCGCCGCGGCCGCATAGTACCGCAGCGTCTGCGTGCGAGAAGCCAGCCGCAGCAGAACAACGCGGATATCCTCGACCATCGCCAGCAGCATTTTGCGCAATACCTCGACCTGCGCCTTTAGTTCAGCCGTGTTCTGCGCGCCGTCTTCCTGCGAATGCGCAACGAATCCATGGGTAATCGGCCGCAAACGATGCAGCTGGGAAATGCCGCCGACGAGCTGGGCGACGGCTGCGCCGAAACGCTCACCAACCTCCTCTAATCCCTGCGCCTGGTATGCCGGCACGGCAAACAGCAACGCGGCGATGCGTGTATCGGCATCGAGCCGCAGGCCGACCAGAATCAACGCCATCCCCAGCGCATGGCGCCAGGCGCCTTCGCCGCTGCCGAGCGTCTGCTCCTGATAAATCGAGCGGGCAAACTCGGCCGCTGCACGCACTCTCGCGGCATCCTCATCCGGCAAACCATCGCTCAGGGTTTGCAACGAATGCTCAAAATCGCTCTGCGCAGCAATGGAATGGGTGACGGAAACCATGCAACGATTATATCGTTGCCGCTTACTATAATGCTATGCAACACGGGCAAACCCAACACCATCAATGCTGAACTTCGTCTCTGTCCGGCAGAAATCCGGCAGAATTTTCCGAATCCGCTTTATCCACCCGATCCGCCATCAAGGAGACACCATGAAAGCGCATTCTTTCGCTCCGCAACGTAAAACACTGCTCACCGCCCTGCTTGGCGGTTTTTGCCTGTTTGCGCCGTGGTCGGTTTTTGCCGCCGAAGCACGCCTCGGGCACGGCTTCACCGAACAGCATCCGCGCGGACTGGCAATGGCACGCTTTGCCGCCGATGTCGCAAAAGCGACAAACGGCCAGGTCAAAATCAAGGTCTTCGCCAACTCCTCGCTCGGCTCCGAAGAAAAGATGCTGCAATCCGTGCAAAGCGGCGTACAGGAGTTCTACCTCGGTTCGCTCGCGCCCTTCTCCGTGCGTAAAAAGGAACTGCAAATTTTCGATTTTCCTTTCCTCTTTTCCACTGATGCCGAAGTCGCCAAAGTGCTCGACGGCCCCGTCGGCCAAAAACTGCTTGACAGCCTGGCCGATACCGGGCTGATCGGTCTGAGCTGGGCAGGCGGCGCCTTTCGCAATATCGCCAACAGCAAACGCCCGATCACAAAGTTTGAAGATCTCAAAGGGTTAAAAATCCGCGTCATGCAAAGCCCCGTTGCGATCGAAAGCTTTAAAGCCATGGGGGTTAACGCCACGCCGATGGCTTATGCCGAAGTATTCACCGCGTTGGAAATTCATGCCATCGACGGACTGGAGCATCCGCCTGTCGATATGCTCCAGAACCGCATCTTTGAAGTGCAGAAATACCTCGCCATTTCGCACCACGTCTACACCCCCGTCTCGCTCGTCGTCTCCAAGAAATGGTTTTCCACCCTAACTGCCGATCAGCAGGCCGCCATCCGCAAGGCCGCGATCAGCGCGCGCGACTTTCAGCGCGCCGAAGAAATCCGGCAAACCAAAGATGCCGTCAGCCAGTTGCAGGCTAAGGGGATGACCGTTACCGAACTGGGGCCGCAGGAACTGGAAAAAATGCGACAGGCAGTCAAGCCGGTCATCGAAAAATTCTCATCGAGTATCGGCGACGATTACGTCAAGGGCTTTTACGCAGAAGTCACCAAAGCCCGGCAGGCCCAATAACCCAGCCCCGCCAGCCCGCGTATTTAGGGCATCTCCGAGGGGTATGCCCTGAAGCCCGTGTAAACAGGGCATCTCCGAGGAGTATGCCCTGAAACCCCTGTAAACAGGGCATCTCCGGGCAGGCGCTCTGAGATGCCCTATCCACACGGACTCCACCAGTAGCCTTATCAGCGGTGCAAAGAAACCCCGCAACGAAAACCGGCGGACACGCGGTGGCCCGGAGCAGAACTTACGCCGATTCGGCCACGCCCGCCTGATGCGCCTGTTTGTCCGCCCAGTAGCTGGAGCGCACGAGCGGCGCGCAGGCGGCACCGGAAAAGCCCATTTTCATGGCCTCCGCTTCGTACATGGCAAAGGTTTCCGGCCTCACATAACGCAGCACCGGCAAATGGTGCGACGAAGGCGCCAGGTATTGGCCGATCGTCAGCATCTCAACATCATGCGCCCGCAAGTCGCGCATCACTTCGAGGATTTCTTCGTCGGTCTCGCCCAACCCGACCATCAGCCCGGACTTGGTGGTGACCTGCGGGTAGCGCGCCTTGAATGCCTGAAGCAGCCGCAGCGAATGCGCATAGTCGGCGCCGGGGCGCGCCTGGCGGTACAAGCGCGGCACGGTTTCGAGATTGTGGTTGAGGACATCGGGCAGACTATGGCTTAACGCTTCGAGCGCCGTATCCAGCCGCCCGCGAAAATCGGGCACCAGCGTTTCAACCAGCGTCTCCGGCGATGCGCCGCGCACGGCGGCAACGACATCGGCAAAATGGCCGGCGCCGCCGTCACGCAGATCGTCGCGGTCAACGCTGGTGATGACGACGTAACGCAGCCGCAAATGCGCCACGCTGCGCGCCAGACTGGCCGGTTCCTGCGGATCGGGCGGCAGCGGCCGGCCGTGGCCGACATCACAGAACGGGCAACGGCGCGTGCAGATGTCGCCGAGAATCATGAAGGACGCCGTGCCGCGCCCAAAACATTCTCCGATATTCGGACAGGCGGCTTCTTCACAAACGGTATGCAGGTTCTGCTCACGCAGCATCCGCTTGATTTCGCCGAAGCGGCCGGCATCGTTGCCAGCCTTGGTGCGAATCCAGGCCGGTTTGCGTAGCGGCTCGCCGGTGCGCACCACTTTGACCGGAATGCGCGCCAGCTTTTGCTCACGCCGCTCCTTGACGGGCGCAGGGAGGATGTTTTCGTTCATGCCGCTTCCTGGGTGTTTTGCCGCTTTTGCCATGTTCGCGGTTCGTACAATACGACTTGAACTAAAGCCGGCGCGATACGGGGCGCCGCGCCCTTATTTCGGGCACTTTCCCGTGCATTTCGGCGGTCTCGTTCGGCTGCGGTTTGCGCAATCATCGTGATCTAGATCTGTTGTGGTTTCTGTCTGTGTGGCGAAGATTTATCCGTCGACATTGGCAGTGTGCTACGGCGCTAGGGATATTTGACGGTACGGATTTGCGGACATTTCACATTTCGTTTTTGGCAGGGTTCGATCATGAAGCCTGGTCTTCAGACAGTCTGCTCGGCCATCAGTTCGCGCTGCAAGTGCGCGGCAAGCCGCTCGGCGACTTCACTCCATGTGGGACAAGGATCAGCATGATCCGCCATTCGGGTCATTTTCAATCCCTCATAACCACAGGGGTTGATAGCCGTAAAGGGCGTTAGATCCATATCCACATTGAGGCTCAGCCCATGATAGCTGCAACCGTGCCGGATGCGCAGTCCGAGCGAGGCGATCTTCTCCGGCCCGTTTTCCGTATCGAGATAAACGCCGGGCGCACCCTCCCGCCGTCCGGCATGGATACCGTATTCACCCAGCAGGTCGATCATCGCCTGCTCGATGCGACTGACGAAATCGCGGACACCCAGACCGCGCCGGTTCAGGTCGATGAGCAGATAAATGACGGCCTGACCGGGACCGTGATAGGTAATCTGGCCGCCGCGATCGACGCGGATCATTTCGATGCCGTTATCAGACAGCCGGTGTTCGGGCTTGCCCGCACGCCCCAGGGTATAGACCGGCGGATGCTCGCAGAGCCAGAGTTCATCGGGGGTTTGCGGCACACGGGCGGCGGTGAAGTCGATCATCGACTGCCAGGCGTCCCGGTATTCGACGCGCCCCAGCCTGCGCACCCTGATGGGCAGGCGGGTCAGCGGGGCGGCAGACATGGCAGGAGTGGCAGAAGTGGCAGAAGTGGCAGAAGTGGCGGACATGGCGAACATAGTGGATCGCCGGCGGAAACGACGTTCGCCTACAGAACGACCTTGATCAGCGGGTGGCCGGACAGCTCGCGGTACAGCGCGTCGAGCTGCGCCTTCGACGTGGCGTTGATCGTACAGGTCAGGCTGAGATAGTTCCCTGCGGAAGAGGCGCGCGTCACCATCGTCGCGCCGTCGAAATCCGGTGCATGGCGCCGCACGATCTCCAGCACGGCCGGCGCCAGTGCGTCGTCGGCACGTCCCATGATCTTGAGCGGAAAAGCGCAGGGAAATTCGAGCAGGGTATCTGCCGGCGCCTGGTCGGATGTCGCAGGGTTCGCAGAGTTCGCAGGGGTCGTATCGGTCGTCATGGTCATGAGGGAGCGGAAACACTATTCAGGGCAATGGATTCCGACGAATCTCGTCGTTCAGAAAATCATCGTACCAGGCGTGCATCCGGCGCATCAGCGGCCCCGGCTTGCCGGCATTCTCGCCCCGGCCAACCGGATGCCCGTCGAGCGTCGTAATGGCCAGCACGCCTTTGCTGGACGAAGTGCGCCAGAGTTCATCGGCCGTGCGCATTTCGGCTTCGCTGATGGCGCGGATTTGGTAGGGCGCACCATGCTGTGCGGCAAGTTCGAGCACAACATCGTAGGTGGTGCCGGGCAGCATGTAGTGATCCTTGGGCGGCGCCAGAATGATGCCATTCTGGACGATAAAAATATTTGAAGAAGCCCCTTCGCTCAGATAACCGTCGCGAAGCAGGATGGCCTCGTCGCACCCGGCCTCGGCAGCGGCCTGGCGTGCCAGCACATTGGGCAACAGGGCAAGCGTTTTCAGGTCACAGCGTCCCCAGCGAATATCGGCAACGGTCATCGCCTTGAGGCCGGCTTCGCGCTGCCGTGCACTCGGCTCGGCCAGCGGCGCGGCAAAGAGAAACACCGTAGGCGATGATGCTTCCGGAAACGGCATGTCGCGGCATGTGCCCGCTCCGCGCGTGATCTGGAGATAAAGCGACTGGTTATCCCAGGGCGCGGCATCGACTAGAGAGCGGATGATTTCCACCCATGCCGCGCGGGGATGCGGGTTGGGCAGGCGAATGCCGTCGAGCGAACGCTGCAGGCGATCGAGGTGCGCGTCGAGCCGGAATGGGCGGCGCGCAAAAACCGGAATGAGTTCATACACGCCATCGGCGTAAAGAAACCCGCGATCCAGCGGCGAGATACGTGCCTGTGAAAGCGGCAGGTACTCACCGTTCAGATAGCACGGCGCTTCCGGCGCCGCCTGTTCGCGTGGCGGCATTTCACTGGAACCAGAGCAGAATGACATCGATCAGGCGGCCGAAGAAACCAGCCGGCTCGACGGATTCCTGCGCGGCGACCGCGTATTCACCGTAAGGTTTGCCATCAAGGCTGACTTTGAGCACGCCAACGGTTTGCCCTTGCGTGATGGGGGCGACCAGCGGTTTTTGCGGCACAAACTCGGAGGTCAGCTTCTGCGCCAGCCCGCGCGGAACGGCGACGACGAATTCATCGGCAAAGCCGGCCTTGACGCTGTTCTGCGCGCCTTTCCAGAGGCGCGGCGTCGCCAGCGGCTCGCCCTTGGCCTGCAACTTCACCACTTCGTAAGCCTGGAAGCCGAAATTGAGCAGCTTGAGTGATTCGCGCTCGCGCACTTTTTCCGATGCCGTGCCGAGCACGATGGCGATCAGACGGCGGGAATCGCGCTTGGCCGAGGAAATCAGACAATAACCGGCAGCGTCGGTATGGCCGGTCTTGACGCCGTCGACGCTGGGGTCAAGCCAGAGCAGGCGGTTGCGGTTGGGTTGGGTAATCTTGTTGTAGTGGAATTCCTTGAGCGAGTAATACTTGGCGTATTCTTCCGGGAAGTCGCGCAGCAGCGCCATCGTCAACCGGGCAAGATCACTGGCTGTTGTGTAATGCTGCGGATCGGGCATGCCGGCGGCGTTGCGGAAACTGCTGCCGGTCATGCCGAGGCGCTTGGCTTCCTCATTCATCTTCTGGGCAAAATTTTCCTCGCTGCCGGCCACGGCTTCGGCCAGCGCCACGGAAGCGTCATTGCCCGACTGGACGATCATGCCTTTGATCAGGTCTTCCACCGGAACCTGCGTATTGACCCGGAGGAACATGCGCGAGCCTTGTGATCGCCAGGCTTTTTCCGACACCATGATGCTTTGGTCGAGTTTGAGCGACCCTTGCCGGATGGCGGCAAAGACCAGATAGGCCGTCATCAGCTTGGTCAGCGAAGCGGGTTCCAGCCGCTCGTCCGGGTTTTGCGCGGCCAGCGTTTGGCCGGAAGCATATTCGACAAGCAGCCAGGCCTTGGCATCCAGCGTCGGCGGGACGGGCGCTTGCTGGGCGGCGGCGAAAATGGGGAAAAACAGTAGGCAGAAAAATAGGCGAAGCATGCGCATGGGAATGGTTCGATCAGGTTGAAAGACAGCGCCGATTATAGCCAAGCGCCCGCTTTGTGTCTGACTGTGCGCCGCCCTTGATCGTCTCCATGACGGCCGATACGGCCTGACGCCGCTTTCGGCAAGCGAGTGAAAAGGATGCATTCCCCGCAGCGGCGCACCGGATATCCGGTTCATATCCGGCTTATATCCGCTTTCATTGGCTGGGCGATCAAGCCGATAAATCGGGCCGGATTTTGCGCTTCGCCTGTACATCACGCCGCCGCCCGATTCTTCCACCGCGTCTGCGGGGAAAAACCGGGCGGGTCACTCAGGCGTATTCAGGAATGTTCCGGTTTGGCGCAAATCAGCGCGGCGCAGGCGGCGTATTTTCAGCCGGCGTCTGCGGCGGTCGCCCGTTTTTGCCGCCCGGCTTGCCGCCGCCACGACGGCCGGGTCGATCGCAATCCAAGCCGTGTCGGTCGCTACGTTCCTTGAGGAAGAGGCGAACTTTTTCTTTCTGCCCCGGACTAAGCGCGTCATACACCGACAGCCAGCGTTCGCGCACAACCTCGTGCTGTTTCCGCCCTTCTGCACGCAGATCGTCCATGCGTTTGGCAATCACGCGCAGATCAGCATCCGGCTGATTGAGCATTGCGGCAATTTCCTCATGATGCTTGCGGAAGCGTTCGCGGCCGCCATCGAAGCTCTCTCTGGAGAATTTCAGGGCCTCCTGCCAGAGCGCTTCCTGCTTGGCGTCGAGCTTCAGTTCGTCGTGCAGGCGCGGGCTGAAGCCGAAGTTCAATCCCACTCCCAATCCCATGCCGTGATGGCGCGGGCCGTCGTGGCGATGGTGGAAGCCCGGGCCGCCGTCACAGCGGGCTTCGCCTTGACCGCAGGGCGGGCCGGCAAAAACAGCGGTGGATAGTCCGAGAGAAAGCGCCAGGGCAGCGAGCCGCTGCTGTGCTTTAGCAGAAAAGCAAGGTTTGCGAGGTCTCGTATTCATACGTTTTCGGCTCCTTAGGTTGATTGGCCGGCATATACACATTCCGTTGCCGGGGACAATGGCATTATCCGGACAATGGCATTGCAAATGATTTCATGGCCGGGCGCGAACGTTTCAAATTGTTTCGGATGCCTTCGGCAAACTCCGCCGCGTCATACAATGCCGGACATGCCCTATGGCTCATGCCGCATTCCGGGGTTTTCCATGTTTTTTTCTCACGTCTGCGTGCCGCGCCATCACAATTCAAGGTATGAAAAAAATCCTGCTCATCGACGATGATCCCGAACTGCGCCGGCTGCTGGCAACTTTCCTCGGCCGGCATGGCTACGACACCCTGCTGTTACCGAATACGCAGCAGCTCGACGCGTTTCTGGCACGCTACCAGCCGCACCTGATCGTTCTCGACCTGATGCTGCCTGGCGAAGACGGCCTGGCCGCCTGCCGCCGCCTGCGCCAGCAAGGGGAAGCGACCCCCATCATCATGCTGACAGCACACGCCGAACCGGTTGACCGGGTGTTGGGGCTGGAAATCGGCGCTGACGATTACCTCGGCAAACCGTTTGACCCGCGCGAGCTGGTCGCGCGCATCGAGGCCGTGCTACGGCGCGGCAGCCGGCCAGCCGCAGCGCCGGTCGAGGCAACAGGCGTTTTCCGCTTCGGCGGGTGGGAATTCGACCGCGCCGCGCGTTGCCTGTCACGCGCGGGCAAGACCGTTGCGCTGACCAGCGGCGAATTCGCCCTGCTCAACGTCCTCATCGGCCGCGCCGGTTGCCCGATGAAGCGTGAGCGTCTGCTGGAGATGACGCGCGGTGAGGAAAGCGCCTCGTTCGACCGCGCCATTGATGTGCAGATCCATCGCCTGCGCCGCCTGATCGAAACCGACCCGACGCAACCGCGCTACCTGCAGACGGTATGGGGCGTCGGTTATGTCTTTATGCCCGACTGCAGCGATGGCAGCGATGCCGGCGATCGTGGTAATCATGGCGAAGGCAAAGACGGCGTGGAAAACGGCGCCGCGCCGGAGGCCGCCACATGAACGGATTACGACAATTCTTCGATTCGCTGGCGGGACGCACGCTGTTACTGGTGCTGGCGGTCGTCGCCATCGCCGAGATTGCGACCTTCTCGCTATTTTTTCAGCAGGGGCGAAAATCGCACGGTCACCAGACGGCGCGCAATGTTGCCGGGCAGGTGCGTTTGTTGCAATCGCTGCTGCCGGGGCTGGACGTGCACGCGCGGCAGCGCCTGGAGGCAGCCGCACCTGGTGAACAATGGCTGCAGTTGCGCCCCGATGGGACGGAAGTGCCGCCCGATACGCCGGCTTTCGGCTTTGCGCAGGGGCTGGGCGAGCGCGTCGGGCAGATTCTCGGCGAACCCATCGAACTGCGCCAGGCCGGGCAGGCGCGCGGCAACCTGTGGATCGGTTTTGCGGCCGGTGGCGAGCGCTGGTGGCTGATCCTGCCGCCGCCGCGTTTCCGGCCACGCGGCATGCCGCCCGACCTGTGGCTGAAACTAGGCGTGGCGTTATCTGCCTTATCGCTCATCGCCGGATTGTTTGTGCGCGGCATCGTCGGCCCGCTGCGCCGGCTCGATGCGGCGGTCACGGCGGCAGGCGATGGCCGGGCGCATACGGTCATCCCCCAAGGACCGCGGGAAGTGCGCCATCTGGCCGAACACCACAACGCCATGCAGGCGCAACTGACGCAGGCCGAGGCCGAACAGCGCGAAATGCTGGCCGGCCTGACGCACGATCTGCGCGCACCGCTGGCGAGAATGCGCGTGCGCGCCGCCCTGCTTGAGGGCGACGGCGAGCGCGCCGGTCTGGAACGCGATATTGAGGATATGGACCGGATTGTCGGCCAATGCCTATCTTTTCTACGCAGCGCTCCACCCCACAACGGAAACGGAAATACAGAAGCTTCAGCAGAAAAAAATTGTGCGCCGCTCGTTCTGGCTGACGCCGTCAGCGATGAAGTGGCGCGACAGCGTGAACTTGGGCGTCCGGTGACGATGAAGGTGGATGCGGCCGCCGTATCCTGCGCCGTAGCGATCGACCACGGCAGTCTGCATCGTCTGCTCGACAATCTGATCGATAACGCCCTGCAATACGGGGAACCGCCGGTCGAAGTGACGCTGACGGCAGAAGCCGCAGGCATGGCGGAGCACAGGAAAGGCAAAGCGATGCCGGCGGCGGAAACAGTTGAAGCGCCTGAAACGGTGACACTGTGCATCAGCGATCATGGCCGCGGCATTCTCCCTGAGCAGCGCCGGCGCGCTTTCGAGGCTTTCGCCCAGATTGACCCGGCGCGCGCCACGCGCGGCAGCTGCGGACTGGGGCTGGCGATCGTCCGCCGCATCGTCGAAGGCTGCGGCGGCACAGTTTCCCTTGGCGAAGCGGCCTCCGGCGGGCTGGCGGTAATCATGCGTTTTCCGGCGCGGCCGCCAGAAGCCTGAAACGTGCAAATTAGGCGCTTCGCGCCCGACACCCGCCCGACCCTTCTGAAACCCGCGTGGATTGGGCGTTTGTGGGCATGCACCTCTGGAGCCCTTATAAATAAAGGGCTAGCGGGCATGGTGCCCGGAGATGCCCTAAATACGCGGGCTTCAGGCCACCTCTTTTTGGAGATGCGCCTGCGCTTCCACTCCAGCTTTTTTCCAATTCCCCACCTGTCGGGGAGAGGCACTGAAACCGTTGTGGATAGGGCGTCTCCGGATAGACACCTTTGAAACGCCCTATTTATAAGGGCTTCAGAGCATCCTCCTTGGAGAAGCCCTAAATACGCGGGCTAGCGGGTAGGTGCCCGGAAAAACCTAAAAACAAGGATTGAAAAGGATTGTTTGACTGTAGGCGCTGGCTTCGCCCGCGAGGCTTCACCTGATGCCGTTGCGCTGAGCGGCAGCGCGCCCCGCTAACTTTCTTTGCCTCGCCAAAGAAAGTCAGCAAAGAAAGGCGACCCCGAGGCGCAG
>ERZ773010.324-NODE-324-length-34641-cov-6.795293_pt1 | contig 34641 bp, 34 predicted proteins | sample MGYA00580842_ERZ773010 | MGnify/ENA primary metagenome ERZ773010 (study PRJEB29015, sample SAMEA2737982) | human oral metagenome | biome: human oral; feature: human-associated habitat; material: dental | place: China | collected 2107 ... | reverse complement strand
TTATTCCGCGAGCAGGTGGTTTTTGGTTCGAGCAGGTAGGATTTTCCTACCTGCTCGCGGGTATTAACGGTGCCCACGGGTTGAGAGAAGCGGAACTGGGTTAGCCTTTTCGCCCCCGCAGCTCGTCTAGGGCACGGCGTTCTTTCTTGGTGGGTCGCCCGGTGCCGCGTTCACGTTTGGCGACCGGCGGCATCGACAGGTGCGCGGGGCGCGGCCCCGAGAGGTCTTCGTAACAGGTGACGGCGATCGGCGCGCCCACCCGTTTGGTGATGAGTTTTTCGACCTTAAACACGCGTTCCCAGCCGGGGTAGCGCACCCGCACGATGTCGCCCCGTTTGAGTTTTTGCGAGGGTTTTGCGGATGCATCGTTCACGCGCACGTGCCCGCCTTTGCATTCGTCGGCTGCGAGCGCGCGGGTTTTGAAGATGCGCACCGACCACAGCCAGACGTCGATGCGGGCGCTGGTGATCTCTTCGCTCATACTTCCCATTCTAGGAATCTCCCCCATGCGGCGCGAGCAGATAGTATTTTGAAAATACTATCTGCTCGCGGATCTACTTGGGGGCGAGGTCGCTATGTATTTGCCGCTTTCCAGGGAATCTCAACGTTGTCCGGAGCATCCGCATTCTGCTCGGTCTTCGTCTCGGTTTTCGCACCGACGCTCGCGGTATCATCCTCTGCGCTCATGCGGGTTGCCCGACGTTCCTTCCGCGCCCAGCCGATTGCCCCGGCGAGAAGGCCGAACCCTGCCCAGCCCAACAGCACAGCCCATTGCAGGGAGTTTGAGGCATCCGGGAAGTAGGCGATATTCCGCAGCAGCGTGTTGGATGCGCCCGGCACCATCAGCTGCCCGAGGGCGCCCCAGGGGGCGGGGATGAACTGCCACGGCATGTTTGCCCCGGAGAGCGGGTTGCCCACGAACATGGAGATCACGGCGCCAAGGCCGATACCGGCGGCGTCGGCAAACAGTGCGGACATTCCGATCATGAAGGAGGCCGTCGCGAAAACGGTCATGCCGAAGGTTGCCCAAAGTGCCCCGAAATCGCCGGGAACGAACCCGAACCAGGTGCCCAGAATAAGGGTCATGAAGAGTCCGCCGATAACTCCGTAAAGCCCTGCAGTTGCGAAGCGGCGCAAGGTTCCTTTGATGAGGTAGATACTGAGGACCCCGCCGAGCATTCCGCCCATAACAAGCGGGAATGCGGCAACCGCCAGGCCCATACCGTTGGGGTCACCGTCGCCGAGCGGCACGACTGCGGTGGTTTTAACCTGTGCCTGCTGCAGTTTTTCCTGCTCGGTTTTCAGCTGTTCGAGCTGCTGGGCAGCGATGGCTCCTTGTTCACCGCCTGCCTGTGCGGCCTGCTGCAGCGCCTGAGTTTTGGCTGCGGTGGCTTTCTGCTGCACCTGCGCGTTCATCTGCTGGGCTACGCCGGTGAGCATTTGGTTTGCGGATGCGTTTGCAGCAGGGGCGGTCATGACTTCGGGTGCTGCGCCTTCGGTGAAGACGATCGCGCCGTAGGTTTCACGTTCTTTGATTTGCCGTTCAGCGTCTTCGCGGGAGGACGCCTGTTTGAACTCGAAGGTTTCGATCCCTCGATCTTTGAGTCCTTGCTCGAATTGGCTGACGGCTGCTTCCGGTCCCGCGATGGAGACGGGCAGGTTTTTCGCCTCCATGGCTTTAGTGGGCCAAGTGAAGGCGAGAATCACGATGCTGACAATGACGGATGCCAGCGTGGCGATGGCGATAACCTTGCGCCAGGATGAGGGCGTGATCACCTCGGTTGTGCGTGCCATGAAACTCTCCAAACAAAATAGATGTTTTGTTTATCAACACGTAAGACTCTACTCTGCATAAAGACCAGATGCAAACACAATAACCATTTTGTTTATAATGTCACAACAGAGAATAAGCATTCTATTTTTGTCTAGCGCAAACTCTTCGAAAAGGTATAGTCTTAAGGCATGCCACGTCTGACCGAAGCCACTAAACAGGCACGTCGACGCCAAATTATCGACGCCGCCTTCACGTGTTTTACCGCCAAGGGGTACACCCACACCTCCATGACGGACATCATCAAAGAATCCGGGCTCTCCTCGGGTTCCATTTACTCGCATTTCAGCGGCAAAAGTGACATTCTTTACGCCACTGTTCAGCAGCGTATCGATATGATCGCCGCAGCTTACGGGGAACTCAATGAACCCTCCCCCCGCGATATTATGCGCATGATTTTCGCTACCTCAGCCGCCGAAGCGAATTTCACCTCGATGCTGCGCATCCGTTTGGAATCGTTTACCGTTCCCGAGGTGCAAGAATCCACCAACACGCTTTTTGCCACCCTGCACGATATTGTTGCCCAGTCGCTCACCCCTTGGGGTCAGCGGTATCTCAAGGCGAAAAATAAACGCAAACCTTCTGCCGACGAACTGCATTCTTTCGTCAGTGACACAGCAGATGCGCTCATCCTCACTTTCCAGGGGTTCATGGTGCGCTCAGCCCTGTCGCCCTCGACCGACCGTGAGCACCTTTTCGACATTGCACTGAACCTGCTGCCTGAATAGAAAAAGCAATCTATAGCGATTGTTTACAGGGGTTTTAGGTTCGGTGGTTAACAGTATGCGCCCGGGCAGGAAATCCACCTGCCCGGGCACGGTATTCGCTGTGCCTCAGCCACTATAGGCGTATCACACCAGCTCTCTAGGGCACTTCAAATGCCCACACATTATGGACATAAGGGCGGCGACCAAAATCACCATTCCAGTCCACCCGCATCCCGTTTCGCTCTAAAACAGGCACCACTTTATCGCGCATCATAGCGACAGACAGACGCTCATATGTTTCGTCTTTTTCTTCCTCACTCATTGCTTCGAACTGTTCTTTCGTGCAGTGAGCGGGCCAAAATATGCCATACCCCAGGAAAACACCCCGCCCCTGTGGGATGGCTTCGGCATCTTGCTGGTGGTAGAACACATACCCGTACCAGGTGCGGGAACTATCGCGCTCATCAACAATTTCGTAGTTGCCGCAGGTGCCGCAGCAGGTGAAGTTGCTGCGCCCCAGAATGCCCTCTTCCGCCAGCTGCGCAAAGGCACGCTCGAGGTTGCCGTCTTCACGAGTAATGCCGAGCTCTCGAGCCAGGCTGCGGTGCCGTTCAATCACTTGGCGCGCATAAGCATTAATGGCTTCTTCGGTGGGGCGAGACGACTCTTCAGTGTCCTGATCGTCACCAGACAGATAGTCGATACTATCTAGAATCACCTCCGCGTACAGCTCAGGGTCGTCTACTCCCCTGGCGAGGTGGGTGCGAATATCGCCCTCAATTACCTCACGTGTTTCTTGATCGACATCCCATTCGGCGGGCACAGGCGGGTCAGGGGTAAGACAATGGTTATACCAAGTGGTAATGGTTTCTTCAGTAATTTCTTGGCTCATGCCCCCAGTGTACAAGCTCTGCTGTGCGCGGACTCGTGGTTTCGTCATGCCAGCGGGTGTTCCAATTCCACGCACAACAGCCCTATGAATTGCGGGGAGTATTGCGCAAAAAATATTGCCCAGAGTATGCGAATGCGGGGTGCCGCCTACACTTTAGGCGGCACCCCGCATCCTTCATATCCCTAAAAAGCAACCGATATCAACTGCTTTTTGCTGTTTCACGTGAAACATTCACCGAATTAGCGCAGCATGATGATGCCCGGCCGTCAGACGTTACGCCCACGATTCGCGCGCAACCATTCTGGTCAGCGCCAACGGACCACCATTGCTGTTACCGTGGTACCGGCCAAAGTGCACATAAGGGCCGCGGTGTGCAGTATCATTCAGCTGTGGCGAGTACTGGCCATTAATCACGTAGTAGAAGAAATCCTTCTTAACAATAATCTTCCCGTCAATATTGCGGTTAGCTGCCAGAGGCTTCTCCAGCTTCATGGTGTGCAGCACCACCGGCTCCTTGCCGCGTTTGGCCGGGTCATAACGGAGCACCTGTGCAATATCGCCGCTGAGGTATTTGCCGTTTTCATCGCGCACGCGGCCGCCGGGGCGCAGCGTCAGCACATAGCACCCGTCGGTGGCCTCACCCCGGAATTTTGAGGCAATACCGAACGGCCCGTCGTGTTCGCGACCGAATACCAGGTAGCCATACTGCCAGGTGGTGGAGGGCAGCCTGTTTTCCCAACGCATCGAAAAGTCTAGGGTGTAGTTCTGGCGCGTGGTCATGCTCGTCAGCGGGCCCAGCAGCACCGACTCGTCATGGGGCTGACTGTGCACGAGGGCACCACGGGAATAGTCGGGCATATCGCGTGGGTTCGTGACTTCAGCCGGAATCATTCCGTGCAGGCGGCGTCCCTCCCCCAGCTTTAGGTTGGGGTCGAGGTTACCGCCGGTAATCCAGTACGGGTCCGGGCACATAAACCCGCGCACACCCAGGGCACGGAAACGTTGATGCACGCTGCGGCGGTGAATCTCCCACACAATTACGGGCTTGCCGTAACCTACCACCTTACGCACATTCTCCACAGACATGGTGCCGGATGCGGTACCGCGCGTGTTCTCGTAGAAGGGCACCCCAATAGCGTCCACAGTGGCGGAGGCGGCCATGCGCTGGATTCCAGGCTGGCTGTCATTGGCATCGAAGTAGCACCAGGTCTGGCATCCTGCTGCCTTGGCCTGGGTGAGGAAGCGGGAGTTGGGGTCGTATTTGCCGTTACCGTCACGGTAGACTTTTACGACGGTGCGGGCGGCAAGATTGCGGCGCTTAATCGTCTCAAGCAGCAGGCGCTGGCCTTGGCCGTCTTTCGCTTCAATGAACAGAATGGTGTTGCGGTTAATGGCATCAATGGAATCCAGTGCCTCATCCAGGGTGGGAATCAGCTCCAACGGGGCGCCTTCACCGAGGGTTTCACGCATGTTCACGTATACGCTGCGCAGCCGCACGTAGGTATTGTGGCGCACTACCATATTTGACCCCGTAGTGCGCTGCAGGGTTTCGTCGTGCATGCACACAAGCCTGCCGTCGGAGGTAGTGCGCACTGAGATTTCGACGGCTTCCGCGCCGCGCCGCACGGATTCTGCGTATGCGTAGGCGGTGTGTTCGGGGTTAACGTCTCCTGCGCCACGGTGGGCGATGAAGAATTCCTGACGGCGGATAAAGTTGTGTGCAGCAGTTGATACGGCAGCTGGGAGTGTCCCCTGCGCCTGCGGGGAGGTGTTTTGCCTCGCTTCTGCGGCAGATGCGCTGCTTGCCGTCCCAAAGACGCTTGCGGCTGCTCCTAGTGTTCCGGCGCCAATAAAGGCACGACGGTTCAAGTTAAAGTTGAATGTTGTCATCGGGTAGTCTCCCTCGTTCATTCGTTGTTAATTCAGTTTTACGTGTGTTATGTGTGTGCATTAAGCCCTACTTGTAGTGAACTTATGCTTTAAGTAGCATATCTATTTTTAAGCTGTCTGTCTCTGTTTTCTAAAGATTTATGCGTGTTTTTTGCATCAGAAAATAAAGCCCCTAGTCAGGGGCATAAAATGGTTTCGGGTAGCAGCCGTTCTATCCGGAGCATTACGCGGCTAACGGGGCCTTCAATACCCCATAAATACGCAAAGTACGCATAAAAATAGCCCGCCGGGCGGGTATCGGAGGGTCTCGATACACGCGACGGCGGGCGAGAGTAGGTGCGAAAAAGTGGAAGTTGCTACTTCTTGGTGGCTTCAGCAACGCGGTCGCCAGCGTGAACGGTGCGGCGAGCGTCAGATTCCTTAGAAATATTGAACTTCGCGGTATTAGTAATCATCACCATGGTTTCTTTTGAGGGGATGCGCCCTTCAATTGCAGCCCAGTCCACCTTCACAATGGGGTCGCCTGCATCAACCTTATCGGCGACTTTAGCCAGACCCTCAAACCCTTCACCACCAAGGTCTACGGTGTCAATGCCGATGTGCACCAGCACCTCACCGCCGTTAGGGGTACGAATCATAAATGCGTGCAGGGTGTCCTGAATGAGCGCAATCTCGCCGCTAACGGGGGCGCAGATAACACCATCGGTGGGGTCCACAGCGTAGCCATCACCCATCACACCCTGCGAAAAAACAGGGTCTGAAACCTCGGCGAGAGGCAGGTATTCACCGCTGACAGGTGCTACATAAATTTCGGCGGCAGGCTGTTCTGCAGCTTCTTTTTTCTTGCCGAATCCAAACATATAATCTCCTTCAGTGGGGGTGGGGTGGTCATGAAACCGATGCGATCCCCTGCGGCGATCTGGAACACGTTTCTGCATCAAGGATACCGTATTCAGCGGGTGAGGTGTGTGGCCAAAGCCCCATGACGCATTGTGGAAGATGTGCCGCACCACTCGTTTTACAGGTTTCCCGGCCTGGGGGTTAGGGCAGTTAAGCCGTGCGCGCATCCTTGCGGCATCCCCCTGTCAGCACGAATGCAACGCGAGTAAACTTAGGAGCAAGTTCAGGCACATGATGGTGCACCAATCAACAACGGCGGAGTGGGTATGAGCGAAGAACAGCCAACAAGCACTATTCTTGAGGTCTTCATCCCGGGCCCGGGAGAGAACCCCAACGACCCGGGCGATGTGGAACGCAGCGCCTTTTTAGGCGCAGCGCAGCAGGCTTTGGATGATGGGGTTGATATTGAGGTGTTTGCCACCGACACCTACCCCTCAGCGTTTGAGGAATGCGAACCGGTGGCGGAGCAGATTGCCATGAGCGGCCTTGAGGTCCTGCCTATTATGCTGGTGAATGGCGAAGTAAAAGTATCATTCATGTACCCCACCGCTGAGCAGCTGAAACGTTTTGCAAAGGCGCACACGGTCAAAAGTCCGAAGGTTAATGCGGCTGCGGCAGCCTGTGGGCCAACCGGGGGCGCAGGCACCCCAGTGCCTGACTTATCGCCGGGCGGGCTACGTGAACCCGCCGGGTTCGCGGCCACTCTTGCCGGGAAGAAGCCCCAGGTGGTGGGTGGCCCCGATATTGGTAACCGAGTGAATCTCATGGGCGGAGATACCGGTGACGGCATTCCCACAGAGGGTTCTGTTGCTACCAAGTCCGGCGGCTGCGGATGCGGTGGCTGCGGGTGTGGCAGCAAGTAGCCCACCATCAACCAGCAGCTAAATATTTAACACCAAAACATGGGCCCCACCCTTCACAGGTGAGGCCCACACTGCTACTGGTAGTAATACGGTGGTCGCTGCTCGTACCCTATTTGGGTGTATTGCGGCACCATCCCACCCCCATACGCAGGGTAGGCCGCAGCTGCTTGCTGCATGGTTAGCCGCTGATGTTCACGCTGCCTCTTAATGTCCTGCATATGCCGTGCACAGTCTACCGAGTAGAGAATGCAGACTACCGCCCATGCCAAAAATATGAGACCGCCACTCATTAATTCCACTGCTCCGCCCTCAATCCCTAAATAAAAAAGGAAGAAAACGGCGATTCCTGCAAGTACTGCACCGTAAATATTTATACCCATGACCAGACCAAAAAATTTCCCGCGCTGATACATAGAAGCACCAATAATCTGCAGGATAATATACACGATATAAGGGACGCCTGAGATCAAAAGCATGGTACCGATGACCATGCCCAAACCTTGTTCAAAATCAGTCGACCCTGATCTAAGAGTTGCTACTATAAAAATCCAGAAACCAATATGTGCTGCATGCACAATAAAGCGCAGCCAGTAAAAAACAATATATATAGTATTGGGCTTCTGCGCACTCGGCCCATACGGCACTGCGGCGGTCGGGGGCACCTGAGGGGGCACTCCCATGTAAGGGTTCTGCGAGAATCCTTGGGTACTCATGCGATACATCCTTAAATTTTTAAAACTGTAATATTTACCATCGGCCACCTTAATAGTGTTACTTACTGGGGATGCTCCTGATCGGGGCGCATGTTCGGGGCAGCGGGTGGGTGCGGATAGGGAGCCTGCACCGCCTGTTGAGTTGGCGGTATGGGGGCAGCGGACGGATAGGCAAACTGCGGCGGTACCACGCCGTTATTGGGGTACGTCGGCTGCGAGGCGAACATACGTGCCGCCTCTTCCTGCCGCCGATGGCTTGCTATTTCTAACATGTAAAAGATTCCCATAGCAATGTCAAACACCAATAGAGGGAGAATAAACGGGTTTATCGCAAAAGCTACAACCATAGGTAACCCACAGGCCACGAATCCATAAATATTAATGGCCCGTACTACACCTAACAACTTTCCTTTACTATAAAAATAAGCACAGAAAGCCTGCAATATGATATTCACCATATATGTTATATTGGGTACAACAAACAGGATGGTTACAATAAAGTAATATTCTTCTGCACCGCGAAGAAAGTCAAAATATATATACCATAAGCCCAGAAGCATAATAACCATTGGTACATAAGCACGCACCCAGTATAAGGCAACATATTTAAGCGGTGAGACCTCTACAACAGGCGGCGGCATAGCCCCCTGCGGTGGCAGCGGCGCAGCAGGAAAAGCCGGTGGAGCATACGCGGGAGGCGGTATCTCGGCTCCCTGCGATACAAACTGATACTGAGTCTGCTGATTGACTGGCCCATAAGGGTGCACCGTATGTGATGATTGCACCGGTGCCTGAGGCTGTTCGTATAACAGCGAGTAGGGGAGGTGATCTACATCGTACACAGGCTCTTCAGTGTGTCGTTGTTGAAATATGTTATCGGCGCTCATGTAGGCATCCTAAACACCCAACCTGAAGGTAAGCTGACAATCTGGCGCAGAATTATTAAAAAACATCAAATATCAACCCAAAATATCAAATAGTGAGAAATTTGCGTCTTCTCCGAACCCGTTACCCCTCCACTAGATTACTAACACGTGGGCGGCATGATGTGCTGTTTCCTAAGGTTTTACAACGGGCCGGTGCCAGCCAGTGCTCACCCGCACAATGCAATATGCAGGCGTTTAGTGATCGTGGGTCTTATGTTGCTTGGAACTTGGGTGGGATTGCGGCGACAGTTGAGAGCTTTGGGCTTGCTGCACCAGATGCTCAGATACAACCGGGATACCGGGGAGAAGACTGTTATGTTCGCCCGAGTCGCTCAAGGCGGGTTCTTTATCATGGGTTTCCGGAATCTCTGTCTCAGGCTTATCGCTCTGGGTGACGGCTGGTGCCGTCGTCTCTGTGGGCGCATCAGTACTGGTCGATTCCGTGCTTTCAGGCACAGTATTACTGGAGGATTTGGTGCCTTCTTCAGGGTTTTCGGCAGGTTTTTCTGGGGTATCCGGGTGTGTAGGGGGCGTTATATTGCTTAACGACGTTTCACGGGGTAAGTCTTCAGCAGTTACGTATTTCTCATAGAGACGCCGACCGCCTTCCCCCAACTGGCTATAACCTTTGGAAATTTTGGACGCCTGCGCCAAGCTGTATACAGCGCAAAATAGCTCGAAGGCGCACAACATAATGCCCGGAGTCATAAATATTTTGTAGAGCGACATGGTGATTCCCCACAAAAAGGGCAGGCTCAGTAACGTTAAGATATTAGCCGCGACGTTTACGGCAACACGTCCTTTATCAAGTTGGCCTAGGCTCAGTAAAAGCAGAATCGGATACGCGAAGACTGTAGGTGCAGGAAACACCACCCCAGATACCGTAGCAACCAATAGTGCAAGCAGCGGGAGCAGGATAAAAAAGAACCGAACTCCAATAAAGACGACTTTAAAGGTGCGTTCGGTCTTGGCGAGCGTGTACGCCTCAGCCTTAGTCTTGGGAGGAACGATAGAGGTTTCTGACGCTCCTCCAGTGGATGCAACACCAGCAGACACGCGGTTTGTCTGCTTAGCATCCTCACCAGCAGGTGCGGGGTTTTCGGAGGTCTTATCCGGTTCCCCCTGTGTGCTTTGCTCCGCATGGTCATTGCGGCGCGTATCTTCATCCGCCGATTGAGGCGCCTGATCGTTTTTGTCCGTGTCTTCTGGCTGGGTACCCTCCCCCGTTTGCTGTACGGTTCGGTCTTCTTCTTTGTCCTGCGTTTGCTCCCGTGCTTCTTCCTCGGCGGCTTTGTTCTCAAGCTGCTCAGCCAGCTCAAGCAGTGAAGGTACAGCGTGTAATTCCTCATTATGTTTTGACATGTGTACTCCTTGCCCGTCTGCAGCTTTTATGATGAGCCGATATTTTCAGGGTATTCTGCACATCTGAAGGATGACTTAAAAACAGGCGCGCTTTGAAGGCTTCAGTCTTTGTATTTGCTGGCAGTTCTCCGGGCAAAGGCGCAAAAAGCGGAAAGCAGCATCAAGAAGGCCCGTTGTAGCTAAAATACGTATGCCCCGAACCGTCCATAGTTCGGGGCACTCATGTATTTTCACAGCTTGCGAGTATCGGCTACATTAGGAGCTACGCTCCCTGGGTTCAAACCGTTTTATTCTTCCGGCGGCGAGAATATTCACGAACCGTCACGAAGATAAAGACGATGCACAGGGCTACATCTATGAAATCTATGAAATATAGACCCCAGTTGAGGTACCCCAAGCCATTGGTGTACTGAAAGGAGCCACCCGCAAGGGAAATGCTGAACAGTTTAATGAGTGATACTACTTCTGTACCTTGAAGGAACAAACCAATAATATTGATGCTCAGAATAAATCCCAGTGCTTGAGACTTGAGATAGAAGATAGCGGCGAGTATCTGAAGGCTATGATATACCAGAAATGCACATGTCAACACTACGTGCAGAAAATATTCTGCGTCCCAATACTTGAATCCATACTCAGCGATAAACTCCACAATGTTATATATGCTCCACACGGACAACCCCAGGCTCACCATCATGAACGCAATACGCACCCCATAAAGCCAACGGAGCGGAAATTTAGGGTATACCGTCGTCACGGCTATGGGCGCTTCCGTTTGGTTCGCGGCTCCCAGGTATGCATACTGCCCCGGCACCGTCGAAGCTTGAGAACCGGAAGACTGCGACATCGCCCAAGGTTTTACCGCATCTTGCGGGTTTTGTTCGACAGATTTGTCTTTCGATGATTGCTCGCTCATAAATTCAAAACTACCATGTATATCTTTCACGTCCCACTATTTTTGCCTCTTCGCAGGACTCGTACGACAAATTCTCCGCACATACTAAAAAGGCTCTTTATGTGATAAAGCATTACAGTTATCACATAAAGAGCCTTTTAATGCCGGGGCAATCCGGCTAAGAATTACCTACTTGTTCAGCGAGGTGCCTACCGAACCGAGCTGCTGGCAAGCCTCGACCACGCGAGCTGCCATGCCCTCTTCAGCCTTAGCGCCCCACACGCGGGGATCGTATGTCTTCTTGTTGCCGACCTCGCCGTCAACCTTAAGCACACCGTCGTAGTTGCTGAACATGTGACCGGCAACCGGGCGGGTGAAAGCGTACTGGGTATCGGTATCAATGTTCATCTTGATCACACCGTAGGAAACCGCATCCGCAATCTCCTGGGCAGTCGAACCGGAACCGCCGTGGAACACGAGCGAGAACGGCTTCTCCTTACCGTACTTAGCGCCGATCTCGTCCTGAATCTGCTTGAGCAGTTCGGGGCGCAGGTGCACATTACCGGGCTTGTACACACCGTGCACATTGCCGAAGGTCAGCGCCGCAATGTAGCGGCCCTTCTCACCCAGACCCAGAGCCTCAACGGTCTTCACGGCATCAGCAACGGTGGTGTACAGGGTGTCGTCAATAGCACCTTCAACGCCGTCTTCTTCACCGCCGACGGCGCCGATCTCAACCTCAAGCACAATCTTTGCCTTGTGAGTGCGCTCCAGAAGCTCGGCTGCGATCTTGAGGTTCTCGTCAAGATCAATAGCGGAACCATCCCACATGTGGGAGTTAAAGATGGGGTCTTCGCCACGGGCCACAGCCTTCTCAGACTCGGCGAGCAGGGGAAGAACGAAGCCGTCCAGCTTGTCCTTGGGGCAGTGGTCAGTGTGCAGTGCAATGTTCACGTCGTACTGCTTTGCAACCTCACGGGCGTATGCGGCGAACGCCAGGGAACCAACAACCATATCCTTCTTCGACGCACCCGACCAGTACGCTGCGCCACCGGTAGATGCCTGAACAATACCGTCAGAACCAGCCTCAGCGAAACCGCGAATAGCGGCGTTAAGAGTCTGAGAAGAGGTGACGTTTACTGCCGGGTATGCGAAGCCTTTAGCCTTCGCGTTCTCCAGCATCTCTGCGTAGACTTCGGGGGTTGCAATAGCCATGCTGACTCCTTGACTAGGATTCGACCACCCGCTTCAGGGGCGGCTCATATTGTTGGCGCACTCATGCGCCACCTGCACCCTCCATTTTAGCAAGGGCAGACCGATTTTCAGAGAGCAAAATAGGCGGTTTTTCCGCTCAAACACAGGTAAAGTAAGGTGTAATCGCACCTTAAGGAGAGACCCCGGACTATGGGTACCCAAGACAGTAACACCCAGCCCCAATCGCCCCTTCACCACAAATTAAACGCGGTGCAGGCACGTATTGACGCGCACGTTTTCGGCAGCGGACCCATGGCACAGTCGCTGGCGATTATCGAGAAGATGCGCGCCGAAGGTGCCACCGACCATGAGATAGACACCACCCTCCACAAGAAAAAACTGCCGTCAGTAGTGGATGTAGGCCGTAAATCTGTACGTCACCTGCCCAGCTGGTGGTGGTTAAACCGCCGCAAGAGAAGCCTGGAGAACAAAATCAGCAAGCGCACGAAGCGCAATTAAGCACCCTCGCCTTCTCCGGCATATTATGCCGTTCAAAGCCATATATGGCACGGTTTTGCGTAACTTATCGACCAATATATTCGGCTGAGATTCACGCCTCAAAATGAATATTCTATGTATTTACATCAGAGGTGTCCTCGATTACATCCTAAGAATTTTTCTGTTATAGTCATTGACATACTATCTCGTGGGTTGCGCCACAAACTTGTAGTGCGATCCGCTGCTTATGCGTTGCGCTGCACAGGTTGCAAAGCCGCACGGGAATCACCGACCCCGCGCTGCGCAATCCAAATAGGAATGAGGTTTCAATGAGCGCCCAAAAGTCTACGGACGCACCAACCACAGCACCTCCCCAAGAGGACGCCTTCGCCCACGAGCAGGAAGGACTGCACAAGGGGCTAGGGGCACGACAGCTCCAGATGATCGCCATCGGATCGGCTATTGGTACTGGTCTATTTTTGGGTACAGGCGGGCGCCTCGAACAGGCAGGCCCCATGCTGGCCGTTATCTTCGCAGTCTGCGGTTTCTTCGGATATCTGATTCTGCGAGCCCTTGGTGAGCTCATCCTGCACCGACCTTCCTCAGGTTCTTTTGTCTCATACACCCGCGAGTTCTACGGCGAGAAGGCAGCGTTCGTTTCCGGCTGGCTATACTGGCTTAACTGGGCAATGACCGCCGTGGCAGACGCCACCGCTATCGCCATTTATATTAACTGGTTTGGCCGATACAACCAGTTTTTCTATGACCTGCCGCAGTGGCTCACCGCGTTTATCGTGGTGATCGTAACCGTGGGCCTCAACCTGGTTTCGGTCAAGCTCTTTGGCGAGCTTGAATTCTGGTTCGCCCTCATTAAGATTCTGGCACTGCTGACCTTTATGGCAGCTGGCGTCTGGTATCTCATCTTTGGCCAGCCCATTGATGGTGTGCAGCCGGGGTTGCCTCTCATCGCAGCTCATGATGGGCTATTCCCCCAAGGTGTGCTCCCAGCACTCATTGTGGTGCAGGGTGTGGTGTTCGCCTACGCCGGTATTGAGCTGGTGGGCACCACCTCCGGCGAGACAAAGGACGTGAAGAAGGTTATTCCGCGTGCCATCAATACTGTGGTGTGGCGTATCGCTATCTTCTACGTCGGTTCCGTAGTGCTGCTGTGCCTGCTCATGCCGTACACCGTCTACAGTGATACTGAATCCCCCTTCGTGACCTTCTTCGACAAGATCGGCGTGGCAGGAACAGCCCCAATTATGCAGCTGGTTGTGATTACCGCAGCCGCCTCCTCACTGAACGCAGGCCTGTACTCAACCGGACGCATTCTACACTCCATGGGTGTTGCCGGCTCGGCACCCCAATTTGCCACCAAGGTCTCTAAATCCGGCGTTCCGGTGGCGGGTATTCTACTGACCGGCGTAGTAGGGCTTTTCGGTGTGGTACTAAACTTCTTTATCCCCGAAGAAGCCTTCTCTGTGGTTGTCAATATCGCCTCATTCGGAACCATGGCTTCGTGGGCAGCCATCGCGTTCTCCCACCAGAAATTTCTCAAACTGGCCGGAGAAGGCAAGTACAAACGTCCCAGCTACCGAGCCCCCGGCGGGCGCTTTGCTGACTGGTCAGTCATAGCATTCATAGCATTTGTGGTTGTACTCTTGGCGATAAATTACCCTGTAGGCACCTACACTTTCGCATCCTTGACCATCCTTATTCCCTTACTGGTTATTGGGTGGTTCACGGTTCGTAAGCGCGTGTACGAAATTGCTCGTATGCGTGAGGGCTACACCGGTTCGGCGCCGATCGTGGCTCAGCGCCCTGTGGTGCGCAAACTCGTGCACGAGCCGCGCGTACACGTTGATATTGAGGGACTGGGCGTTGAAGATACACCGCGCAGCCACCGGCATGATGACAAGCCGAAAGACAACGATAAGTAGCCTGTAGCAGGGGCGGGCGGTGTGTTCAACGGCCAATTCTGCGGGATTACCCAGCACGCCGCCCACCCCAACACTCCCAACATAAAACAATACAATCACATGATGTGAATTACTTTTATAAGCTTTAGACATAAAATCATCATTGTGATTGGAAAAACTTTTAAGCCGCACACATCGGGTAAAAATGCATTGTTATAATGACACGAGCACCCGCTACTACTGCCGAATAAAGGAGAATTAATGAGCGATCACAAAGTTGAATTCGTGGATGTTGCAGCTATGGCGCAGTGGATTCAGAAAGACGGTGTTGGGAACATCATCGCTGGAATGGTGGATTTCCTGGAAGAAGACTTCAAGAAATGGCAGAGCTTCGATAAGATCCCGCGCGTGGCATCCCACACCCCCTTCGGCGTGATTGAGCTAATGCCCACCTCAGATAACGTCACCTATTCCTTCAAGTACGTGAATGGGCACCCCTCGAACCCTGCACGCGGGTACCAGACCGTGACCGCGTTCGGTCTGCTGGCTGATGTGGATAACGGTTACCCTGTCTTCCTTGCAGAGATGACCCTGCTGACCGCCCTTCGTACCGCCGCTGTTTCAGCCATGGTGGCCAAGCACCTGGCGCGCAAGGATTCGCGGAAGATGGCGATGGTCGGCACCGGTTCGCAGTCCGAGTTCCAGGCCCTTGGGATGCGCGCCGTCCTCGGCATTGAGGACCTTGCGGTGTACGATGTTGATCCCGCCGCTATTGAGAAGTTCCGCCGTAATCTGGAGCCGTTGGGGTTCAGGATTCATGCCGCATCCAGCGTGGACGAGGCCGTTGCAGACGCCGATATTATTACCACCTGCACCGCCGATAAGCAGCAGGCAAAGGTGCTTCTGAACTCGCAGGTGAAGCCCGGCGTGCATCTGAATGCTATTGGAGGCGACTGCCCCGGCAAGACCGAGCTGGAAAGCGAGATTTTGGATCGTTCGACCGTGTTCGTGGAGTTCCCGCCGCAGACCCGCATCGAGGGTGAAATTCAGCAGAAGGACCCGGACTTCCCGGTGGTGGAGTTCTGGAAGGTTCTGACCGGCGAGGAGCCCGGGCGTACCTCGGATGAGCAGATTACTCTCTTTGATTCGGTGGGCTTTGCGATCGCCGACTTCTCGGGTCTGCGTTATGCGCGCGAGGCAACCCGGGGCACCGATCTGCAGCAGTTCATTGACCTGGTGGCGAACCCGGACGATCCAAAGGATCTTTTCTCGCTCGTGAACGTGAACGTTCCGGTAGGCTAGGGTCCACTCCCCTACACAACACCGCGAGCAGGTGGTTTTTGGTTCGAGCAGGTAGGATTTTCCTACCTTTTCGACAAAACCCTACCTGCTCGCGGTGTATTTGCTTTAAGGTTTCTGCCCGAAAACGTGGCGGCGTACCCAGGCGTGCATCGCGATCCCGGCGGCGGTTGCCGCGTTCATCGAGCGGGTTGAACCGAATTGTTCGATCGAGAGCGTATCGCGCGCGGCGGCGTGAATTTCCTCCGACAACCCTGGGCCTTCCTGCCCAAAGACCAGCACACAGTTCTTCGGCAGATCATAGGTTTCAAGCGGCACCGAATCCGGAAAAATATCGATACCGATAATGTCCAGCCCCTCGCCCTGCGCCCACGCCACAAAGTCCTCAATCGTGGGGTGATGCCGCACATGCTGGTACCGGTCGGTCACCATAGCGCCGCGTCGGTTCCAGCGTTTCTTACCGATAATGTGCACTTCCTTCGCCAAAAAGGCGTTCGCGGTGCGCACCACGGTACCGATATTCAGATCGTGCTGCCAGTTCTCGATCGCGACGTGAAAATCGTGGCGGCGCGTATCAAGGTCGGCGATAATCGCCTCCATGCTCCAGTAACGGTACTTATCCACCACATTGCGGCGGTCGCCCTCGCGCAGAAGCTGTTCATCCCAATGGTCGCCCTCGGGCCACTCGCCCTCCCAGGGGCCGACGCCAACCTCAAACCGGGGAGTTCCGAAAGCCTCGCTTTCGGGGTACTCCTGTGGTGCATTCTGCGGCTCTGCAGACTCGTTCACGTGGGAATCCTGCCCGGAATCTGAGGGGTCAAGGGGTGTCTGATGGCTTGGGGAACTCATGGTCTCTTTCTGATGGCGCGTACATATAGTGCCGGATGCGCGGCGAAGGAATCTGGGCGGCGGGTGGTGCGGCGATGCCCGCACGCCACTGGTTGCCAGCACGCACGGGCACCTATGAAGCCCCTAGTCAAGCCCTAAATCATCCTTGGAGTAGGCGTAGAAGCAGGGAACCCCGGCAACCTCTTCGATATGTTCTTTCGCCCCGGTTGCACGGTCTACGATGACGGCGACGGCGACGACCTCGGCGCCCGCTGTGCGCAGCGCATCCACGGCGGTTAACGCAGACCCGCCAGTGGTGGAAGTATCTTCAACGGCGACCACGCGGCGACCCTCAACGCTGGGCCCCTCAACCTGGCGACCCATGCCGTAGGACTTTTGTGCCTTACGCACCACAAACGAATCGATAGCACGATCCTGATCGCCCGCCGCGCGCATAATTGCGGAACCAACCGGGTCGGCGCCCATCGTCAGACCACCGGCGGCCTCAAATTCGATGCCGTTGCGGTCGAGCAGATCGAGCATCACCTGCCCGACCAGGCGCGACGCTTCGTGATGCAGGGTGATACGGCGCAAGTCGACGTAGTAGTCGGCTTCTTTCCCGGAGGCGAGAGTCACTTTACCGCGTACCACGGCAAGCTCGGAGATGAGCTGGCGCAGGCGTTCGCGGGCTTCTTCAATAGGCAGGGTTTCGGAAAGTTTAGTCATGTTTCAAGTTTAGCGGGTGACCCTACGATTCAGGGGTGTGCTGGGGGGAGGCAGACCTGCTGCGTCGTGGTCCGCCCCGTACTGCAAAGACCCCTAATAGGGAAGGGTATATATGTGTTACTCCTAGTTCGATTTTTGAGGTTGAACATGCTGTGGGTGCACAATTACCGGCTGAACCGAGGGATTCTGCGCCAGACGATACACCTTAGAGTTGAACATAAAGGCATTGGTTCCAGGCAGCCACAGGAGCACAAACAGAACGATGTTCACAATAAACAGCGTTATGTAAATTATCAGGAGCGTGTATAGAATAGCGGAAATTCCAGGCGTCCTTGCTAACCGTTCTTCCCTCAATCCGCTTATCAACAGCTCCGTGGAAAATCCATAGAAGTATACGCTGGCAAAAGCCAGAAAGGCCATGGCGCTCACAACAACACGCGCCCAGTCGTAGCCCCGGAAAATATAGAAACCACACGCAATATACAGAATAACGCTGAGGAACAACGGGGTAGACATGAAGAGTAAAGACGACCCAAGACCTCTATACCGATCATCAGTCATCTCGCCTGCGGAGTGCAGAGAGTTTATGGTGGCCATCATGATCGTGAACTCCATAATACGCAGCAGCGCACATAGCAGCGTGGTAATAAAAGCGGTCTTGGCCGTAGCCGTGATTTTAGGGCGTGCAGTCGGTGCCGGTACTGCGAACGCATACACTGCCGGTGTGGATTGTTGAGTAAAAGCCTGAGTCTGCTGAGGTAATGCGTATATTTTCAGAAGTACAGATTTCTGAGGGTCTTGGTGGTCCGTAGTCGCACTCTCACTCATGGCGTATATTCCTTCATAGATGTAGTGGCACACAGAAACTCGGGCATCGAGTTCATTGCACATAAGCATAGCCGAAACCAAGGCTGGCAAAGAACATCATGGCCACACACCAAGATTTCACGAACATAACAAGAATGTAGAAGCTACCGCTCGTAGCGCTGTCCCGTCACAGACTGTGCTGTTGTGTTCAAGGCTAAGCGGTATGTCTTGGCCTGACGCATAAAAATGTTGGTTCCGGGCAGCCACATAAATACCAGAAGGACAATATTAGCAATAACCAATAGCACACAGATCACTGTGAGTATAGAAAAGGTGGGCGCAAAATTGGAAGCAAGTGTTAGCCCATATTCACGCGCTATGTGTACAGAAGCATCACTCACAAAACCTGCGTGCAGAGCAAGACTTATACTATTTCCAATAGCAACAATAGTCATAATGATACGTGCCACATTATATCCACGATATATATAAAACCCGAGCATGATGTAAATTATAATACTGCATAATATTAAGAATAAAAGAAAATTTACAAATGATTGAAGAATTTGATATTTACGAAGGCTATTTGGGAACGCCGAGTCAACTGTAGATTTTAGAATACCTAAAGCAACTATCATAAAACCGAATTCGGCCAGACGCACCAGTGCGTATACCCACGAAATAATGGCAGCGGTTAAGGGCAGTGTCGTGATTTTAGGGGGAACAGCCACCATAGTAGCGGTAGCATCAGCATAGGCGGCCGATACAGACTGCCAAGCGGGCGCTGAGGTTTGCGCCGATGCCGGTTTTTGCGGTTTGGGGTGGCCTGGGGTCACACTCTCACTCATGGCGCATATTCCTTCATAGATGTAGTGGCACACAGAAACTCGGGCATCGAGTCATTGCACATAAGCATAGCCGAAACTAACGCTGGCAAAGAACACCATTGCCGCACATCCATGTTTTATAACTGACGCCACGAAAGCCTGTAAACCATTATTTGCACCACTGCCTCATCTCGGGCTAAGCCATAGATTTCTGCGCCAGGCGGTATATCTTAGAGTTGCGAATAAAAGCGTTAGTGCCGGGCAGCCACAAAAATACCAGAAGGAAAAAGTTCGCAATAATCAGTGATGCGTAGATAAATACCAGGACAGGAACCATAGACTCAAACTCAAAGTGAGGCACCGGCATCCCTGGCTGAATTAATTCTTTTCCCTCCTCAACCATGTAGTGCTGAATGTTCAACATGAAGAGAAGGTGCAAGGTACTACCTACCATCCCAAAAATAGCGATAACAGCCATCAGAATACGAGCCCAGTTACGCCCACGGTAGACAAAAATACCAAGTGTAAAGTATATGGCAACACTTATCAGCAATAAGATATTCAGAACTTGCAGAACGTGGCTAATACCATTAGTAAAAGAGGTAATATCATGATCCCGCTGCATATGTAAATCTGTGAAGAGTTGATGCATGAGGTTGTTATAAGAATTAACCATCCGAGTGGATGCAATAAGCTCCGACACCCGCAGCACAATGCATATGGCACATATAATCAGCGTGATAATGGGCGTGATTGTGAGTTTAGGACGGGCCACCGGAGCAGGCTGAAGCACACCCGCATACACCGGAGCATAGGGCACAACAGGAGGCTGTGAATATGCAGGGGGCTGGTGGGCAGGGGCCTGATTGTAGTAGGGGGAATTCTGCGGCACCGGATAACTTGGCTGCCCCGCAGGATCGGGTAGGTGATATTGGCTCATCGGTGATGCTCCTTTTGATGTATAACAGCTATTCGCTGTAATGAAGTCGCATATTGAGCATAACCCACATCAGGTTCATATGATGGTACATCATGCATTTCCCTGCAACCATTATCCCTTCATACAAGAAGATAATTGTTTTTTAGGGTTGATACTGGAAGATCAGAAATCCTCCGCGAGGGCGCGGATGGCGGCGGCGACCGCATCCGGATGCGGGTCCACCGTCAGATCTGCGAGCGGCAGCAAGGATTCATGCGAGCCCACCGCGACCGCATACTGAGCACCCTCAAGCAGCCCTGCATCGTTCATATCGTTGCCAAACGCGATATAAGGATCGGGTTTTTCGCCCGGACGCGCGCCAAGCGCCTGCGGGAGAGCTGAAACTTTATGCACGCCCCCGGGTGCCAGGTCAATACTCGTGGTGGCATCCTGGTGCTTAGTCACATGCAGGTTTAGGCTCGCAATAGTCTCTTCAAGCTCGGCGTAAAGATGCGGATTATTGATGTCAAGCAGAATTATTTTGACCGGATTCTCCAGGTCTTTCAAAGAAACTAGGCGGTCCGTTCCCTCGGGGTTTAGCCGTTCCACGAGCACATGCGCATCGGGCAAATCAAAGGCGTAAGAATCCAGGGAGTCCACGATATAGTGCAGTCCGTGACGTTCGATAAGGTCCCGAATTTTCGCATAATTATGCGCATCTAGGTGTTCCCGCGCCCGCAGCTGCCCGTCCCGATACAGCAGCGAACCGTTCGCGCCAATCAGCGCCAGCCCGCTATGCGTGCGCACACCCTCAGAGAGCATGGGCAGAATATCGCGCACCGGTCGGGCAGAGGCAAAAACTATGCGGTGTCCCGCCCGCAGCAGCGCATAGATTTCGCGCTCAATGGCGGGCTCAATCACCATGCCGTTAAAGCTGGTGGTGCCGTCAATATCGAAGACAAAATTCATAATATTCCTGGGCTTTCCCGGTCGGTCGCGGCGACGCTCTGCTTACTCACACCCTTTTCAACGATGCGCCCCACACTCGGCGGAAGCGCCGCACGTAGTTTCGTCAGCATTTCTTCGTACTCGGCGTTCGGGTCTGAATCGGCGACAATAGCGCCGCCAGCGGCAAGGGTTATAAGCCCATTATCGTGCGCGACCAAGGTGCGTATAACAATAGAGAGATTGGCACCGCCATCCACCGAGAAGAACCCGAGAGCACCCGAGTATACGCCGCGGGGGCGCGCCTCCAGATCCTCAATAATATTCATTGTTGAGGGCTTAGGTGCGCCGGTCATAGATCCGCCAGGGAAGCACGCCGCACTGGCATGCACCGCGGAAATTTCGGGTTTAAGACGCGCGGTAACGGTCGAAACAAGCTGATGCACCGTTGCATAACTTTCCACGCTCATGAGTACAGGAACCTGCACGCTCGCGGGGTCACTCACCGTCGAAAGGTCGTTGCGCAAAAGATCGACGATCATCAGATTCTCGGCACGGGTTTTCGTATCGTGTTGCAGCCCGTGAGCCGCAGCGGCGTCATCCTGAGGATTCGCACCGCGCGGACACGTCCCTTTAATCGGCTTCGTTTCGGCGTTCCCCTGTGTATCAACCATCAGAAAACGCTCGGGAGACGAAGAAAGCACCGAGAAGTCACCGCATCGCAAATAGGCGGCGTAAGGTGCGGGATTGTGCCTGCGCTGAGTGCGGTACAGCTCGAAAAGCTGATCTGGTGTGAGAGGATGTTCTACCCGCGCGGTGCTTTCGGCGCTCAGGCAAACCTCATAACTATTCCCCTCGTAAATATGCCATTGTGCGCGCTCAATATCTGCGCAATAGCTTTCGCGCTCAGGGGCTTCAAAGTGCAGATGCTCCACGTGCTGGCTCAACGGTTTATCGCCCTCATGTGCATTATCGCCCGGTGTCTCACGCCAAGAATCCCGCGCCAATTCGCGCAAACGCGGCTCAATTTTCTCAAGCCAGGGTTTATCGCCCAGCAGCCACGCGCGGTGGGTTTCATGTTCATAGACCAGGTACCGCACGGCGGGCATCCAGAGAGAATCCGGGGTTTGCGCCATGTGCCGGGGCGTGTATCCGATGCGCCCGGGGTGCAGGGAGGCGCGCACCTCGTACCCGAAATAACCCACGTAACCACCGCGCAAACCTTCGGGCAGCTCGGCAATGTCATCGGGTTCAGGCATACTGACAAGCGCAGTATCGAGAGCATCCCAAGGAGTCATGTTTGTTGCCTCACATGCGTTTTCGATGCGCAGCACAGCCGCCCAATGCGGGACGACCCCCACATACGAGACACGGGACATAGGCGATTCTTCTCGTGCGGAATCAAGCCAATAGGCGTACCGAGCACCCGCAGCGATCACGGGGTATGCAGCCTCGGGCATGATCTCAAAGTCGAGGGCGCGCACGTGCAGCGTTGGGTATTGATCGGGCTGAAGAATCACGTTTCCTATTGTAGAGTGCGTTGCCGTCGGTCTTGAGCGGTGTGGCTTTGACCCAAATACAAAGGATGCGGCACCGGCAGCAGTTTCGGGGCTGGGGGCACCGCATCCTTATATACAGTTTTAGCTATATGCACTAGTCAAACCGCATATATTCCAAACTTTTATGATATAGCGTCATTAGTGAACGACGGCGGGATCCTTCCCGTTTTCACTATCCATGGGTAGGTTTGCCTCAAACCAGGCGGTCGTTCCTCCCGCAATATTGTTTGCCTGGTACCCGTTCTCCCGCATGTACTCTGCTGCCCGGTTGGACCGCCCACCACCGTGGCAAATAACGTAGAAGTCCTCACCCTTGGGAAGCTCATCCAAGCGTTCCGGGAGCTCGTTGAGCACAAGATGCTGCGCACCCGCAACATGGCCAGCTTCCCATTCGTAGTCTTCACGAACATCAATAATCGTGGCTCCTGCGGGCACATTAGTGGGGTTTACCTGGGGTACATCACTCATGATTTTCTCCTTAAATTCCGGTGTCGGTTGTATTTCAATTGTTTATCTATTCTACTCCTGATAATTGGGGTTGCGCGAAAAAATGTTTTTGTGCAAAGGAGTATATTCCAAGCTATTTTTAGGTAAAAAATACTTCTTCCAGCAACATTGCTCCGCCCCCGCTCGCAGCCTGTAAGTCCCCTTGTGGAGGGGTATATTCGCACTGTGAACAGCGGAATTTTTATTCTCGAAACTATATACATTTTCTAAGGCATACTCTAAAATTCAGGTAATAGAGCCGGTTGTGACCGGGAACCTATTCGGGAGGTGAGCCATATCAGCCACTGCACCCGTCACAGAACATCAGCAGCACAATAGAACATTTTTCGGGCATCCGCCGATGCTTGCCAGTCTCTTCACCGTGGAGATGTGGGAACGGTTCTCATTCTATGGCATGCAGGCCCTTGCCATTTACTACCTGTACTACTCCATTGATAAAGGCGGGTTAGGGATACCCGAAGAAGCGGCAACCGGCGCTATGGGAGCGTATGGGGCAACCGTTTACCTCATGGCAATCCTCGGCGGTATTTTGGGCGACCGCATCCTGGGCCCCGAACGTACCCTCTTCTATTCCGCGATTGGTATTATGGCGGGCCATATTGCCCTCGCCGCCATACCCGGGGCAGCTGGTGTACTCATAGGCCTTCTTCTGGTCGCGATCGGTTCAGGCTGCCTCAAAAGCAGCGCATCGGTTCTGGTTGGCTCGCTCTACACCAAAGACGACCCCAAACGCGAAGCAGGGTTCACGCTTTTCTATATCGGCATCAACATCGGTGCGCTTTTAGGCCCGGCACTGACCGGCTGGGGATGGGGCTGGTTAGGCTTTCACTTCGGCTTCGGAATTGCGGCTATCGGCATGGCGGCAGGACTCATCCAGTATGCGTTCACCCGCAAGAACCTGCCCGAGTCGGTGCACGAAGTGACCGCCCCTTTCACCCCGCGTCAGAACGGTATTCTAGCGGGCACCCTGCTGAGTATAGCTCTCATAATATTCCTGTTGGTCGCCATGGGGTGGATCACCACCAGCAACATCTCCACATGGGTGGTGAGCGCCGTTGGCATTGGTGCGGTGGCCCTATTCGTTCAGCTGCTCACCGCCAAGAACGTGACCAGCGACGAACGCTCACGGGTGTGGGCATTACATTCCCCTCTGGATTGCCAATGCTATTTTCTGGGCACTCTACCAGCAGCAGTTTACGTTTATTCCCGTATACTCCGAAAAGCGGCTCGACTGGCATATTCTGGACAGTGACCTGCCCCCGACCCTTGTCAATTCTCTAGCCCCCATTTTCGTGATTCTTCTAGGCTCAGGGTTCGCCGCCATGTGGACCAAGCTGGGCGACCGGCAGCCACGCACAACCGCCAAGTTCTCGCTCGCACTCGTGACTATCGGCCCGGCATACTGGGTTTTCCTCACGCAGGTGGGTGTCCCTAAAGTGGCGGTCTACTGGATGGTTATCATCATGTTCATTTTTACCGTCGCCGAGCTCACGATATCCCCCACAGGCATGGCGCTGACCACCCGGCTCGCGCCCGAAACCTATAAGGTGAACATGATGGCGCTCTACTGGACCTCTCTGGCGATGGGGAACGCTTTTGCGGGCTGGTGCGCACAGTTCTACAGCCAAGACACCGAGGTTCCCTACTTCACCTATGTGGGTGCCGTCTCGGTTATTGCTGGTATTGTCCTCTTCCTCTGCCGCGCACCCGTGCAGAAACTCATGCGCGGAGTGAACTAGAACGCCCATTCGGTGCCACAGACGTATTCTGCTCCACCATCTGTACCGTAAGGGAATACCCTAAAAATGAGGGAGGTACAGGCAGTTAATGAGAATCTGGAACTCTATTTTCTCGATAAGGCTCTTATTGAGAACATAGAGTCCTTATTTCTCACTAAGGCAAGCTACTACACGCTATTCAGCCAGCAGGGACAAGGGCAGAACGAGCACCCCATCCGCACGCCGATACGCTTGGGCTCCCGTTGTAATAACCACCAAGTTTGTAACACTATCGGGCATTTTATCCCGCAACCACAGCAGGTGCCGTACGTCAGTGTCGGTAATAACTGGCGCCAGCTTCACTTCTATGCCCAAGACCTCCCCCTCGGGACCCTGCACAATCAAATCTACTTCGTGATCACCGTTCTTAGTGCGCAGATGACTCACCGTTGCCTCTGCAGCCTGCGCAGCAACACGCACACTGAGAGTAACCAAAGACTCAAAGAGCGGCCCCAACATATGCGCTCCCTGTGAAGAGGTCAGTGTTGATGCCGAAAGCTGCAGAAGACGTGCAGCCAAGGCCGGATCAGCCAGCTGGTGCTTGGGAGATACTGTAAGACGAGTAAACTCGTTGCTAGCGGGAGCCCATCCTGGTACTGGATCTAATATCCACAGTTTTGTGAGGAAATTACGATACAAATTAGTAGTGGTCTTAGCAGGCTGTACACCATCCCTGGCCGTTGTAGCATCTAAAATTCGTGAATACGATGCGGTGCTAGATGAGGCAGCTGCATACGCTTGCATCCAACGTTTTAAAGTTTCGGGGTATCGCACGGAATGCCCAAGCTCAGGTATATCCCTATCGATAATACGTTGCACATAAGCATCTAAGTAGGCACGGCAGACCCTATCAGGCTGGCCTAACGTAGCGGGAAAACCCCCTTCAACGATGGCCTTCACATAGTCATTGAGCGTTACACCCGTAGAGCCTTCTATAACAGGTTGTTCGCCTTTCAAAAGACTGCGGAGACTAACCGGTTTTGAAGGTCGGTATCGCTCGTAAAACGTTAGAGGCCGCATTCGGGCCGATAAAATCCTGCCCGCCCCACTATGGGTTCCGCTCTGGTCAACGGGAGTAGCACTACCAGTCAGAAGAAAACGTTTAGCGGGAGCTCCTTCATCTACATTGCGGCGAACTGAGTTCCAGATTTCAGGTAGCTGTTGCCATTCATCCAACAGAACTGTTCCAGAAGGTAACGACGCAAGAAGGAAGTCAGCCTGTAGGAATTCTCTCTGCGCTGCGTTATCGAGGTAGTAGACTTGATCAGCCCTTCGGAGAGCAGTAACAGTTTTCCCGACTGCTTTAGGTCCATCAATTGCAATGGCAGGAACGAAGGGGAAAAGCTCATCAAGCTCTAAATCTAGGCTTCTTTTCAAGTAGCTCATACACCTACGCTACCAAAAGTCAGGTGTTTACGCTACCAAAAGTCAGGTGTTTACGCTACCAAAAGTCAGTTTCTGCTCCTCGGTGCTCCTAACCCGCTACCCTCCAAAACCTTCCCCGAACACCAGAGGCGGATGAATATTCCCGCCACCGGCAAGATGACGATTTATGTAGATTCGTGACCTCATGTGACGCTTTAAAAGTTCTTAAACCTTCGTTTTAGGACTTATAGCGAAAAACATTAGGTGCCGTGCCCGCGACCAGTTTAGGGTATATGCCAGACCCGCCGCACAGGCGGGTAAAAGACAACGTTCTATCTAAGGAGAAAACAGACATGGCACTGTACCTGATCGAGCTGACCCCCGCGACCGCCTCAAAGGATGAGGCAACCGCGCTCATCGAAACCGTTTCCAACTCCCTAAGCGAAGGCGCGGAGCTCATCGAAACCCAGGTTTCCGCCGATCACAAGCTGATCTTCGCCATCATCGAGTCTGAAAACACCGCGTTCGCACCCGCCCTCATTGCGGCTATTGGCGAGCGCGCATCCGTGGTTGGCCCCGACGAGGTTCGCTTGGTGGGTGCCGAGCTCGACGACATCAAGAAGCTCAAGAAAGATGCAGACTATCTGGTCGAGTGGGATATTCCCGCCGAAATCACGATGGAGCAGTACCTGACCCGCAAGAAGGCGAACGCACCCAAGTACGCCGAGGTACCCGAGGTCTCGTTCCTGCGCACCTATGTGCGTGAGGATACCGCCAAATGCCTGTGCTTCTACGACGCACCCGATGAGGATGCGGTGGTGCGCGCCCGCGAAGCCGTGAGCACCCCCATCGACCGCCTGTTCAAGCTACACGCATAAACGTGCAAGGAGCCTGCTATGTCTAATGTGACGGTTGAGCCTCTCCACAGCTATCCCGAACGTGAGCGTGTGCTTGCGCTTGCCGCCGAACACGCTGATGCCGTCGATGCCGGTGAGCGTTCCCCGTTTGAGAATCTGCGTGAGATTGCGAAGGATGGTCTGCTGACTTTGGGGCGCACCGGCTCCCTCGTGCCGCAGGCTGCGGTGGCGTATGATCTTGCTTCGCAGGATGCCTCCACCGGGTTCTCGCTGTGGGCGCATCGTTCCACGATTGCGTTCTTTGATGCGGTGAACCGTGAGCTGCCCGAGGGTTTGGCTGAGGCCACAACGAGCGGTACGACCGCGATGGCCGCCGCCTATAAAGAGGCCGCGGGTATCGGCCCGATCAAGGTGCTGGGCACCCTGGTAGAGGGTGGTGTGAAGCTTAACGGCACGGTGTCGTGGGCTTCTAACCTGTACCTGAATGGTGTGATTGTGCTGCCGGTGGCGGTGCAGAATGCGCAGGAGGGGCATCCGGACCGGTATATTGTGACGGTTCGCCAGGATACTCCGGGGCTGAAGGTTGCCTACCATCGTAACCTGCTGGCGCTCAACGGAACCGAGTCTGGCACGATCATTTTTGAGGATGTTTTTGTGCCGACCGAGGATATCCTGACCAAGGACTTTGCGGGGTTCCTAGCGAAAGTAACCGCGCCGTTCTTGCTGGTGCAGTCCGCGTTCTGCTTGGGTCTTGCCGCCGGTGCGTTACAGAGTGCGGCGGAGCATCTTCAGGTGTCGGGCGGCATCTTTAAACAGGAGTTTGAGGGGCTTCTCGGTACGTACCGTACCCTGCGGGACACTCTGCTGCGTCTAACAGCTGAACCTGAGAACGCCCAAAAACGTGACTTGCTGCAGCTGCGTTTGGATGTTTCGCACCTGGCGACGGCGGCAACCCATTGTGAGCTGCAAACCGTGGGCGGGGCCGGGTACGTGGCAGGCTCACCCACAGCACGCCGGGTGCGTGAGGTCACGTTCCTGCCGGTGCAGTCGCCGACCGAGGGGCACCTGCGGTACGAGCTGGCGAAGCATGACCACCCGGAGGGTTTGCAGGCGGCACTGTAGTGGCTTCCCCTCCCCGCTAATAAAGGCTCTTTATGCGAATAAAGCAGATTTTCTAACGCTTTATTCACATAAAGAGCCTTTTTACAACGCGCACACCAGGCTCAACAGGTGTAGAATTACTGGGAATTTTATCCTCACCTTCACCTGGAGAATCGCATCCCATGAGCACACAGAAACCCGGTTTCGGCTGGCGTCTGCACGGCGACGGCAGAAGCATTAAACCCGGCTCGGTCGTGGCACCGAGCGAACGCCTCGCCTGGCCTATTACGATCGGCATCGGCGCCCAGCATGTGGTGGCGATGTTCGGCGCAACCTTCCTCGTACCGCTGCTGACCGGGTTCCCGCCCGCAACCACGCTGTTCTTCTCGGGTGTGGGCACGGTCCTGTTCCTGCTCATCACACGCGGGCGTGTGCCTTCTTACCTGGGCTCTTCCTTTGCGTTTATCGCACCCCTAGCGGCGGCGACAAACCAGCACGGTCCGGCGGGTGCGCTCGGCGGCATCGTCATGGCGGGTCTGTCGCTCTTTTTGGTGGGCGTTATTGTGCAGTTTGCAGGTACCGGCTGGCTGACGAAACTCATGCCGCCCGTGGTAACCGGCGCGATCGTGGCGCTCATCGGCTTCAACCTGGCACCGAGTGCGAAAGCAAACTTCATGAAGGCGCCCATCACCGCGCTCGTAACCCTCATCTCGATTATCCTGATTTCGGTGCTGTTCAAGGGTATTATTGGCCGCCTCTCGATTCTATTGGGCGTGATCATCGGGTATGTGACCGCGGTTGTGCGGGGCGAGGTAGACTTCTCGACCATCGAAAAGACCGTTCAGCAGCAGGGCATCATCGGCCTGCCGCATTTTCAGAACCCCGAGTTCCACTGGGAGCTTGCCGGGCTGTTTATCCCCGTGATTCTGGTGCTGGTTGCCGAGAACATTGGACACGTGAAGTCGGTGGCGCTCATGACGGGCGAGAACCTGGATAACTACTCGGGTCGCGCTCTCATGGCGGACGGTCTGGCGACCACCGTCGCCGGTTTTGGCGGTGGTTCCGGTACAACCACCTACGCCGAGAATATCGGTGTCATGGCGGCAACCAAGGTGTATTCGACGGCGGCATACTGGGTGGCCGCGGTTTTCGCGATCGCTCTCTCGCTTTTCCCGGCGTTTGGCGCGGCGATTGCGACCGTTCCGGCGGGTGTTCTTGGAGGTGCCGCAACCGTGCTGTACGGCATGATCGGGATGCTCGGCGTGCGCATTTGGAGCGAGAACCGCGTGGATTTCTCAAACCAGATTAACCTGACGACCGCCGCTGTTGCGCTGATTGTGGGCATCGCGGATTACACCTGGGAGTTCTCGGGCTTGTCGTTCGCGGGTATTGCACTCGGCACGGCGGCGACCCTGATTGTGTTCCACCTGATGACGTTCATCGCTAAACGCACGAAGGCTGCAGGCGATCCGCTCGACCCCTTTACCGACAAGGACCACGACGAGCTGGGGCACTAGACCGGCAAACGTTTTCCTTCCGAGGACGCCAAAATGCCTTGGTGCACATAACACGCTATGTGCGCCAAGGCATTTTTAGATGTCATATGAGTATGAAGATGCAGCCCGTACTCATTACTCGAATTCGAACTCTTCCTCTTCAACACTCACGATCTCAGGGAAGAAGGGTATAGCGCGCGCTACGCTGAGTGCTGTCTCTTCGCCGCCGATGCTGCCAAACTCCCGGTTTTCGCCACTGGCTCCAAAAAGGTATAGAGCACTTCCACTGCTGAACCTAGAACGTGCAATAATCCCCTCTAACCCTGCTTCCCGAACCGCTTCTGCCCACTGTTGAGTAACAGAATAGCCCTCAGCGTGGGACAACGCAGAAGAAATATCCCCGGGCGCAAAGCCACCAAATGCTTGACGAAAATCAGCAACTTTAAACACACGCGGGAGCTGAACGCGAGCCACATAAACGCCGTCGAACTCATCCATCGGTACCATATCTCGGTTAATGAGTTCAGCCCCTAGCTTCTCTCGAATAGCGACTTCCTCAGTGCCAGCCAGATTAAGCGTTCCTCCGGGGAAAGATATATCGTACCTTCCGGAGCCGGAGGAAAAATAGCGGCAGTCTCTTTGACCTCCAGGTGCATCTCGTAGATATGCACGATACCAGGTACCTGTTTCATGACAACCTGATCCATACCCTACTGAAACTGTAGGTATTTTAGTAGGATCAAGCGGACGGCGAGGCGGACGCAAAGTAGAATCATGCCGTTCAGCAGGCGTCCTAGTCATCAGTAGTTTGCCCTCCGGTTAGCAGCGTCCTCATGAGCATGAGCAACAACGAGCTTGAAGTTCTCTTCCGAATCCTTCATGTACTCAACTGCGGGGCGATTATCGTAGAATTTCGACGGACGAGCAAGCCAAAAAGCTACACCCCACTCGGTAAGACCGCTATCTAACAATATTTTAATAACCTGCCGAACCTGCGGATCCACTGCCCCGTCTTTGAACTGAAAAACCGGATATCCGTTACGCCCCGCCTTGTTTTTGAGGCGCAGAATATTGTTCTTGCGCACCCTATCGTTGAGGGCCTGCAGACTGATGCCGCCAAGGTATTCGCGGGTGCTGCGGCTATCTTTCACCTTGCCAATATATTTCCCAGACCCCCGCGCGCCCTTGCGCACCTCAACCGTATGCGAGAGCGCGTTCGAGAGCTCCTGCATAGACTCGGCAGTGGGAGTGATTTCACCCCGATCAATCTGTTCACGGATGCGCCGCTCAGTATCGTGCAGAACACCTGTGATGAACTCTTCGGTCGCTAAACTCTTAGGCATGATGCGCTCCTTCCCTTATACACACCACCCTATCAGCTTTATATGGCTTTATAAAGATGCGAGCCAAAAATATTCAGCTACCCAGCTCCCGCACCGTTTGTGTTGCACGCTCAAAACGCGGGCGCATCACAGAGGCGCTGGGCGCATCCACCCCATAGCCGCGAGCGCGTTCCGGGGCACGTTCCAGCAGAGGGGCTGCGGTTCGCAGCCAGCCGTGCGCATCCTGCTCAGATACTCCAAAAAGAGAAAGCGAATCTTTAGAGACAAGCGCAGAAGGTTCATATGAGGGATCGCCGAAGAGACCCAGCTGATGGGTATCACCGTCAGGGGTTGGATTCATATCGAAACACGGGGCTATTCCCCACTCACGCCCAAACCGCAAAAATCCGTGGTTACGCAAATGGTCGTCGGTATTTCCCACCAGAGCCCCAAACATAGCGCGCTTCCACAACTGCCTGGTATTTGCGCCTTCTTCTCGGGCGTATTCCACCACATCGACCCAGTCCCCGCCATCGCCGTCTGACGCTTCCAGTGCCGTCATCGCAGAAATATAGGGGATGCGCTGCCGATTGTTCTGCAGGCGGTCAAAACGACGTGCCACATAGATATGCCGATCTTCCCCATTAACATCAGTGATTTTCAGCAGGCGCGCTTGCGGCACGGTAATGCCCAGGTCGGCGCCCAGGCGGTTGAGAGTGTACTCCCACCCCATGAGATCCCACTCATCGCCCACAGGCTTAGGGAATTTTGCGAGCCAGAACTCGCCATTGATCAGCACATTTGCCTTTGGGAGGGCGCCGCCCAGCGAGCCGGTAGCACGGAAAAGGCGCCGCGCCTGAATATCATCTACGGCAGACGGATCAAGCTCTATAGCATCCGCTGTCGTCAGCAGTTCGGGCAAATCCAGCTCATGGGGTATACCCGTACCGTCGGAGCTTAACGGGGTATCGTTTATCCAATATCGTAAAGACCCCTGCCGCCCGGCATCATCTACTCCGAGAAGATAGTCGAACTCACTGAGCGAGGTGCGTTTTCGTACCCGTTGTAAGAGCTTACGTCCCCACCTGTCAGGGGCAGAATCGCTCAAACCGCCCAACCCATCAAGGGGCTGTGCACCAGCAACAAGAGAGAGCGATGGGGCAAGAGCGTAGGCGGCAGGGTTCGCTAGATATGCTGCATCGTAGTGAAATACTCCGGTTCCACGGTTAATGAAAAGGCGACCAGCGGTTACCTCACGGTCGCCTGTCATTGTAGTAACCTGCACTGTTTCACTCATAGTTACCAGCCCATTTCGCTTTTGGGGATGCGCACCGACTTGGGGAGTTTTTCGCTGGCACGCAGGCGACCAACATCCGTGAGGTACGGGTCGGTGGCGGTGACGACCGCATCCAGCATGCCGAGCACCCGCAACACGCGGAAAAGCACGTCGGTACGCACCGATTCGCCCTGCTCAATGCGCCGCAGGGTCACAGTCGTAATGTCTGCACGTTCCGCAACCATCTGCGCGGTCAGACCCATCAGTTTGCGTTGGATGCGCAGCTGCTCGCCGATCGTTCGGGAGGCGCGGTGCACCTTAGTGGGAATATACGCCATAATCTCCATACCCTCATATAGAAAGAACTATTTCTATTATAAGCGATAATAGAAAGAATTATTTCTGTTTGAGCCTTGGACTGATTTCTGAAATTACACACTCTTATAAACGGTGCTCCGGCTCCCCTGCCCACCTTCACGAGCCGCATAACCTCGAGCAATAAGTTTGTTCAAGGTGTACCTTACCTGCGCTTTATTCAAGGTTGAATACTCAGGCGGCAAGTGCTTATGGAGATCCTCAATATTCAGCGGATGCGGTGCATCACGCAACACAGCTAGAATCGCTTCTTCACGGTCTCGAGGCGCAGGCTCCACAGTATGTTGCTGAGAACCCACACGTTCTTCACCTTCGGATACCGCCTCACGACTCAGAATAGCCGTAAATTTAGTGGATCCATCGATAAAACGGATAGGCTTCAAACCGGCTGCACGTACCGCCTCCTGCGCTGTAGGAATACCACTACCTTCTCCCTCGATCACCCGATACCCTTGGCCCGGTACCCGCAGAACAGTGCAGATATCGTACAGCAACGGGTTCACACGAGAATGCGTACCGTATTTCTGCAAGTCATCATCCGTAATACCCCACAGCCCACCGGGGTTCACGATCTGCACCTCGTGGGGAAGAATACGAACCTGCACCTCATGCGTATACGTATTTGGATTAAGGCTTCGGTGAACCAGAGCATTAGCAACAATCTCACGCAGAGCAACCGCCGGTATTTCCTCTCCATCGATAAGATGCCCATTTTCTAATTGCCGCACGGGCCTGCGCAGATTCCGTTCAAGCCACACAAGAGTCTCTTGAAGCATAAAAGGGATAGGTCCATCTGCCTCAAACTTATCAAGGTTACGCACTTTGCCTTCGGGATCGACCACCACACCGGTAATCTTGAGTGAGGGGAAGAACTGTTGGGGATAATCCCCTAGAGCGTAGAGCCCCGCAAGCGTCAGGCTTTCGCCGTCCCCCAACGCTATAACGCGCTTTCGTTTAAGAACCTGCTCATTCTCAATAGCGCTTGTGATTCTTGCGGAAACACGGCGCACGGAATGTACATATGAGTCTGCAAGTTCGCTGTCAAGATTCTGGGGCGATGTATATTCCACCGGTTCTGCATCATAGTTGCGGCGTTCCCGCTGGGAAAGCATAAGTGTCACCTCGTATTCATCCATCAGGTGATCGCCATCTCCGACGCGTACATAGTAATCCTTGCCGATGCGGGCTGGGCGTTGGGAGGCTGGAAGACCCGGAACCTCGATCACGAGAATGTCATGACCCCCATATTCGATCCGGTAGAATGCGCAGGTGTTCGGGGGAACGAGTTGTTTGCGGAGCTTACTCGCAACAGTTTTTTCTAGCTGAGCGATGTCATAGACGCCCACTGGTTTGAAGCTTTCCTTTTCGGCAACACCACAAATAATGGTTCCTCCGCCGTGAATATTTGAAAAACTGCATAGGGTGTCGTCTAAACTCTTGGGGTAGCCATCGTGAGCCTTCTTCACTTCAAGACGGTGGGTGTCACCGCCGTAACGTCGAAGTTCAGCCAGGGTATTTTCTAGGCGTTCGGGGGTCCAATCATAGGTGCTCATCTAAAAATTATATCCCTCATCCAAAAAAAAATTTAGATGAGCAGAAGAAAATTTAGATGAGGATTTAGATCTGCACACTACGACAAAATCCCTTGAAATACTAGGGTTACCACGTGCTTTTCCGGTGGGTGAAGGGGTCAGAATTATACGTCCTCATCTCAAAAATTGTGCTTCTCATCCAAAAAATACGTCCCTCATCCAAAAATTTTGAGATGAGGGAGCAAAATTTAGATGAGGATTTGGATGAGGCCGCACAACATCGGGTGCACCTGCGAAGGGACATCACCCACCACCGACTCACTCAAGATCCACTAAAAAGGCTCTTTATTTGAATAAAGCGTATTTTTCGCCGCTTTATTCAAATAAAGAGCCTTTTTAGACGGGGGGGGATCCACAGGCTACACAGAACCTTACACCGAATCCCACACAGCTTCTTCGGCACTCCCGGAGTGCCCCTCAAGCAGGTTCTCAATCACCTGAGCCACGCCGTCTTCCCCGAAGGGCGGGCAGG
>ERZ773010.323-NODE-323-length-34738-cov-4.342906_pt1 | contig 34738 bp, 34 predicted proteins | sample MGYA00580842_ERZ773010 | MGnify/ENA primary metagenome ERZ773010 (study PRJEB29015, sample SAMEA2737982) | human oral metagenome | biome: human oral; feature: human-associated habitat; material: dental | place: China | collected 2107 ... | reverse complement strand
CTTCATGCAACATCATTGTTTATTGTTTTTACGTGGGTAACTTTGCTATGGAAATGCCATAGCAAAGTCCTGATAGCGTGCTTTTTAGTGTTTTAGTTTGTTACATCTTATGTGTAACGCGATTCCAGATGATCTGGAACGGGGTTCCATCTTATCTGGAACAAGGTTCCAACTTATATGGAAAACGAGTACATCTTAGCTGGAATTTTTTGTTTAGTCAATTAATGATTGATAGAGGCTTTTTAAACGTGTTTGGAAAGCGATGTAAATGTGTGGGCATAATTTTGCCAAATCATGATGGCCTGTCTTTACTGCATCTGCTTGCTATGGTAAACAACCGTGTTAGGGCATGATGCCCTAGTTGGATGATTATTGGATGAGGTCTGGATATGGCGAGAAAAATAATAGCGTTTAGTGGTTTGTGCATGGTGGTAGAATTGTGGTTGGTGCTGTTGATATAATGAATTTGTCGATAGGGGGTTTGTGATTGGAATATGTAAAGCTATGTTATGGTGGTGTGGTGTTCAGCAAGGTGGTAGGGTAAATTATCGACTGTAAGCTTGCCGTTTCTTATATTTTTGTGGTAATTTTGCAGAAATTAGGCTGCACTCGGCAAATTGAAAGCCAGCTTTCTTTGCACTCGTTTGCACTAATTTTGCAGAAATTAGGCTGCACTCGGCAAACCGGAAGTCCCGAATGGGCTTAACAACAAAGACATGTTGAGAATAAAGAAACTAGACATATTTATCTGCAAGCAGTTCGGGATGTTGTTTCTCGGAACGTTCTTCATCTGCCTTTTTGTGCTGATGATGCAGTTCCTGTGGCGCTATGTAGACGAACTGGTGGGCAAGGGACTGACAATGGAGGTGCTGGCGCAGTTCTTTTGGTGGATGGCATTGATGATGGTGCCACAGGCTTTGCCGTTGGCCATACTGCTGTCGTCGCTCATCACCTTCGGAAACCTTAGCGAAAGTTCCGAATTAACGGCCATCAAGTCGGCCGGCATCTCGCTAACGCGCACGTTTAGCTCGCTGGTTGTGGTATGTAGTCTTATCAGCGTCACGTCGTTCGTGTTTCAAAACAACATCGGACCCTATTCTACCATCAAGCTCTCGCAGTTGCTTATCTCGATGAAACAGAAAAGTCCGGAGCTTGGAATACCCGAAGGCGTGTTCTACGATGGCATTCCCAACAGCAACATCTACGTGCAGAAGAAAGACAATCAGACAGGAAAGTTCTACGGAATAATGATTTACCGCATGAGCAACAGCTATGAAGACTCGGAGATAATCTTGGCCGACTCGGGCATGTTGCAGACAACGGCCGAGAGAAAACACCTGTTGCTGACGCTGTGGAACGGTGAATGGTTCTCTAATCAGTCGCAAGAAGTGGGCAAAAATGCCGCTGCACCGTTCCGCAGAGAAACTTTTTTGGAGAAGAAAACGCTGATAGACTTTAATGGCGACTTTAATATGACCGATGCCGAACTTTTCTCGGGCGATGCCAGGGGTAAAGGTTTGGCAAAGCTATACCACGACCTCGACTCGCTGCAACATAACAACGACAGTATAGGCCGGGTGTTTTATAACGAGGTGCAAGCCAGCTATTACAACGCTTCGAACATGACCAAAGCCGACTCATCGGCTGCTATGGCGGAAGCGAAAACGAAAGCTTTTAACGTTGATAGTGCCTTTGCCCGACTGAATGGAGATGGGAAACGGGGCGTATTGAGCATGGCGCGCTCGCAAGTACAGGCTGTGAGTGCCGACATGGAGTTTAAAGCGATGGTGACGGAAGATGCAAACCGCATGATAAGGCAGCATAAGATAGAGATGTACAAGAAGTTTTTGGTGTCGTTGTCGTGCCTTATCTTCTTCTTTATCGGTGCTCCGCTGGGTACCATCATTCGCAAAGGTGGACTGGGTATACCCGTTATCGTGTCGGTGTTGGTGTTCATCGTGTATTATATTCTCGACAACACAGGCTACCAGATGGCACGGCGTGGTATCTGGGACGTGTGGTTTGGCGAGCTGTTGGCAACGATGGTACTTACCCCGTTGGCGGTGTTCGTTACCTATAAGGCTAACAAAGACTCGGCCGTGTTTAACTTCGATGCCTACCGAAGCGTGCTGATGAGCCTTTTGGGTATGCGAATGGAACGCCATATTATGGCGAAAGAGGTGATAATAAACGAACCCGACTATCATCACGATGCAGAATTGCTGCGCGAAGTTACGGCTAGGGCGCAGGCATACGCCGAGGCACATAGGCTGAAATCGGCTCCTAATGTGCGGCGCGTGTTCTTCGAATACCAGGCAGACAATGAAATGGAGGAGATTAACCGACTGTTGGATGAGGCCATAGACGACTTGGGTAACTCGCGCGACAAGGTGATATTGAACTTGCTGAACAAGTATCCCATCATGTCGGTGAAGGCGCATACGCGTCCATTCAATCGTCAATGGCTCAACACCGTGGCGGCCATATTGGTGCCAGTTGGGTTGGTTCTGTATCTAAGAATGTGGCGATTTAGGTCGCGCTTGTTAAACGACTTGCGCGTGGTGGTGCAAAACAACAACCAGATTATCGCGCAGATAGAAGAATTGTAGTAGGGTAGTAAGTTGTGAGGTGATAAGTAGTAAGGAGTAAGGTGATAAGTAGTAGGTAGGAAGTGATTGATAAATAAGACGTAAAGAGGTTATGGAGTAAAGGCGTTAAGACAAATGCTTTTGAACAAGGAACTAAGCAATCGTGTTAATTTGTACACTCATAAGTTCGTTAGCTTGTTTGCTTGTCAGCTCGTTAACTTGTAAACTTGTACACTCGTAAGCTTGTCAAATTGTTTACTTTGCCCCTAAATCCCCAAACAGCAAGGCATATTACTCCCTTCGCCCGTTAAGTAAGGGTTGGGGTGAGGCTTTATAATAATGTATACAATAAAAATATAAATAAACATGTCAGAAATAAAACTCAATAGCGTAGAAGAGGCAATAGCGGACTTTAAAGAAGGTAAGTTCGTGATTGTTGTAGACGATGAAGACCGCGAAAACGAAGGTGACCTCATCGCAGCAGCCGAAAAGATAACGCCCGAAATGGTGAATTTCATGCTGAAACATGCCCGTGGCGTGTTGTGTGTACCTATCACCTTGTCGCGCTGTAAGGAACTGAACCTGCCCCATCAGGTGAACGACAACACCTCGGTGTTGGGTACGCCGTTCACGGTTACTGTGGATAAGCTGGAAGGTTGTTCAACAGGTGTGTCGGCTCACGACCGTGCAGAGACCATCCGAGCATTGGCCGACCCCGCATCTACACCCGAAACGTTCGGTCGTCCTGGACATATCAATCCCCTTTATGCCCAAGATAACGGTGTGTTGAGACGCAGTGGGCACACCGAAGCGGCAATAGACCTGTGCCGAATGGCCGGTCTGTATCCAGCGGGAGCGTTGATGGAGATAATGAATGAAGACGGAACGATGGCGCGTTTGCCAGAATTGAAGGTGATGGCAGATAAATATGGTATGAAGCTGATAAGCATTAAAGACATGATTGCCTATCGCTTGAAGACCGAATCGCTGATCGAAGTGGGCCAAACGGTGGATATGCCCACCAAGTATGGCCATTTCCAGTTGACGCCATTCCGTCAAATTAGCAACGGCTTGGAGCATTTCGCACTGACCAAAGGCGAATGGAAAGATGATGATGAAGTGCTGGTTAGGGTGCATTCGTCGTGTGCAACGGGCGACATCCTAGGCAGTATGCGCTGCGATTGTGGTGATCAGCTGCACCATTCGCTAGAAATGATAGAAAAAGAAGGTCGTGGCGTGCTCGTATATATGCAGCAAGAGGGTAGGGGAATTGGACTGATGAACAAGATTGCTGCCTACAAACTGCAAGAGCAAGGTTATGATACGGTAGATGCTAACGTACATTTGGGCTTCAAACCTGATGAGCGCGACTATGGATGTGGGGCGCAAATGCTTCGCCATCTGCGTGTGCACAAGATGCGACTTATCACCAATAATCCCGTTAAACGTGTGGGTCTGGAAGCCTACGGATTGGAAATAACCGAGAATGTGCCTGTTGAGGTTCATCCCAATGAGTACGATTACAGATATCTTAAAACCAAACAAGACCGTATGGGTCATGATCTCCACCTGAAATAAACGTGCTTTTGCGTGTAGTGACTTGCCCGTACGGATATGGCGTTCTTGCTCGGTAGCGTATGCGCCTGTGCCAATTTGGGCAGCCCTATTTATTTGGTTGGAAATATAAGCAAGCTAACTTACCTGCAAGTTAACATATTTATACGTTGGCAAATTGGTAAGTTAGCTTGCTTTTTGTCAATTTATCTTCCCGCGTGCTTATGTCGTTATATCTTTGTTTTTCAAATTTTCACCCTTTGTTAACTTCTTCTCTTACCCCTTCTTCCATATAGGCTACCCGCCAAAGCTTGTGTCGTTTCTTTTATTAACTTGTAAACTTATCCTTATGTCAACTCGTTAAGTTGCTAGTTGAGCCCTAGGCTGATCTTGAAAACGAATAACGCCCCAATAAAAATATTCGCTTAGGGCGAAACCATGGCAAATAAAAGAAAAATCAATGTTTTTGTAAAATAAACTCGCTTTTGTTTCGTTAGCTGTGATATAATAAGTACATTTGCACAATAAACTTTCTAAACAAGAATATTTATGGCACAATTATCCGACAGACTAAATAGGCTCTCACCCTCGGCAACCCTTGCAATGTCGCAAAAGAGTGGAGAAATGAAAGCACAGGGTATCGATGTCATCAACCTGAGTGTGGGCGAACCAGACTACAACACGCCTGATCACATCAAGGATGCTGCGAAGAAAGCTGTGGACGAGAACTATTCTAGATACTCTCCTGTGCCTGGTTATCCTGAGCTGAGAAAGGCTATCGTGGGCAAACTGCAGAAAGAAAACGATCTGGAGTATGCCCTTAACGAGGTGCTTGTGTCGAATGGTGCTAAACAATGCGTGTGCAACGCAGTGATGGCTTTAGTGAACAATGGCGATGAGGTAATTGTGCCTGCACCATATTGGGTGAGTTATCCGCAGATGGTGAAGCTTGCTGGCGGAACGCCTGTTTATGTAAATGCAGGATTTGAGCAAAACTTTAAGATGACACCTCAGCAGCTTGAGGCTGCCATCACACCTAAAACGAAGATGCTTATACTTTGCTCGCCGAGCAATCCAACAGGTAGCGTGTATTCGAAAGTGGAACTCCAGGCTTTGGCCGACGTGATACGCCGACACGACGATCTCTATGTGTTGGCCGATGAGATATACGAACACATCAACTATGTTGGTAAACATGCAAGCATCGCTCAGTTCGATGGCATGAAAGAGCGATGTATCATCGTCAACGGCGTGTCAAAAGCGTACGCGATGACGGGATGGCGTATCGGCTATATGGCTGCTCCCGAATGGATAATAAAAGGCTGTAATAAGCTACAAGGGCAATATACTAGTGGTCCATGTTCGGTAAGTCAGAAGGCGGCTGAGGCTGCTTATACGCTCGATCAAGGTTGTGTGGAAGACATGAGGTTGGCTTTCGAACGCAGAAGGAATCTTGTGGTGAAGCTGGCAAAGGAAATAGACGGACTGGAAGTGAATGTTCCAGAAGGTGCGTTCTATCTCTTCCCCAAGTGCAGCAGTTTCTTTGGCAAACGTACCGATGGTTACGTGATCAATAACGCAACCGATTTGGCGATGTATCTGCTTGAAGTGGGACATGTGGCAACGGTTTCAGGTGATGCTTTTGGCGATCCTGAGTGCATCAGATTCAGTTACGCCACTAGCGACGATAATCTTCGTGAGGCAATGAAGCGCATTAAGGAAGCGCTTGAGAAACTTGTATAATATTGTGAATAGTGACAAAAAGCAGTTTTTTTTCCATATAATGGTACGTTAATGCTGTGTAGCAGGCTTATTGGCAACTTTTAGTCGTTAAAACTTCTTAATTGTGTTTCAATTTATACAATAATGAGTATCTTTGCGAGACCATTAAGGACAAAGCCCAACAACAAATCAGCATTTGGACGAACGTCTATACTATAAGGAACAAAATAAAACTTAAATATTTATTAACAACTAAAATTTAAAAATTAAATTATGGCAACACAGAAAACAGCCAGCCCTGCAAATAAGTCTCAGGGCTTTCAAGGAATTAGAGCAGCATTTTGGGTAATCGTTTGCTGCTTCATCATCGCTGCATGCTTCTTCAAGTTCTATCTGGGAAGTCCATCGCACTTCCAAGGTGGAGATAACGAAGGACATCCGCTGGATATTTGGGGAACGATATACAAGGGTGGTCTTGTGGTTCCTGTAATTCAGACTTTGTTGTTGACCGTGCTCGCACTTTCTGTAGAGCGTTGGTTGGCATTGCGCACCGCATTTGGTACGGGCTCGCTCACCAAATTCGTTGCTAACATCAAGGCAGCCCTTAACGCTAAGGACTTCAACCGTGCACAACAACTTTGCGACAAGCAAAAAGGTTCGGTAGCTAACGTTGTTTCGGCTTCGCTCACTGCTTATAAGGCAATGGAGTCTGTAACTGGTATCAAGCTTTCTCAGAAGATTGCTAAGATACAGCAAGCTCACGAAGAGGCTACTCAGCTTGAAATGCCTACCTTGCAGATGAACCTTCCCATCCTCGCAACTCTCGTAACGCTAGGTACACTTACTGGTCTTCTCGGTACGGTAACGGGTATGATCAAGTCGTTCCAGGCTCTTGCCGCTGGTGGTGGTGGCGACTCGCTCGCTCTTTCTGCTGGTATTTCTGAGGCCCTTATCAATACGGCCTTCGGTATCACCACTTCGTGGTTCGCAGTTATTTCTTACGGTTTCTTTACCAATAAGATCGATAAACTGACCTACGCACTTGATGAGGTTGGTTATTCTATCGCTCAGACCTACGAAGCCAACCACGCAGAAGAAGCTTAATTTTTTGCTAACCCTTTAAAAATTTATCACTATGGGTAAAGTAAAAATTAAGAAGAAATCCACTTGGATCGACATGACCCCGATGAGCGACGTCATGGTGCTCCTTCTAACGTTCTTCATGTTGACGTCTACTTTCGTCAAGAACGAACCCGTGAAGGTGGTTACTCCTGGCTCGGTATCGGAAATCAAGGTCCCCGAGAAGAGTGTGCTGAATATTCTTGTCGATAAGTCGGGCAAGATATTCATGAGTATGGACAACCAAAACGACACACAGGCTGTGCTCGAAGGCATGAGCGAACTCTATGGAATGAAGTTTACGCCACAACAAGTGAACAAGTTCAAGAAGGATGCCATGTGGGGAGTTCCTATGAACACGATCCAACAGTATCTCTCTCTTTCTGAGACCGAGATGGCACAGCAATTGAAGAACTATGGCATTCCTACCGACAGTATTGACGGAAAGGAAAGCGAGTTCCAACTTTGGGTGAAGGAAGCACGTAAGGTTAACACCGACGTGAAGCTCGCCATTAAAGCTGACGAGAAAACGCCTTATGCTGTGGTTAAGAAGGTGATGTCCGAACTCCAAGATATGAGCGAAAACCGTTACTATCTCATTACATCGTATAAAAAGGTGGAGGAATAAAGAATGGCTGAATTAGTTGAACAAGGAAAAGGCGGCGGAAAACAAAAGAAAAAAGACGTCCGCGTTGACTTCACCCCGATGGTGGACATGATGATGCTTCTTATCACCTTCTTCATGCTCTGTACCTCTTTGGCTAAGCCACAGACGATGGAATTGAGTATGCCTAGTAACGATAAGAATATTCAAGACGATGATAAAACCGTAACGAAGGCCTCACAGACCATAACGATCTATGTGGCCGGTAACGATAAGATTTATCACGTCGATGGTTTGCCTAACTACAACGACCCGTCTACGATGAAGGAGACAACATGGGGCGCAAAAGGTATCCGTAATGTACTGATCAACCACCAAACGGAAGACGGTACGATACCAGTAAGACAAATCATGGCTGCTAAGGCCAAGCTCGACAAGAAGAAGTTGGAAAACCCAAAGTTCACTCAGGAAGAGTACGATAAGGAATTGTCTAAGCTCAAAGCTGGTGAAATAGATGGCCAGAAAATACCAACGCTGACCATTATTATAAAGGCTACCGACAAGGCTTCTTATAAGAACTTGGTAGATGTTCTCGACGAAATGCAGATTTGCAGTATAGGTAAATACGTTATCGATAAAATCAATCCCCAAGACAGCGAAATGCTGAAGAAGAGGGGTGTTGAATAAGTCGATGGCCTATTAATGATTAATTAAGAAAGGAGAAAACTATGTCAAAGATTGATTTGGTTGCTGGCGATTGGGTAGACCTCGTGTTTGAAGGCAAAAACCAAGCGTATGGTGCGTATAAGCTCCGTAAGGGTACCACCAAGCGCAACATCATCGCCATGATCTCTATCCTTGCTGCTGCAGTCGTTGTATTTTCGGTTGTCGCCATTAAAAGTGTAATCGAGGCTAACCGCGGAAAGGTTGATGTTACTCAGGTAACTGAGTTGTCTCAAATCAACCAACCCCAGAAAAAGGCTGAGGTGAAACAGAAACCCAAAGTGGACGTGGAACCCGAAAAGGTTGTTGAACGTGTGAAGAGCTCTGTGAAGTTTACCGCACCCGTTATTAAGCGTGACGACCAAGTGAAGCCTGAGGATGAAATCAAGACACAAGAAGAAATCATGTCTTCCAAGACAGCTATCGGTGCCCTTGACGTGAAGGGTAACGACGATGCTGCTGGTGAAGTGCTCAAAATTAAGGAAGCTGTGGCACAGCCCGAGCCTAAACCCGAAGTAGAAACAAAGATCTTCGAGGTGGTTGAGCAGATGCCTCAATTCCCTGGTGGCGACGCTGCATTGATGAAATTCTTGTCGGAAAACGTGAAGTACCCTGTCGTAGCACAGGAGAACGGCGTACAAGGACGTGTTGTTATCTCGTTCGTTGTAGAGCGTGACGGCTCTATCACCGACGTGAAGGTGGCTCGTTCCGTAGACCCCTCTCTAGACCGCGAGGCCGCTCGTGTTGTTAAGAGCATGCCCAACTGGATTCCAGGTAAGCAGAATGGTTCGGCTGTACGTGTTAAGTACAACGTTCCGGTTTCATTCAGACTGCAATAGCATTTTATGAGAAAACGCATAACATCTTACGCAATCGTAGGATTAGCACTGTGTAGCCTTGTTCTTGCCGCTTGTGGAGAAAGCAAGCGCAAGAATGGGCGCACGGACACATATTCGTCAGGGGTGATTAGTTTCGCCTCTGACGAAAGTTTTAGTCCCATCATCGACGAAGAGCGCGAGGTCTTCCATTCTGTCTATCCCCAAGCCACGGTCAATCCCATTTATACCACCGAGGGCGAAGGTATCACCCTCTTGCTGAAGGATAGCGTTAACCTTGTTATCACCAGTCGTGATTTTAAGAAGAAAGAGTACCAGAGCCTTTATGATAGGCAGTTCCGTCCGCAGACCATTAAGTTGGCATACGACGGATTGGCGCTCATCGTAAACAAGAACAATGTCGACACTTGCATCTCTGTTAAAGATCTTGCACGTGTGCTTCGCGGAGAAGCGAAGAGTTGGAGCGACATCTTCCCCGGCTCTAAGCGGGGCACCATCACGGTGGTTTTCGACAATAAGCGGTCTAGCACCGTGCACTTCGCCGAAGACTCCATACTTGGCGGAAAACCCATCACCAACCCAAATGTCGTTGCAACGAACAAAACGGCCGAAGTGGTGGATTACGTTGAGAAAACTCCTAATGCCATCGGCATCATCGGCAGTAATTGGCTCAACGACAAGCGAGATAGCACCAATCTCACCTTCAAGAAGAATATTCGTGTAATGTCGGTAAGCAGAAAAGACAAAGGCACCCCTGCCAACAGCTGGAAACCTTACCAATATTATATATATAACGGTAATTATCCGTTGATACGCACCATTTACGCCCTTCTCAACGACCCCTATCAGGGGCTTCCTTGGGGATTTGCGCAGTTTATGGCCTCGCCCAAAGGGCAGCTTATCATCCTCAAGTCTGGTTTGTTGCCTGTTCAAGGTAACATAACTATAAGGGATGTTAATGTTAATCAATAGATAAAACAATTCAGGCTTTTCATCGTCTAAGTAGGTATAGACATGTTGAAGCATGTATCATCGGGCAGTTTCAAGTAGGCTCTTGATTTCGGCCGCATGGTGTTTCGTATTACTTTCCTAAGTTTCAAACACCACACAATGCTTCGCTCACTAGGGCGAATGTCATTAGCCGAAAACGCAAAAGCAACAACGAAGTGTCCCTTGAAGTGGATGATGTAGACGGCCTTCAATGGCATTTGTACTTTGGTATTCACTTCTTCGGTGTGTATCTAATGCACATACTTTCACAAAAGGTGCGAAAAATACCCGAGGATGACTGCTTAAGAACAACTCTCAACGAAGCGTTAGCCCATTCGCTGGCGTCGTGTCGCAACGGGCTGTTTATTCAACACACCTTCAAAACATGCCAGAAGTATTATAAAGAACGTAGGATTATGAAGACAGTTAAATATCTTTTACTAGGTGCGTTGATGGTAGGCATCGGCGCGCCGCTCATGGCGCAAGACAATAAGTCTACTATCGACGCCATCTCTAAGGTAATTAAGGCCAACCCTGCCGGTGCAAAAGACCAGGTTAAGGAGGTGTTCAAGAAGAACAAGAAGAATGCCGAGGTGTTGGTTGGTATCGGACAGGCTTATTTCGAGGCCAAAGATACGGCCAATGCTAAGCATTACGCCAACCTTGCCATTAAGGCCAACAAAAACTACGGTCAAGGTTACATCCTCTTGGGCGACATCGAAGTGTTGAACGATGATGGTGGAGCCGCAGCCGCATGGTATCAGCAGGCCATCTATTTCGACCCGAAAAACCCCGAGGGATATTTTAAGTATGCCAACATCTACCGCGGACGTAGCCCGGAAGAGGCTGTGGCAAAGCTCAACGACTTGCGTGCACAACGACCTGATGTGGCTGTTGACGCTCTTGCAGGGCGCATCCTCTATGCCTCTAACCGCATGGAACAGAGCTTGCAGTACTATGACAAGGTAACCGACAAGAGCAAACTCGAAGATGTAGACATTACCAACTACGCCACTGAGGCATGGATGTTGCAGAAGCGAGACAAGAGCTTGGAAATGGCTCTTTACGGATTGTCGCGCAACCCACGTAAGGCCGCTTGGAACCGTTTGGCTTTCTACAATCTTACGGATATGGAGCGTACGGCCGAGGCATTGAAGTATGCAGATGCACTTTTCAACGCTTCCGACAGTTCTAAATTCACTGGCTTCGACTATACCTATTATGGTACGGCCTTGAAGAACGATAAGCAATACGATAAGGCTATCGAGATGTTCAATAAGGCTATGGAAGAGAACAAGGGCAATGAGGAGCTGGTTAACAGCAACCGTAAGGCTCTTTCCGACCTCTTTTTGGCTAAAGAAGATTTCGATAAGGCTACGGCTTATTACGAAGAATACCTCAAACATTCCCCCAAAACCACTGCTAGCGACATGGCCGGACTGGCTACCATCTACATGAATCTTGCCGCAAAGCAGACTGGTGACCAACAAAAGGCTTCGTTTAAGAAGGCTGATGATGTTTATGCACGTTTGGGTGAGAAGTTCCCTGCCAACATCGATTTCGCCAATTTCATGCGTGCTCGCATCAATTCAAATCTTGATCCCGAAACCAAAGAGGGTCTTGCTAAACCTTTCTACGAGGCTATCGTAAACTCTTTGGCTAACAAAACCGACCGCGACAAGGCCGATAACGCCCGCTTGACGGAAGCCTATCGTTACCTAGGTTATTATTTCTTGGTAAAGAACGATAAGGCAACGGCCGATGGATATTGGAAGAAGGTATTGGAAATTGATCCTGATAACGAAACGGCTAAACAAGCTTTGGGTGTCAAGTAATGCCCTTCAACAAGGATTATCCATAAATTTAATTTAGATATTTTCATTTTGGGGTGTGCCACACAGATGTGGTGCACCCCTTTTTTGTATTTCTCTCATTGTGACTTAGACAGGAAGAAAAGGTGAAGGAGTGAGAAGTTGAAAAGACGCTTAGACCTTACTTCATCACTATGCGTATAGTCCATACACGAGTTTGGGATAAGAGATGTTCGCTATGTCAACTATCGCGTAGCGCTAGTTGGTGATACTTCCATTCGCTTTTTACTAATCTTGCCCAAGAAAGCATCGTAGCTTATCTCGAATTCACGTAGCGTTTGACACTCGTCCAGCACTATCTAGGTGGTTCATACCACAAGTCTATCACCGCCACCAACTCACCCTTCCTACCTCCAAACGCCATTTTTCACGCCTCACCCTATAAGCTCGTGTAGTGAGCTTTTTAAGCTCCCGCTTTGTTTCAGCAAAGTTGGAATCCTGTTCCAGCTAAGTTGGAACAGGGTTCCAATTCAACTGGAACAGCATTCCAGATAACATGGAACAGCCGTCCAAAATACATTTAACACGGCGGTTAATGTAATCATGCATCATCAGGTCTTAGAAAGCGCATTTTAGATGCTATGAAAATGCGATCGACGGAATGGTTAATTGGCGAGTTCGAGATAAGGTACCATGCCTTTTGAATAAGGCTAGACAGGTAAACGAATGCCTAACTCGCCGACTGGTGCTACGTGGCAGCGGGCATAACAAATTTCTCTTATCCCGAACTCGCGCATAATCTGTATCCCGAACGATAAGAAAATAGAATGTGATAGCAAAGCTTTGTAAATCAAATGATTGTGGTTTTGCTTCGTTACGGTTTTTCGGTACTATTGTTATCTCTCATATATAACGAGATAGCATGTGAAATGTAATAGCATTACCCCTAAGTGATAGCGTGATGGGGGCTAAATGAATGATATTCAATAGCCTATTTCTTGATTCACAAAAACACTTCTCTAGAATTGGCCTAACTGAATAAAAGCGGGATGCAGCCTTGTGGTTGCATCCCGTTTGTAAAATATTCGTCGTCCTAGCTTTTAGTAAGCAAAGAGCGGATAGTCTTTCATCTTTTCGTTTACGCGTTTGCGTACGCTGGCAATCGTTGCTTCGTCGGTGGGGTTGTTAAGAACCTCTTCAATCAATTCGGCGATAAAGCCCATGAGGTCTTCTTTGGCACCGCGGGTAGTAATGGCTGCCGTACCCAGGCGGATACCGCTTGTTTGGAATGCACTGCGTGTGTCGAAAGGTACCATGTTCTTGTTAACGGTGATGTCGGCAGCAACTAGGGCGTTCTCGGCAACCTTACCTGTCAGTTCAGGATACTTGTCGCGGAGGTCAACCAGCATGGAATGGTTGTCCGTTCCACCGCTAACGATGGTGAAACCACGCTTTACAAGCTCTTCGGCTAGCACCTTGGCGTTTTTCTGCACTTGTTTTGCCCACTCCTTAAACTCAGGTTGCAAAGCCTCTTCGAAGGCAACAGCCTTAGCGGCAATGACGTGTTCGAGCGGTCCACCTTGTATTCCAGGGAACACTGCCGAGTTAAGCAGCTGACTCATCATCTTCACTTCGCCCTTCGGAGTTTTCTTTCCCCATGGGTTTTCGAAATCTTTGCCCATAAGAATGATACCTCCACGCGGTCCGCGAAGCGTTTTATGGGTGGTAGAAGTAACAATGTGTGCATATTTCAATGGGTTCTCCAGCAGGCCGGCAGCAATCAGACCAGCGGGGTGAGCCATGTCAACCATGAAGATTGCACCCACCTTGTCGGCGATGTCGCGCATGCGTTTGTAGTCCCATTCGCGGCTATAAGCCGAGCCACCACCGATGATAAGCTTTGGCTTGTGTTCCAAAGCGAGGCGCTCCATCTCGTCGTAGTCTACGCGTCCCGTGTCCTTGTTGAGGTTATAACCTACAGGATTGTAGAGAATACCCGACGTGTTTACGAGGCTACCATGGCTAAGGTGTCCACCGTGTGCAAGGTTCAAGCCCATGAAGGTATCGCCAGGGTTGAGGCAAGTAAGCAGCACCGCTTCGTTGGCTTGTGCGCCAGAGTGGGGTTGTACGTTGGCAAACTCGGCCCCGAACAGCTTTTTAATCCGCTCGATAGCTAGGTTTTCCACCTTGTCAACCACTTCGCAGCCACCATAATAGCGCTTTGCGGGTAGGCCTTCGGCATACTTGTTGGTTAGATACGAACCCATAGCTTGCATCACCTGTTCGCTAACGAAGTTCTCGGAGGCAATCAGTTCGATGCCTTTGAGTTGGCGTTGATGCTCTTCTTCAATGAGATTGAAAATTTCTAGGTCTCTTTTCATAGTTGAAATTGTTTGTGTTAGTTATTGATTAAGGCGTGGCGTTTGGAGCACCACACCATTGTTATTATATTAAATGTGTGATAATTGGCTTTTGTGCGTTGGCGTTTGGCGTGCAAGTTACACCAATTGTGCCTTGTCCATGGCTTGCTCCATATCGCAGTAATGGCATTTCAGCGTTCGGTTGTCTTTGTCAACCACGTTGAAAACCGTTTGCATGGGCTCGTTATTGGTGATGCACTTGGGGTTGTTGCAACGAACAATGCCTTTAAGTTCAGCAGGCGTTTCCACCTTCTTTTTTTCGATAACCTCGTAGTCTTTGATGATGTTGAGCACCACATTAGGGGCTACCACGGAAAGGCGCGAGATCTCTTCGTCGGTGAAAAACCTGTCTGTTACCTTGATGATGCCTTTCTTTCCCATCATCTTCGATGCATAGTTGTTGCCGATGGAGATAGGTTCGTTAAGCGTTTGCAGTTCTAGCAAGGCCACAACCTGAAAGGTTTTGTCGGCGGGAATGTGGTCGATAACGGTTCCGTTTTTGATGGCGGCCACCAGCCGTTCTTTCTTATTTGCACTCATTTGATGATGGTTTTGTCTTTTTTCACATCTTCTAGCGTAATACCTAGCACGTCGCAAAAGAGCGCTTGACGTGCGTAGAGACCGTTTTGGGCCTGTTGTATGTAGTAGGCATGTGGATTATCGTCTACATCGTAGGCTATTTCGTTCACCCTTGGCAATGGATGTAAGATGCGCATGTTATCTTTTACGTTGCCCAACATATCGTTTTTCAGAATGTAGACATCTTTTACGCGTTCGTACTCCATCAGATCTGAGAAGCGTTCTTTTTGCACACGCGTCATATATATAATGTCGGCGTCGGCTATAACCTTTTCGTTGAATGCCGTATGCTCTTGAAACTTGATGCCATGGTTTTTACAATAGAGCTTATACTCATTGGGCATGGCTAGCTCTTTGGGTGCGACGAAGTGGAAAGTGGGGTTGAAATGTCGCATGGCCATGATGAGCGAGTGCACCGTTCGACCGTATTTGAGGTCGCCCACAAGGTAAATGTTGAGGTTTTCGAGCGTTCCTTGCGTCTTATATATGGAGTAAAGGTCGAGCATGCACTGTGAAGGATGCATGTGTGCACCATCTCCTGCGTTGATAATAGGCACAGGCGACACCTCACTGGCATACTGAGCAGCACCTTCGATGTAATGGCGCATCACGATAACGTCGGCATAATTGGCCACCATCAGAATGGTATCTTTGAGCGTTTCGCCCTTAGACACGCTGGTGGCTTTGGCATCCGAGAAGCCGATGATGCGTGCACCGAGCCTGTTAGCTGCCGTTTCGAAGCTTAACCGGGTGCGTGTGGAGGGTTCGAAGAAAAGACTAGCGATGACTTTTCCTTTGAGCAGCTCGCGGTTAGGATGTTTCTCAAACTCTTGCGACAGGTCGATGAGATATTGTATTTTCTCTTTCGAGAGGTCTGCAATCGTCACAAAATCACGTTGTTTCATCTGCATTGACATTAGAACGTTCTCTATTTTGCATGCTAAGATAAGTATAATTTTTCTTATTTGAATGTATAATAGGGAGAAAAATTGTATTTTTGCAGTAATTTTATAATTCAGACATTGATGAGAAAGAGGTTCATACATATTTTATGGGGCATGCTGGTGCTTGGCGTGCTTTCTGCCGTGTTGGCTTTCGTAGCCATTTGGTACGGCTGGATAGGCTACATGCCACCCATATCCGAATTGCAAAACCCCATCAACCGCTTTGCTACACAGGTGTATTCGGCCGATGGAAAGGTGATTGGAACATGGAACGAGAATCGTGAAAACCGCGTATGCATCCCGTATAACACCCTTTCGCCGCACTTGGTTCATGCCTTGGTAGCCACCGAGGACATCCGTTTCTACGACCATTCGGGCATCGACTTCTTCGCCCTTGGTCGTGCTTTCATTAAGAGAGGACTATTGGGGCGTGCCAGCGCAGGTGGTGGAAGTACCATCACACAGCAGTTGGCTAAGCAGCTTTATTCGGAAAAGGCCCATTCAACGCTTGAACGCTTGCTGCAAAAGCCCATCGAATGGGTTATCGCGGTGAAGTTAGAGCGCCATTACACTAAGGAAGAGATTATTGCCCTCTATCTTAATTATTTCGACTTCTTACATAACGCTGTGGGAATAAAGACCGCAGCCAATACCTATTTTAATAAGGAGCCCAAAGATCTTAACGTTACCGAGGCCGCAACGCTTATCGGACTGTGCAAGAATCCATCGTTTTTCAACCCTGTACGTTATCCCGATAGGAGCAAGGAACGTCGCAACGTGGTACTGGCTCAGATGGTTAAGGCAGGTTATTTGTCGGATGCCGAGTGTAGTCAGTATGCTGAAGAACCGCTAGCGTTGAACTTCCACCGCACCGATCATAAGGATGGCACGGCCACTTACTTTCGTGAGTTCCTTCGTCAATACCTTATGGCGAAACGACCAGATAAGAGCAACTATCCCGAATGGAACAAATCGCAATATGTTTACGACTCCATTGCTTGGGTTAACGACCCTCTTTACGGATGGTGTAACAAAAATACGAAGAAGAATGGTGAGCCCTACAACATCTATACCGATGGTTTGAAGGTGTACACGTCTATCGACAGTCGTATGCAACAGTATGCCGAGGATGCCGTTTATAGGCATTTGGCCCGTTTCTTACAGCCTGCCTTCTCGAAAGAGAACCGTATGAAGCCCAATGCGCCCTTTACCAACCAGCTCACAGCAGCCCAAGTGCGCTCCATTTTGAACCGTTCGATAACCCAAAGTGACCGTTATCGCAACATGAAAGCGGCTGGATACTCGGAAGAAGAAATACGCAAGGCCTTCAGAACACCAACCGACATGGCCGTGTTTACCTACCATGGCGACATAGATACTGTGATGACGCCGCTGGATAGTATCCGTTACTACAAGTCGTTCTTGCGAACAGGCTTCGTGAGCATGGATCCTAAGAACGGATTGGTAAAGGCTTACGTTGGCGGAATGGACTTTACGCACTTCCAATACGACATGGCGACCGAGGGACGCAGGCAAGTTGGCTCTACAATCAAGCCTTTCCTCTACTCGTTAGCCATGGAAAACGGATTCTCACCTTGTGATGAGGCCCCCAATGTGCAACAAACCTACACCGTGGCAGGTAGAAGTTGGACGCCAAGAAACACTAGTCGCAGTCGATATGGTCAGATGGTGACTCTGAAATGGGGCTTAGCGCAATCCAACAACTGGATTTCTGCCTATCTGATGAGTAAGTTAAACCCTCAGCAATTTGTGGGTTTGCTGCGCAGTTATGGGTTTTACAACCCTGATATACACCCTTCGTTGGCTCTGGCTCTTGGTCCTTGTGAGGCCAGTGTGTGCGAGATGGTGAGCGCCTATACCGTTTTTGCCAACCATGGTATTAGATGTGCGCCCATGTTCGTTACCAAGATAGAAGACAACGAGGGAAATGTTATCGCCTCATTCCAGCCTCGCATGAACGAAGTGATAAGCGAAGCTAGTGCAAACAAGATGCTCGTGGAACTGCAAGCTGTGGTGAACGAAGGTACGGCACGGCGATTGCGCTTCAAATATAACTTTAAAGGCGAGATTGGAGGTAAGACAGGTACCACCAATCGCAACTCCGATGCGTGGTTTATGGGCTTTACACCCGAACTCGTAAGCGGCTGTTGGGTGGGCGGAGAAGACCGCGACATACACTTCGACTCAATGAGTATGGGACAGGGAGCTACCATGGCGTTACCCATCTGGGCCTATTTCATGCAGAAGGTGTTTGCCGACCATCGCTTGGGCTATACTCAAAGCGCAACGTTTGCTATCCCCAATGGATTCGATCCTTGTGCTAAAGACGAGGGTGGAATGGGTGAATATGGTATTGATGAGGTGTACGAATAAGCGCCAGAGTGTGAAAATGCCCCTTCACAGGCAAAGTTCTGCACATGCCAATGACCATAGTTCTGGCGATGGCGAGGTGTGTAACAAGCCCAACTTAATCCTAATAAATAATGTATAACACAATGAAGAGATTTCTATTCGGGCTGTGCCTTGCTGCCATGCCTGTAACGATGATGGCACAACAGGTGCGTAAAATGTGGGTGAACATGCCTACTTCGATTGCTGGTTCGCTTGAGAAAAGCACCAGGCAGGAGCTTCTCGACTTGAAGGAAATGAAGAAAAAGGCGGTTATTAGCGGTCCGCTTGGCGAAGAATGTAGCATCGACACGCTAACGGCAGATTACCTTTCGGCCCGTCTGAGCGATGTCTCTACGCTACAAATGAAGATGTTGCCCACATCCTCGGGCGACTCTTTGCTCTGCTTGGTGCATACCTATGCCGGACCATTACCCGAGAGCAGCATCTCGTTTTATACACCCGATTGGAAAGCTTTACCCATGCCTTCGATGCATTTGGATGTAGACTTGCAACGCCCCGATACGATGACACAAGACGACTTCAGTAAGTTGCAAGCCCTATTTGACCCAAAATTGATATCTTTCACGCTTTCTCCGTCTAATAAAGAGCTTGTTGTGGCACTTTCGCCTGTGATAATTAGCGAAGAGGAAAAGGCGCATGTGAAAGCGTTAATATTGCAAAGGAAACTTAATTGGAATGGTAAAACATTTAATTAATGTTATATAGATAAATCTTTTACCAACGAACACTTGCAAAATAAAATAATTATCGTACCTTTGTAACGTGTTTTTCATGGTATTAGATTATTAAGGTTAAGAAAGATTGGTTGTCGTGAGACAATCAATTTTTTTTTGTATTTATGCGAAGAAGGTTTGCTTCTGTATTTTGTGAAACTATTCGTTAATAGTTCACAACAGCCGTTGTTGGTTCAAAAGTTTTATTCCGTGTTTGTTCCTTACACCTTCCCCTGTCTCCTCCCCACACTTCCTTTTATGCTATTTTGTGGTTGATAATTTGTATTATCCCATTTTCCTGCAACCACATTTGTATGCTTGTGCCTTCGCATACATTTTGTGTATGTCCTTAGTTGTTGGTTATGTGCTTCTTGCGTATTGACGAAAAAATGGTTGTTTTACTTGTGCATACCTATAATTTGAAGTAACTTTGCATGGCTTAGTGCGTACATTGGGAGATAGGTATAAGGTTTATTTTGCCCATGTGTGTGCTTAAAGCAGCAGGATTTAAATATAAAAGATACAATGGTTTCAAATAAGAAAAGGAGATGGCATTGCCTGCCGGGGCAGGAACCAACCGACTTGGACAAGCAAGTTATGTATTGGGAGAACAAGGGGAAGTTGGTGCCAACTCGCGACTTGATAAAAACACCTGAACAAATTGAGGGCATTAGGCGCAGCGGTGTGGTAAATACGGGCGTGCTAGATGAGGTGGCCAAGCATATACATGCTGGTATGACCACCTTAGAAATAGATAAGATTTGCTACGACTATTGCACCAGTCATGGCGCAATACCCGCTTGCCTCAACTACGAAGGCTTTCCTAAGAGCGTGTGTACAAGCATCAATGAGGTGGTTTGTCACGGCATTCCCAAGAAAGAAGATGTGCTGAAAGAGGGTGATATCATTAATGTAGACTTCACAACCATACTTGATGGCTACTATGCAGACGCTTCACGCATGTTCATTATTGGCAAAACATCGCCCGAGAAAGAACAACTTGTGCGCGTTGCAAAGGAATGTTTGGAGATTGGTGCAGAAGCAGCCAAGCCTTACGGCTTTGTGGGCGACATCGGACATGCCATTTCCAAGCACGCAGAGAAGCATCATTACGGTGTGGTTCGCGACTTGTGCGGGCATGGAGTTGGGTTGAAGTTCCACGAAGAACCAGAGGTGGCGCACTTCGGACACCGTGGTCAGGGCATGTTGCTTGTTCCAGGCATGGTGTTTACTATCGAACCCATGATTAATATGGGAACGTGGAAGGTGTTTATCGATGCCGACGATGAGTATGGATGGGAAGTGATAACAGGCGACGAACTGCCTAGTGCGCAGTGGGAGCATACCTTCTTGATGACCGAACACGGCGTAGAGATATTGACAAGGTAAACAAAGACGGATGAAAAACGATAAAGACATATATATATTAGGTATCGAGAGCAGTTGCGACGACACGTCGGCGGCTGTGCTTCGCAATGATGTGCTGTTAAGCAACGTCACCTCTTCGCAAGCCGTTCACCAAAGTTATGGTGGCGTTGTGCCCGAGTTGGCTTCGCGCGCGCATCAGCAGAATATCGTACCAGTTGTAGATCAAGCCCTAAAAAAAGCAGGTATTGAGAAAGAACAACTATCGGCCGTTGCGTTCACACGCGGTCCAGGGCTGATGGGGTCGTTGCTTGTTGGCGTTAGTTTCGCCAAGGGTTTCGCGCGTGCCTTGGGCATTCCGTTGGTTGATGTGAACCATTTGCAGGGGCATGTATTGGCCCATTTCATTCAAGAACCCGACGGGCAGAATGCCATTCCGCCATTCCCCTTCCTCTGTTTGCTGGTTAGTGGCGGCAATTCGCAAATCGTAAAGGTGAACGCTTACAACGATATAGAGGTGTTGGGGCAGACCATCGACGACGCCGCAGGCGAGGCTATCGATAAGTGTTCGAAAGTGATGGGACTGGGATATCCTGGTGGCCCCATCATCGATAAGCTTGCTAGGCAGGGTAATCCCGCAGCATTTAAGTTCTCCGAGCCCAACATTCCTGGCTTAGATTACAGCTTCTCGGGGTTGAAGACCTCGTTCTTATACAGCTTGCAAAAATGGATTAAAGACAATCCGAACTTCATCGAGAATAACAAGGAAGACCTGGCGGCAAGCTTGGAATTTACCATTGTAGACATATTGATGAAGAAATTGCGACTAGCTGTGAAGCAAACAGGTATCACCCACGTGGCAGTGGCAGGTGGCGTGTCGGCAAACAGCGGACTGCGTAACGCTTTCCACGAGGCAGCAGAGAAGCAAGGGTGGACCATTTACATACCTAAGTTTAGCTATACCACCGATAATGCGGCCATGATTGGTATCACAGGATATTTTAAATACCTAGATAAGGTGTTTTGTTCGATAGACAAACCCGCTTTCTCGAAGGTCACTTTCGAGTAAGCATAAACATATAATGGAATGGAACTAGAAACAAAAGTGCTTAGCAGAGAACTGCAACAACGCATGTACGACAATGGCTTGACCATTGGAACTGCCGAAAGCTGCACTGGCGGTAGAGTGGCAGAGGCCATCATTGCCACGCCAGGCGCATCGAAATATTTCAAGGGTGGCGTGATATGTTATAGCAACGAGTTGAAAGAGAACCTTTTGGGCGTAAGCGCACAGGTGCTGGCAGAGCAGTCGGCAGTGAGCGAAGAGGTGGCCATACAGATGGTTAAGGGTGCGTGCGAGACACTGAAAACCGACTATACTGTGGCTGTCACAGGTTATGCTGGTCCTGTTGCGGGCGAAAACGACGGTGTGCCCGTGGGCACGATATGGGTTGCTTGCGGTACGAAAGATAATACCTTGACCCTTAAATTAAACGAAGACTTCGGGCGCGATATCAACTTGGCCATCGCCACGAATCGTGCCTTGCGTCTGATGCTCGACTTCTTGGAGCAGGAAAAGGGCGCAGCAGCGGAGTAATTTACATCATGGCGTAGGTCGTTCGAAGTCTGGCTGATGGGCAATTCCCATGTTTGGATTGTTCTAAATGCACCTTCTTGCGGGCCATACATAAGCGAGGCGAACACCAATTACATTTTGTTTCGGTCAATGACAGAGATATGTTGCGGTGTTCGCTTCGCTTTGTTTAGTATATGGAAGATACATAGTTATGTGCCTTTAACCCCAATCTGTTATTATCCCTCTTATCTATCATTTTATATTGATTACGCGGGTTTAGGATAAAACACAATCGTTATGCCTTTTGTGGCGTAGCACTATTTGGCGAGAAATCCGTTTCTTTACCTGTCTAATCTTGTTCAGATGACATGGTTTCTTGTCCCGAACTCGCCAACTAACCCTTTCGTCGTTCGCATTTTCATAGTTCCGAGAATGCGCTTTATAAGCCCTGGTTATGCATTATTAGATTAATCGCCGCGTTAAATGTATTTTGGACGCCTGTTCCATGTTATCCGGAATGCTGTTCCAGTTGAATTGGAACCCCATTCCAACTTATCTGGAACAGCGTTCCAGCTTAGCTGTACCAAAGCGAGAGCTTTAAAAACTCACTACAAGAGCTTAAAAAACTCACTACAAGAGCTTATGATCGATTTGGGGTAAATGTTTTTATAAGCCATAAAATGATAGGCGAGTTCGGGATAAAAGACGATGTTTTTTGAGCAAGATTAGATAAAAAACGAGTGGATATATCACCACCTACCGCTATGCGACAGAAGACATAACGAATTTATTTTATCTCTAATTCGCGTAAAATGATGGTCGTATTCAAGCTTTGAGCACTCGAATGGGCTTCTAATCCCACAAAAATCATAAAATCTTTGATAATTAATTGATTTAGTTAGGTATTTAGAAGAAAAATTCGTAATTTTGCAACCTGTTTGGAGTAAGTATCAAAAAAGAAAACAAAAAAAAGATAGCAATGTCGAAGATTTGTCAGATTACAGGTAAAAAGGCAATGGTTGGCAACAACGTGTCTCACTCGAAGCATCGCACGAAGCGTAGTTTCGACGTGAACTTGTTCAGCAAGAAGTTCTACTATGTGGAAGAAGGCTGCTGGATTAGCTTGAAAATCAGTGCCGCAGGTTTGCGCCTTATCAATAAAGTGGGTCTTGACGCAGCACTTAAACAGGCTGTTTCTAAGGGCTTCTGTGATTGGAAAGACATTAAAGTTATAGGAGAATAATTATCATGGCAAAGAAAGCTAAGGGTAATAGAGTACAGGTTGTTCTGGAATGTACGGAAATGAAGAACAGCGGTTTGTCTGGAACGAGCCGTTATGTTACGACCAAGAACAGGAAGAACACGCCTGAACGTATGGAACTAATGAAGTACAATCCAATCATGAAGAAGATGACGCTTCATAAGGAGATTAAATAACGTTTAATTAAAACAAGACTATGGCAAAGAAAGTAGTTGCAACCCTTCGTGACGGTTCAAAGGACGGACGTGCTTATACCAAAGTTATCAAGATGGTGAAGAGCCCGAAAACCGGCGCATACGTCTTCGATGAGAAGATGGTTCCTAACGAAGCAGTAAAGGACTTTTTCAAGAATTAAACCGCTTTCGACCAGCGTTGAAAGTATCGCATCATATAAGGGGAGAACGTTTTGGCGTTCTCCCTTTTTTGATTTTAATGGAAAGTGAATCTTCAGTACATTCCTATTGGGTTATTATGCAGGCCATCTAAATCGGCTTTTCATCGTTTTGGTGGTATTTATAATAGGAATAGGGCGCAGTTTACATGCCTGCTAGTTGAACGGGAGAACATACTTAGGTTAACTACTTACAAGTTAATACGTATCTTAACTCCCCATTAAGGGCCGCTTTGTATGTCAAAATGCTTATAACCAACTCGCCCCCGCAAGTGCTGTTCAGCTTCTTGCGGGGGCGACGATGTTATGGGCGTATGGGCTAGTTTGTCTTAACTGCCACCACGCTTGTTAGTTCGGGGTCGAGATAAAAGGTTTGTTTGTACGGCTTCTTCTCGCCCTTCTCGTCTTTCGCTTCAAGCGTTACGCGAAGCATAAGCAAGGTCTTGGTGTTCGTGGGACGTTGTCCGAACTTGGTGTCGGGCTTATATATACCACCATTCTTTACGTCGGCTTGCAACGCACTTATGGTAGAGTTGTCCACGCGATCGGTAGAATCTAGCTTGCCTACATCCGTAACCGATACCGACGACAGCTGTGCGTGTTCGTCGATGAAGTCTTCAACCAATTGTTTAGCTGAATGACGTTTGCCGCAACTTACGCTAGCAAGGGCGAAAAGCGCCACGGCAAGAAGCAAAAAGACGTGTTTATTCTTCATTGTTTATTTAGCTGGAACGTTTTTGAGAATATCTAGCAAGTGATCCCAAACCATCTGCACGGTGGGGATGAGCAGGCGCTCGTCGGGCGTATGTACATCGCGCAGCGTAGGACCGACCGAAACCATGTCCATGCCAGGATAGCTCGTGGCAAACTGTCCGCACTCCAATCCAGCGTGAATGCCACGCACAATGGGTTCTTTGTTAAACAATCGCTTGTACGATTCGATAGCCAATTTGGTCAGTTCGCTGTTCGGGTTCATCTGCCAAGCAGGGTATCCGTCCGTTTGTTCCACTTCGGCGCCAGCCAATTGCAACACGGCGCTAACGGCGTTACATTGGTTGGTGAGGTTGCTCATTACGTTGCTGCGTTGCGAAGCAAGCAGGTCTACGGTGTTGTCGGTGGTTTTCACCACAGCGATATTGCTCGAAGTCTCAACCATTCCGCCCAAAGCTGGGTCTTGGCAGATGGCAAACACGCCATTGGTTATGCCTTGAAGGGCCATGATGATACGGCGACCAACATCGGCAGGCATTACCTTTTCGGCATTAGCACTTTCCATAGCAAACTCCATGGCGGTGTCGGTAACGTAGAATTCGTCGGCCACTTCGTGGGCGAAAACGTTCCAATCGGCACGCACATTCTCTTTCACGTCGTTGGGAACGGCTATCACAACGCGTCCGTCGCGTGGTATGGCATTGTGCAGCTTGCCCGAATTAAAGCTAGCCAAGCGCACGTCGTATTTTTCTTGCTCCAAGTAAACAAATCGCGTAAGCAGCTTAATGGCATTGGCGCGTTTCTTGTTGATGTCGTCGCCAGAGTGTCCGCCAGTAAGTCCCTTAACCGAAATCTGCAAGAAGAAATGGCCTTTGGGCGCTTCTTCTTTTTCGAAATGGAATACGGCATGTGTGCTGCGTCCGCCTGCACACGAAACGAATATCTCGCCTTCGTCTTCCGAGTCGAGGTTGATAAGCCAATCACCCGTCATAAATCCGCGTTCCATGCCCGATGCACCAGTCATCTGCGTTTCTTCGTCGCTTGTGAAAACGCATTCCAGCGGACCGTGTTCGATGTCGTTGCTTTCCAGCACGGCCAGTTGCATAGCCACGCCAATACCGTCATCGGCACCAAGGGTTGTGCCCTTAGCCTTCAACCATTCGCCGTCAACATAGCTTTGTATGGCGTCCTTGTTAAAGTCGAACTCCACGTCAACCAACTTGTCGCACACCATATCTGTATGGCTTTGCAGTATAACAACCTTTCTGTTTTCGTAGCCCGGTGTAGCCGGCTTACGTATGTTTACGTTGTTCACTGCGTCTACTTTCACGTCTAGTCCGTGTTTTTTAGCGAACTCTTTAAGGTATTCAACCATTTTCTCCTCGTGTTTAGAGGGGCGTGGTATTTGATTGATTTGTTTAAACTGGTCGAAGACACAGCTTGGCGATAAATTACTTTTATTCATATTTTGGTTTCTTTTTGAGTGATTTCGTAAATTATTAATTATCTTTGCAGCGTTTGAACACGGCATTTACCGATTGCAAAAATAAACAAAATGACAGAGACATTGGCTTTATCCCTGTTAATAATTGCTATTGCAGTAGCATTATTATGCGTAAAGATGATTTTTAGAAAGAACGGCACGTTCTCTTCGCAACATATCCACGACAACCCAGGCCTAAGAAAGCAGGGCATACATTGCGTGATAGACCAAGATAAGGAAGCACGAAGAACGGCATCGACAGCCGTTAACGAGCGTAGCGAAAGCAATGTGCAAAGTGTCTGACGGTATGATTTAATGTCGTTGGCACATAAGAAAAAGAGTATAGTAAAAGAAACAACAAAAATACAATTAAATGAACAAGAAGAACATTTTTGGCACTTTGGCCATTGCCGCCATGGCTACAATGGCTTTTACTTCCTGCAACAACTCGAACGAGCAGGCAGAAAAAAAGAGCACATCAACCGCTACGGCAACTCCCACCAGTATGAAAATTGCATACGTTGAGGTTGATTCCATCATGAGCCAATACAAATTCTGTAAGGATTATTCGCTCATCTTGCAAAAGAAGGGGCAAAACATCCAAAGCACGTTGGCTTCTAAACAGCAGGCTTTACAGGCTGCAGCTACCAATTTCCAACAAAAGGTACAACAAAATGCTTATACCCGCGAGCAGGCTGAAGCTATTCAGGCAGGATTGCAAAAGCAAAACGCCGACCTGCAAATGCTGAACCAGCGATTGAGCAACGAGTTCCAAGTGGAAACCGAAAAGTATAATTCGGCATTGCGCGACAGTATTCGCCACTTCCTTAACGAATATAATAAGGACAAGAAATACAGCCTGATATTGAGTAAAGCGGGCGACAACCTGCTGTATGCCGATAAGGCTTTCGATATCACCAACGATGTTGTTGCTGGATTGAACAAAGCTTATAAGCCTGCTAAGGCGGTGGAAACACCTAAGAAATAATGCTTTGAGTAATTCATAACTTACTTTGCCCCGATGGCTTCGCGCTGTCGGGGCATTTTATTTATATATGGAGAGGTGGATTATAATTTGGTATAATGTCTTCGTAATCAGGTGGTGGGCATAACGATTGTTTCTTATCCCGAACTCGTGTACATTCATATATGTAGCAGCTGTGCCCACTAACTGCTACAATTTCAATGACACGAGAACGATGGATTAAACCTAATTAGAAAACCATTCGGGGCTTTTGTTTCCTCTTTTTTTACCTATCTTATCTAGCTGTATCAGCGATTTAATCGTACAAGACCATTTGTACACCCACTACAGACCTTTTGTAGCGTGACTACAAGTCGCTTGTAGTCACGCTACAATTGGCTTGTAGAGAGGCTACCGATAAGTTGTAGCCACACTACAACTCGTTTGTAGCGCATCGCCTTCTTGTGATACGTGTTTCTAGGAATTGTTCAATGTCCAAGAAATGTATAAGAATTAGGTTCTAATATTTTTCTACTAACAATGCTTGTGTAAAAAGAAAAATACCTATCTTTGTGATTGTGAACTAGCCTAACTTACGAGTTTCGCTTTGTCTAGTAACTAAACAGACGGCCTTATGATGGAAATGACATCTAAAAAGTTTTTAGCTGTTACACTACGATACATAGTGTTGCTATCGGCTTGTATCCTTATAATCTGTACTGTATATCCGATAAAGGTCAAGAACAAGGAGTATTATTTGTATTCTGCAACAACAAATTCAGATTGGAGGAGGGAGCTGTATGGAGGGAGGATTTTACAAATCCTTGTGATTGAAGATGGCGACAAATTCCTTAAATACTGGCCAAGTCACGAAGATACGCTACGAAAGTATGTGCCAGTGGTTCAACGTTATCATTTGACAATAAAAGATTTGGAACGTTTGAACAGGACTGTGACTTACCCACCAACAGAGGATATGAAAGGCGTTAGTATGTGGCCACCTATAAGAAAGAAGTGATGCATACAAGTTTCATCACCTGTTCACTAAGGGATAGTACCCGTAGCATACCTTTGTGGACAGATTATGGATGAAGGGTGAGCCATGTGGTTGTGCTTGTATTAATTAGCCTCTTTGTTTCGTACATTATGAATTAGGTAGATATGAAACCGATACTTGGATTTATATTTTCAGCTTTCATTTGTCTATGTCTTACCTCGTGTGCGGGCATATACCGTGCTACGTATTACATAACGGAGACGCAAGGATGGAAGAAGGCAGATTATAATGGTGTGAACGACATAGCTTACACCAGCGATACCGCACCAGATTCGATTATGCTTAATGTAAGAGGACCAGGTGCAGCAATTTCAACAGGGCCATTATTCTTTCCCTTTGCCTTTCCCACATGCCTACTGTTTTGGATAAAACACTCCCCAGAGTTGAAGGTTGAAGCCAAATTCTACGTGTGTCAGCCATACACGATTTATCCACAAAGCATTCGCTTTACGGATAATGAGGGGAACATGATGACTCCCACGATGATAGAAAGTCTAGATATAGTTCACGAACAAGACATAACAAAGCTAGACTCTACTGCTATTGCACAAGGCATAGAGACAAGCGGAGCGATAAGGTTGCGTTGGTATTTTAAGGGGAAACAAGCAAGAAAGAAGGGTTTTAGCGTATTGATGGATGCCCCAGCAGTTAATGCAAAAGACGGCAAACCACTGCGTATCTGGTTCAGACGTAAAACGGTGTATGAATATGTTCCGTTGTTTACCCATTGATGCTTGATAAAACTTGTGGCTCTTTCTTTTAAGAGGATTAAAGTAAATATGAAAAGGGCATATTTAATTTTCATCATGAGCAGTCTGTTTTTCTGCATTTCAAATGCGCAGACATTAATTGAACAGATAGAGCGTGCTTATAGCGCGCTCGACTCTGCCTCTTACATCAACAAAATCGTCTTGTCTTATGCAAAGTGGTTAGAAAAAAATGAAGAAGAAACCTACAAATTACTGTATAGCCCCGATAGTGACAGTATGAAGGTCGCTCAGTGGTTCAATAGAGCTGATAGTATGTATCTGAAATATCTTCAAAAAAATAAAATTCTGAATGAGCCTGCCATTAGACGTTTTGAAAATGAAGTAAAATCAGGAATGCCACTCTACGTTTTGAATTTAAAACTGAAAGATAAGCAGACATTGCAAGTAGATACTAGCAGGCTGGCCTTTAATCTCTTTTATTTCGACAAAAGATGTAAAGGACGTTTATACGTATATTCTGCTGATGGAGAATATAGTGGTGATGATTCTCGTTATAGAACTTTTTCAAGACCTCTTGGAAGGAATGCGCCAAAAGTTTTTAGGAAAATAATGCGTGAACATCCGAAGTATCTGTTGTTCTGCCCAGAATTAGAAGGCATGAATACCATTTTATATGTAATCAACAATGAAGTGTTTATTTACAGAATTGTTGAAATGGAGAAGTATAAATTAGACGACTATATGAAGAATAGAACGGCAATTATGGATTCGTGATGGCCAACTATAAACCTGTTTCTCATTTCGATGCATATAGAAGATTTGGAAGCGTATGTTTAACAATCAGACATGGTATTAAACAAATGAATATGAAGTACAAAGCGTATTATAAGATTATTTTAGCTGTTACACTACTAGATATCGTATTGTTAACGGCTTGCATCCCTGTATGCCACACTGTATATCCGTTAAAGGTCAAGAACTGTACAAGCGATACACTTATTATCGGTGGTACTTGCTATTATAGCATTGATAGCATACCTTATTTTTTATATGCAAGAACAAATGTTGGCTCAATGGTAATCAAAGAACGCGGAACTATGGAAATAAAAGGCTCGTTCATCCCACCAGACTCAATTGGCATCGCTTCAAAAGCAATCGTACTCGACAAGGATTTTGGCTATAAGGGTTATTTTTTTATTATAAAACTTGAAGATGCACGAAAGCATTCTTGGAACTTTATCTGCAAGAATAAGTTGTATGACGTATTGGTTGTCACTAAAAAGATGGCAGATGAAAGTGGTGATTTGATAGAGTATAAGCCTCAGCCAGCGAAGTAGTAGGTTGTAGCTAGACAAGTAATGTGTGATGGTATTCCTTCTATTCACCCGCTTAGTGAAAATATTTATGACAATGGGACATGATACATTAGGTTTAGCAAACTAGCGATGTACATCTCGTCCGGTCCATTTTGTGGTGTGAATTTATACGACTACTATAAGAGCGACGAGTATGTGAATGGGATAGAAGGCGAAGCCTTTAAGCTTTTAAGGATTAAACTTTGTGCTGGTAAAGCAACACTGTTTGATTAAATGTTACTGAAAACGTAATTTGGAGATATAGAATGAAGACAAATTTTATTGAAAGGATAGATGAAACAAACTATCAGCAGTATCTAGACAATGGAGTAGTCGTTATTACTGACACTCTTATTGAAAAAATAAATTTCACTGGGTATAATTTTTCAGAGAAAGTTATTATTCGTAATTGCTTGATTCGAAACTTACATATAACAGGATGTTGGTTTGAAGGTGGGTTAATATTTGAGCAATGTGTTGTCACAGACTTTACTGAACATGAGATGGGTGGACACAATGAAGAAGAGATACACATCCGTTACAACGTGTTTTGTTGTTTCTTCGACAGCTTCGACTGCCAATTCCATGCTAAGGTATTCGTGCATAATAATATCTTCGTAAAAGGGACAAGCCTCAAGGGAAACGCTGGTCAACCATTTGAAAACTCATTTGATAATGGGTTAGAGGAATACAATAATATAGGTAAACTGGATTTGGATTGACCGTAATGTCGATGCATAGCAAGGTTGGAATGCAGAAAACTCATTAGAATGCTGCCTATTAGCGCTAGCCTTAAATACCAAAAGTATGTACTTCTTACCTACTGATGTTGTGGCATGTCGGAGGTGGAATGGAAATGAAATGGAGTGTTGGTTGTATGTAATGTGCCGCTTCCTTTTATTTGTGTTCCATCTCATTTCCTAACGTGTTTCGTACTTTATACTACATGACAAAGTGGGAAGAAGGGATAAATGTGAAACGTCATGATTGAGGTTGGTAAGTCTTATTGTTCTGATAGCTAAGACATAAGCGGTGGCATCTCTCGTTCCGAAGTTGAGGACGGGCGTGGAATACCTGCGAAAGCAAGAGGGTTAGAAGAAAGAATACAAGCGTATAGGGCAAATTGCGATTTTCTGATGGTAAACGAAAAAAGTGAGGAAATAATTTGTGGTTTCGAAAAAACATAGTACCTTTGCAGCGCATTTAGAGAAATGCCTTGGTAAAACAAGCTGCGGAAATAGCTCAGTTGGTAGAGCACAACCTTGCCAAGGTTGGGGTCGCGAGTTCGAGTCTCGTTTTCCGCTCTTTCAGAGAAACATATTTTATCAATGAATTTATACTTAAGATATTTTGATAAGGAAACGTTAGTCGATAATGTAGAAAAAGCGCTTGATTTTCTCCAATCTATCCCAGAAATAGGCATGAATATCGAACTGGAGAATGATATTCGTGACTATGTTGCTAGTGATGTGTATTATCCTAAACGTTATAAGGTTCGCCCAAGAGTTTATTTTATTATCATCAAGACCGTTGCAGCAACAATGCTCGATTTCAAACAAAAGAAGGCTGTGCAGCAAATGCCTCCCTCTAACGGATTTGATAGGCGCGACTTGGCAGCAAACGCCATGACGCGACTGACCGAAGAAAGGCCAGGATGGTATGAAGGCGAACTAGATTTCAAACGCGTGGTACTTGTCCCTTCTACTGGTAAGTTCGAGTATCGCGACACTCATTTTGTTGTTCACTGCAAGGCGATGTCGGGACAGGATTGTTACAATCGCATGGTAGACAACTTGAGCGAGCGTGTGGATAGGCGTTCGCAATTTCCTTCACCAAAAGGAAAGAACTTCAGGTTCAGGTTTTTGGGCAGATGGAAGTAAGATAAAGCAACGTGAGTTATGAATAAGGTGATGCTGATAGGGAACGTAGGGAAAGATCCTGAGGTTCATTATTATGAGGCCGACACAGCTGTGGCGCAGGTTTCGCTTGCTACGACGGAGCGTGGCTATACCTTGCAGAACGGCACAAAAGTGCCTGATAGGACCGACTGGCATACCGTGGTGTTTTGGAAAAGTTTAGCTAAGACGGTTGAGAAATATGTGCATAAGGGCGATAAGCTGTTTGTAGAGGGTAAGGTGAGATACAGAAGCTACGATGACAAACAAGGGAAACGCCAATATGTAACTGAAATTTGGGCCGATAGTCTTGAGCTTCTTACGCCTAGAAGCCAAAGCAGACCTGATACGCCCCATGAACCCAGTGCGCAATCGGAAGCTTCCGACGAGCAGAAAGACAATAAATTACCATTCTAACTTTGTTCGTAGATTTTGGATACATCCTTTTTCTATAATACGTTCTCAGACATATATGTACAACATCCATCGTTGGGTGTTGTTTTTGCGTTTGTTCTGGCGATAGTTCTTCTTGGTGTTTCTGGCTTTGCCAGTGGTTCGGAGATAGCGTTCTTTAGTCTTTCTCCCTCAGACATTTCTGAACTCGACTTGGAGAAGAGCGCCAAAGACAAGAACATTAACATGCTGCGTGAAGACTCTGAACGCACATTAGCTACTATTCTTATAACGAACAATTTTGTGAATGTAACCATCATCATGCTGCTTAACTATGTATTTGCTAGCGTGGTGCATTTTGGTCCTAGGGCATATTGGTTGCAATTTCTTATTATAACCATCCTTCTCACATTCTTGTTGTTGCTCTTCGGTGAGATTATGCCCAAGGTGTTGAGTCGCCAAACGCCTTTGGCTTTCTGTCGTAGAAGCGTTGCTGGCGTGCTTTTATTTAGGAAACTTTTCTGGCCTCTTGAAACCATACTTCTCAAAACAGGTGTGTTGGCTGAGAAAATGCTGGGTAAAGAAAGCGTTACACTGAGCGTTGACGACTTGGAGCAGGCCTTGGAGCTTACCAATAAAGAGGAATTGAAAGATGAGGAGAGGCTTTTGCAGGGTATTATACGCTTCGGTGATGAAACGGCAAAGGAGATTATGACTAGCCGAAAGGACATCGTGGACATCGATATCAAGTGTAATTTTAGTGAGGTGCTGGAAAGCATTAAGGAAAACAATTACAGCCGAATTCCCATATATCAAGACAATACGGACAATATTAAAGGAGTGCTGTATGTAAAAGACTTACTGCCTCACCTCACCAAACCGCACACGTTTAGGTGGCAGAGTCTGATAAGACCGCCTTATTTTGTTCCTGAAACGAAGAAGATTGACGATTTGCTTCGCGATTTCCAAGAGAATAAAATCCATATTGCCATTGTTGTTGATGAGTTTGGCGGTACTAGCGGACTGGTTACGCTTGAAGATATTCTTGAAGAGATTGTTGGAGAGATTAACGATGAATATGATGATGAGACGGAAAAGACTTATACGAAGCTGAACTACAATACTTTTATATTCGATGGCAAGACGCTGTTGAGCGATTTGTGTAGGATATTGGAAGTTGATGACGATGAGTTTAGTGAGGTGGAAGGCGGTGCCGACACGCTGGCAGGTCTTCTCTTAGAGCTTAAAGGAGACTTCCCTTCTATTGGCGAACGACTGAACTATAAGGATTATCTGTTTGAAATTCTTGCTATTGAGGAACGTAGAATAAGCAGGGTTAAGGTCGTAGTTCGTCCATAGGTGCTATACTGTGTTATCTTGCATCAAATATTTCTTGTCTTAGCAGCATAGCCAATATACATTTTAGTGTGTAGACTTGACCTGCTTTCTGTCATTTTTGTATTCCCTTTAATTTCTGTTTATGCCTTTTCTGAGTACAGAGCATTTGGCCGAAGATGTTTCCCTAGGATTGTGGTTATTGAACGAAGAAGAGGATTTTTTCTTCAAGAACTATCCTTATTTACACGATTTGCAGGATAAGATGACTACCATTGGAAGTAAACAAAGGCGTTTGGAGAAACTCGCTACTCGTACGTTGCTTTTTGAGATGACTAATAATCCTGATCTACATTTTAATCACAATGATAGTGGGAAACCTCTGGTTGAAGGCTATCATGTCAGTGTTAGTCATACCAAAGGTATGGTGGCCTTGATGCTTTCCAAAACTCGTGAAGTGGCTGTGGATGTTGAATATGAAAGTGATAGGGTGGGGAGGATTGCCCATAAATTTGTTAATGCGGATGAAACTATGCCCTCCAATGCTCATCTCTTATTGGCTTGGTGTGCCAAAGAGGCAATATTTAAGTATTTCTCGGCAGATAATCTGCTGTCTTCTGAAATCTATTTGCAGCCTCTTAAAGTGGAAGAATGTGGTGCGATAGTAGCCAAAAACACCAAGAGGGATATCTCTGTAACGGCTCATTATTCCATAGTTAAAGGGTTTGTGCTGGTTTATATCTATTGATTTTCCCTTTTGTCATCTGGCAACTCTTATCCTTCTCATGCCTTTAATAGAGCTTTATTATTCCAATTTTCTTTCTAGAATTGTCTACACTTAATATTCTAGTGTATTTTAATGCTAGACTACGCGAGTTCGGGATAAGAGATGTTCGTCATGCCAATTATCGCGTAGCGCTAGTTAGTGAAACAATCATTCGTTTTTTAAAGTCTAATCTTGCTCAAAAAAGCATAGTATCTTATCTCGAATTCTCATAACGTTTGATACTAGCTTGGCACTATCTAGGCGGTTCATTCCACAGCCTATCACCGCCACCAACTCACCTTTCCAACCTCCAAGCGCCACCTTTTATTTCCCACCCCATAAGCTCTTGTAGTGTGCTTTTTAAGCTCTCGCATTGTTACGGCTAAGATGGAATCCTGCTCCAGATTAGATGGAATAGTGTTCCAATTCAACTGGAATAG
>ERZ773010.322-NODE-322-length-34809-cov-27.517811_pt1 | contig 34809 bp, 34 predicted proteins | sample MGYA00580842_ERZ773010 | MGnify/ENA primary metagenome ERZ773010 (study PRJEB29015, sample SAMEA2737982) | human oral metagenome | biome: human oral; feature: human-associated habitat; material: dental | place: China | collected 2107 ... | reverse complement strand
AAGGTGTGTACATATCATACATCTTCAAGTCAGAAATGCCTAAAATCTTCGCTCGCAAAGCAATATAACGCTGCAAAAGAGGCAAATGCTTATTGACAGCTGAAACTAAGCTGTCATAAACACTTTCTGGAATAAAGTCCGCTGACAAGGCCGCTTCACGTGCAGATGAAAACTTGCGGACTTTCGCATTGTAGTTGTGAACCTTGACATTGGTCTGCAGAGTTTTGGCATAGGTATGCTGATACTGCTCGTAGACGCTGTAAAGTGCCTCGTAAGCTTCCTTACGGACTTCTCGGTTCTTAGACTCGACCAAGGTGATATAGTTACCGTGGCTAAGCTGAACTTCATTTCCATCTTCGTCATGCACCATTGGAAAGACGATATCTGCATTATCCAAGATAGCAAAGGTTTCGCCAGCTGCCCCAAAGATTTCACCAGCACCAGCCAGTAGCTCCTCTTCACGCTGTGTTAAGATGTGGGCTTTCTTTTTCAAAAGCTTATCGAAATAATGCTGATACAGTTGTAAACCTGGCTGCTCAGCCAGGAAAGCTTGGTACTGCTCTTCTGTAATCGCCATAAATTCGGGCTCGTAGAAGGCAAAGCTTTGACCAAAATCGCTGTAAAGAGTCATGCCTTTAGCCTGATACTCTTGGTACTTAGCCACACGTGTATCCTGGTCATTCTTCATGTGAGCATAAGAATAAAGCTTTTCAATACGACGCATCAAGTCCAGCTGCACTTCAGTCGTTGTTAAGAGACTGTCCGCTGAATCCAGCAAATGCCCAGCCAGACCAGCTGCTTTCTTCACTTCTTCTGAAACCTGCGCCAACTCGGCTTCAAAGGCTTCGTCTGTTGGGAAAATGGTACTCAAATCCCAAGTATATTTTTCTTCAATTTCATTTCTTTGTTTTGCCATAAAAAAACCCTCCGACTCCCCTATTCTATCACAAAATTCCACTTTTTATAAAACTCAAGTACCAAAATCTCTTAGTAGCTATGCAGACTGACTTAGTTTATAAAAAAACTCTTTGAACCTAATTCCTGACCAAACAAAAATTAGATTCCAAAGAGTTCATTTTTTCTTATCGCTAAATGCTTTATCATATGTCATTCTCCCCTCAACTTCTTTGCCAGCTCACCAGAAATTACGTACCCTGTATGTTCTAGCTTCCCATCAGACTCTTCCATCAATGTTGTGGTAATTGTTAATTCTGGATCATCATTAATTATAAGTTCAACGATTAAGCCACCCATCGGATTATACTCTAATTTATCTTTATTTATTGAATATTCTTTTATAATCCCCTCCTCAGTCAATGCTTTAGAATCTTCCTGTCTCAGTAATTCTTCTATTGCTCTCCGCGATTTCTTCCCCTCCGCAATCTGAATCATTTCTTCATTTTCCGACCGACTACTTGGCGTACTGCAACCTCCTAAAAACATAGCCGAACTTAGCGTGATGATAGTCAGAAATATTCCAAAAACTTTCTTCATGGTGGCTCCTTTCACTTCTCCTCTTTGCTAAAACTAATACCTTAACGAAAATAGCCGCATTTAGATTAACGACTTATATTAATTATTGTACTATTTTTCAAAAGAACATGATAGCATAATTATCGTTAGGAAATTGTGAAGGAAAAACCTTATTCTTCATTTCCGTGTACATTGTCGTAAATTTGGGAGATAGTGCTGATGTAAGCGACATCTTCAACTATTCCAGCCATCCAATATGCATGTTCCCATCAAATTCAAAAAATGAAATATCAACATGCTGTCGATTCTTATATCCCGTACTATCAATAGGATTTAAGTAGCCATCCATTTACACACCTCCAACAAGCTTGTCAAGTTCATCAGATGCAAAATAACTCGCTATTCTATATTCACCCGTCTTTTCTTCTAATACCGTCATACTCATATTTAACTCATGGTCATTATTGAGAACCACATAAACCAACATTCCTCCCATAGGATTGTACTCCAACTTATCCTTTTGAATTTCATAAGATTTAATCTTCCCTTCTGCTGTCAGAGCTTTAGGATCTAGTGCTTTCAACTCATTCTCAATCGCCTTCTTCATTTTCGTACTTTCCGCAATCTGGATCATTTCTTCTTGTTCTGACCGACTATTTAGCATGCTACATCCTCCTAAAAACATAGCTGAACTGAGCATAATTATACTCAGAAAGATTACAAAAATTTTCTTCATGACAGCTCCTTTCGTTTCTCATCCTTGCTAAAGCGGATGCCTTAACAAAAATGGGAAACTGGATTTAGATTAACGTTTTATATTAATTATTATACTATTTTTTAAAAGTATTCAAAAGCGCAATCATTGCTAGGAAGTTATACAGAAAAAGTCTTATTCTCCCCTCAACTTCTTTGCAAGCTCACCAGAAATTACGTACCCTGTATGTTCTAGCTTCCCATCAGACTCTTCCGTCAATGTTGTGGTAATTGTTAATTCCGGGTCATCGTTTATTATAAGCTCAACTATTAAGCCACCCATAGGATTATATTTGAGATTTTTTTCATTTATTGTATATTTTTTTATTATCCCCTTTTCTGTCAATGCTTCAGGATCTTTCTTCCTTAACATTTCCTCCATTAACTTTTTAGATTTCTGACTCTCCGCAATCTGAATCATTTCTTCTTTTTCTGACCGACTATTTAGCATGCTGCAGCCTCCTAGAAGCATAGATGAGCTAATCATGATGATAGTCAGAAATATTACAAAAATTTTCTTCATAATAACTCCTTTCGCTTTTCATCTTTACTAAATCTGATTCCTTAACAAAAATGGGAAGCTGGATTTAGATTAATGTTTTCTACTAATTAGTATACTAGTTACCCCAAAATATGAAAGCGCAATTATTTATAGAGATTCGTAAATATAAAACATTATTCTTCATTGACGTGTACGTTGTCATAAATTTGGGAGACGGTGCCTAAATAATCCCCTCTTTTACATCATATTGTATACCAACATGCATACACCTATACTCATATAAATCAGTCTCAATATATTATTTATCTTTATATTCGCTACTATCAATAGTTTTTTTATAATCAGGCGTATTACTTTTCTCCTCTAATTAGCTCGTTAAATTCTGGAGACATGCCATAACCACCCGCTTCGTATTCGCCAGTAGTTGAATTTTCTTGAAAAGTCATGTCTAATTCAAACTTCTTATTATCATTAATTATTAAATAGATGTCTAATCCTCCCATCGGATTGAAATCTAATTTATTCTTTTCAATTTTATACGTTTTAATCTTCCCCTCTGGTGTCAGAGCTTTAGGATCCAGTTCTCTCAACTCTTTCTCAATCGCCTTCTTCATTTTTGTACTTTCCGCAATCTGAATCATTTCTTCTTTCTCTGACCGACTATTTAGCATACTGCATCCTCCTAAAAACATAGACGAACTTAGCATAATGATACTCAGAAAAATGACAAAAATTTTCTTCATGGTGGCTCCTTTCGCTTCTCATCTTTGCTAAAGCCTACTGGATTAGCACGATTTAGAATTTTTAACTATCTAACTTATTACTTTATTATATTATACAGGATTCTCAAATATTCTAAAACTGAAATGCTAGCTAAAAGTTTATGGCTTCATCAATGGAAAACTAACGATACTTAGCATTTTTCTCTTATCATCTCATAAAAAGCCGGTGAATAAACAATTTGCAGATTTTTTTGCTGGAGATTGGCATAATAGTTCTCAAACTTCTGGTAATAGCCAGTCAGGTCAGTAGTTATCTGACAGAAGGAGGCAACTTGTATTGGCCGAATCTGTGGATAGAAATCCTCTGCAGTCTTAGTCAAGAGATTATCGCCACTCTGGTAGAGCTGGGCCTGCAACCGCATCCATCTAGGTTGCTGGTAATAAAGCTGACGACGGATATAATTGCAGATGTGCGGATCTTGCTGGGCCAGAAAGCTGTTCATCTCCTGCTTTTGAAAGGGCAAACGCAAAATATCCAAAAGCTGACCGTGACCAAAGGGAAAGTTCTTAGTCTTGTGTTGGACTTTTCCATGCAGATCTTCGTGAATCAGGTATTTAAGACGCAGAACTTGCTTTTCTTGATCCAGCTCCCAAAGATGAAAGCCCATATTTTTACTAAAATAGAGAAAATCCTTCTGCAGGCGAGTTAGGGAATCCTTGAGCCAAAGTTTTCGCCCCAAGAGCCAGAGGACCTGATAGCCATGCTGGCGGTAAGAAAGCGTCCGTTCCTGCAGCCGTTCTATACTTAGAGGACTGCACTGGACTTCAAGCGCCAGTTTTTCATCAACCAGTAGATCAGCAATCTGCTGCAGAGCAGGCAAAAAAGCCTCCACCTCAACTTCTTCTGTTTGGACAGCCCAGCGAAAAAGCTCCGCCTTAAGATTGAGGTGCTCAGCGCTCTCATTTTCCCTATAAAAGCTACACTGCTCTAGCGAAACATGCGCAAAATGCGGCTGCATAACTTTCCCTTTTTTAAAACGGACTGCCCCTGAACAAGCCGGGCAGACGAAATCAGCCCCCTTCTCAATCTTCTCCTCCAGAGCATTACACAAAAGTCCCTTATGATTTCGCGCCACAAACATATCCCAGCCCCCTCTAAAAAATTCTCTCATTTACTAAAATATTCGCAAAAGAAAAGAGAAAAGAGAAAAGATCTACACTGTCAAAAAAACGAGTCGAGAGAACATCTCTCCGACTCGTTTTTCATTATCCAAATAACTGATTTCCTTTTTGTTCTGGTAATTTCAGAAAGAGGGCCAGCAGACAGACTAGACAGATGACTGCTGCTAGAAAGAAGTTCATTCCTTCGTAACCCCAACTGTCCAGAAAATGGCCGGCCAGATTTTGAATGAGAATGGTTCCTAGACTGCGGGCTGTCTGAACCAGAGCAATGGCTGTTACCAGATATTTTTCATCGACCAAGCTGGCTACGATTTTCAGGGTCACCATAATCAAAACCATGCCAGTCACGTGCTTGGAAAAGAGAGTCATTCCGATTTTCGAAATCAAACCTAGATCCAAGGCATAAACACTGTACTGGAGAAAGATGATTCCCAGACAGATATAAAGAAGCTTTTTCATCGAAAGCTTGTCCATAAAGAGATAGGAATAAAAGATAAAAGGCGCTTCAACCAGAACTGATAAGGCAACGACAGTCGAAGCCATATCTACCTCTAAGCCACTATTTTGAAGCATGGCTGGGATATAGGTATGACCAGTATTCCCCACCCCAGAGTAAAGGGCGACCAAAAGGAGGTAAAAAAGATAGGTTTTGTTGGTCAAGAGTTTCCCCAGACCTATCTGCTTGCGGATGTCCTTTTTATCTAAGGCTGCTCGGTCATGCTTGGGCTGGATTCCCAAAAGTCCTAGGCTGCTGATAAGCATCATACCAATAAAGACTGGGAAAATAGCCTGCGGTGCGACTCTTTGATAGATTAGTCCTGCCAGCTGAGAGCCTAAGGCATAGCCGATAGTTCCCCAAATCCGAATCTTGCCATAAGTATAAGAACTTTGGGCCGCAAGAACATCCATGACTGGATTGACCCCGTTGATCAACATGAGGACCAGACTATACCAGACTAACAGCTGCCAGAGCTGAGTTGCCTTCATAAAAAAGACAGCCCCAACCATCATGGCTAAAAAACTAAAGAGGAAAATCTTTTTAATTCCCAAAGCATCGCTGATTATTCCAAAGATTGGCTGAGCCAACATGGAGGCAAAGAAGGAAGACGACACTACTAGAGATACTTGGGCATTAGAATAGCCTAAGTCCTGCATATAGACTGATATCAGGGTCGAAAAAAGAGAGTAGGCTAGAAAGAAAAAATTAAAGAGTAAAAAATGAGCTAGATAGCTGTTGTGAAACTTTTTTCGCATCAAAATCTCCTTAAGACAGAAAGAAAACTCAGCAAAATCACTGAGTTTTAGCTTGGAAAGTCATTCCGTTCGTATGTGACAGAGAACATTCCCTTTATTCAACATCTGTATTTCTGCGACGCTCCTGCTTTGCAGCCTTGCGTTTTTGACGACTGCGGTATTCAAAGTACAGAATGATTAGCAGGATGCCAACAGGCAGCAAGATCAACATCTTATCGCTGAAGAACACGCCATACCAAGGCTTGCTTTCTGATTTACTGCCAGTTACGTTTTCAATGGCCTGAGCAACTGGATTCTCAACTTTCTCAACTTTCATTTCATCGGAAATCTTGCTAGACAAGGTCTTCAGGCCATTTTCAGCCTTGAGAACATTGTTTTCAACCTTGACTTTAGGCTTGCTTCCTTTTTTAACAGTAGCGTAGAAATCCTCAGGCAGCTTATACTTCTGGCCATCGATTTCCTGCTCACCCTTGGAGAGGAGCTTTTTGTACTCGTAGTCCGCATAAGCCTTCTCAATCAAGGCATTACCAAAAGGATGGCGGTAATACTCACCGTCTTGGTCAGACCAGTCGCCAACTCCCATAATCACAGCAATCATGCGCTGATCGCCACGCTTAATAGTTGCGATATAGTTGAAAGCGCCGTTAGGGCTAGAACCCGTCTTCATACCATCTACTCCCTTGAGTGCGTATTTAGCACCTGGCAGAGAGTAATTATAGGTATCAAAGGTTTCCTCGTAAGGAGTTCCAGCTTTAACCGTAACCTTTGCTTTATTAGTATAGTTTAGAATTTCAGGATGGTGATTGACAAAGTTATAAGCCAGAATCGCCAAATCACGGGCTGTTGTCTGATTGCTGAGAGTATTATCATAATTCTGAGGGTTATAATAGCCCTTAAAAGAAACTGCCGCTGCACCGCTGGCATTGAACCACTTGGTATTGGTCATACCCAGCTCTTGAGCCTTGGCATTCATCCGATCCAAGAAAGCATCTGGATCATTATCCGATAGATAATTGGCCAGCATGACAGTTGTCGCATTGGATGAAGGCACGATGGTCATCGTAATGAGCTCAGATACAGTGTAGTCCACACCTGCAACAATTTTATTATTAGAAATTTCATAAATATTAGCGATGGCCTGATCCTGAGGTGTAGCTGTAATGACCGTCTTTTCGCTGATTTTTCCTTCCTTAATCGCTTCAAAAACCAAGTAAAGCGTCATGAGCTTACTCATACTGGCTGGGTCACGTACCTCATCGACATTATCCTCCCAGACAACATCACCTGTACTGCCGTCAATAACGAGAGAAGACTTGGGACGATTAATCGCCTGAACATTATCATGCGGATACATCTTTTTAGCCATATCCACCAATTCATCAGCCCTAGCAGCTAGTGGCGCTAAAGAGGTCAGGAACACAATTCCCAATAACAAAAGCTTTTTCTTCACAGGATCCTCCAAAGAACAATTATACCTATCTAGTATATCATATTTTACGCAAAGTCAACCATAAATCTAAAAATCCTACCTAAAAAATAGATAGGAAATTAAGAGACTTTTATCTGGCAAAGCCCGCTTTATAGCAACAACGTCAAAATCTTAGTGTTTTAACAAGCTAAGTGCTTCCTTATCAGCGATAATCACAACATCTGGATGCTTCTGGAGAGCACTGCCTGGCAGCTCCTCCGTCACCTCACCCTCAACAGTCCCTGCTATGGCCTTGGCCTTAGCTGAACCGTAAGCAAAGAGGATGATGGACTTAGCATTTAGGATATTGCCAATCCCCATGGAAATAGCCTGAGTCGGAACATCTTCCATCTTGTCGAAGAATCGAGCATTGGACTGAATGGTGGACGGTGTCAGATCTACTAAATGAGTCTGACTGTCGAAACTGGTTCCCGGCTCATTAAAGCCGATATGACCATTCGTACCAATCCCCAAAATCTGCAAATCAACAGGATGCTCTTTAAGGAGCTGATTGTAACGCTCTACTTCCACTTCCAGATCCTTTGCCGCTCCATTGGGCAGGAAGTTTTCTTTAAATGGCTTTTGATTAAAGAGGTGCTGGTTCATGAAATAACGATAAGACTGTGGATCGTCTCCCTGCAAACCAACGTACTCATCCAGATTGACACTGACCAAATCCGACAAGTCAAGGTCACTCTCAACAATCTGCTTGTAAAATTCTTCTGGGCTGCTGCCTGTAGCCAAGCCCAAAGTTTTTGCTCCTTGAGCTATCTTTTCCTTGAGCAGTTCAAGAGCCACTTTGCCACCTTCTACTTGGTTTTCCACTTGAATAATTTTCATTTTCCACCTCCACATCTTTTCTTAATTTTATTATATGGTATAGACCAATTTTTGTCAAGAAAAAGTATGCAAAATTGACCTACTTTTCAGTCATGCTCGCTTCCTTTTGCGGCAAATCGTGTTATAATAGAGACATGTTTTTACTGATTGTTTTATTGATTTTATTTTTTGTCGGAGTCTTACTCTGCAGCTTGAGTTTCCTCATAAAAAAGCAGCCAGGCTGGCAGATTGTAAGTTTGATTTTAGGAGGCTTACTTACAGCTAGTCCCTTCCTACTGGCAGCCTACCTACTCTGGCTGATGAAAACAATATAAGGAGATACCATGAATACCGCTGATTTTGATTTTGACTTGCCCGAAGAACTGATTGCTCAGACGCCTTTAGAGAAAAGGGATGCTTCACGCTTGCTAGTGGTCGATAAAGAAACGGGGATCTTCTCGGACCAGCACTTTGACCAGATTATTGATCAGCTCCAGCCCGGCGATGCCTTAGTTATGAATAATACGCGTGTCCTGCCTGCCCGCCTTTATGGTATCAAACCTGAGACAGGGGGCCATGTCGAGCTACTGCTGCTGAAAAATGTCCAGGGTGATGACTGGGAAGTGCTAGCCAAGCCGGCCAAACGCCTCAGAGTAGGTGCTCAGATTTCCTTTGGCGATGGGCGCTTAACTGCCACTGTGGTAGATGAGCTTGATCACGGTGGCCGAATCGTGCGCTTTGGCTACGAAGGGATTTTCCTAGAGGTCTTGGAAAGTTTGGGAGAAATGCCGCTTCCGCCTTATATCCACGAAAAACTGGCAGACCGCGAACGCTACCAGACTGTCTACGCTAAAGAAAACGGCTCTGCCGCTGCGCCAACTGCTGGACTTCATTTCACAGAAGAATTGCTGGAGCAGATTGCAGCCAAGGGAGTCGAGCTGGTCTATCTCACCCTTCATGTCGGACTGGGAACTTTCCGACCGGTTTCTGTGGACAGCTTAGATGATCACGAGATGCACTCCGAATTTTACAGCCTGTCCGAGGAAGCTGCCCAGACACTCCGTCAGGTCAAAGCTAAGGGAGGCCGTGTCATTGCAGTCGGCACGACATCTATCCGGACTCTGGAGACAATCGGAAGTAAATTCCAGGGGCAGATTCAAGCCGACTCTGGCTGGACCAATATTTTTATCAAGCCGGGATACGATTGGAAGGTCGTTGATGCTTTTTCAACCAACTTCCACCTGCCCAAGTCGACTCTGGTCATGCTAGTCTCTGCTTTTGCCGGACGTTCCTTAACACTTGAAGCTTATGAGCATGCCATTACTGAGCGCTATCGCTTCTTCAGCTTTGGCGATGCCATGTTTATCAAATAACTATAGGTGAAAATTTATGAATAAAATTGAAAGCAGACACCGTCTCATCCGCTCCTTAATCATGGAGAAAAAAATCCATACCCAGCAAGAACTCCAGGAGCACCTGGAAGCTAACGGTGTCGTCGTGACCCAATCGACTCTTTCACGAGATATGAAAGCACTTAATCTGGTCAAGGTCAGCGAGAACGATACTTCCTACTACATCATCAACAGCATCGCGCCATCCCGCTGGGAAAAGCGCCTCCGCTTTTACATGGAGGATGCTTTGGTCATGCTGCGGCCAGTTCAAAATCAAGTTGTCATGAAAACTCTGCCCGGTTTGGCTCAGTCTTTTGGGGCTATCTTAGATGCCCTTGAGCTGCCACAGATTGTAGCTACTGTTTGTGGCGATGACGTCTGTCTGATTATCTGCGAGGATAACCAAGGTGCCCTTGACTGCTTTGAGAAGCTCAAAGAATTCACTCCACCATTTTTCTTTAGTAAATAAAAGCTGAGGCAATTTTGTCTCAGCTTTTTTTATTTACGATTTTTGCCTCAATGAAAGCCATTAGGAAACCAGCAAGCCATACTTGACTAGAACAATGCAGTACAAACAAGATTTGAAGATGCTTTCAAAAAGGCAGCATTTAAGGTGTTGTAGCCAATCGGTAAATGGCTTCTGCGTAAATATCCATGGCCCGATACAGATCATCTAAGAACAATCGTTCATTGACCTGATGCTCTGTCTGATCAGCTCCCGGAAAGAGAGCGCCGAAGGCAACACAGTTAGGCATAGTACGAGCAAAGGTCGCTCCGCCAGAAGACATAGCTGGACTGTCGTCTCCTGTTTTCTCCTGATAAATTGCCATCAGGGTGCTGACCAACTCGCTGTCCAAAGGTACGTAGAGTGGAGCCAAGTAATCAAACTCCTGATAGGTCAGCTCGTACTGACTGGCTATCTCTGCTAGCTTTTCAACCAGCTTTTCCTTGTCTGCCAAGACCGGAATCCGCATGTCAATCCGAATCTCAGAGCGGTCAGAGGTTAAAGTCAGACCGGCAACATTAAAGGAAAGAAAGCCCGTCGGTTCATCAGACACAGGCCCAAAGAGATGGCTGCCTGTCGCATCTTCACCGACTTCCTGAGCCAGAAAGGCGAGAGCTGGATGTGAATCCAAGGGCTGCAAGACCTTGGCTAGGCGAATAATGGCATTGATTCCTTGGGCGGCATCCTTGGCATGCTTGGGCAAGCCGATAACTGTTACTTCTTCTGCCGTTCGCTCATATTCATAGCCTAAATCTTCCAAGCCTGCAACAACTGACTCCAGTAAGCTGCCCGAATAGGAAGCCTTGGCAGGGACGACATTGAAAGCCTGACCAGCTTCAAGCTCTAAACTATCAGAGCCCGGCCCTTCCAGCTTGAGCTGCAGAAGCCCCTTCTCAGCATAGGTCAAGGGGAAGGAAGAATCTGGTGCAAATCCAAGTGCAGCCTGCTCTTCAAGCTGATTATACCTAGCCATGCAGCGCCAAAGCGTCTCCTCGTCTGTACCAAAGATAAAGCGAACCCGCTTTTTAAATTCTACTCCGCTATCCAGCAATGCTTTTACCGCATAAAGAGCGGCCATGGAAGGTCCCTTGTCGTCCTGAACCCCTCGACCGAAAATCCAGCCATCCTTGACAGTGGCCTCAAAAGGCGGAGTCTGCCAGTCCGACTCATCACCTGATGGAACAACATCCAAATGACAGAGAACGGCCAGGAGCTGAGCTCCATGACCGATTTCTGCATATCCGTAATAACCTTTAGGGTCGAGATAGGTTGTAAAACCTAGCCCTCGACAGATTTCTAAAGTTTTTTCTAGGACATCTTGGATAGCTTGTCCAAAAGGTGTTCCATTTTGGCCTTCATTGAGGACTGAAGGATAGGAAACGATTGTTTTCAAAGATTCAAGAAAATCTTCTTTAATCTCTTCCGTTATAAATTTTTTCATGGAATCACCTCAGCTTCTAGCTTATAGGAACGGTAAGAAAGTTCCTAGGAGTAAAAGACCAATACTGATAGCAATAATCGCTACAATCAGCTTGCCGATAAATTTCCACCAAGTTCCGATATTGATACGTCCGAGTGCCAAGGCTCCCATAACGATACCAGAAGTTGGTGCAACCAGATTCAGCACACCTGAAGCAGACTGATAAGCTGTGATAATCAAGCTAGCTTTGACATTGACAAATTCTCCCATTGGAGCCATGATTCCCATAGTTGCACTGGCTAGACCAGATGATGATGGGATAAGGAAGGACATTGGCAGGTAGAAAATGTAAGTCAAGACGATAAATACTTGTGATGATAGACCGCTGAGTCCTTGTTTACCCCAATTGAGGATAGTGTCTGTAATCATACCGTCGTTCATGATAACTTGGATACCACGGGCGATTGCTACGATTAGGGCTACGCTAAGCAGATCAGCTGCACCGTTCATAAAGGCAGAGATAATTTTGTCTTCCTTGAGACCGTACACAACACCAATCAAGATTCCCATAAAGGCAAAGAGCATAGCTCCTTCTGGGAAGTACCAAGTACCAAGTGCGGAAGTAGATGAACCAATAATCTGACCGAGTACTGGAAGACCAGTCAGCCAAGTATTGATGTCCTTAAATATAGTAATACCGAGATCTGTCCAAGGAATGAAACTCAATACCATAATAACGAATGTCAAAATGAACAGAACGAGGACAGTTCTTTGTTTTTTGCTCAGAGTTGACTCAACAGATGAAGAAGTTTCAACGTTAAAGTGTTTCAAATCTTCTTCGCGAGTGCTGTAAACCAATGACTTGGTCGGATCTTTTTGAATCTTATCTGCATAGCGGTAAACAAACCAAGTGCTGAGAGCAGTAAGAATAACCAAGAAGATGAGACGAAGGACAATCCCTTCACCAGTTCCGACACCAGCAGCCTCTGAAGCGATAACAGTTGCAAATGGATTTAGCGTAGAAGCCAAACATCCGATTTGCGAACCAAGCAGGATAATAGCCACCCCAGTCAGACTGTCAAAACCAACTGCCATCATCACCGGCACCAAAAGCGGATAGAAGGCCATGGTTTCCTCACCCATACCATAGGTAGTACCACCAAGAGCAAAGAGAGGCATCAAGACAACAATCAGCATCTTTTCGCGACCCTTGTACTTCTTAACGATAGAGGCAATTCCTACATCCAAAGCACCAGTTTCGTTGACAACACCAAGGAAACCACCAACCATGAGGATGAAGAAGGCAACATCAATGGCTGCGCTTGTCTCCTTAATCAAGGAGCCTTCCTCTGGGTGCGTACCCAGCATAGCACGAATCGGCGCCATCAGGACATCCCAAATCCCTTGCGGATTTTGTGGTTGAGGCTGATAAACGCCTTTCACAAAAGCCCCTGCTGGGATAATCCAAGTCAAGATTGCCATAAGGGCAATGATGAGAAGCAATACGGTATAAGATGAAGGCATCTTAAACCCTTTTTTTGTTTTTTCACTCATTTGTTTTTCCTCCTAAACGTTTTTTACGAGGTTACAAACCTGCATTTCCCTGCATGAGTAAACAAGAAAACGCTTACTTTGTTTTTATTTTACCATATTAACATTGAAAAAGCCAGTATTTTTGAAAATAATCAAAGATTTTCAAGAAAAGATTTCCATCGGCAATAGAGATTACTTACTATCGCTTTTCAGTCAATTCTATGCCTAGCCTTTTTCAATAATCGTGCCGCTCTCAGACTCAATCAGAGCTCCCAGATTTTCCAGAGAGGTAATAACTGCTTTCCCTTCTGGACGGCCATTGACAAAGGCGATAGCTGCTTCTACTTTTGGAAGCATGCTGCCTGGTGCAAACTGTTCTTGCTTGATGTACTCTTCCAACTGAGCAACATTCACATGTTCCAGTTTTGCTTGGTCTGGTTTGTTGTAGTTAACAAAGACATAGTCCACACCAGTCAAGACGATGAAGAGGTCTGCATCAACCAACTCTGCCAAGCGCTGAGAAGCAAAGTCCTTGTCAATAACGGCTTCAACACCAGTAAGATGGCCATTGTCTTCCTTGACGACAGGAATACCGCCGCCACCTGCAGCTACTACTACTTGACCTTGATTCAAAAGCGTACGAATCGTTTCAATTTCCTTGATATCCACTGGTTTTGGTGAAGCAACGACCTTACGCCAACCACGACCAGCATCCTCTTTGAAAGTCGCTCCGCTCTTTTCAGCTTCTGCTTTGGCTTCTTCTTCTGAGTAGAAAGGTCCGATTGGCTTGCTGAGGTTAACAAAAGCTGGATCGTTCTTATCAACTACTACTTGCGTCACAACAGAAGCAACATTCTTTTCGATACCTTCATCCAAGAGAGCATTTTGCAAAGCATTCTGCAGCCAAAAGCCAATGCTTCCTTCTGTCATAGCCACAAGAGAGTCTAGTGGGAAGGCAGGATTCTTCTCAGAGTTTGCTGCCAAGTGTTGCAGCAGCAAGTTCCCTACCTGCGGACCATTTCCATGGGTAATGATAAGGTCATCCCCGTTTTTAATCAATTTTACCAAGTGTTTAGCAGTTTCCACCAAGGCTTCCTGCTGTGCTTTCGCTGATGGATCAGATGAAAGGATGGCATTTCCTCCCAAGGCTACAACGATTTTACGATTTGCCATTAAATTCTCCTTAATTGCGCTCCAAAGAATGCGCTTCCAATTTATTTTAGTAGATTTTCAAATTTTCAATAAGGAAATAAGCATTCCTTATCATATAAAAGAGGGCCGGACTAAAGCTATTAGTCGCAGCCCTCATAGCTGTTGGTAGACGGTTTCTTATTTAAGATTATACTTTTGGAATGTAGAGGTTTCCAAGAGTTGCAGCCATAACTGCTTTGATAGTGTGCATACGGTTTTCTGCTTGGTCGAAGTGACGAGCGTATTTGCTACGGAAGACTTCGTCTGTTACTTCCATTTCCTCTACGCCGAATTTTTCAGCGACATCTTTACCGTAAACAGTATTTGTATCGTGGAATGCTGGCAAGCAGTGCAAGAAAATCAAGTTTTCGTTATCAGCCTTCTTCACCAAATCCATGTTTACTTGGTAAGGTTTGAGGAGGGCAACGCGTTCTGCAAACTTGTCTTCTTCACCCATAGATACCCAAACGTCTGTGTAAAGAACATCAGCACCTTTAACTGCTTCATCAGCATCTTCAGTGATCAGCACACGAGCGCCGCTTTCTTTGGCAAAGCCTTCTGCCAATTCAACGATTTCTTTTTCTGGGAAGAGTTCTTTTGGCGAGAAGATGTGAACGTTGACGCCAAGGATAGCTCCTGTTACCAGCAAGCTGTTGGCAACGTTGTTACGTCCATCACCACAGTATACCAATGTCAAACCTTCCAGGCGGCCAAAATTTTCTTGAACTGTCAAGTAGTCAGCCAACATTTGAGTTGGATGCCATTCGTCAGTCAGACCATTCCAAACTGGAACACCTGAGAATTCTGCTAATTCTTCTACCATGCGTTGGCTGAAGCCACGGAATTCAATCCCGTCAAACATACGGCCCAAAACTTTAGCAGTATCTTCTGTAGATTCTTTCTTGCCAAGCTGGATATCGTTAGCACCAAGGTATTCTGGATGTGCTCCTAGGTCAATAGCTGCTGTTGTAAACGCTGCACGAGTACGAGTAGATGTTTTTTCAAACAAGAGAGCGATATTCTTGCCAGCAAGATAGTGGTGTTGAATATTGCGTTTTTTCAAATCTTTCAAGTGAGCTGAAAGACCGATAAGGTATTCTAACTCAGCACGGCTAAAATCTTTTTCTGCTAAGAAGCTACGTCCTTGGAATACTGAATGTGTCATTCTATTATTTCCTCTTTCTATTCTTTGAGTATCAGTAAAATACTGGATTCCTAAATTTCTTCACGTTCAAATGGCATAGACATACAGCGTGGTCCACCACGACCGCGAACCAATTCACTTCCGCGGATCTTAATCAAACGCAAGCCGTATTCTTCCAAAATCTTGTTAGTAACTGTATTGCGGTCATAAACCACTACCACACCAGGTGCGATGGTCAAGGTGTTAGAACCGTCATTCCACTGCTCACGCGCAGCAGCTACGATATTGCCACCGCCACAGCGAATCAGGTGAACTTTTTCTACACCAAGGTTTTCTGCCAAGATTTCTGCCAACTCACCTTTTTCTTCAACAATCTTAAGTTTGTCATCAACATAAGTTACAGAGTAAACGCGAAGATCGCCTTCGATTTCTGGGTGAATCGTAAATTTGTCGTAGTCAACCATAGTGAAGACAGTGTCTAAGTGCATGAACTTACGGTTGTTGGCAAATTCAAAGGCCAAAACTTTCTTGAAGCCAACATTTTTCTTGAAGATATTGACCAAGAGTTTTTCGATAGAAGCTGCGTCTGTACGTTGTGAAATACCAACCGCCAGCACATCTTTTGAAAGAACCAGTTCGTCCCCACCTTCGATACGTGTATCTTCTTCACGATTGTATACCAAATCTACTTTTCCACCATATACTGGGTGGTATTTGAAGATGTATTTACCGTAGAGAGTTTCACGATTACGAGTATCTGCATACATGTGGTTAAGCGATACAGCATTACCAATCGTAGCAAATGGGTCACGTGTGAAGTAAAGGTTTGGCATCGGATCAATAGCGAATGGATAATCAGATTCCACCAAGTCCGTCAAGCCTTTTGCTTCTTCAGGAATTTCTGTTAATTCAACTTTTTGAACCCCTGCCATTGTTTTTTCAACCAACTCTTGGTTGTCTTTGATACCAAGGAGCAGTTCGCGAATAGCCTTCTTAGTTTCACGGCCGCGAATATTCGCTTCTTCCAGATATTCTTCGATGAATTGCTCACGAATTTCTGGAGAAGTCAGTGACTCAGCAGCCAACTGCTCAAGATAGAGAACCTCAACTCCTTCATTGCGAAGCGCTTGAGCAAAGTTGTCATGTTCTTTTTGTGCATCTTCCAAGAAAGGAATATCATCAAAGAGAAGACGTTCCAAATAGTCCGGCTGCAAGTTTTCCAACTCCTTGCCAGGACGGTGCAACATAACTTTTTTCAGTTTTCCAATTTCTGAGAAAACATGAATTGGATGTGTAGACATCTACTATCCTCCTTTTTCTTTGCGGTTTAGGTTTTCCTAAGCCCGTTTACATGTACTATTCTAGCATTAAGTGTTACCGCTTTCAAGAAAAAACTTACATTACAAATGCCAAATTCTTTGCTTTTTTCTATTTCTATTTTTATAATATTCTTCTTTAAAGCGTTTTCTTTGAATATTTTATGCATTATATTATTTTTATGAATATTTATTTTTTAAAATAAAATCAGTACATGGTTAATATTAGAATATTTTGAATTTGTTTAACAAAAAAGAAGCTAATCAGAACCTATTAGCTTCCAGCAAGGTATTTCATAAAATACTCTTTCTCTTTAAAAGTTAATTTTTTATGTTGGTATTCAATCCGATCTTCATCTAAGAGCTTTTTCAGAACTTGATTGACCGTTTCCCGAGTCGTAGCTCCTAGCTTAGCCAGTTCTTTCATGCTGATAGGAAAGGGCAGGCTATCTCCCACCTTGCACAAATCCATGCAGAGTAGAGACAAGGACTGAACAACACGCTCACTGGCACTGGCCGCCACGACATTGCGCAATCTCAATTCCTGAAATTCCAAGATTTGCGATAGCCGCTTGGTAATGAACAACAGTTGAGCCACACTCTTCTTTGAATAGTCTTCAAACAAATCAATAGGAATGGAGAAATATTCGACATTGGTGACAGCGCTGGCTGTGTAATGATAGCACTCATCAAAAAACATACCTCCATAGGGGAAAACACTGTTTTTCTTGACATAATCCATATAAGAAAATGTATCTGTTGAATCATACTGCTCAATCCGCACATAGCCTTGAGACAAGAGGAAAAGACGCTCACGCCGGTCTCCTGCAAAAAAGATAATTTGCCCTTTTGGAATCTTGCGATACTGAATCTCCACTGCTAATTTATCGAAAAGCTCCACTGGCAGATTGACAAAGGCAGGGTGCTGCCGGATAAATTGATAATGCTCCTTGGTAATCATGATAACCCTTTTATTTGATACTTGATACCATTATAGCATAAATCCGCTTACAAATAGAAAATGCTGACTATAAAAGTAAGAAATCCTAACAAAACAAAGAGGTATGCCCATTTTCTATTCATGGAATTTCTGTCAGCTTGTACTTTTTTGGGCAAGTAATTGCCTACAATTATGAAAACCAAAGCAACTAGCATAGTTGCTATTTTACGCACATCAAAACTCTCATTTAAGCCCCGATAAATAGTAGCTAGATATAGCGAAATAAAGGTAAAAGGAAATATCCATCGAATAAGGTGCTTAAAGGTTCTATTCAAGATATCTTTGGCAATGGTTGTCCAATAGATCATAACTTCTAGCAGCATCATGACAATTGGAAAAGCAGATACTATTAGAAACTTAGGTAAAAAAGCATTTCCTTTTCCAGATAAGTCAAAGTGAATAGCCAAGTTTTCTGGTAATGTTTGATAGACCCATACGGCATATAAAACTGGCAAGATCATGACGCCAAGCGCCCAACCTAATTCTTGTAAACTATTTTTTTTCATTTTCCTTTCCTCCTCCAAGAGATTGAAACCAAACAAGAATTTCTTCAAAAACCGTGACATCTAAGCTGTAATAAATAAAGTTCTTCTGCTTTTCCTCTATGAGCAGACCGGCTTTCTTTAGCTGAGAGAGGTGGTAGGATACCGTCGCAGGAGTCAGCTCAAAAGCTTGAGCAATTTCCCCTGCAGACTTCGGACCATGCTTGAGCATTTCAAGAATCCCCCTCCGAACTGGGTCAGCTAGAGCTTTAAGCGTTTGACTGATCCCCATGATTGAACCTTTCTTTCAGGTAAACTTTCAAAATTTTCTTGGTCAGAAAGACTAGTGCCACTGCTTCTACCAAGAGCAGAACCTCAACAGCCAGTGGCGGAAGAAAGCCTACCTGAGCCAGAGCAGGCGCTAAGTCAATCAGGGCGTGAAGTCCCAGCGCAGCTAAAAAATACACTGGAGCCTTCTCCTTGACCGCCTTCCAAACCCAGAAGGTCAGCAAGATTTGGATAAGAATAGCCAAGATCCGCTCAAGAGCCAAAAGATAGATGCTGCCAGCACTCATGGAACGGACATTGTCAATAACTGCTTGAGGAATTTGAGCCAGTGTCTGGGCATTCCCCTGAGTCACTACCTGAGCTATAACCCAAAAGTTTAAGAGACTGACAATACCAACAAACAAAGCCTCAATACCACCATGCCCCAAGCCATAGGCCACACCATCCCTAAAGGTCAGTGGGCGCTTCTTCTGCAGCCAGTAAAAGATGACCCAGCGGGCTGTTTCTTCAAAGATAGCTGCCGCAGCAATACCATAAAGGACATATAGCCAAGGATTTTCCGTCTGCAAAGCGATAGTTCCATCAGCCTGAGGCTGTAAAACGATACGATGCAAAATATTTTCCAGAACTTGACTAGACAGATAAAAGCCAACTCCCCCTAAAAGGAAAACTAGCAGAGAAATGTGCTTGGTCTTTTTAAAATAAACCAAAGGAACAAGGACTGACCCTACAATCAGCAGCATGGCAATCAAGATATGAATGGAAATCATCGTTTTTTCTCCTAAACTGTTTTGGTTTTTTTCTAAATAGATTATACATCTTTCCTTTCTTTCTGTCAAATCTATTTCGAATTTTTTCTAAATAACTTCAATCTAAAAATCATCAAGCTCTACTGCAATAAAAAACGGCTCTATAATTTCTGTAGTGGGTAAAACCACTGTAGGAATGATGGAGCCTATTTGTTGTAGAAAAAAAGTCCCATAAGACCTATAATGAAAAGCGACAAAACCATCATTAGAAAGACTCTTATGGAACAGTTCAATTTTATCACAAACTTACTGGGAATAAAAGACCCTAACATCATAATCTTGGATGTTCTAGATGCTGGAACTCATAAAGAAATCATCGCTTTGAACATCAAAAAGGAGAGGACTGATTTAGTCCTCTCCAGATTATAACTTCTCATCAACCCAGTACAGTTGACAAAGAGTCAGAATGAGACTAAACAAAAGCGCACAATCTGTGCACTTTGTTTTCACTTAATTTACAAAAGAAAGAGTCCCACTAGTACGGCTGTCAATCCGACTAGGATAAAGAGGTAGGCTAGCCAACGCGGCGCTGGTTTTTCTTCCACCACCATTTTCTTAGGCATATAATTTCCAGAAATTAGAAACATCACCCCAAAAATAATCGCTGCAATTTTATTAATGTTGAAGTGGGAATCAAGAGCATAGAATAGAATGGAAAGATAGATAGCAATATGGTTCAAAGGAACAATCCAAAGGACGAAGCGGGCAAAAGCTGGCTTGATGATTTCTCGGTAAGCCGTTGCCCCATAAACAATCAGCTGTATCAAAGTCATAAAGATTGGCAGACCCCAGATAAAGAGAAATTTGGGTGCATACTCAAATGTCGGGCTAATCAGCGACACGAAATTGATCCTAATATTCTCTGGCAAACTAGGATAAATCCATAAGGCATAAGCAAGTGGCAGCCAAATAACCAAGAAAGTCAGCAGCAATTCCCTAAGGTTATTTCTCAGTTTCGTTTTCATTATTTTTCCCTCCTAGCGCGGCAATCCAGACCAAAATTTCCTCAAAAACCGTGGCATCTAAATGGTAGTAAATGTAATTTTTCTGCCGTTCTTCATAGATGAGCCCCGCTTTTTTCAACTGGGACAAATGGTAGGATACCGTCGCTCCCGTCAAATCAAAGACTTGAGCGATCTCGCCAGCAGACTTGGAACCTTTTTTTAATATTTCTAATATTTCCCGCCGAACTGGATCAGCTAAGGCTTTCATGGTTTCACTAATCCCCAATTTTGATACCTCTTAAAATTGATTTCTAGCTAAGGACAAACAAAGCAACTAGCTCTAGATAAGTCATGGCTCCTACAAATGTAAGCAAGGCGCTACTCAAACGGACAAGATTTTCTGCCAGCAATCCTCCTAAAACTATTTAGAGAACTTTCAAATTCTTTTCTCCATTATACTGTTTTTGAAGATAAAAGACAAGGAGGGCTTAGCTAAACACTTGCTTTTTCTTGGCTAGATAGGCGGTGAGAAGAGCAGCCAGCGCCATAACGATGACTGCTATCAGCCCGCCTGATAGAGGTTCGCTTGGCGTTCCTGCTAAGAAACTGTTGGCTTGACTGGTCAAAGTCGTCTGTAAGAAACTACCGTGCTGGAGATTGTTGCCCGTCCCAATCACTCCAAAGACACCTAGATAAATCATGTTATTAGCCGCATGCAGCGCTATGACCAGCCAGAGATTGTCCGTCAGTGCAAAAAGGAGGGAAAGGAAAATCCCGGTCAGAAAGACATTGAGGATATAAAGGACGGGCGTTCCACCTTTAAAAATGTGGATAACCGCAAAGAGCAGGGAGTTGAGCAGGACAGCCGGTAGCAAGTCCAGCTTGGTGCGGAGTTTGTTCATGACAAAGCCGCGGTAAATCATCTCTTCAGCCAGCGCCTGAAAGAAGAAATTGACCAGGAAAAAGAGCCAAATTCCTAGATTGAACTGCTTTTCGACTTGAATGTGGAGCTGTCCGCCGAGCAGATTGAAGCCCACAGCCAGAAGGACTAAGAAGAAACCCAGTGCTGTACCAAGCAGCAGATTGAACCCTAATTTTTCCTTCCAAAGTCCAAAACTGGCAAGGCTGCGCCGCTCCCAAAATTTAGCGACGAAGAGAATGATGAGTAAACTGCTACCTAAAAAGACGGATAAAGAAACGATGCCTATCAGTAAGCGATTGGCGTCCGTCATGCTCGGCAGCAAGAGCCATTGGGACAAAGCTCCGCTGATGAGGCTTCCCGCAGCAATCGCAAGAAAAGCCAGCGGCAGGCTCAGCCACCAATTTTTTGCCCCTGCTTCTTCTTGCAAGATTTCCAGACTAGAGCGATGTTGCGTCTTTTGATAAGTGTGTGTCATTTTCGACCTCCTTGAAATGTTTTACACCCTTATCCTAACAAAAGAAGCACACCGAATCTAGCTCTTTTTGGTAAGTGGTTAGATTTCCCAAGTAAGTGGTAGAAAAATCACTTCAAAAAGATTAGGAGTTTTCCCACTGGATTTCTCTCGCTTCACGCTTGGTCAGCCAAGCGGCAATGACAAGAACAATGAGAGCGCCAAAAAGTCCAGTTGGACTAGGACCAAGGAATTTAACCGTTTCTACCCCACTAACAGTGAAAACGGTAGTTATCATGGCAACGGCATCAATGACCCCATGTCCAAAGGCTGGCAACCAAATGGTTTTGCTACGTACATAGTAAATATCAAGGATAATCCCCAAAGAAATAGCCATGATATAATAGGGAATTAAATTTAAGAAACGCTCACCCAGCGTCCCTGCTCCAATCATATTGACAGGAAAATGCCAAATAGCCCAGATGAGACCACCAATGATGCGTCCCTTAGTCCGTCCGTAGCGCTCTTTCAAATAAGGATAGAGAATACCCCGCCAGCCGACTTCCTCGCCCAAGCCAGAAAGACTGATGACTAGAGTTAAGACCGTAAGAATCATTAAAATTTGAAGGGCGACTTGTGGGTTCAGGGCAAAAGCCAAATGCTGCGGAAAGACAGCAAAATAGACAAGTGCGCCGCCAAGTATAATGCTACAAATGGCTAACCAGCAGGCTAGGTAATCGCGCCATTTACTGGCGAGCTTCAATTTCCAGCCGATAGACTTTACAGGAGCTTTAGCCAAAAAAGCAGCCACCATAGGGGCGAACATTACCACACTTGCGGATAAAATGTTACCGACAAGTTTCTGATTGTTAGCATAAAAGTAAGCTATGGCTAGCATACCTGGCCAAGCGATCCCAAACGCCCAAGCTAGAAACCTTTTAATGGTTGAAGTTGAAATTGTGTTTTGCATATAAAATGCTCCTTTCTGTCATTTGTAAAATTATAAAGTCCACCATTGGTATAGCGACCAATAGAAAATATTAAAAGCGATGATAAAAGCGACGGAGCTAGTTGCTAGCGTGAGGTACTTATTCCCTTGCTTCAACCTCGCTTTGAAGAAGGGCAGATAGGGAAGAAAAGCACTAATCAGCAAGACCACAGCAAGCAAGGCAAACAGTTGGAAATGCCCCGTCAAACCAGCGAGATCGAAAGAATTTTTCGCGAGAATAATTGAGAAAAATGAGAACAAATTACGAAAAGCCCAAAGAATAAGGAAGCCAGTCAGATAATGCCAACTAGACCAGACAACCGAACCTGTTCCCTTGTTTTTCCTAGTGAGCAAACGATACAATTTTGCCAAAATACCGCTGAGATAGCAAAGGGCGACATACAGTGCGGCAAGCCCAGCGAGTAATAAACTACCATAATCTTTGATAACATCCAACAAGGGCAGCTTTGTCCTATCTGAAATAGGCAGGTTCAGAATATAGTGCCCTCCTCTTTCTCCTGCCGTCCAAAAACCAAAATAGTCTTTGATAGCCGCATTTTCAGAAGGGTTAGTTAGATAGCTAGTCGACTTGAAAACCCTAAATATAGATAGGGGACCTCCACTATAAATACGCGCTTCGCGGTAAAAACCAGCTTGAAAGTCCTTTTGAGCTGCCTTTGAGGCTTCTTTTTTCTTACCGTAAATGAGGTCAGGCATGCTAAGAGCGAAATGAAACTCATTTCTTTGATTGACTGTAACGACTGAGCCAATCCCTGACTTCAAATCAAGCAAGAGGCTGGTCGTAAAGCCTGGTGAGTTTCCCCCGTGCCCAAAAGTTCTGGTGTTTTCAAACTCCGTCACCCAAAGTCCGTGAGCATTGACGGGAATATCTGTACCCGGATAAGTATGGCTAGCGCTGTAAAAATTCTCCCAAGTCTCTGCCCTTTTAAAGAGCTTCTCCTTTTGCAGGAGGGCTTGGGCAAATTTCTTGATGTCGGCAAATGTTCCTGTTGCCCGCCCCGCTGGATATTCTCCAAGAACAAAGGGTTGGTCGCCTTTTAGTAAGTCTCCATTTGTATCATAAGTTTTCTCCTTCTCCCGCTGTTTTTGTACAAATACATTATCTGATAAATCAGGTTTGAGTGCGGTGTGTTTCATACCCAAGGGCTGGAAAATATGCTCGTGGACATAGTCGGCAAAGGATTGCCCGCTAATGCGCTCCACGATATAGCCCGCCAGCGCTGTTCCATAGTTTGAATAGGATGTCACCGTCCCCGGCTCATAAATCTGAGACGGAGTTTTTTTCATCAATGCTCCTAAATCCTTGTCGGAGCCTATATACAAAGGGTAATCTTCAAAGCCCGCTTGGTGGTTCATGAGGTCCAGCATGGTAATGGGCTTGTCGTATTTGAGATTTTTTAGGAGATTTTGGGGCAGATACTCCCTGATGTCCGTTTTCAGGTCAATCTTGCCCTCCTCCCAAAGCTGCATGACGCTGACCCAGACGGTGATTTTGGTGGTTGAACCCCACTCGAAGACCGACTTGTCATCCACCGCTAGCTTCTTTTCCTTGTCCGTATAGCCGAAGTTCTTTTGATAGAGAGTATTGCCGTCTTTGTCAAAGACCGTTGTTGCCAGTCCTGCGCTGGTTTTTTCGTGTTCTTGGTAGTAATTTTCAATCTTCTGACCGATTTGGTCGTAAGACGTGCCTGACGGCAATTTTTGCTGGTCGGCGTAAGCGTGGGCTGCTCCAAAAGCTAGCAAGCCACACGTTACCAGCGCCACAGTGCTTTTCAAAAATGATGATTTCATGATGATCTCCAATCATTATTTTCTATATTTCCTTCACTTAAAAAGGAAAAAGAAAGAGCAAACTGAGTAGACCGAGAAGGAGCCAGATCCACCCAAAGATAAAGAATAAAAGCATTTTAACAAAAGTAAAAATATGAAACATGATTTTCTCCTTTCCTATCAGATTGCTATTTTAAAAGAGGAAGAGGCTGACCAGAAACAGGATTGAGCTAACTCCTCCGAAGATATAAGCTAAAACGCGTGGAGCCGGCTCTTGGTCTGCCACTATTTTTCTCGTGAGGAAGTAGCTGACAGCATTAAGGATGATTGCAGACATAATCCCATTGACCTTAAATACCGGAAAAGCCGGATTGAGCCCATAAAGAAGAACGCTGATATAAACTACGGCATTGATAAAGGGAACCAGCCAGTAAAGGAAATGGACAAATTGCTTGTCGATAATCTCTTTAATAGTCGTCGTGTAGCAAACAATCAGTTGAATTACACTCAAGAGAACTGGCAGAAACCAGATAAAGACTTGCTTGGGCATGCCTAGACCGCTATAGGGCAAATGCCCTCTGATTAGCTGAGATAGGTCTGCATAGATTGACAAAGCGTAGATAAGCGGTAGCCAAATAACGATTAGGCTTGCCACTAATTCTTTCCATTTTAATTTCATTTTCTTTCCTCCTTTTATAATTCCAGACAGTCATCAAAGCGGTCTAAGAGTGCCCTGCCTTGATTATGAGTAATAACGATAACAATGCGGTCCTTGATGGACAAGATATAGTCCATGACTTCCGCCGCCAAGCTCGGGTCAAGATTACTGGTCGGCTCATCAAAAATCAGCACATCATAATCCTTAACCAAGAAACGCGCCAAATCAATCCGCTGCTTTTCACCATAGGAAACTTCCTGCCGCTCCAAATCCAGCTTCTTGCTCAAGAAAGCCTCATTAAAATGCAGACTTTGGTACAAGAAAGTTTGGTCAGGTGCATTTATATCTCTGTATAGCGCGATATTGTCCGCCACACTTCCCTCGATAAAAAAGTCATTCTTTTGGATAAAGGCGATTTTCTGATAGAGACTGTCGCTTGCTAGCTGGCTGACCGCTTGACCATTGACCATGATTTGACCAGCGTAGTCCTTGCTATCAAAATAATTGAGCAAGAGCTTCATCAAGGTCGACTTGCCCCGACCAGACTCGCCGATAATAGCATAGTGCTTGTCCTTGGCAAACTGATAAGAAAAATCCTGAAAGAGAGCCTTGTCGCCCAACTCCAGACCGAGATGTTCAAAATCAATCCGATCAATCGTTTCGGTCAGATTTTGAGCGGGCTCCGCTTCTTTCTTAGCCAACTTAGCATCAAAATCATTCTCAATATCCTTGACCGTGCTCATGAGATTTTTGTTATTGATAAAAAGCTGCAAAGGAGTGAAGACAAAGTTCAAAAGCTGAACACTGGCAATCAAAGCCCCAATGGTCAGAGACCCTTGGCTGACAAACCAAATCCCCAGAGACATACAAAATATCTGAGACAGAAAGCTAAAGAACATCATCAGAGTCACAGCGCCCTCCTTAGCCGCATTATAGCTTTTTCTGGCTTGCTCAAAGTCGCTGTTGCTGCTAGACAGGTGCTCAACCACCCTTTTTTGGATTTGCAAAAGTTTGATTTGCTCAAAGCCTTCCAAAAAATTGGTGACTTGCTTCAAAAAGTAATTGCTTTTCTGAGTGAAATTCGCTGTCGCCTTGCGCATCAATATCCCTGGAATTTGTGACGCAGCCATGGTCAAAAAAGAAATGAGAATAAAGCCCAGAGCCATGCGCCATTCAATCCAAAAAATAGCCAGTGTACTGATAAAAACTGAAGAAAAGGCAGCCACAATATCACAGCGCGGGGTCAAGTAATTCTCTTGGTAAATATCCATATTCTTGGTCGTTGTGTTGAGATAGCTATTTTCCTGCTCGGAAGCCTTGTCATGCAAATTCTTGTCATAAAAAGAATGGAAAAGCCTCGTTTTGACTTCTTCCAAGACTTGCTTATTATGATTGTTCTTGAACCAAATAGCCAGCAAGCTGCAAAGAGACCAAGCACAAGTGCAAAAAAGGCAGATAAAGAATTGTCCAAGCAAGTTAGAATGAGCCTTCTGCGCACTGTCCACAACAACTCCCAGCTGCAAAGAAAACAAAGTGATAAAAATCGTTGCTCCAATGCTAAAGATAGTCGCACCCAGATAAGAAGCGCGGTATTTCCGTAAAATTTCTTTCAACATTTAATTTTTCCTTCCAATTTTCGTCTATTTTTGAAAACGATCCAAGACGGGATTGCCCAGCAGACGGATAAAACCGTGAGCAAGCCTATAAGCAATAAAAGTAATCCTCTTTTCATCTTTTCTCCTTTATCTATCTATTTAGAAAATTTTCTAAATAAAGAGTACGAAACGAAGCAATCTAATCCTTCTTAGGTATTTCGATTTGTTTCTAAATACTCTGGATTAAAAAATCTAGTCTAGAAAAACTAGATTGCCTATTTTGTATTTAAAAATGTTTTTGATTGGATATTTTTTGCAGGTCGTCCTTATTTTTATAGAGCACCCAGGAAAAAACAGCCAGCCAAATGGATAGACCCGTCACTAGACCTACTACGGTTAGTAGGATTGAGTTTCTTGCTTTCTTCATTTTTCCTCCTTTTTGAGTAGAGAAATTTAGAATTTTTTCTAAATAGCTTTTATAAAAAATTGCTCAGTGACTAATTAAACAGAGCAGAATGAAGTAATTAGAACATCTTCTAAATAGATTGTAACACTTCTCTTTCAAAAAAGCAAGAGGTATTTTGGTTTTTTTCTAAATAGCTATCAAAAAATCTAGCCTGTCTAGACTAGATTGCTCTTAGTTCATATTAACCCGATGCCATTCATTGATGACGTAGGCTAACTGACCAACTTGCTCAATTCCGACACCACTGATCTCATCACTGGCCTCGGTGCTACCACCTAAATAAGCCGTATAGAGAGCTATAATATAGGGCTTCTCTTCCATAACTAATGCATCCACATTGAGCGCCTCACGAACATATCCAGGCTTTTGATAGATGGTAATGTCACGCAGATAGCGCTTATAGTATTCACCTGGGAAGGATTCGCCTATATAATAAAGGATATTCTTGTACTTTTCCTGATTTTTAGACAAATACTCAAGGACCTGAATATAGTAGTCCGTCGTGGTCTTATTATTCTCACGGCTGATCGTCTTAATATCAGCCTTGGACTGACCGTAGCGACTAAACATATCATAGGCCTTTTCCATGCCGCCTAGACGCTCTGCTAAAGCGTAGGCTGGAGTATTTTCAGAATAAACCAAGGAATATTCCTGCATGTCTGATATTCTCATAGCACCGTTGAAAGCACCAACATAGTTATCATGCTCGCCCCTATATTCATAGTTTGTATTGGTAATATCAAACCGCTCGTCCATAGAAAGTTTGCCGGCAGCAACCTCATCTACTACCAGCATATTGAGAGGGAGCTTGTAGGTCGATCCCGCAGTCATAGGCTGGGTATCATTCATTGCAAAGGTCTTGCCAGTCGTCAAATCCTTATATGAAAATGCAACCTGGGAGGGTTCAATTCCCATTTCAGTCATATAAGCCTGAATGACCTGAGTCAAATCCAAATTTGCATAGTCAAATCGAAGTCCTAAAGCATCCATAGTCGGGCCGTCCGCCTCCATGACCTTCTGCTTCTCCTCTGGACTTTTTTCAACAGGCTTGGGCTTTTCTTCAACTGGTTTGGAATCAGGCTTGATTTCCTCTTTTTCCTGTTCTTGCTCGCCAGACTTAGCAAGTTGGGCAGCCTCTTGTGCTTTCTTTTCAATGGCCTTATTTCGTTGAGTTATAAAAAGGAAGATGAAGCCCAGCAGACAAAGACAAGAAACTACAGCTACGATAATTGTTACAATTTTTTTACTCAAAACATTTCTCCTAGCATTTGTATTATAAAAAATTATGAGGAAAATAACAAGTAAAATCCAGAAAAAAGGTATTTTTAGCATTAAAAAAGGTAAATCTTTAATCAATTCACCTTTTTATATATTGAAATTGCCTGTTTATTTCGCAGCTGCGTAAAGTTGGTCAACCTTTTTCCAGTTAATAACTGAGAAGAAAGCTTGAATGTAATTCGGACGAAGATTGCGGTATTTCACATAGTAAGCATGTTCCCAAACATCCAGTCCCAAGATTGGAGTTTTACCTTCTGAAATAGGAGTATCCTGATTTGCTGTTGAGGTCACTTCCAACTTGCCTTCTTTATTGACAACCAACCAAGCCCAGCCAGAACCAAAACGAGTTGTAGCCGCTGCAGTGAAAGCTGCTTTAAAGTCTTCAAATGATCCAAAAGTAGCTTCAATATCTGCTGCCAATTCTGCAGATGGTGATGTTTCTGCTGGTGTCATCAATTCCCAGAAAAGAGCGTGGTTAAGATGACCACCACCGTTGTTGATGACTGCCTGGCGGATATCAGCTGGAATAGACTCCACATCGGCCAATAATTTTTCCAAGTCTTCACCGATTTCAGGATGTTTTTCAAGCGCAGCATTAACATTCGTTACATAGGTATTGTGGTGCTTGTCATGATGCAAGTGCATTGTTTCTTCATCAATGTAAGGCTCCAAAGCATCGTAAGCGTAAGGAAGATCAGGTAAGATAATTGCCATTTGATAGACCTCTTTTTCTATATGATTATAAAAATGATAACGCAATCATTAGAATTTTTCAACTATTTTGCTTGTAGCTCACCCGTCGCAATCTTGAGCAGAGCCAAATCAAACAGGTAATCTTTATCATACAGCCCCGATTTAATTTGGTAATCTGTTTCAATCAGACAGGCTATAGTCTTTTTAAGAAAGGTTAAACTCAGTGAGCGAGCATCTTTTAAGGCAAACTTAACTTGATAAGGATTGACCTTGCGGCCTAGATAGTCGGACAAATCAGACACAATCTGACTCTCAGCTCTGCCATTTTCCGCTAAAACCTTAACCTGCGTAAAGATACGAAACTGCCCCAGCATAATGGCAATAAGCTTGATTTCATCCTCACCTTGAAGAGTCAAATCTCGTACCAAGCTTCTGGCCTCATCAATCTTCTGCTGCAAAATCAGCTGGGTCAGGTCAAAAATATTGTCCTGAAGGGTCTTGGGAATGGCCTCGGCAATGTCTTCTAAACCAATCTGACCAGACTCTTTATATCCTTTCAAAAATGCTAAATTTTTACTGACTTCACTAAACTGAAAACCTGATTTCAACAGCAACTGATCGAAAGCTGTCGGAGCAAATTGTAATCCTTCTGCCTGCGCTTCCTTGCTGAAATAAGCCAGTAAATCTGCTTCCTTGAGTTCTGCAGCTTCAAAAATTTTCCCATCTCGTTTCAGCAGTTTGACCAGACGGCGCTTGCTATCCAGTTTGCCTTCTGCAAAGATAACCAGACGAGTCGTATCTGCTGGATTTTCCAGATAATTTTCAAAAGATTTGAGTTCTTCATCAGTCAGATACCGCTTCTTGGCTGTTGTCAAATCAGCAAAATGGTCCAAAATCACGATTTTTTCATCCGTAAAAAAAGGCAGACTGACCAAGTCCAACTCCACATCTTGATAGTTTGCTTCTTTCATATCGAAAATAGCAGTGTTCAAATCGCCCGGTTGAAACTGAATCTGGCTTAGAAACTGCTCCTTCAACAACTCAAACTGCCCCAAGTCATCCCCAGTCAAAATGGTCAAAGCAGGAAGATTGCTTGACGTGATTTTTTTAATTTCCTCAATAGCTAACACAGAAAGTCTCCCCTGCTTTATATTTCTTGTCAATTTTTTTCATGTATTGATTGTAACAAAAAAGAGTCGGAAAGTCTGCTATTTTCTTTGCAAACAAAATCTAATTTTTGAATAGAACTGGTATATAAGATTGGCTTGCTGGCGCTGGGAATTTTCTTTGTGATCAAAAAAATCAGTACCTTATTCTGTTTAAGATTTTCTATAAGCGACAAAGAAAAAGAGCTGGAAAAATTCCAACTCTTTCTTTATTTATTCTTGGTTTTCAGTTGCATCTTCTACACTGTTTTCAGCTGGTGCAGTAGGTTGCTCCTCTTGAATTGATGAAACAAAAGGATTATCCTCAACAGGTGCTTGAGTTCCAAAATCCTCAGGTGTTGACTGCTCAGGTGTTTCAGCAGTAAATGGATTTTGAACTGCTTCTGCTTGCTCAACAGGCTGGTTTTGATTCGCAACTGGTTGTTGTGGCTGTTGACCAAACTGCTGTTCTTGGAAGCCACCTTGCTGTGGTTGTTGGCCAAATGGTTGGTTTTGGACAGGTTGTTGTGACTGACCAAACTGTTGTCCTTGGAAACCACCTTGCTGTGGCTGTTGGCCAAATGGTTGATTTTGAACTGGTTGTTGTGGTTGTTGACCAAATGACTGGTTTTGGACAGGTTGCTGTGGTTGTTGACCAAATTGCTGACCTTGGAAACCACCTTGTTGCGGCTGTTGGCCAAATGGTTGATTTTGAACTGGTTGTTGTGATTGACCAAACTGTTGTCCTTGGAAACCACCTTGCTGTGGTTGTTGGCCAAACTGTTGTCCTTGGAAACCGCCTTGTTGCGGTTGCTTTTCATAGTTCAAGCCTTGATTGTAAGACTGTTGACCAAACTGCTGACCTTGGAAGTTTTGCTGACCATATGAATTCCCAACCATTTCAGGCTTAGATCCTTGACAAAGTAAAACAATCAAAGCAATAAAACATGGAAGAGCTACAAGAACTGCAATAATATTTAGAACAGGAATAAGAATAGCAATAGACGGACCAATAGCCAAAAATAGGAAAGCCCAATGATAACCAGCATCCCGCAGACGGCGAACTATAATTGCCATATAAGGAACTAAGGTAGCTAAACTATAAATCAGTAGGATAAACCAAAAAATGACAGCAAATCCTGCCCCAGCCAAGAATGCTGATGGATCTGGTTCATATCCATAAGCTGCGTCCTGAGCTACAGAAAAAATACTTCCTAAAGCAGATACCCAAATAATGATAAACAATGGTACAATGATAATCATGTGACACAAAAATGCCCACCAGTAGTCAGACCGGGTAGAACGACCTGAAAAATCAGCATAGTGTGTCCAGAATTTTTTATATGCAGCAAACATAAAATTCTCCTCTATAATTTTTTATACCCATTATCTTATCACAAATGCATAAATAAATCAATATGACTTCCTGACTGAAGTTAAGCAGTCTAAAAAGTATGAGTTGGCATCTTTAGCGAGGCTATCAATGAACTGTTTCAATCCTCCAGGAATTCCAACCAATCAAACGAATGGCCCCCTGCTGGTCAGTTCGATAGATAGCTGTATTAAACTTCTCAAATCTTTGCAAAGTTTCCTGATGCGGATGTCGATAACGATTATTCTGGCCAGCTGATATCAAGGCCAGTTTCGGCTGAATTTGCTCTAAAAACTCTGGACTGGAAGAGCCTTTGGAGCCATGATGCCCTGCTTTTAACACATCTGCTTTCAGCTGAGGGAATCGCTTCAGCAGTTCAGTTTCTCCTTGCCTTTCCAAATCACCTGTAAACAAAAATTTTGTCTGAAAGAACTCCCCGTAGAGTACAATCGAATCATCATTTCCACCGTCGCCTGTCCCACTAGGATAGAGGACCTGCAAAGCTGAGTCAAATACCGGAATCTCATCTCCTACTTCTACGACATGGACAGAAGTTTCTATCTGCTCCAGTTTTTGAACAAAATCAGGCTGAGTCAGACTTCCTTTAGAAACGTAGATTTTTTTGATAGAAAAATGCTTAGCTACCTCCAGCATATCGCCCATGTGGTCGGTATCGGTATGAGTCAGAATCAATACATCCAGACTACCAACCCCTCGGCTTTTGAGATAGGGAATCAAGGTCTTTTCTGCATTGGAGGAAGTCTGTCGCTCCTGCCAAGCCTCTTTCTTTCCTATCTTGACTCGCCCTCCTACATCAATCAAAACCGTCCTGCCCTGCCAGTCCCTGAGAAAAATGCTATCACCTTGACCAATATCCACTACTGTAACCTCATTTTGCAGCGGATGCTTTGTTAGAAAAAATAAGAGAAGAGTAAGCAAACTAAAAGATAAAAGCCAGCTTTTCTTTCTCCGAAAGTCATAGATTAAAGCCAAAACCAAAAGCAGAGTGGCCAGTAACCAGAGGTTGGGCTTCCCAAAAATCAAAGGGCGCGGAGCAAAGTCAGCTACCCAACGAATCACATCTTCTAGTAACTCAAAGAAAAAATTGACTTGAGTGATTTTTAAAAGTGGCGACAAAATAAAAATGAGGGTTAAGCCTGGCAGCATCAGCAGATCAAAGAGTAGTGAAAATAGAAAAGTCAGAAGTACGGACCAGGGCTGAAATTCAGAAAAATAGTAGATTAGTATAGGCAAAATTCCCAATGAAATAGTCAGACTTTCCGATAAAAGCTTCCGAAACGGCGGCAACTTTTCAAAATCCATCATAGAAATCAAAAAAGCATAGGCACAGGATAAGACACCGCCAGCCGTCAGAAGAAAATTGGGCATGATGATAAAGAGAAGCATCAGTGTCAGAGCAAAATTGTCTAGCCTTGTCAGTCCCTGCTGAGCTAGTAACTTTTGAACCAAACTTCTGACGACAGAAACAGAAAAGCCCGTCAGTCCAGCATAGATAAATGAAAAAGGCAGCTGCAAGGCGTTTACTGTCTCCCTCTTCATCCCTAAACGTAGAAGAATTCTGCGAAAACCATCCAAAAAGAAACCGACCTGCATACCAGACAAGGCAAACAAATGGATGATACCCAAGCTAGAATAGAGGTCACTCATTTCCGCAAACTCCGTATCCAAGTCACCAAATAAGAGTCCAGTCATGTAATGGCTCATTGGGCTAGGAAAATTATTTCTAATGTAAACCAGCGCTTTTCTGCGCCAGACAGACAACAAATCAAGTGGATTAAGGCTGGAAATTGGTCTTAGTGACTGAATCTTATTGATTTTTAAGGTACGGTAAATCCCCTGACTCTTTAAATAAGCCTGATAGTCAAAGCCCGAAAAATTTCGTTGCTGCTGGGCCTGTTCAAACTCTGCTTCAATATCAAGGACGACCAAATCTGTCAGTTGCTGAAAAGCTTCCTTTTCACTGGCTGATTTAATCTTGTAGAAGACTTGATAAAGCCGACCGTCCGTTCGCCCTCGAAAGGATAGGGAATCTCCATTGACTTTGATCGTATCCGGCAAGACCTGAACCGAGCTAGCTGAAGGAGGTTCCCGCCTAATGGCCTGCTCTGCCATTTCCCGACGAAGCAAGAAAAAGAGGACAAAAAGGGACAGAAATGCCAAGGCAGCTAGACTTTTTTTGAGAGGATAGCTGAAAAAGAGACGAAGCAGAAGGACACCCAGCCCAAAATAAGCCAAGGAACTGCCAGAATAGACTGCAAAATAGGCCCAGACAAGGATGAAAGCCAAGTAGATAGGGGCGAGGGGTAACTTTTTAATCCACTGTAACATATTCTTTCAGCTTTTCTAAGGTCTTATCCCCAATTCCTGATACCTTTTTCAAATCATCTACTGACTTGAAACTTCCATTGCTTTCGCGGTAGGCGATGATGTCAGAAGCTCGCTTCTGTCCGATGCCTGAAATAGTCTGCAGTTCAGCCTCTGTCGCCGTATTTAGATTGACCTTGTCTGACTTTCCACCACTGGCACCCGCAGAATCAGAAACTCCTGCTTGATGCTGTCCAGTCTGTGTGACATCGGCTCCTTCTTCACCAATCTTTGCCACATAGATTACTGCTTCATCCATTAATTTTTGCGCCTGATTGATGGACTTAGCCTCGGCGTCTGCTGTCAATCCGCCAGCTTTTTGGATGGCTTCATGGACTCTCGCTCCTGCTCTCAACTCATAGACACCAGGATTCTTAACTGCGCCTTTAATATCCACAGTGACTTGCTCACTCTCCTCTTCGTCCGCCTTGTCCTTAGAGACGACCTTTTCACTCTCTTCATCAGCTGAGCTGGATGAGGAAGTTATTTCTTGACTCAAGGCGGCTACCTGATTTTGCGGCTGATGATTTCCTTTGATGAGGAAAAAGCCACCTAGCACAGCGCCAACTACTGCTAGACCAACAAAGAGCTTGTATTCTTTCAGCTTTTCAATGATTTCTTCAAGCATATTTTTCTCCTTTGTCTTTTTATTCGTAAAACATTCAAAAAAATAAAACAAACTGAGAATATTTTCAGCTTGTCATTTTTTAAAATCTTTATTTTGCAAGAAGTCGTATAGACAGAAGGGGCATTGATGAAAATAGGAGCTGTAATATCAATTTGCTTTGCTTATCCTGTATATCCAAGCTTCTATCTTTTGAGCTCTGCTATGTAAAAAAGCCAGATTTGCCAAAAGAAAAGCCATCACA
>ERZ773010.319-NODE-319-length-34932-cov-6.035353_pt1 | contig 34932 bp, 24 predicted proteins | sample MGYA00580842_ERZ773010 | MGnify/ENA primary metagenome ERZ773010 (study PRJEB29015, sample SAMEA2737982) | human oral metagenome | biome: human oral; feature: human-associated habitat; material: dental | place: China | collected 2107 ... | reverse complement strand
TTTTTACCTCAGGAGTTAATTTTGAAAAATCCAATTTTAATTCTAAGCCAATATTTAAAACTTTTATAAAAGATAAAACTTACAGGTCAAAATTTTCTTGTAAAGTTAATTCTAAAGAATACAACTTTGAGGCTGACGCAGAAAGCCTCTACGAAATCGAAACTAAAGAACAAGAGCATAACGGAACTAAATTCATAATCCCCAAAGACGCAGAACTCTTTGATCCCGACGAACCTTCCGAGCAGGACAACAACGACGACAGCTAACGGTAAATAACAGATTAGATTTCCTTTTAAATAAAGAAACTTTCCTTGATTTCACAAAGGAGAACCTTTGTATGGCTAAGAAAACGAATAACTCCCACCCTTCTAAGAGAGATAATGCATGGTGGAACAACAAATTTTATACAGTTCTTATTGCTGTAGCCCTCACTGGTGGAGGATGCGCATTTTTTATTCCTCTGTTTATCACCTCATACGGTCCCGGTGATAATGTCCCAGGGCTACGCCAAGCTTTCCTTGCCATTACTGGCGGTACACTCGCAATACTCACTCTCTGGGAAACCCGCCGTAAAAACGATCAAGAGCATATGCGACAGGTACATGCCGAGCGACGCACCCGCTATGCTACAGCGATTGAACAACTCGCCGATGAAAAAGCACCTATTCGCCTTGGCGGTGTCTACACTCTGATTAAGCTGGTTGACGAATGGTTAGCTGATGAGAAGACTCTTCCTAACGAAGAAAAGCGCCGAGAAGAAGGCCAGGTCATCGTTAACAGCCTGTGTGCTTATATCCGCTCCCCGTTCGATCTTGCGTCAAGAGTTGAAGTGTTGTCTCAGGATCAAACACCAGAAAATTATGAGGGTGGGGATCAACAGCTCATCAAAGATCAGGCAAGGTTCCGTGAAGAAAAAGAACTGAGACTAACAATTCTAGAAACTATTAGAAGCCGACTCAACGGCGGCATTATCACCCAAGAAGACGGCACTAAGAAACCTTTAAAAGGTCCATGGTCAGATTTTGACTACGACTTCTCAAATGCACATTTCTTCTGTCCTGTTGATTTTGCCAACAGTTATTTTGGTGCTTCCTCAAACTTCTCCAGGGTAGAATTGACCGCGGACGCTGACTTCTCTGGGGCGAAATTCACCGGGTCCACTAGCTTTGTCGGGGCAGAATTCACCGCAGACTCTAACTTCGTCAGAGTTGAATTCACCGGAGGTGCTAACTTCTCAGAGGCGAAATTCACCGCGGACTCTAGCTTCCTCGGGGCAGAATTCACCGGATCCACTAGCTTTGTCGGGGCAGAATTCACCAACTACGCTGACTTCTTCAGGGCGAAGTTCACCGCGGACGCTGACTTCTCTGGGGCAAAATTCACCGGATCCACTAGCTTTGTCGGGGCAGAATTCACCGCAGACTCTAGCTTCCTCGGGGCAGAATTCACTGGGGACGCTCACTTCTTCAGGGCGAAATTCACCGCGGACACTGACTTCTCTGAGGCAGAATTCACCAAGAAAGCTAACTTTCTCGAGGCGAAATTCACCAAGAAAGCTAATTTTTTCGAGGCGACCTTCAAAGAAAAACCACAATTTGAATACGCACTAGGAAATAAAACCTACAAAGCGAGGTTTTCATGTAAGGCCGATCCAAGAGGATATAATTTCGAGATTTTACATGGTAGCCGCTACAAAATCGAGACCGAAGAAAAAGAATATGATGGAGCTAAATTCATCATCCCCAAGGGCACAGAACTCTTTGACCCCGACGAACCTTCCGAGCAGGGCAACAATGATGGCAGCTAAAATTTTTCCAGTCGCAAAATGATGCTTTAGAGCCTCTATACTTACGAACAAAGAAACCTGGTTGCCTGCGTAAAGGAGCATCCCAAGTATGGCGGAAGCATCAAGAAACAATACAGGGGTCAGCTCTTCTGTCCCTGTTAGTGCCTTTGAGAGTTTTGTTAGTAAGCACTTTGTACGGCTTCTAGTGGGGATCGCCGTTGGAGGCGGAGCTCTAGCATTCCTTGTACCTTGGCTGCTCTACATTGCAGGCATAACTGGTGAGGCCGATACGAATCTTCGCCTTCACATCCTCTACGTTACCGGCGGTATTATTGCCGTTCTGGGTCTCGTGGAAACACGCCATAAAAATACGACGGACAGGGCTAAAGCACTCAGCGAACAAGCCCGTCAGTTTAATGAAACCATCGCAAAAGAACGCGAAAAAATCGAGGCAGACAAAGCCAAAAACGAGCAGAACCATATACGGCAGGTACATGCTGAGCGGCGTAGTCGGTACACTACAGCAATCGAGCAGCTTTCCAACAGGGAAAACGCCACAACCCGCCTCGGTGGTGTTTATGCGCTTATTGGCCTGATTGACGAATGGCTCACAGATGGTGCCCTTCTCACCGATAAGGAACGCCGTAAAGAAGGTCAGGTCATTATTAACAGTCTTTGCGCCTATATCCGCTCCCCGTTTCCCCTTGCAGAACGCGCCGAACAGCTAGATGGGGAATACACGAAAGACCTGCAGAACGACTTCCGTGGGGATACAGAAAAATTTGATGCAGACAAGCGAGCTTTTACCCGAGATAAAGCCGTGTTAGAAGAAGAACGCCAGATACGCCAAAACATTATCAAAGAGATGCGCGAGCACCTACTCGATGCCGAAGAACCAGGCACCTGGTCGGCTTTTGATTACAACTTCTCAAACGCATATTTCTTCTACCCTGTAGATTTTAGTGACAGCCATTTTGGTGCTTCATCAGATTTCGCTCAAGCGACGTTCACGGAGAAAGCTGACTTCTTCATGGCGGCATTTGCTGGAGAGGCTGACTTCTCCAAGGCGGCTTTCATTCAGGATGCCGATTTCTACGGAGTAAAATTCACCAAGAGCGCTGATTTCTGTAAGGCATCCTTCGACGGGGAGGCTGTTTTCTATGATGGGGCGTTCCTTCAGGGAGCAGACTTCTCTGAAGTGAAATTCACCGGGGACGCAAACTTCTCCCGGGCAAATTTCACCGAAGGTACCGAATTCTTCAAGGCGACCTTCACCGGAGACGGAACCTTTTACAAAGCGAAATTCAATGGCCCCCTTCTCTTCTCCAGGGCTCTCTTTATGAGAAACGCGACCTTTTCCAAAGCAAAATTCGGTAAAGAAGCTAACTTCTTTATGACGGTCTTCACCAAGGAAGCAGACTTCTCCGGCTCAAAATTCAGCGGACACGCTAGTTTCTTCGAAGTAAAATTCTCCAGCAGCGCTAACTTTTTCAAAACAAAATTTGCCGAGAACACGCGCTTCTCTGGGGCACAATTCAACGGACCCACTAATTTTTCTATAACCATTTTTCACAGTAAGCCAGAATTCGCAAATACCCCGAATAAAAGCTATAAAGCGAAGTTCTCTCACAAGGCTGCCCCAGCGGACTATAGCTTTAAGACAGCGGCAAAAAGCCCCTACAAAATTGAGACCAGGGAACAGGAACATAACGGCGTTAAGTTCATCATCCCTGAGGACACAATGCTTTTTGATCCGGATAATCCTTTTGCGTGGGCAGAGCTATAATACCTAAATATTACTGCTTCTCGCCTTCGACCTCATCGTGCGATACACATGTGCCCTCTCCTGTAAGACCTGATACTGCAGGATGTCGCTTTAGATACTCAATGGCAATCTCAGCATCTGTCTCACAAGCAGCATACTCAGGGTGATCTGCACAAAGGCTACCATATATTTCTTCCTGAATATCCCAAGAGGGAAACTCACCTTTCTCTATGCGATAAATAATTGGAGACAGCAGCTTAGAAACATATTTATCATCTGAATACATATAGAAATTACACAGGGAATTACCCTCTGAATTACAGAATTCAACATGGTGTTTCTGATTATTAGGTGAATATCCTAAATATTTCCACCCATCCACGTTTTGATAATAAATAATATTTTTCGCAGAACCTAAATATTTAACTATTATATATGTATCGTAGACCTCAATATATTTAAATTCTTCATCAAGATAGCCGTATGTAACAAAATATGTGATCACTGCCGAAAAAATTAAGGAGAATATATTCTGTCTGCCACTCCCATCAAATACCAATATGGCATTTCCTATGGTGACAAAAATTAAAAATAAAGAAGCAATAAGCCATAAGCACTTAGGAAACCACTGGGCTCTGTATCTTTGAGGAGCATCTTCTTCCTCCACATAAGAACGCGCCACACCTGCCATTACTATCACCAAAAATATAATAGATATTATAATATATATTGTTGCAGCCATAAAAATCACCTCTTTCCAATTGTAACATATGACACATATTCCCGAGTATTTCTATAAATAAAATACTTACCTATTTCTATTACTTCTCCCTTGCAACATATCCACTAAACCATCAGAGACGGATCTCCTCAATTAACGTACCTTGGCTATTACACTTGGGGCTTGTGCGTTCGGAGCTAGGGTACAGGCGGGTGTTGGGCGAGCGCTAATACGCGATTACGAATAGACAGATAGAGGTACCGGCGCGGCGGGATGTCTAGTACCATCTGAGGTAACGCCGAACATACAACACCCCCTTGCACGCACCAAGAGAGAATCACTATGACCCGCTACTACACTTCCGTTATCGTGTTCATGTTCGCTCTGCCCATTGGCACTCTCCTGTTCGGTGGTTTTGGCTCCGGGCGGGGGTTTGCGGCAGGCGCGGCGGTTGCAACCATCTGCGCCATATTCACCTACATTTTCTGGCCCAAGCTGAAGGATAATTCCGCGCCAGGGCAGGATTCTCCGGGTACGTCGCAGGACTCATCCGAATAATGCACTTTTGGGCGTATTACCCAACCCTAGAGGGTGGGTAATACGCCAAATGCTGCGTTATTCGCGGGGCTACAAAAATTAGGAGCAATCGCTATGACGCTGGGCATGTATTACATAGGCTATGAAGGCATCAGGAAGAGTGCCCTCACCTGGCAGGGTTTACGCTGGGGGCTCGCGCAGGGATACATCAGCCGCGCGGATATTCTGCGGTATGCCTCCGACCGGCTGAAGGAAGACTCCAGTGACCTGGAATACGAGCTCTACCAGTGCAAACCTGACCACACCTACCGGGTTGATGGGATTCTGGCCGAACTCGCGCGGCACGAAGACTCCCCTGAGCTCACCGACCCTGAACCGGGAAGCACCGACCCCCGCCACGCGCTCTGGCTGTACCTGCTGCTCAAACATGTGTATGAGCACCGCAAGAACTTTGACGACCCGCTGGGCGAGGTAGAAATTCTTCACGCCGATTTTGGCTACCCCAAGGATGTGGCCCCGTTCGTGCGATACATGCCCCCGACCGACTATGACCCTTCAACGTACACTCGCCAAGAGAACATCGACAGACTCTATGCTCTGTGGGAGGCGTACTTGCGCGAGGCTAAAACCCGTTTTGAGGTGTAACAGCCAAAACTTGCCTGCCTATCTAGAAGAGTTTTTTGCATTCAGAAGCGATAAGCTCTTCTGAATGCAAAAAACTCTTCTGAATAGAAACGACGCTTCAGCAGGCAGCCCTAATACCGCTGCCTTTCCGGTGCCGCTGGCATACACTTAAAACCATGTACCGCATCATGACTGTCTGCACCGGAAATATTTGCCGCTCCCCCGTGGGCGAGTACCTGATTCGTGAGCACGCGCGCCAGGCGGGGCTTGAGGTTGAGGTCGCGTCCTCCGCCATCACGGACTATGAGATCGGCAACCCCATCGACACCCGCGCCGGGCGCATACTCACCGCGCGCGGTATCGACCCCAGCGGGCACCGCGCATCCAGATTCGTTGCTGAAGACTTCGACCGCTACGACCTGATTCTGGCGATGGACACCCCGCACTACCTGCACCTGAAACAGCTTGCGCGCACCGAGGATGACAAAGCCAAAATCCGCATGATGCGCTCCTTCGACCCCGCGATGGCGGGCAAAAACCTGGACGAGCTGGGCATCTACGACCCTTGGTACGGGCAGATGCGCGACTTCGAGTACACGACCGAGCTTATCGACACTGCGGCGCGGGCGCTGATCGCGGGTCTTGCCGCCGAGGGCGATGCCGCGTGAGCGACCAGTTTCGGGGCCTCACGGATGATTTGCTGCCCCGCATTATCAGCGGCCCGCGCCCGTACATTATTGCCGTGGACGGGCGCAGCGGCAGCGGTAAAACCACTCTCGCGCGGCGCCTTGCCGCCACCCTGCGGCAGCACCCGGTGCAGGGCGGGCCGCTGACGGTGCTGGAGCTATCCCTTGAGAACATGTACCCCGGCTGGGACGGTCTGGAGGCCGGTGTGGAGCAGTGGATGCGGCTCAGCGCCAGCCTAGCCAAGCACGTCCCCGGCAGCTACACCCCCTGGGATTGGGAGCAGAACCGCCCGGCTCCACCAGTCACTGTGCTCCCGGATGCCGCGCCGGTGATCGTGTGCGAAGGGGTGGGTGCGCTCTGCGGGGCGTTCAAATACGGTGTGCTGGTGCAGGCCGGTACCGGGGTGCGGTATGAGCGGGCGATGGCGCGCGACGGGGAAACCTACCGGCCCTACTGGAACATGTGGGCCGCGCAAGAAGAGCAACTATTCGAGGATTATGGCTCGTACTACATCACCAGCCCCGGCTGGGCTGAGGGGCCCAACTGGGTGTACCGCACCGGGTAGCGAACCGGCTTAGGCTGGTCCCGTCCTCTAACCCCACCACACCGGAAGAGGTGCAGGTCACGCATCCACTGGCTTACGGTGCATGAGTGACCGCCGCTAGACTGGATGAGTGCGTTTCTAGCCGGGTGTACCCGCCCGCCCCACGAAGCAGCAGGCAGGCCCGGCGCCGTTACGCATCCCCAAAATTTAGAAAGCATACAGTACACCAGTGTCTACGTCACAGACCAATACTCAGCACCCCAACCACGCGAAACCCTCATTCGGGCTTTCCCCGGCAACTATTGTCACCCTGGCGGCGCTCACCGCCATCGCCCCGCTGGGCATCGACATGTATATCGCCTCGCTACCAACCATTGCCGAGGAGCTGCACACCACCGAGGCCGCCGCCTCCATGACCCTCAGCGCCTTCATGGTTGGTATGGCGCTCGGGCAGCTTATAATCGGCCCGCTCTCCGATAAAACCGGGCGCCGCACCCCGCTGCTGATCGGCTCAGCCGTGTGCTTCGCCGCCACGGCGCTATGCGCCTTCTCCCCCACCATTGAGGTGTTCATTGCGGCACGTTTTCTGATGGGCTTCAGCGGCTCAGTCGGTGCGGTACTGGCCCGCTCCATCGTCGCCGACACCACGAAGGGGCTGGCCACCGCCAAGCTCATGGGCATCATGATGATGATTAACGGGTTCGCCCCCGTGCTGGCGCCGCTCTTTGGCGGGTGGGTGCTCTCATGGGGTACGTGGCGTTCAGTGTTTAACGTGCTGACTGTTATTACCGGTGCCCTTATGCTCGCCGTCATCTTTATTCTGCGGGAAACCCTGCCCGCCGAAAAACGCTACCAAGGCACCGCGTTGAGTGTGTACTCCGAGATTCCGAAGGTGTTCAGGATCCGCCGGTACATGGGGTTCTCACTGACCATGTGCTTCGCGTTCGGGGCGCTCTTCTCGTACATTTCGGGCTCAACCTTTGTGCTGCAGAAAATCCTGGGGCTTGACGCCGGGCAGTACACTCTCGCGTTCGGCGTGAACTCCCTCGGCATTGTGGCCATGAGCTCGCTGGCGACCGCGCTGGTGGGGAAGGTCGCCCAACGCACCATCGTGAATGTTGGTGTGAGCGCCCTGCTGGTTGTTTCGGTGCTGCTCACCGGTTCGTTCCTCATCGGGATTTCGCTGTGGCCCACCCTGGTTCTGCTGTTCTGCCTCACCTGCTCGGTGGGCCTGGTGTTCGGTAACGCCTCGGCGCTGGCACTGAACGAGGCACGCCACATGGCGGGCAGTGCATCCGCCGTCATGGGAACCATTCAGGCGCTTCTGGGCGGGGTTGCAGCGCCCTTAGTGTCGCTGGGCGGTGAGGGCGCCTACCTGCCGATGGCGTTCTCAATTCTGGGGTTTGCGGTACTGACCGGGATCACCCTCTTTTCAACCCCGCGCAAAGACTCCGACTACGCGGCAGACGGCGGCGCGGGCGGGCACTAGCCCTCTCCTTGCATCGCACGTGTTAACACGCTGATGCGTGAGAAGCGGGTTTTGCCGAGAAGGTGAGAATATATCACCTTTTCGAGCGAAAATCCGCTTCTCGGCGTATTCGCGCAGGTAGCTGGTATCCTGATAAATCCTAAGATTTTAAGGAGGCTGACCGTGAGCCCCGACGAAAACCTCACAAGTGCAGAGATCATCAAACGATTCAACCACTTCTACGACTGCTGGCTGGATTCGATCACCGTAACCTATGCAAAGGGAACAGCTGTTCGTCTGCGATTCTGCGCGGTGGACCGGACCCATGTAGACGGCGGCTGGGAGAAGGCCGCTAACGACGACGTCTGGCGGCACGTCACCGTAACCCTGGAAGATATTTCGGACTACCGGGTGCAAGGCCCGTTCATCAGCATATGCAGCGGAGTTCATGTTCTCGAACGGGACGGCAAAATCGGGCTCGACATCGAGGGGGACAACGACAACCCCGAAACCTTCGAGGACATCGCCGAGGCGGACATATACTTTATCGCCGAAAACGCCACCTGGGAGCTGGGCCCGCTCGGCGTGCACTGCTGTGAGGGCACGTGAGCCACTACACTGGAAACATGACTAGTTCCGTGATGCTCCTAAATTCAGAGAACCCGCAAGGCGTTGCCGTAGACCCCGCCCAGCCGCTTATCGGCGTGGAAGACCAAGGATTTACCCGTGGCGACGGCGTTTTTGAGACCATGCTCGCCGTCAATCGGCGGGTGCGAAAACTTGATATGCACCTCACCCGACTCGAATCTTCGGCGCGTATGCTTCACCTTCCCGCACCCAACCTGCACCAGCTGCGGGATGCGCTGGCAAACTTTCTCGCCCAGGCAGTGCCCGGCGCCCACACGGAACTTGGCGAAGAGCATATCGTCAAAATCATTACCTCACGCGGGCTGCCGAGCGCCTCTGCGGGAATGCCCGCCGGGCCGTACACGCTGCTGATCGCATCCCCGGTGCCCGAAACTACCGTGAACCAGCGGCAGAACGGGGTGAAGGTCATGCTGCTGCCGCGCGGGCACGACCCCGCCGACAACACCGCATACCCGTGGCTGCTGGCGGGCGCGAAAACCCTCTCATACGCGGTGAATATGGCGGTGCTGCGGTACGTTCACTCCCACGGCGCGGACGACGCGATTTTTATGACCGACAACCGCCGCATTCTGGAAGGGGCAACCTCATCGGTGCTCATGGCGCGCATTGAGCATGGGAAGAAAATGCTGTACACCCCCGAACCGAACCACGGGATACTGCCCGGTACCACACAGGGCGCTATTTTTGAGGCGGCGCGGCGCGACGGTTGGGAGCTGGGCTACGGCCCGCTGTACCCGCAGGACCTCTTTGAATCTGACGGGGTGTGGCTCTCATCCTCGGTGCGGCTGCTCGCACCCGTCACACGGCTTAATGGGACCGCCCTGGCGCACGATGCGCAGCTGACCCACCAGTTCTTGGAATACCTGGCACAGGGGTAGGCTGGCGCACCTGTTAGTAGAAGGCTAGGTTCTCTAAGCGGAATAAGAGACCTAGCCTTCTGCGCGTGCTGTGGACAGGGTACAGCAGCGGGTACACACTACCTGCTGGCAAGGACGCGGCGGGCCCGGCCCGTCACGTATGCAGAGGCCGGGAGCTGTTTAGAAGTCTTCCCCAGATTCTTTTTTCTGCGACTCCACCAGCTCATCCTCAATGGCACGGTTTTCCTCTTCTTCCTTATTTTTCACCTTGGGGGTGCGCTTAAAAAACCGGGCCGTATCCTGGCTGGCGGCCGCGTGCAGGCGCGGAAAGAAAATATACGCCATCGCAAAAGCCGAAACAATCGCGCACCCCCCCGAGACGAGAATCCCAGCCCCCAGCAGCTCATACAGGTAGAAGAAGAACACGAGCAAGCCGAAACGCACCAGGGTGTACTTGAAGAAGTTCATACCCACCAGTCTAGCCGCAGCATGGATGCGCCCCCAAGATTCCTGTGGCAGACTTAGAGCATGACACGAGCGATGATGATAATCAGCGCGTTCGCGCTGGTGATTGGGTTGAGCCTGTACACCCTGCTGGATGCCGCCCGCACACCGGCCGCCGATGCGCGCACCCTCCCCAAGTGGCTGTGGATTATTGTCATCATCTTCTTCCCCGTTGTGGGGCCGGTTTTCTGGCTGTTCTTCGGCAGGCCCCGCAGCGAAAAAAGTGCAGCCGAGCAGCCACCCGCTACGGATACGGGCCGGGGTTTGAAAGGCAGGCGGGGTACTGTGCCTCCCGCGCCGAAAGCCCCCGACGACGATGAAGAGTACCTGCGCTGGCTCAAAGCCAAAGCAGAACGGCAAAAACGAGACAGGCAGCGGCAAGAACCCCGCGACGACACCACAGACGACACTGACGGCGAAAAATAGCTCTGGATTTCAAACCGTCAGCCAACGCCGTCACAGTCCAGCATTCACAACAAATATCCGTAGATTAAAATATGACAAAAATTTAATAAATAATAAATCACATAAAACCACTCTTAAAAATTATTTCTGTGTGTAAAGACGCAAACTTTTCAAAATGCTACGCGCGGTTTCTTCAACCAAAGCTACCCAATCACTACCTATCCCATAAGCAACCCACCACGGAGCCACCAACAACACCACCGGATAACCCCACACCAACAACACACCCACCACACTCACCACCAGCAACACAGCATACGCCCACCCCGAAACCTTCCACCCCAACACACGCTTCACCAACACCGAAACCGCCACCCCGGTTATCGTCACCACCACCGCAGGAAAAATCATCGGAGACGGATCATACCCCTTCCAATGCATCGCCGGAATACCCACCGCAAAAAACCCAACCATGAATAGCATCATCATAAAGGCAAAGGACATAAACGTACTCTCAGTTCTCAGCTCCCGTTCTTGTGCTTCTACCTCCCGAACCTCAAGCTCCGCAAGAAACACCGCCAACTCATCCAGCGACATCCGACTACGACGCCGCAACTCCAACAACTGATACAGCAAAACCCCCGGATACAACCCCGTCACCACAGCAACAAACCCAAACATAGACGGAAGATTCCACGGATACGGCAAAACCCCCACCACCAACATCCCCACATGAGGAGACGCCAACCAAATCAGCTGCGACACAGTACTAGCATTCAGAAAATAAAAAAGACACCCAGTATAAACCGTCCCAAACACAGGAAACAACAGCACATACCCATAAAACAACACATTCTCACCCACCGGAAGAGAACGCGAGGTCTGCAGAATAAACCCCAGCAAAGGCCACCCGATCAAAAACTGAGAAATCCCAATAAAAATCCCAGAACTCCACCAATCAATCGCAGCCAACCACTCTTTCCGAACACCCAAAAACATCTCATCCTTCCCCACCATGTTTTCACCATCTTTCTGCGGATAAGACCCCAACTACACCAACAGCAAACCTTACAAGCAAGTCACCCAAGCATACATTTTCCCCAGAACCGCATAATCACACCAATTGCTAAAAGCAAGAAACATTAATCTACTGAAACTCAATACACGCTAAAATAAATGAAAAATTAACAAACACAAAGATAAATCAATCAATACCAGAATTACTTTTACCAAAATAATTAGTAATAGATCGCATGCTCACTGAATTATTGCAGTTAACTCATTATAGATTAATAAATTAATTCTTTAGGACTAAAACCACTCTCAAAAATAAAAATAGAAATTAGTAAAAATAAATAATCACCGTCTAAGAATATTTAGCTTTTATTACCCTTCGTAATGCAAACTCAATAGCATCAACTAGAACATCACCAAGCCAATACGCAACCCACCATGGAGCAACAACAAGTACAGTCGGATAACCCCATCCTCGCAATACACCTACCACACTTACTACTAACAAAACGGTATATATCCGCCATGAGCCATTCCATTTCACTATACGTTTTACCACAACAGATGCCCATAAACCCATCGTCGCCACTATAACTGTTGGTAAAAGCATCGGAGACGGATCGTAACTTCGTTGAATCATCGCAGGAATAGCCAACGAAAAGAATCCCGTCATAAAAACAGCAGTAATACAAAAAATTGCCGCATAAACACTTCCTACCTTATCACTATTTTCTTCGTATTTTGCGTTTTTTTGCTCAACTTTAATTCTATAAGCTTTTACCTCCTCGGGAGACATCTTCGCCACACGATACAACTCATAATAATTATTCAATAAAATACCCGGATACAACCCGCAAACTACAGAGCCAAACATATACATCCCCAACGCACGTATGGGCATAGGGAAAAGAATAAACAAAAAAGCTGACAGAAAACTACACAGCCAAAAAAGACCTACAGCTATATCTGCACGAAAAAAACGAAACAAACAAAAATTAACCGCAATACCTATAAAAGGCAAAGAAAACAACACAACATAAAACGGCAAATTAGGACCCGTCATAGGATGCGACGGCGCAACCCGCACCACTAATTCCACAATAGGCCACCAGATCAATATCTGTACCACCAAAGCCCAAAACGGGCCCCAACCCCAATACACACAATCCCGAATACGCACCCGCTTCACTTACTCACCACCCAAAAACTCAACATCAGAACCCTCTACAGGGTCAACATCCTCATCCCAAGAAACTCCATCAGCACCAGAGAATTTTTCCTCACCCAAAACAATACCCTCAGAATCTCGCACATTCCCAGACCCACGAATATCTCCAGGAACCTGAACATCGCCCGGATCTTGTATATTTTCCGGATCCAGAACTTGAACCTCGCCACCATACATACCAAAACCATCAGAATCAACGCTCAAAGGAACCGGAGAAGGACCAGGAGACGGCACAGGATACGCAGGAGCACCCTCAAAACTCAAAAGCCTATCCACTCCATACTTTTTCGCCACATCAGACAACGCCACCAAACCAGCATTCGCCGTAGAATTGAACGCTAAAGGCTTCCAACTAGGCGAAGGATGAGCAACACCAGGGTGCCCCAACCCCATCTGCCGATACGATCCCAAATACCCAGGAGCCTTCAACGGCTGCCCCAAAGGGCCGACCTTCACATTCTCCAATTTACGGTTCTTCGAGCCGATGTTCCCTACCTGGCTCAAACCAGCGCCAGAGGCAAAGTTATACACCTTATCCCCACCCGATGTAGGCTTACCCGATAGGCTGGCCCACAACTCACCATTAGCCACACTCATACCGCCAGCTAGACCAGCCTCCAAACTATTCTGCCTATAACCACCAGGCCTGAAACCCAAATAATTCCCGATAGAACCAGCAGCAGGCTTCGCCGAACCACCCAGTATATTACCCGTAGCCCCAGTCCCCATCTGATTCAACAATTCACCAGCGTTAAATGGCTCAGGAGTAAGACCCGTCAAAGATTGTCCTGTATACGACACGCCATTTACGGCGGCACCAGTGATACCATTTACTGCAGCATTGGCACCTACAGCCTTTAACCGTTGACCTACAGTAGGTTTCGCCGTTCCTGATGAAGACTTACCCGCCGACGCAGCACTAGGCGTATTAACTTTACCTACCTGGGCAGGGCCAACAGGCCTCACGCTTGAAGCACCCTTCGGCCCGGTGGCCACGAGAGGAACAGCTTTCCCTTGGCTGGCGGACACCGTTACCGTCCGCGTAGGGATCCCTGAACTTACACTGGTAGTAACACCCTTAGAACCAGCGGCGACTACCGGTACATTTTCCCATGCCACTACCGTTGGGGACGCCGAAGTAAGTTTCGACTCCACGGCTGCAGCGCGAGTAGCAGTATTTGAAGAATTGATGAGTTTAGAGCCCTGCGGAATGAACTTGGTCTCCGCAGCAACTATGCGCTCACTCGGCTGAACCACAGATGCCGTAGAGGGCGCAAAAGTACTGCGAACTTTAGAAGCTCCCTGCACGACCTTAGGCACCACCCACGTCTCAACACCATAGGCGACACCATAAGAAGCAGCGGCTGTAAAGCCTCCAGAAACGCCTCCAACAACGGCTGATAAGGCCACATCACCAGTGTCAACGTATCCGTCGCTCTTCAACGAAGCATCAGAGTTCAACGTTATTCCGGCGCTTATAGTACCACCGGATACGACGCCCGCTACAATTGCTGCACTTAAGCCGGGAATAGGTATGGAAATAACAGCAGCAACTATGCCAACCGCGATAAGCGCATGTGATACCTCTTGACGGTTCCTGCTCAGCCATCCGTTAAAACTCGTGTCTTTTGCGAGTTCAACAGAAACCTCAGTCGTCCCCCACGGATCCACCATGTTCATTGGGTTAGACCCCACGAAAGAGTATGCGTCTGCGAACCACGGCGAACCGGCTACTGGCGCTAGCGGATCAGTCGAAAGGAAACGCTTGGAGGCTCCATCAAAAGTGCGAGCGCCCATCACGTCTAACCCAGCGACCCGCACGCTGCCTGCGCCCGTGAAAGAAACCCCGGCAGGCAGCACCTGGTTAAGCGGATCAGAACTTCCGAAGCCAGGCATGTGAGCCATACCTGAGAGGTCGGGCACGCCCCATGGATTAAACCCCTGTGGAACGCCTACTTGGGAGAACCCACCGTCATTTTCCGGGGCAGTGACAGCTCCCACGCCCAAGACCTGTGGGGTATCAGAGAGCGAATCCCACAGCACTGGTACCGAAGCCCTGTCAGCACCGGTTATCTGCGCCAACTCACCCGCAGCATCAGTCACCAGACGTACCCGGGACGCCACACCGCGCACACCCAATACCTCTGTGTGGAAGGCATCAGAATTTGACGTAGTTGTCACCGAGGAGAGACCGCCCCATACTCCCCACTCATACTCGCGGGAAGTGCGAATACCCTGATTTGAGGCAGTATGCTCACGTACGCGGTATCCGGCGGTATCATACTCATAGGTTGTTGTGAGGCGATTAATAACTTCACGGTGCAGCCCCACAAACTCCGGGGCGATAGCGGCTGCGTACTCCAGGGTCTCGGTCTGAACCAGCTGGTTGAGAACGTTATATTCAAAGGAGCGTTCGCTCAGGAGCGTGCGTGCTTGCGGCTCTGCACCTTCCAGATCATCCACGCGGTAAAGCTTCTCGGTCATCATCAGACCGTTGTCGAAAGCCCACTCATATTCATGGTTACCCTCGCGGGCACCTACCAGTTGACCTGCGGCGTCATAGGAGTACATCACGAGGGATTCGCCGGTCTGAACCCCCACAACACGACCCTCAGCATCACGGGTGATCTGGGTCCGCTCAGTAGATACAGTGAGTCCCTGATTCTTAGTACTGCTCACAGCGTTAGAGACGTTTTCGGCCGCCAAGCTCTTGCCGTATTCTGAAACCCGCCCTGAAGCGTCAAACTGCCAGGTAGAGACAATATCCCCTACCTGCGCACGAACAAGCTGCCCCATCACGTCATAGGAATAGGTGGAAACAATGGGCTCGCTCTCACCTATGCTGCGGGTTTCGCGGCTCACCACATGACCAGCGCCGTCGTAGACCACCTGCGAGGTACCGTAAGGGGTCACGGTACTCGTGCGGTTACCATCGGCATCGTAAGCATATGTGAGCGTGTAGGCACCCGTTGAGACAAAGGCGTTGAGCGCCTGTACCTGGCTCTCAACATCCGTAAGTTCAGATATCTTAGGCTCTTCATTCGGTACCTGCGGGTCAATGACTGCGCTTCGGGAACGCTTGATGAGCTGCCCGGCGGAGTCGTACTCGTAGCGGTGCTCAACATAAGCTTCTGCTGGCGCGCTGGTATCAAGAGCCTGAGCTGTCGCGTAGTCACGCACCCACACGATGCGCCCCCGGTTCTCACTACCATACTGGGCAATACGCACACCATCGCAGAAAGCATACCGAAGCTCGCCACCACGTTTGTAGTCGTACTCATAGGTGCGCTCATGCACACCATCAAAAGCGCGGATCAGGCGGCCAGCCGCATCATACCCATATTCATACGCAGTACCCGCCGCGTTAATGGTGCGGGTCAGACGGTTCAAAACATCATACTCGTAGCGAGTGACCTGCCCAGTAGAATCCATAACCTGCGAAATATTGCCCGCAGCGTCATACTTCATATGGGTGCGGTTACCCAGCCCATCAACGGTCTGAATCAGCTGACCAGCAGCATCATAGGTAAAACGGCGATAACCGTACGTGTTATCACGCAGACCCACCAGACGACCGCCCAGATCATACTCATACCTAGCGCTGCGGGCACCTTTCGTCACTTTGATAACCCGACCTGCGGCATCGTAATCAATATGTTCCGTAGAGCCATCTGGCAGAATGCGTTTCACCACCTGGGATGCGGCATCATACACTAGGCGCGTGACAGCCCACTGTGTGGGTTCAAATTCTTGCTGCAATTCAGCAGACGATACCGTTGGTTCGTCAAGGCCCATCGCATACTGCACCAGTCGGCCAGCAGCATCATATTCATAGGTTTGCACGCGCCCGGCAGGTGAAACCACTCGCACTGGGCGGCCCGCAAGATCACGGATAATGCGGGTTAGGCCGCCCCTCGCATCCACAATTTCAACGGGGTTACCGGCGTGATCGTAAGTGATGAATTCTTCAGCGTCGGGCTTCTCAGAAGACCCTACTGTAACCCCCGTTTTCTGAGCGACGACGCGCCCAAAAACATCAACCTGTTTAAACGAGGTACCGTAGGCGCTTGTGGTCCTTTCCAAACCATGCTTACGGTCTATGTCCTGCTTGATCTTAACCCCCGTGGGATCAGTTTCAGAAGTGCGGTTCCCTACAGGGTTGTAGGTGTACTGAGTCACACCACCTAAAGGATCAATAGCGGCAATAAGTTGGCGGATTCCGTCATATTCATAAGTCCATGTTGCCCCTGATGCCTCAATAACCTGGGCCAAGTTGCCTGACTGATTATAAATATTCTGAGTAGTGCGACCTAACGGGTCGGTAACAGAGGTAATTTCCCGAGCCCGGTTATAGGTCAGAGTAGTAACATTTCCGTAGGGATCCGTCACCGTATGAGGCAGATTTCCTCGTTCCTGATCGCCGGTGATATCCGCGTTTTCTAGAGCGGCCAAACGTTGAGCAGCACGCAAAAGTGCAGGTACTTGTGATGTCTCTGGTGCTTCTTGGTATGCGAAACTCCACCGGGCACCGGTAGCTTCTTCGAAGCTGGAAATCATGCCCGCGGCGTTATATCGGATACGGAGAGACCGACCCAACGGATCGATGACCTGTGTTACGCGCCCAGCACCGTCACGTACCAGAGTAGTTGTGTTTCCCACACCATCCGTCACGGTCTTCAAATCACCATGAAGATCATAGGTCATGACGGTGCGCACACCGGTAGGGTCTATGGTCTCCATAAGACGACCGTGTTCGTCCCAGATCAACTGGGTTTTTGCCCCGTTACCCGCAATCACGGCTGAGGGATTGGGGTTCACCGAATCTGCATACTCATACAAAGTATTGATGGGGGTGCCTAGGTTCAGGGTGTCCCGAGCATCACAGACCGAAACCCCAGTGATGCGGTTATACTCGTCCCAACTATAGGTGTAGTCGGTTCCTTCTGGGGTACGCTCGCGGACGAGGCGGTCACACCGGTCAAAAGAGCGGTTGGTAATAGAACCGTCACGGTCAGTAATACTGATTCGATTATCGCCAGTCCCGTACCGAATACTGTAACGTTTTCCGTTCCCATCCATGACACCTATGAGTCGCCCCTTAGGGTCGCTGTAAAAAATATTCACCTTCAGGCCGGTCTCAGCCTGGGCAACAGTTGTCACACCCTCAGATGTGTAGTTATACGAGATATCATCATCATATTCCGTATGCTGACGGATCACACGTCCATTGCCGTCGTAGGTATTCGCAACCTCAACATGCCCGTTAACATCAGTCACCTCGTGGATCAGATGCTCCGGGGTGTGGGTATATGTACGGGTACCATTCATCTTCTCTACAGCGCAGAGGTGACCCGCAGCGTTCTCCCCTTCAGGGGCATAACGATACCCAACGGCAGCTTGGGGAGCACCCGCGCTCTCACCCGCAGTATTGTACGCATAAGCCTGAGTAGGGCGTAACCCACCAGCAGAATCCAGCTCATAATCCAGATGAATAGCCCGATGTGCCACAGGATGCACGAGGTCTGTAATAACACGCTGAGATCCACCCTCAGGCTCAATAATCACGGTAGCGTACACCGGAACCATCGCATCGCTCAGGTGCCCGTCCGCAGTACCAACCCATGCACCTGCCGAGTTATACACGTGACGCGCGTGTTTATTGTCTTCAATGATCCAGTAATGTGGCGTGGAGGCCAATTCTTCACGTACTTGTGAGAAACCTGTTTCCTCATAGGTATTTTGGGCAAGTTCCGCCTTGCAGTCATGCACCTGTTCAACTGCCTGCAGCCGCATCTGCGTGATCCACTCATACAGTTCGTCGTTAGGCAGTACTTTGGTGAGCCACCAAGGCTCCTGCGGGGTTCGGTCATATCCGTCACCCGAACGGCTAAAGTGTAGAATACGACCGTCTTTGGTGTACCACTGAGCACTTTCTGAGGTGAAGTTAAGGCGGGTATCAAGTGTCGAACACCACCCAGGCCCAAAAATTCCTGAAGGAAGTATCTTTGGGTGTGCCACCGTAAAGCTGTTATACATGCGCTCCAAGGATAAAGCAGTAGCGGCAGTATTATCGAACGCTAAATCAAGCTCGTATTCAATAAAGTTACCCGTCGCAATATTAACCGGATCGTTACGAAACCCTGAGCTAGGGTAAGCGCCCAAAACACCCGCCGAAGGCACATAAGGGAGCATATGTTTTGTCGGAAGCTTTTTAAGATCTTTATCGTTTACAAATACGCTACTCTCAACAGAGTGTAAAACACGCGGATCTGAAAGATTGGGATTTGTTTTGCTAAGCTCACCCTGACTTCCAGCCTTCCAGAGTTCTTCCCCAATTTTTCCGGCGCGAAAAGCCTCTACAAGATTATCTTGAGACCAGACATAAACAGCAGCGATGAGATCTGTTGCGTCAAGTTTCCCCCAATCAGTACTGCTTTTAAAAGTTTCGTAAGAGGACTTCATCGCATTATAGTCTTGCTCTACACGAGGGCTCATGCCCTTAATCACGTTGTAATATTTAATGAGGTGCTCAGGAATACCCGAAACCTTACCATGAGCCAAATCGCTCATATTTATATCGTCTGCATTTGCCTTATATGTAACAAATGACTCGGCTTCTGGTCCTTTGTCGCCCTTAAGATTAGTCCGTATTTGAGAAACTTTTTCGTTATACTTCCCCAAAGAAGTTGAATTATATACTTCATAATGAGGACGAGGCTGCGGCTCAGGCCGAGGAGGCATAGTATCTGTGACTTTTAAATGGCGATGCTCCGGCTTTACAGGTTTATTATCACCCGACCTGTAGTTGTACCTGATAATCTCAAAGGAATGTTGCATAGAATCCCAATCAGCCGCCGCGTCACGAATACGAACTTCCTCATGGGCAGCAGCAATATATTTTTTCATATTATCTTCGGCATTCCGAAGGGACTCAATGAGCTCTGATCCCATCTCAATGAGGCTGTCAGCATTACGAGAAAACAATGAACCATAAGGGCCTTCAAGTTGCTCTTTTGCATATTCTGTAACTTTATTACGCTCCCGCATTTGGTTTTCAAGCGTTGTTTTACAAACCCGGAAGGCGGCTTCAAGTTTCTCGGCTTCTGCAAAATTAAACTTAACAGGGTCGGTATTCGCGTGCATAAGCTACCTTTCTCTTATCACCAGCTAATAAGGACTGGACACATGGCATATTCCGCAGCGTCCCAGCGGGTGACCAGGTAGACATCTCAGAACATCTTAAGAATGTTCATAGTGGTTGGTTGTCATCAAGCCTACACCATACATCATTCAGCACCACTATTATACGAAGGTACCAGCCAAGAACCTAGAACATTGATCAACATATTTTAATGACCCACAATTACTTTCTTGGTAATGTTTTGAGTCTTCAAGTATAGTCACACTTCTGAAACGTATGGGCGGGGTTAATACAGCTTCGCCCATACACCTTATAAATACCGCCCAGGACTAACGCCTTCCCGCTAGTTTCCGCCGTTAAAGCTAAAGCCCCGAATACGAGTGCAGGCCCGAGAAGAAAATATTCACCACCGTGAAATTAAAAATAATGCACAAATAGCCGATAATAGACAGCCACGCCGAACGCGGGCCAGCCCAGCCGCGGGTTGCACGCGCATGCAGATACGCCGCGTACACCACCCAGATCACGAAGGTCCATACCTCTTTAGTGTCCCAGCCCCAGTAGCGGCCCCACGCCTGACTCGCCCAAATCGCGCCAGCGGCAAGCGTGAACGTCCACATCACAAACGCCAAAGCGTTCAGGCGGAACGCAAAATTCTCAAGAGCCTGGGCGCTCGGAACCAGGCGCATAAACGCCCACCCGCCCGATTTACCGCTCAGGATGCGCTGTTCCCGGCGGGTCTGCACCAGCTGCAGCACCGCCATCGCGAACGTAATCGTAAACACCCCGGAGGCAAGCACCGCAATCGACACGTGAATCACCAGCCAGTAGCTCTGCAACGCCGGTTTCAGGTGCCCCACGGGGGTGGCGAAACTAATGGTGGCGGCGCACATCATAATCAGCGCCAGCCCAGACACGAGCGTGCCCACGAACCGCAGGTCACGGAAAATCAGCGCCACCAGGTACACGGCCACCACCACCAGCGCGCCCGTGGTGCAGAACTCGTACATGTTCCCCCAGGGCACACGCTGCGCAGCCACGCCACGCATAATAACCGCCGCCGCGTGCACCAACGCCCCCATCAGCATAACGATCACGGCGATGCGCGCCGCCGGGCGGCTCTGGCCCGTGTACAGCATTGATGAGTCCGCCACGTGGCCCTCAAGCGCGCGTGCCGCCGCGCCCCGGTACCCGGCGCCCCGCTCGCCCGTGCCGGTCTCAGCGCCGCCGGTGCGCTCAACACGGGTGGCTTTCGCGCTCATCTTAACCGACGACTTCGCGGAGGTTTTCCCGCCGGTTTTCTCCGCACCCGCAACGGAGGTGGCCGCGCCCGCGGTAACAGGCTCAGCCGCCTGTTCCTCCTCTAACTCCGCCTCACGAGGCGCCGCGGCACCCTCCAGACGGCGGGTTACCCGCGAATTCTTCACCACATCCCAGGTGAACGCCACGAACACCACGGTGTAAATCAGCGCGGCAATATACATGAATAGCTCACTGTAGCGCGCTAATGTCTCGTTCAGCATGGGCTACTTCCCCTCGGTTTTCTCAGTCGGCTCCTCGGATGAGGGCTCCTCAGCAAATTCCAGCCCCCACCGGGTGGCGAAAGCATCCGTAATACGCTCAGCCTCGGCGGCAAGACGCGGGTCCTCCCCGCGCGCAAGCAGACCGTACTCTACGGTGAGCACCCCCTCATTGGTGCTGGCACGCACCCACACGCGGCGGCGCGCCACAAACAGGGACACAATCAGCCCCACGAAAGCCACCACAAACGAGTACAGCACAATATTCTGCCCCGGGTCGTGGCGAACCTCCATCCCCACGTACCGCTTATACCCCATGAACTCAATAGTGCCGTTGCCTTCCGGCAGGGTGGCGGTTCGGTGCTGCGCATCCAGCACAATACCGTTCTGGTTCGCCATGCTGTTCAACGCGGTCAGCTTAGAGGTGTCCAGCACATACACGTTCTGCGGCTGGCCCGAGTTCAAACCCAAATCCCCCGAATAGGACTGCAACACCAGCATAGGGTTCGCCGGGGCCGAGTCCACAGAATGCGGGATGCCCGCCCCACGCTCATAGCTGCCGGTGGGCAGGAACATGCCCACAAAACCCAGCTGGGCCGGGCGGGCATCAGGCACCTTCAGCACCACCGACGAGGTGTACTTCCCGTCAGTTGGCAGGGCCACCACGGGGCCTTCATACGCCACTTTCCCCTCACCGTCGGTCACCTTCACAATGGGGGCGTACCCGTTGCCGGAGAGGAACACGCTGGTGCCGCCCACATCAACCGGCTCGTTCACTTTGAGGGTTTTCTGTTCGGGGCTGCTGCCGGGGTTCTGCACGGTCAGCTGGGCGTTATAGTCCAGATCCTGCCCGTAGGTGTGGCTGTCGCGCTGCCTGTCGTAGCGCACCTGAAAGTTATTGAGCGTCACGGCGTACGGGCTCAGCCAGTCGGGGTTATAGTTCGTGCCGGGTGTAAATGAGTCGTAGCCGATCAGGGAGTTCACGAACGTCTCCCCCTCCACCAGGATTTTCTGGCCCCGGTACCCGAAAAGCGAGCCGACCGCCACCCCAACCAGGATGCCGATCATCGCCACATGGAACAGGATGTTCCCCACCTCACGCAGGTAGCCGCGTTCGGCACCCACCGAGTACTGCCCGTCTCCTTCCTCCCGGATCTGCACCCGGTAGCGGCGTTTACGAAGGATCGCCGCAGCGTCCTCTATCGCGGCCTGGGGGGTGAGCGCATCCGCGTCAATATCGATCGTGCGGTGCACGGGCATGCGGGAAAGGTTCTTGGGGGTGCGCGCGGGCGGTTTACGCCAGTCTTTGGCATGTTTAATAGCGCGCGGGGTAACGCACCCGATCAGGGAAATAAACAGCAGCAGGTAGATGGCCGAGAACCACCCGGAGGAGAAAACATCAAACAGCTGTATCTTATCGGCAAACTCGCCCCAGCCGGGGTGGGTTTTAATATAGTCCGTCACCTTCGCGGGGTCTTGAATGCGCTGCGGAAACATAGACCCGGGAACCGCCGCAACCGCCAGCAGCAGAAGCAGCAGCAAGGCGGTGTTCATTTTCGTTAGTTGCGTCCAGCCCCAGCGGAGCATCCCGGTGATTCCCAGCGCCGGGGCGTCAGTGTGTGTGCGTGCCATATGTACCCCGTCAGATTGGTAGTTCGTAAACCGGTAGCGCCGCCTGAACCCAGGCCATGAGGTGGTTCCAGGCGCCCGTCAAAATAAGGATGCCGATCAGGATGAGCATCGCCCCGCCCGCACGCTGAATCCCGCGTTTATGCGTGCTCGCCCACCCGGTGGTGTTCACCCCGCGCGCCGCGAAATAGGCGACCAGCAGGAACGGCACACCCAAACCCAGGCAGTAGGCGAAGGTGAGCACCACAGCCTTGAAGGTTGCGGCCCCGCCAGTGAACACGAGGGTTTGCACTGCGGCGAAGGTGGGTCCAATGCACGGCGCCCACCCCAGCCCGAAGGTGACTCCCAGCACCGGTGCACCCCATAGGCCCGTGCCGGGGCGGGTGTGGAACCGTTTATCGACCTGCAGGATACTCAGCCGCCCCATGAATACAACGCCCATGAGGATCACGAGTGCGCCCAGCAGAATATTCACCCACGCCTGCCCTTTCAGCCAGGGGGCGGCACCCACCTGGGCCAGCAGCACCGATAGGGTGACGAAAACTGCGGAGAACCCGAGCACGAACAGGGCCACCCCGGCGAGCATCCGGCGGGTGTGACGGCGGGTCTGCTGCGCGTGAAGGCGCCCCTTACCGGGCTGCGAACCTGGGGTTTTCGGGTCGGTGGGGGCGGCCGCCACAGCCACCCCCGATGTTGCCTCGGGCGGGTGTTTGGTGTTTTCTGCGGTTTTTTGGGGTGCGGGGTTGTGTGCCGCCACCGCCGTTTTCTTCCCCTGGAACAATGCGGCCGTTGCCGAGCCCTCGGCCGCCTGCGGCTGCGAACCTGCAAGACCCGCCACATACCCCAGGTAGCCGGGCACCAGCGGCAGCACACACGGTGAAGCGAACGACACCAGCCCCGCCAGCGCCGCCAACGGGATGGAGAGCCACAGGGAACCATCCAGCACGGTTGAGCTGATACTCGCCAACGGCGCAGCGCCCGCCGTGGCAGCCGCAGCGGCGGGGGTGAGCATCATACCGGTTCCAGCAGGCACGCTAGGCACCCTTCACAGCGGTCTCAATCAGGGTTTTCAGCACCGACGGGTTCGCCTGGCCCAGGATGCGTGCCGCCACCCTACCGTGCGAATCCAGGATTACGGTGGTCGGCACCGCCTGGGCGGGCACATACTTACTCAACGACAGCAGTACCTTACCCGAGGCGTCCTTAAACGAGGGGTAGGTGATCTCAAAGCTACGCTCAAACGCCTCGGCGGTGCTTTTCTCATCCCGCACGTTCACACCGTAGAACCCCAGCTTGTCCTTATAGTCGGTGTAGAGTTTCTGCAGGTCTTTGGCCTCGGCACGGCAGGGAGAGCACCCGGCGTACCAGAAGTTCAAGAGCGTAGGTTTGCCGCGCAACGACTCAGCGTTCACGCTGGTGCCGTCGAATAGTTCACCGGTGAACGCAACGGGCTCGCCGCGCTCAGCCTCCTGGTACTCGGTCACCGACCCGTCCCCGGCAATGTAGCCTTTATTATCACCCGAATTCGCCTGTTTTGACAGGGAGGTGTCTTCAGAGCACGCAGCGAGCAGGCCCGCCCCGGCCGCTGAGGCGCACAGCGCAATACCCGCACGCAGGGCGGTGCGGCGGGTGTGGTTATGGGTGGGAGTCATGCGTTCCTTCCGGTGGTGTGTGCGAAGGGGGTGCTGAACGGCAGACACCTGCGTCTTAGCTGCCGGGCAGCTGAATCACTCCCGAATACAGGGGCGATGCGGGTTCCGTGTAGCTGCTCACCTGCGGCGGGTTCCCCGATAACAGGTTATCGAAAGTGAGCGAAGTAATCGATGCCAGGTTGCATTCGCGCGCACGCGGGTCGTGCTGCAATAGCTTACCTTCAAGCGCCAGGCGAGTCACCCAGATGGGCAGCTGGTGCGAAACAATGATGGCCTCGGCCCCGTCCCCGCCCTGCCGGTACGCGGTGCGGGCGGCATCCTTAATGGCCTGAGCCATGCGGCGCACCTGCACAATGTACGGCTCGCCCCAGGATGGGCGCAGAGGGTTGTACAGTTTCGTCCAGTGGCGCGGGTTGTTCAGAAGCTCCTGCCGGTTCACGTGCAGGCCCTCAAAATAGTTATCGGCCTCAACCACGCGCGCATCGGGGTGCGCTTGAAGCCCCAGAAGCTCAGTGATCGGCTCGGCCGACTCGCGGGTGCGGGTCAGCGGGGAGCATATCAGGTGCACAATGTTCGCGCCTTCGCCCCGACGCCGGGCAAACTCCTGGGCGCTCATGCGCACCATCTGCTGCCCCTTCTCCGAAAGGTGGTAGTTGGGTAGCCGCCCGTAGACGATGCGGTCGGGGTTATGCACCTCGCCGTGGCGCATCAGGTGAACCGTGACCTTAGCCGATGTAGTCATTCTCTCAGTCTCTCAAATTTTCTACGCTACCCCAAAACGAGGGGCGCCGCATATAGCCCCTAATTCGCCAGAAGCGGGGGCGGCTGGCACTAAGGCATGCGTGCGGCAATGAGCTTACGCATCCGTTTAGGGTTAATACGCCAAAAATCCTTCGCCTGCCCGTCAATGCGCAGCACCGGGATTTCGGTGGCGTGCCGCTGCAGCAGCTGCGGGTACAGCTCAATGTTCAGCTCGGTGTAGGGCACCCCAAATTCGGCGCATACTTGCGCCACCGTGTGCCGTGCAGCGTCGCACAGGTGGCAGCCGGGGCGGGTCAAAAGCTCAATAACGGGTGGTTCAGGTGTAGCTGGGGGCATGGCTCCCAGTCTACTAGCGTTCAACAGCCGCCGCTAATAGCCCACGTCAGCCCTCATTAACGCACAATGCCCCGCAACCCTTACCGGGCACGGGGCACAGAAGCTACTGTATTACTTCTTATTGCGGCGCTGGTGGCGAGTCTTACGAAGCAGTTTACGGTGCTTCTTCTTGGACATGCGCTTGCGGCGCTTCTTAATAACGGAACCCATAGGATTTCCTCACTTTGCTAGACCCGGCCGCACCCATTCGGTGCGGTAGCTACCCGGGGTGTTTATACCGGTATAAACGCTCTAAAAGGCATTTTAGGCACAGCAGTGCCCCAGCGTTTTGAGAACGCTACCTTCCTAGAGTACTAGGAAACACCGCATTGCACCATTCCGACGCACCCAAAGAAGAGGAGCCATCCCCCAAAGACCCCGCAGAGGCGGTAACACCCCCCTGCACACACGCAAGAAGATTTTCCTGCACGCCCGCACCTCCCCCAGAATATGCCGGTATGCCCGGGCATTAACGCGCTGCGCGGGCGCACCCAGTTTGAGGGTACGCCCGCGTGTTTGCGTTATTGGCTGCGCCAGCTACTGCTGGCTGTACTGACTCGCATCAGCAGGTTTACCAGCATCTGAGGTGCCGCCTTCAGAGTTATCTGCCGCAGCCCCCTGCGGGGAGGCAGACACCTGCTGACTGTGATTCGCAGTGTTCTGCTGATGCGCCGAATCCTGCGGGTTATTCTGCTGCTGAAGAGCCTGTTCCCGCTCGCGCGAGCTCAACCCCAAATAGCGGGTCATGCGACTAAGCCAGCCCTGCTTACGTTCAGCGCTGGCGTGCTCCTCGGGCGCACGCTCATCCGTGGACCGCTCATCCTTGACCACCATAGGGGTTCCGCTCGTATTCGCGGGAACGATACGAATCGGAGTGGTCGCCAGCACCTCAACCGGCGGCAGCGGCCGCTCCGCCAGAGCCTCCGGGGCGTGCTCAACGCCAAGAGCATCAGCTGGCGTGCTGTTCACGGCGCCGTTCGGGGCCTCAGCATTACCGGTGTCGGCAGCAGCCGGAGCCGCGGGGCCAGGCTGGGGTTGAGGCTGCGGCTGCGGTTGCGGTTGTGACGATACCGCACTCGGGTACTGCAGCCCGGTGGCCGGGCGGCTAAAGGGAGACGCCACAGCAGCACGCACCGGCGTGATGATCTGGCCGTGACGGCGGCCCACCCCGGAGGGCGAATGGGCACGAATCACCTTCACCCGCTCCTCAGCGGCGCGCGCCAAGTTTTCCTCAGCCACTCGGCGCTGCTCAGCATCCTTACGTTCCACGGGGTTTTCGGGAAGCTTGGGTTTCAGACCGGTACGCCCCTGAATAGGGATACCAGCCGAGGCAGGCCCGCTTACCCCAAACTGCCCGGTGTGAGGCCCACTATGGGGCTGCTGGGCGGGTGTGGAACCGGTGCGCGGGGCAGCACTATCCCAGTGATTCTGTGGGTTGTGCGTGTCCGGTGCGGTTTCCTGGCCCTGTGCCTCCTGAACAGGGGCATGGTTTTGCACCTGCTGCGGCACATCCGGCTGAGCCTGCCCGTTACCGTTATCCGGTGCGGCGGGTATAGCCTGCGGATTCTCCAGCGACGAAATGGGGCGCGCCTGCTGCCCATCAAGCGACTGCACAGCCCCCAGCACCTCCTGCTGAGGCTGCTCCTGCGCTGTGCCCTGACCCGCTACAGGGTGCGGCCCGGTCTGCTTGTTCGCAACGGGCCCTTGGGTATTAGCCGCGTCTGCGGGACCAGCGTGCCCGTTCGGGCCTTCAGCAGGCGAGGATGCAGGCTGGGCACTGCCCGAGGCAGACTTTTGCGGCTTCCTGTCAGGATTCCCGGCCTGAGCAGGCTGAGCGGACTGCGGCCTTTGGGCCTGACCGCCCTGTTGGGCGGAGTCCTGCGGTGAAGAGCTGCCCTGCGCAGTATTAGCCTGAGCGGCATCAGTTTGTGCAGCACCGGCCTTTTCGGCGCTGCCCTGATCATCGTGCGGGCCGGGGTTGTGCTTCACACCGTTCTGGGCGGCAGTATCCGCACGGTTGTCGCCCGCACCATTATCAGTTTTTGGTGCGGCACTATTAGGTCCCTGCGCGTCAGGTTCCTGTCCGGCAGGCTTCTGGGGTGCAGCTTTAGCGTCCTGCTTATTCTGCGCCGAATCTTTCTGCGCTGGCTCTTTCTGCTGTGCAGGGTTCTCCTGTGCTGAAGTTCCCGGGGCCTTCTCGCCTGCCTTCTCGGCCTTCTGCTCGCGGCTCTTGCGGGAAGCAGCATCCTTACCGGCGGAGCCGTTCACCCCTGAAGCATCCGGCTGCGGTGATTTCTGCGCAGCACCAGACCCCTTAGAGTTCTGCTGCGCAGCAGACGAACCGCCCGAATTGTCGGCTGCCTGCTGACCGTTCTGCCCGTCCTTACCCTTAGAAGGGACGGAACCGCCCTGCTTCTGAGCGTCCTGAGCCTTCTGCTGATCGTCCTGAGCACCCTGCTTGGGGGACTTCGCTTCGGCCTTTTGAGTCTCAGACGTCTGAGCATCAGGTTTCTGGGCATCGGGCTGAGCGGATTTTTGGGCCGCCGAAGCCTTTGCATCCTTGGGCGCGTCACCATCCTTTAGCGGCGCGGAACCATCAGCCTGCTGCGCACCATCAGACTGGTTCTTCTGACCCTGCGGCAAGGAATCGGCAGACTGTTTCCCCTGCCCCTTCTGCTCACCCTGTGCAGGCTGCGACTGGACAGCCTCAGCCGAGCTCTTCTGCTCGTCCATAGCGGCACCGGCCTTCTGCCCAGAACCCGAAGGTGAGCCGCCCGGCTTGCCGCCAGCCTGCTTACCCTGAGGCTGCTTAGCCTGGTCTTGCTCCTGAGACTGTTGATCTTGGGCCTGCTGGCCCTTACCGCCCTGCCCCTCGGCGTGCTTATCCTCACCGGGGGTAGGCTGAGCCGGAGTATCACCGGCTGCGGGCTGCGCCCCGCCCTTAGCCTTTTGAGCTTGAGTGTCTTCGGCGTCTTTCTTGCCCGTATCCTTCGTCGCAGACCCCTGCTTCTGGGAATCCTCAGATGCCTTATCGGCCTGTTCACCTTCAGCCTTTGCGGGCGTCTCGCCGGGCTTAGCGGCCGCCTTAGAGGCGTCCTCACCCGATACCGCGGGCTGAGGCTTCTTCTCGGGCAGACCCTGAGCAGGAATCACCCGCATATCCAGCGGAATAGCGGCCGTGGCCTGAATCAGCGGCTCATCATCGGTCAAACGCAGCGGCTGAGATGCATCAGGATCGACCGGCAACGGCTGAATCGGAAGCGGAAGCGCGGAGGTGGCCTGAATCAGCACCTCCTGGGCGGGTGTAGGCTGAGCTGCACCCTGCTCTTCACCACCCGGCATAGGGCCATGCTGCATTGACTGGTCAGACGCCTGCGCAGAGGCAGCATTATCAACCTCACACGGTTGCCCAGATGTGTTCTCGGGGTGCTGCGAAGCACCATTGTTACCGCCCTGAGCAGCGGGGGCACCCTCAGGCGGGCGGGTAAACGCCGCCGCCGCACGGCCGGAGGCCGTACCAAAGCTCAACGGCAGATTAGACTGCTGCTCTTGTTGCCCCTGCTGCCCGTCATAGTGCTGCTGAGACTGCTGCGAGGTATCACGGCGAGCCTGCTGAGAGCCGGACGAAGGCACCGGCGCACCGCCGGGGGCGTTGCCGAACCGCTCCGCGCCGAAGCCCCACCCGAAACTGGGGCCTTCCTCCGGGAACGGGCCGAAATCGTCCTCAATATCAACCGGCTCAAACATGCGCAGATCCGAAGTCCCGGGCATACCCGTAAGCACCACCGCCGACTCGTCCAAATCCACCCCAGCCTCATCGAACAGGCCGCGCATCTGGTTCATCATCAGGTTGCGGGCGGTCGCGGAATCGGCGTCCTTCACGGCTTCAAGAACCGCGCGGTTCTCAGCGTTCAGGCGCTCCATGGTGCTGCTCCACAGCGGCACACGCCCCGCCAGCGACAGCAGAGCATCGAAGGTCGGCTGACGGATAGCGATCAGCAGCCCAGCAATCAGCTCGTTATTGGCAAGGCGGCTCAGCTCCAGGTGGAAATCCAGGTACAGGTCAAGGAACTCCCGGATAGGGTGCCCACCCTCCTGCATCTCCTCCAGCAGCTCATCCACTTCACCGAAATCAGCGACGCCGGGGTCAATATTGGCAACACTCCAGCCTTCAAGAAGCATATGGGTCTGCACAAGGTCACGTTTCGGGTAGCGCGAAACAGCCATGTGCAGGCGCAGAGGCTCGGCTGCCGCCATCGCCGGCTCCTCATTCAGGTGAGCGATAATCTCTTTGCCCTTACCGGAGTATAGGCGCACCAGATCCATGTCTTCGAGGGTCTTCAAGCCCTCGCGGGTACGGCTTCTTCCCAAGCCAATCGCGCGGGCAATACGCTGATCGTCGGGCAAGTCCTGGCCAAGCTGCAGGTTGCCCTCAGTGAGCTCGTTCTCGAGCCAGCGGAGGATTTTACGGTGAATAGCCAACGTAGATTCCGTCTTTCGGGAAATTAGGGTTTATCAGGGTAGGTGTATGAGTTGATGATCAAGCGAACACGGGCGCACGCCCCGCCCCATTCGCTATCTCTCCGCGCGCCGCCGGTGTGCGGCATGCTATCGTCGGCGACCAAAGACACGCGCCAGAAGGCCACGAGGTTCCTCCTTAACGGTCACCTGCTCATACGGTGCAGGCTGAGGGATCGGCCGGAACACCGGCTCCTCAGTAGGTTCGGGAGCCTCCTTGGGCTCTACGGTCTGGACCGTTTCGGGTTCAGCACCCGCATCGGCTGTATCAGTTACTGAGGCGCCGTCGGTGTCAGCTGCCTCGGTATCCTCAGACGCTTCGGGGTCGGCGCCCTTCCCCTCCGCGTAAGTCTTCTTGGGTTCGGCGTCATCCGCGTGAGCTGCAACATCCTCATCAGCGTCCGGGCCGTCAGCGGGGTCAGCCATCAGGGCTGTTTCATCGCTCTTCACGATCTTAGACACGGCGGCAGCTTCCACAGATGCGGCATCCCGGTCCGCTTCCGCCGTTGATGCCTCAATACGCGGGCTATCGGCAGCATCCTGCCCGGTCTTTGCCTCGAATAGCCCGGCGGTCTTCTGCTCACCCTGAGACTCGGTGGCGCTGGCAGCCGTGTCCTCACCCGCGTGGTGGTGCGTCTTCTTCGTGGGCACATCCTCGGTGGTGGAGGTCATGTCAGCTGCCGCCGATACGGCATCCTGAGACTCAACGTTTACAGGCTCACTCTTAGCAGGCTGCTCATTGGCGGGGTTGGTGTCAATAGCCTCATGCTTACCGCGGGCAGGTTCATTCGATACAGCAGGCTTGGCTGAGGCATCACCTGCCGAACTCCAGGGGCTCACGCCAGCAGAGGACTCAGTTGCCTCATCGTCTTCACCCCGCCCCGCAGGAGCCACCGACTGGGTCTCGTTCGTGGAGTCCTTCGCAGCAGTTTCAACGGGTGCTTTCTCCTCATCAGGTTGCGGCACCTCGTCAGAGGCAAAGGCGGAGGGGGTGAAGGGGCGCATCGGCACCACGCCTTCGCTCACTTCACCAGTACCAGCAAATGTGGCACTGGCGTTCTGTTCGCTCCCGGCCAACTCCTCATCCAGGCCCTCAGATTCTGCCGTTTCGGCAGGCTCTTCGGGGGCTTTCGCGCTGAGCACAACACCCACAGCCGGATCGGGGTGCGAGTCAGCACCTTCTTCCACAGCGGGCTCGTCCTCAGCTGGGATATTGGGGTTATTCGAGCTCAACGGCACAACGCGGCGCTGAAGCTCTTCACTTCCGCCTGCGGCAGTATCGTCGCTATCTTCCGCACTGGGTTCCTCATCATTGTCTTCCTCAGCGTCGGATGGGATGTGCAGTTCGGCTGGAATGTCGAGTTTCTCACTGGATTCAACCACCTCATGCTGGTGCGCACCGGTAAATCCGCCCACCACCACGGAACTGCCCGGGAACGCGGGGGAAAAGCTCTCCCCACCGGGAAGCGCAACAGGGGCGTGAGCTGCCGCTGAGGCGCGGGCAGCCTCCAAAATCTCACCCACCCAGTCTGTAATCTCAGTGAAAACCTCGGGGTTCAGCGAATACAGCCGGCGCTGCCCCTCAACCACGGCCGACACCACACCGGCCTCACGCAGCACTTTCAGGTGCTTAGAAATAGTTGGCTGACTCATGCCCAGTTTTTCGACAACCGCACCAACAGTGTGGGTCTGTTCGGCGAGCAGCCGCACGATGCGGCGGCGGGTCGAATCCGCAATCACTGAAAAAACATCTGCATGCATATATCGATTATGTCATATATACGCTAGTTTGCCAGTTCCCAACAGCCCCCAAACCACACACTTAACTGGACATTATCAACCCCGGCCCATTAAATTCTTGAAACAGAATATGTGTTTTACTGCATGTTGAAGGTTGCGGGCGAAAAAACCACCCCGCCCCACCACCGAATACCACCATCGGGGATACACTAGAGGAGGCCGCACCATCACGTTCAGGGGCCTGCACCAACCACACAACCTACACAGCCCAAACCCCGCACCTAACACCGGCACCCACCCACACCATGAAGGGAGGAACCCATGGGACGCCTCGCCCGGCGCATCCGCGCACACTGGCGCAAACGCCACCGTAAACGCGAGGCCCTGCGCACCTCCCGTGAGTTCTTCAAACGCCAACACACCCTACGCAGGTGGTGCCTGCCCAAGCAGAACAGCAGCGACATCACCCCGTTCACCGGCGCACCCAGTTCCCACACCACCCCCGCGCCCCCAAAACACGGCCTGCTCGATAGTCTGCTGCCGAGCCGAAAAACCACAGATGCGCGCAGCACCCACACCGGCACCGCCCGGCGCGGGGCACTCACCGTTGAGGCGTCCGCACCGGGGGCAAGCACACACCAGCCGCGACTGCTTGATGCCCGCACCTACGAGAACCTGCGTGACTTTATCGACGCGAAAGTGCTCTCCTCCCCCGCACGAACCGCCATCAGCACCTTCCTGCTGGTTATCGTGTTCTTCACGCTCATGCTCTTACTGCCGATCGCCTCAAATGACGGGCAAATGGCGCCGCTGCATCACGCATTTTTCACCGCCACCAGCGCCGTGACCGTCACCGGCCTCACCACCGTCTCAACCGCCGAACAGTGGTCGATGTTTGGGCAGGTCATTATCCTGTGCGCCTGCCAGATCGGTGGCTTGGGAACCCTTACCCTCACCTCGCTGCTGGCCCTGGCAACCGGGCGGAAAATGGGGCTGCGATCCAAGCTCATCGCCCAAGAAGAACTCAATATTGGGCGGCTAGGTGAGGTCGGTAGCGTGGTACGCACCGTCGCCTACACCTCCGCCAGTATTGAGGCGTTCATAGCGTTACTGCTGACCCCGCGTTTTCTGATGCTGGGCGAAGACCCGCTCACCAGCCTGTGGCACGGTATTTTCTACGCGATCTCGGCGTTTAATAACGCCGGGTTCACGCCGCATTCCGACGGGATAGTGCCGTACGGCCACGACTTTTTTGTGATCATCCCCGTGTGTATCGCCGTGTTTCTGGGGGCTATGGGGTTCCCGGTGCTCATGGCGTTACAGCAGCACCCGCTTAAACCCAGCCGGTGGACGCTCACCGCAAAGCTCACACTCGTCACCACCAGCGTGCTTTTCGTACTGGGCGCTGCCGCGTGGGGGGCAGCCGAATGGAATAACCCGAGCACTGTCGGCGGGAACAACCCGGGGGATAAAATACTCAGCGCGCTCTTTGCCTCCGTCATGACCCGTTCAGGCGGTTTCAACCTGGTCGATATGAACGATATCCGCCCCGTGACCAGCCTCATTACCGACGTGCTCATGTTTATTGGCGGCGGCTCAGCCTCAACAGCTGGCGGCATTAAAGTCACCACCATTGCCGTGATTATGCTGGCGATTATGGCGGAGGCACACGGCGACCAGTTTGTGGTGGCATTCAACCGCACTATCCCCGACACGGTGCTGCGCATCGCCATCTCAGTGACCATGATGAGCGCCGGTATCGTGATTGCCGGGTCCGGTGTTATTCTGATGCTCACCGACCAGCCCCTGAGCAGGGTGCTGTTTGAGGTGATCTCAGCCTACGCCACGTGCGGGCTCTCAAACGGCCTCTCAGCCGAGTTGTCGCCCGCTGGTATTTACACGCTCAGCGCTCTCATGTTCATTGGGCGTATTGGCACCATCACCGCCGCCACCGCCTTGGCGTTGCGCTCCCGCCGCCGCCTTTACAAGTTCCCCGAAGAAAGGCCCATCATTGGCTAATACACACAATGCGCCCGTGCTCGTGATCGGTTTGGGCCGGTTTGGCGCCTCAACTGCCGCGCAGCTGCACGCCCAGAACCAGGAGGTGCTCGCCGTTGAAAAAGACCCTGAGCTGGTGCAGAAATGGTCGGGCCTGCTCACCCACGTGGTAGCCGCCGATGCCGCCGACATTGATACGCTCAGGCAGCTGGGTGCAAACGACTTCGGGTCCGCGGTTGTGGGTGTCGGCACCTCGATTGAGGCGTCCGTGCTTATCACCGCGAACCTCGTTGACCTGGGGGTTGAACGTATCTGGGCGAAAGCAATCACCCCCTCACACGGCAAAATCCTGGAGCGCATCGGTGCGCACCACGTGGTCTACCCGGAGGCGGATGCGGGCCGCCGCGCCGCGCACCTGGTGTCTGGGCGGCTATTGGACTACATTGAGTTCGACGACGATTTCGCTATCGCTAAGATGCGCCCGCCGAAGGAAACTCACGGGTTCACCCTAGCGGAGTCGGATATCCGCGCCAAATACGGGGTGTCTGTGGTGGGCATTAAATCCCCCGGGGAGGAATTCACCTACGCAGACCCCTCCACGCGCATTCACTCTCGGGATATTCTTATCGTCTCGGGGCAAGTGGAGCTGATCGAGCGTTTTGCTGCCCGCCCGTAGGTTCTGCAGCTTCCCTCGCGTCTCTCGCTATCACCGTTAACCTTTGCCATTATCATTGTCTGCTGCCCCAACCCCAAGCCTATTCAGAAGAGTTTTTTGCATTCAGAAGAGCTTATCGCTTCTGAATGCAAAA
>ERZ773010.317-NODE-317-length-35000-cov-17.801660_pt1 | contig 35000 bp, 28 predicted proteins | sample MGYA00580842_ERZ773010 | MGnify/ENA primary metagenome ERZ773010 (study PRJEB29015, sample SAMEA2737982) | human oral metagenome | biome: human oral; feature: human-associated habitat; material: dental | place: China | collected 2107 ... | reverse complement strand
TCGAGTTCATCCGCCCCGCGACGCCGGGCTGGGAGACGCATGCCTATCTCGCCTCGGCGATCGAGAAGACGGGGCTTGCCGAACTCTGGGAGGTCATCCGCATCTTCCGCGAGAAGACCACGGAGAGCGGCGTTTGGAAAAAACGCCGCGAGGGCCAGCTCCTCGACTGGATGAACAGCATGATTGACGAGCACCTGCACAACCTCTTCTTTGAGGATGCCGTTGTGCGCGGACGCATGCCTGAGGTGCGCGATGCTGTGCTTTCGGGGGAGATTTCCCCGACGCAGGCGGTCGCTGAGCTCCTTGGCGTGTTCGACGTTCATCGTGCAGCGGGGCGGCAGGTGGACCTCTTTACGAACTGAGGAGGTGATCCTATGACCAAACGCATTTGCCTCTCGGGCGCGGATATGTATGAACTCGAGGAGGTATTCGCCGGACGGCGCGGCATCGCCTCCGTCCGCACGGGCTATATCAACGCTGCGCCGAAGGCGGCGCATGAAGATGTGGCAAACGGGACGGCAGGCGGACGTATGGGCGTCGAGATTGTTTACGATCCGAAGAAGATCGACATCTCACAGCTGCTCGACCTGCACTTTGCCGTCGTTACGCCGTACAGCATCGACGGACAGGGCTATGTGCGCGGCAGCATGTACCGTGCGGGCGTTTTCTATGAGAGCGCCGAGGATGAGCCGCAGATTCAGCTCTACCTTACCTTCCTCGCGGGGAAGGGGCGCTGCCCTGCGACTGGCGAGCATCTGACGCTCAACGATCCGAACAGCAGTGCGGATGCGCGGCGCGTCATGCATGCGACCATGGAGCGGCTGACCTCCTTCCAGGCAGCAGACGATTCTCATCAGGGCTATCTGAAGCGTCATCCGGAGACCGAGACCTATATCGATCTCGCGCGCCTGCGCGAACTCGTCCAACTGTAAAATATAGCGACATACACCGCCTGCATACGATGTTTGCAGGCGGTATTTTTATGCCGGTCAGAGAGCTGTATAGAATTTTTATCTTTTTTAAATATCATTTTATGCTATAATTGACTGTATCGGAGAATATTTTATTTTTTGCGAAGAAATGGGGCATAGGGAAATGACAATACGTACAAAACTGCAGGCGATTCTGATCGTGCTTTTTGTATTTATCATTGGCCTGGTTGGGTTAAACTTTTCCACATTCAACGAACTCAAGGGCGACTCACCGGCGGTTAACGCATCGGGCTCGCTGCGCATGCGCGCCTATCAGCTGTCTTGGCTGTCCGCGCGTCTCGTATCGGCGGACGAGGAGCAGGCGGCGGCGCTGCGCAAGACCATGCAGGAGTATATCACGACCTACGATCGTATTCTTGCCGGTCTTGAGAAAGGCGATGCCGAACTGAATCTCCTTCCCGTTGAGGATGCGGCGGTTCAGCAGCAGCTTGCTGCCGTAAAACCGCTGTGGGAAAGCTACCGCAGCGATGTGCGTGCCGTCTCAGATGCAGCGGATGAGGAGACGAGACGCACGGCAGATGCAAAGGTTGCGGGGGAAGTTGCATCCTATGTTGCTGAGGTCAATAAACTCGTCGCGGCATATGATGCAGCCAGCCAGGCGAAGATTGCAATGTCAAAGGATATTCAGCTGGGGGTCATCGTTCTTGCGCTGTTCATTGTCGGCGGTGCGCTCTGGCTGATTCTCGTGCAGATTCTGCGCCCCCTTGCAGCACTGACCAAATCATTCAGCGAGATCGCCGAGGGAGAAGGGGATTTAACACAGCAGCTGCATGCAGAGAGGGACGACGAGATTGGACGGATCGTCCGTTACTTCAATACCTTTATCGGCAAGCTGCGTACGATCATGCGCGGTGCACAGGAGAGCGCTGCTGAGGTATCCAGCCTGTCCACTGCACTGTCGCAGGCAAGCGGAGAGAGCAGCCGTGCCGTCGAGCATGTTGCCGGTGCGGTTACAAATGTCGCCGGAGAGGCAAATACGCAGAATGATGATATGCAGAATTTGGCGGACAACGTGGCGCAGATTGCCGCGCATATGTCTCAGATGCTGAAGTACGCTGAGAACTCTGCGGCACTCTCTGCCGACTCCCAGGAAAAGGCGGAGAACGGGCGCGGCAATGCTGAGGCTGTTGCGGCGCAGGCGGGTGTCCTGCGCGGCATTGTTGCGGCGATGGATAAAAATGTGCAGACGCTGACGCAGTACGCTGAGGATATCAACCAGATCATCGATATGATCAAGGGGATCTCCGGACAGACAAATCTGCTCGCGCTCAATGCTGCGATTGAGGCTGCACGTGCCGGGGAGAGCGGTCGGGGGTTCGCTGTTGTTGCGGAAGAGGTTCGCAAGCTGGCTGAGAGCTCAAGCCTTGCCGCAGATGATGTTACGGTGAAAATGACCAGCATCCGTGAGCAGGTTCATGAGACACATACAGCGAATCAGGAGCTTGTGAGCGAACTCGGAAAGATCACAGACGCCATCGATGAGGTTCGCAGTTCCCTCCATGCGATTGCCGAGAGTTCTGCGGCCAGCCGTGCGGCGGTGGGTGACATTGTGCAGCTCAACAAGACGGCATCCGGAGGGGCGCGCAGCGTGGCAGATACCTCCGAGAATGTTGCGAAGGCAGCCAAGCAGATCGCCGGGCTCTCTGAGGATTCTGCAGCTTCCATTGAAGAGCAGACAGCCTCTCTGGAGGAATTTGCTGCGACGGCAGAACAGCTTTCGGGACTTGCCGAGAAACTGGACGGGCTCGTCGGGAAATTCAAAGTATAATCCCCCAGCGCTCTTGCCTCTATGGGGGCTTCTGCACATTTGCGAATAAATTTATACATGTTCGGGTGTATCTGTCAGAATGTTTTATGCCATAATGGCCAAGATGAGTGAAATGTCCTATGAGATGAGAGGAGAAATATGACGATTCGCAATAAACTGCGGGCGACGCTTGTTGTCCTATTCGTGTTCATCGTCGGACTCGTCGGGCTCAACTTTCTTACCTTTGCGCAGCTTGAGGGAGACTCACCGGCGGTGAATGCCTCGGGCTCGCTGCGTATGCGCGCGTATCAGCTCGCGTGGCTGTCGGCATGCCTGGTTTCGGCAGACGAAGCCGAGGCGCCGCATATTCGCACTGCGATGCTCACGCGGATCGAGGAATATGACCGTATTCTAAAAGGTCTCGAGAAGGGCGACGCGGAGCTCGGCCTCGGTGCCGCATCCGATGAGGAAGTTCTGACGCAGCTCCATACCCTGCAGCCGCTCTGGCAGACCTATCGCGATGATGTGCGCGCGGTTGCGGAAGCTGCCGATGAGGGCGCGAGGAGCGCAGCGAACACTGAAGTGGCGGCCGCAGTTGATGCCTACGTGAATAATGTCGACAAGCTCGTCATGGCATTTGACAACGCGAGCCAGGCGAAAATTGCTGTATCGAAAAAGATCGAAATCGCAGTGATTGTAGTGGCATTTCTCATTTTTGCCGGGTCCTCCTATCTCATGATTACGCAGATTCTGCATCCGCTCGCGGCGATCACGGCATCCTTCCGTGAAGTTGCGGGCAAGGAGGCGGACCTCACGCAGCAGCTCCAGGCGGAGCGCTATGATGAGATCGGCCGGATCGTGCACTCCTTTAACAGCTTTGTCAGTGATCTGCGTCATCTGGTGCAGCGTGCGCGGGAGTATTCGACGGAAGTCTCGGGACTCTCGGATACCGTCTGGCAGGCGAGTATCGAGAACAGCAAGGCCGTCGAGTACAATGCCGTTGCGGTCACCAGTCTCGCCGGCCATACGAATGAGCAGAACAATGATATACAGCAGCTTGCCGCAAGCATCGCGGGGCTTTCGAAGCGTATGAATGAGATGCAGGCATATGCGCAGGCAGATGAACCGGATCGGGCCGCGCTCGCTGCCTCTATTGAGGCGGCACGCAGAGATGCGCAGACGGCTGCGGACGCATCCGGGGAGACGGCAAAGACAGCGCAGGAGATTGCAGAACTGACACAGGATTCGGCGGCGGCGATCGAGCAGCAGACCGCATCGCTCGAGGCGTTCGCCGCGACGGCAGAACAGCTCAAGGGTCTTGCCGCAAAGCTGGATCGTCTCGTCGGACGGTTCAAGGTATAGCAAGCGATGACATCGGACCGCCGAGAAAATCGGCGGTTTTTTCTTGCGCCGCACGCTGAAACAGCGTACAATAAAAGAGTAAATGCAGTGTATGTAAAGGAGAGGAGAGCTCTATGGAGGTCAACGCAAATCTGGCGCAGGATGTGTTCAAGGATGCGGGGGAGAGCGTCATTTTCCTGATGCTCTCGCTGAAGCGCGCAAACCCTGCGCAGGAGCGGGAGGTCATTGCGGACATGGCGGACCGCGTGGCAGCGATTCAGCGGTCGATGAACATCCGTGTTGCGCCGGAGACAGTGAAGCTCACGCTGGGCTTCAGCAACCGCGCGTGGGAATATCTTTTTCCAAAAGCGGAGAAGCCAAAGGAACTCGAGGACTTTCAGGGCGTGAGCGGAGCGCATCACACAGCGCCCGCAACGCCCGCCGATCTCTTCCTCCATGTCCGCGCAGCGCAGGCAGCAACGACCTATCTCGTCGTCGATCAGATCATGGGATTCCTGCGCCCCATTGTGGATGTGGTGGATGAGACGCACGGATTCCACTACCATGAGGGCCGTGCCATCATCGACTTCATCGACGGCACGGAGAACCCCGTCGGCGAGGAGGCAAAGGAGTGGGCGATCATCGGCACGGAGGATCCCGACTTCATCAACGGCTCCTATGCGTTCGCGCAGAAATACATACACGATCTCGACGCATGGCGGGCGCTGCCGACCGAGGTACAGGAGAAATACATCGGCCGCAGGAAGTACAGCGATCTTGAACTCTCGGACGAGGAGAAGGACCCGCGCGCGCACAACATCATCTCACAGGACAACCGCGGCGGTGAGGAGCACAAAATCGTGCGCATGAATGTGGTCTTCGCGAACCCCGGCGAGGGCGTCCGCGGCACCTACTTCATCGGCTACGCGCGCCATTGGGATGTGACGCGCACAATGATCAACAATATGTTCACGCAGGATGATCGCCTGCTCGAGTACTCGACGGCGGAGAAGGGGCAGCTCTTCTTCATCCCGTCGAAGGAACTGCTCGGACGCATTGCCGCGGGCGAATTGTTCTAAAATACGGATGCAAAAATCCCGCTGCACCGGGTCATCCGGCGCAGCGGGATTTTTTGCAGTAATTTTATTCCTTGATCGGCTTTTTGAGCAGCGACAGGATCACAGCGCCGACGACGGCACCGGCGAAGATACTCACGAGGTACATGAGCGGATTGCCGATGGTCGGGACGACGAAGATACCGCCGTGCGGTGCGCGCAGGGTGCAGTCAAAGAGCATCGTGAGCGCGCCTGCAAGCGCGGAGCCGACGACCATCGAGGGGATGACGCGGACGGGATCCGCGGCTGCGAACGGGATCGCGCCCTCGGTGATGAAGGAGAGACCCATGACGTAGTTCGTGACGCCTGCCTTGCGCTGGCTCTCAGTGAAGCGGTTCTTGAAGAACGTGGTCGCGAGCGCGATCGCAAGAGGCGGAACCATGCCTCCTGCCATGACCGCGGCCATGACATGATACTCGCCCGAGGCGAGGAGCCCCGTGCCTGTGACATAGGCCGCCTTGTTGATCGGGCCGCCCATGTCGATCGCCATCATGCCGCCGACGATGATGCCCATGAGGATGCGCGCCGAGGGATCCATGCCGCCGAGGGTTGAGACCATCCATGTGTTGATGGCGGAGACCGGCGGGGCGATGATGAAGAGCGAGATAAAGCCCATGATGAGGATGCCGAAGAACGGATAGAGCAGGATGGGCTTGATGCCGTCGAGCGATGCCGGGAGCCCCGCAAAGACCTTCTTGAGTGCGTTGACGGCATAGCCTGAGACGAACCCTGCGAGGAGCGCCCCGAGGAAGCCGGTGCCTGTCGTGCCTGCGAGTGCCCCGCCGACGAAGCCGACGGCAAGACCCGGTCGATCGGCAATGGACATGCCGATGAATCCTGCGAGAACGGGGAGCATAAAGCCGAACGATGCACCGCCGACCTGCATGAAGAACTGTGCGAGCGGGGTATTCGAGCCGAACTTCGACGGGTCAATCGTGTAGTCGTCGAAGAGGAAGGCGAGCGCGATGAGAATGCCGCCGCCGACAACGAACGGCAGCATGTGCGAGACGCCGTTCATGAGATGCTTGTAGATCTGGCGCGCGAGACTTTCCTCCTCGGCATTGTCTGCACCCTCCGCCGTGTCCGCACCAGCGGAATGGTAGACGGGAGCGTCCCCCGCGAGCGCGCGGTCGATGAGCTCGTCTGCCTTGTTGATGCCGTCCGCGACCTTTGTGATGACGACGCGGCGCCCGTCAAAGCGCGCCATCGGCACGTTCTTGTCCGCAGCGACGATGATGCCGTCGGCAGCGGCGATTTCCTCCGGTGTGAGGACATTCTTCACGCCCGCCGAGCCGTTTGTCTCGACCTTGACCGTGAGACCGCGCTTCTTCGCGTGCTGTTCGATGCTCTCGGCAGCCATGAAGGTGTGCGCAATGCCCGTGGGACATGCGGTAACGGCGAGAATCTGGATGTGATCGGCGGCGGGGGCTTCCTCCTCCGCTGCTTCCTCTGCGCGCGGCGGTGCGAATCGGTCGTTTTCCTTATCGTCGATGAGCTGGCGGAACTCCGCGACGGTCTTGGCGGCGATGAGCGCCTCCTTGAAGTCGGGGTCCATGATCATGGTCGCGAGCTTCGAGAGAATGGCGAGGTGTTCGTCGTTCGCGCCGTTCGGCGCGGCGATCATGAAGAAGAGACGGCTCGGATTGCCGTCCATTGCGGCAAAATCCATCCCGTCCGGGACGGTCATGGCGGCAAGCCCCGGCGCTTTTACGCCGTCGCTCTTGGCGTGCGGCGTCGCAATGCCGTCGCCGAGGCCTGTTGTGCCGCTCTCCTCGCGGATGAGGACATCCTTGACGTACTGCTCTTTATCGCTGAGATTGCCGCCCTTTTCCATGAAATCAGCGAGCAGGCGGATGGCTTCTTCCTTCGAGGCGGGGGCAGAAATACCGAGGGCAATGCTTTCGGGTTTTAAAAGATCGTTGATATGCAAGGGGAAATCCCTCCTTTTATTTGTGTTTTGACTTGCTGCACCATACGAGCGCGCACAAGTTCATTCGCAAAACGTATCAAGAGACTTCGTGCGGCGCACAGAACAAGAAGAAAATCAAACAATCGTCTTGAGCAGTGCGAGCGTCTCCGCGCGCGTGGCGAGGTTCGGCGAGAACGCGGAGGCGGAGCCGGCCGCAACGCCCATGTAAAAGGCGCGCTCATAGCTGCCGCCCGACTCCATGAAGCCCGCGAGGAAGCCCGCGACCATCGAATCGCCTGCGCCCACGGAGTTGACGAGGGTCCCCTTCGGTGCGGCGGAGCGGTAGAATACGCCCTCGGCCGTGAGGAGAATTGCACCGTCGCCTGCCATCGAGATGAGCACGTTTGTCGCGCCTTCCTCCTGCAGTTTTTTCGCATGGAAGACGATCTCATCGTCTGTTTTCAGCTCTGCGCCGAACATCTCGCCGAGCTCATGATTGTTCGGCTTAATGAGGAAGGGACGGTACTTTAGGACACGCCGCAGGAGATTCTTCGTCGCGTCGACGACGATACGGATGCCGCGCCCGTCGAGACGCTCCATGATGCGCTCGTAGATGTCATCCGGCAGCGTGTTCGGGATCGAACCTGCGAGGACGAGTGTGTCGCCGTGCGTGAGCCGATCCAGTTTTTCAAAGAGTGCGCGCTGCGCCTCCTCCGTGATGACGGGCCCCTGTCCGTTGATCTCAGTCTCGCTTTCGGCCTTGATCTTCACATTGATGCGCGAGAAACCGTCGCCCAGACGCACAAAGTCATCCGTAATGCCGAACGAATGCAGCATCTGCTGCATCGCAACGCCCGTGAATCCCGCGAGAAAGCCCAGCGCCGTTGAGTCGTGTCCGAGATTCCTCAGCACGATGGAGACGTTGATCCCCTTGCCCCCCGGCAGGATCTGCTCGTAGTCCACGCGGTTGATCTCGCCCGTGGTGAACTGCTCCAATCGGACGATGTAGTCGATCGACGGATTGAAGGTGACGGTATAGATCATGCAAGTATCCCTCCCTTAAAAATTACCCGATGGAATGACCCTATTCCCATTGAAAATATCATATATGGCGGGGCGGCTAAAGTCAAGGAATCCCTTTCTGCACGGGCGGACTTGTCAGTGCTTTTTCTTTCCTTTATAATAAACAAACAGGAATCTGCACAGGAACAGGGGAGTATATATGACGGAAACAGTTACGGCAGCGGAGCCGCACGTTGAGACGCCGGCTGAGGGGGGAACGCCTGCGGCGGTGAAGCCGAAGAAAACGCCCCACCCCAAGGGGCCGCTTTTTTATCTCAAGAAATGCCTGTGGCTCATTCTCGGTGCACTCATCACCGCTGCGGGCCTCGAGCTCTTCCTCATCCCGAACAACGTCATTGACGGCGGCGTGGTCGGCCTCTCGATCATGTCGCAGACGATCACGGGCATGGGGCTCGGCGTTTTTCTCGTGCTCTACAACATCCCGTTCGTCTACATGGGGTACAAGCAGATCGGCAAGAACTTTGCGCTCTCTACGGTGTTCGCGATCATCATGCTCTCGATCTGGTCGAGTCTGCTGCACAACGTCTCCCAGGTGACGAATGACCCCTTCCTCGCCGCGATCTTCGGCGGTGTGGTGACGGGTCTTGGCGTCGGCATCGTCATGCGTACGGGCGGATGCTTCGACGGGACGGAGATTGTCGCCATCATTCTCGATGCACGGACGCAGTTCTCCGTCGGTGAAGTTGTTATGTTCATCAACCTCTTCATCCTCTCCTCGGCGGGCCTCCTCTATGGTTGGGACAAGGCGATGTACTCGCTGTTTGCCTACTTCGTCATCGCCAAAATGATCGATGTTGTGCTGAAGGGCCTCGACGAGTCGTATGCCGTCATGATCGTCACGAACGAACATGAGGAGATGACGGCTGCACTGAACGAGCGGCTCGGGCGCGGCGTGACCCTCCTGCACGGCGCGGGCGGCTATACGGGCGAGGCGAAGGAGGTCCTCTACTGCGTCGTCACACGCCTCGAGATCGATAAGCTCAAGGAGATTGTTCTCGATAAGGATGAGAACGCCTTCGTCACCATCAACGCCGTGCACGACATCGTGGGCGGACGGTTCAAGAAGAAAGCGATTCACTGAAAAAATCTGCGCGGCTGCGCCGGTGTCGGCGCAGCTCTTTTTGTATGAAAAATACCTACTGCGGCAGATTTTTGCAGGAGGTATGATTTTACGCGGATCTTTGCTATAATGACAGAGAAGCAGCACAACTGTGATGGGCATATAGGGGAATGTCGGACATACAAATGGGCTTGTATGTCGGAAAAGAGCGGACGAATGAAAATCTACCGATGGAATCAGGGGAATCCGGCGGGACGCCGGCTGTTTGACCGGCTGTTGGAAAAGGCCGGCAATGAGGAGTGGGACGACGAATATCTGCTCCTTTTGATCGAATATCAAAAACTCTATCCGGCGTCCGAGAAGTTCGAAGTGTTCTACGCAAAATATGCACTGGCACAGGGCAATGCAGCGCTTGCGCTTGCGATCGCGCAGGACGGAGAGCGCAAGCGCAGGGTGAGCCCTGTTCTCTGGGAACTCTTGGCAGAATGCTATGAACGCCTCGGAATGCGCTGTGAGAGCGCTCTTTACCGTGCCTATCTGCGCGTGCACTGCCGCCGGCCGCTGTGCGTATCCGTATCGGCGGGAGAGGAGCAGAGGTACCTCGATCTCTTCACGTGCGCTGCCCGCATGGGCCCCTATGCGCCGTATATTTCTCGGGCAAGATTTGTGTGCGGAAGGATCGAATGGAAGCAGGGCGTCTATGCGGGAGAATGCATCCCTCATGTATTGCCGGAGGCGTATCCGTATTGGGTGGGCGCCTACCTCGAGCGCGGGGAGCTGAACTCGCACGGATGGCTGCTCGCGCGCAGCCGGGAGGATTCCGAATTCGCAGATCACTACGGCGCGGATTTCACCTTTGACATTTGGCGCTCGACGGTGCAGACCGCGCTGGAGGTCCCGTGCGCGCCCGGAGAGACCTATCTGCTGCCCGTCGCCGGGACAGAGCCGTCGCAGAAGATTGATTTTTCCGTTGGGGAGCAGCGTTTCTTTGACCGCGGCGGGCAGTACCGCTATCTGTTTTATCGTGTGGAGAACCCCGTCAAGATTTGCTCCGCGCAGCCCTTTGCGGCAGCGTGCCCTATTCGTCTCGGGCACAGTCCGAAACGAAGGAAGCTTGTGCTCAATATCCTCGTGGACGCGCTGAGCTGGGGCGCGGTCAAAGAATTCCAGTATGCGGACGTGCCCAATCTCATGCGCTTCTTTTCCAAAGGCATTATTTTCAACAATCATTTTTCGGCGGCGGAGTATACCTATCCGTCACTTGCGTCGATTGAGACGGGGATGTATCTACATCACAACCAAGTGTTCAACGAGATGTTCGGACAGGAGATCGATCCGTCCGATGTGACCATCTCTGAGCGCATGAAGGAACGCGGCTATCTCTGCGTCAATGTCATGGGCGAGGGGGACGGGATATACAACGGCGTGACGCGCGGGTTTGACCGCATCATTGTGGATGCAACCTACCTGCCGGGGTATGAGGCGGTGGAGCGTACGATTCGCCACATCGAGGCATTTGACGAATGCGATCAGTTCCTATGGATGCATTTTGCCGATCCGCATGTCTATTCTGCAGGCGCGCAGGCGCCGCCGACCTCCGTTCAGACACATTTGCCGCTCGGGCAGCGCATGGAGGGGAGCGCCGATCAGGAGACCAGTGTGAACCTGCCGAGCCGCCCCATCTATATCGCCGCGAACCGGGACAACATCCGCCACGTGGATCGTGTGCTCGGCGTGCTCTTTGAGTATTTGGAAAACCATTTCAGCGACGATGAATACATTGTGCATCTGTACTCGGATCACGGCGTGCCTGTCTATGAGGCAGAGCCCTATCTCACGAGCGAGAAGCAGGCGGGGGCAGCGCTGATGATGCGCGGCGGGGATATTCCTGCGCGCGGAATTGTGCAGGAACTGACGAGCGGCGTCGATATCTATCATATCGTGGCGCATAATGTCGGCTTCCCGGTCGGAGAGAATACCGACGGCAGCCTCCCCGCGGCGCTCGGCGGGAAAGAGCGCGCCTATGTCATCTCCAATTCCATCTATCCCGGCAAACGCTACGAACTTGGGATTCGTACATTGGAATATGAGTTCCGGCTTGCCTCGGAGGATATCGTCGGCATGGACGGCACCGTTGATCTTGCGGATGCGAAGATGGCTGTGTGGAAGAGAACGCCCGCACATGAGAATGTCGATGATGAGGAGGTCTTTCAGTACTTTTACCGCATTGCAGCGGAGTTTACAAGGGGCGCGATCGACCACGAAGGACATCGCTGGCCTGAGATTGCCGGCTGAGGCTGCGCGGAGAAGGGAATTTACGCGGCGCATCATTATGAGAGAAACTGTTTGACGGGAGGACATCCTATGAAAGTGGTACTGCTCGCCGGGGGATGGGGCACGCGCATTGCGGAGGAGTCCGAGCTGCGCCCGAAGCCGATGGTCGAGATCGGGGGCATGCCGATTCTCTGGCACATCATGAAGGAATACAGCCACTATGGTTTCTATGAGTTCATCATCTGTGCAGGTTATAAGCAGCACATGATCAAGGAGTGGTTTGCCGACTACTTCCTCTACACGTCGGATATCACATTTGACTTTACGCAGGGCAGCCGCACCATCGTTCACAATCAGCATACGGAGCCGTGGAGGGTTACGGTCGTGGACACCGGCCTCCATACGATGACTGGCTCGCGTATTCGGCGGATCCGGAAATATATCGGCGATGAGCCCTTCATGATGACCTACGGCGACGGCGTCTGCGATGTCGATATCGCAAAGCTGGTTGAGTTTCATCGCGCGCATGGGAAGATCGCTACGCTGACGACTGTGATGCAGAAGCAGCAAAAAGGGATCCTCTCGATTGAGGTGGATAATTCCGTGCGTTCCTTCCGTGAGAAGGCGATGGAGGACGCCGCGCCGATCAATGCGGGCTATATGGTCCTTGAGCCGGAGGTGTTCTCCTACATCGGAGAGGGGGATCAAGAGGTGTTCGAGGGCGCCCCGCTTGAGCGCATTGCTTCCGAGGGGCAGCTGATGAGCTATAAGCACGAAGGGTTCTGGCAGTGCATGGATACGCTGCGGGAAAAGATGCTTTTGGAAAAGATGTGGCAGGAGAATAAAGCGCCGTGGCGGACGTGGGGTGAGTGAACATGTGGTTTAAGCATGAGAAAGAATCTACGATATTTTTATCGTGAAGGCATGCCGCAGGTAACCTGCGGCATGGGAAAAAACAAAGGCCCGTGCGTCGGGACCTAAAAACAATCCAAAGGATATATATGAACGCATTGGATTTTTATAAGAACAAGCGAGTCCTCCTCACAGGTCATACAGGATTCAAGGGGATGTGGCTCTCTCTTCTGCTCCTGCGTGCAGGTGCAGAGGTGACGGGCTTTTCGCTTGATGCGCCGACGACGGATGGTGCCGAGACACTGCGTCGCCTTGGTATCCTCAAAGAACTGCGCGATATGCGCGGCGATGTGCGCCGTCTTGCTGTACTTCGACGTGCATTTGACGAGGCGCGGCCAGAGATTGTCTTTCACCTTGCGGCACAGCCGATCGTGCGCGAGAGCTATCGCCAGCCCGCAGAGACGTTCGCAGCGAATGTTATGGGGACAGTCAATTTGCTTGAGTGTGTTCGTACGTCGGACACGGTGCACTCGGTTCTTGTTGTGACGACAGATAAGGTCTACGAGAATAAAGAGTGGGCATGGGGCTACCGTGAGAATGAGCCACTGATGGGCTACGATCCGTATTCGGCGAGCAAGAGCTGTGCGGAGCTCGCCGTCTACAGCTACCGACAGAGCTTCCTTGCAGCGCAGGGTGTACGCGTCTCGACCGCGCGCGCGGGCAACGTGATCGGCGGCGGGGACTTTGCACCTGACCGCATCATTCCGGACTGCATCCGTGCAGCGGCAACCGGGGGTGTTATTCATATTCGCAATCCACACTCGACCCGCCCCTATCAGCATGTGCTTGAACCACTCTCTGTCTACCTCATGCTTGCGGCGCGCCAGACAGAGGAGTCATCTCTCGCTGGGGCATGGAACGTTGGCCCCGACGATTTGGATTGCGTGACGACGGGAGAGCTTGCGGATATATTCTGCCGTGCGTGGGGGGATGGGGTGCGTTGGCAGACACATGCGGATGACGGCCCACACGAAGCACATTTTCTGAGGCTCGACTGTTCGAAAATAAAGAGTGAACTCGGGTGGAAACCGCGCTGGCACATCGAAGAAGCCGTAGAAAAAACGGTGGAATGGGCCAAAGCGTGGGAAGCGGGCACGGATATGCGCGCAGTGAGTGAGGAACAAATACAGGGGTTTCTGACGTAAATAACAGGAGATCGCGATGATATGCGGAGTGTGCGGAGAGTAAACAACGCTGTTTCGGTAGATTGAGGGGGTTCGGAGGGAGGAGCGGATATTGTCGGGGTGGGCATTCACTATGGATACGGTGACGATAGCTGTTTATGAGTGTGCTCCTTGTGGACATATGCAGACAGAGAACCTTCTGCCGGCAGGACGCAGAGATTGAGATGAATCTCTACTGCAGGAAGCCGGGCGTGTCTGTTTCAATGAATGAGCGGCGCGCACAGGAGCACAGCGTCTAAAGGAATATCTTTCCGGAAAAAGGTGGTCATTTGGGGGCAGGCACAAAGGCAATCACCTATTCTGCTTTGCTTGGTGCAGAGGTGAACATTACACATATTGTTGACGGGGACCCAAAGAAGTCAGGCGGCTATATTGCAAATATCAATGTGTCGATTGAATTGCCTTCTGATACATCCTTTGCGGATGCGGACATTGTTCTCCTATCTGCAACATCCTATCTGGATGAGATTATAAACAGGCTGAAGATGGGGGTTCCTTTGCGAAGAGGATCCTCTACTTTGGTGAGCGTAGAGCAGTTCTGGCATAAAATTTGGCAAAGCAATTTTATGAGAATCATGTAAGATTCGATAACCTATATAGGGATGTTCTAACAGAAAATGTAAAGTTGGGAAAATCAATGAAGCTATCCGATTATGTTGTTCAGAAACTAAAAGAAAATGATGTGCGTGATGTCTTTCTCCTCGCAGGCGGTGGCATTATGCATCTTTTAGACTCCGTAGCAAGGGAAGACTCGATCAACAAATACTACACGCTGCACGAGCAGGGCGCGGGTTTTGCAGCTGATGGCTACGCGCAGTGCTCGAATCGTCTCGGTGTCGTCTTTGCGACGACGGGGCCGGGCGCGACGAATGTGGTGACGGCCCTCGGCTCGGCGTTCATCGACTCGACGCCGATGCTCGTCCTCTCGGGACAGGTCAAGACTGCCGATATGACGACGATAGGGGGGGTGCGCCAGACGGGCGCGCAGGAAATCGGTATCATTCCCATCGTGGAGAGCATTACAAAATACGCTGTGACGGTGAAAGACCCCGCACGCATTCGCTATGAAGTCGAAAAGGCGATTTACCTCGCCACGCATGGCAGACCAGGTCCGACGTGGCTCGATCTCCCCCTCGATGTGCAGTCGGCGGAGATCGATCCTGCCACGCTTGAGGGCTATACACCGTCTGCAGCGCACGCGAGTTCGGCGTGTGATGAGCAATATGACGTGATTGCACGCATTGCGCAGGGGCTTGCGCACGCCGAACGCCCCGCAATTCTCATCGGCAGCGGGGTCTTTCTCGCGGATGCTCTGGATGATTTCCGTGCGCTCGCGGCAGAGCTTCGGATGCCCGTGCTCACCTCGCAACGTGTGAAACGCGCCTTTCATGTGGGCGACGACCGTTACTATTACGGCAACGTTGGGCGTATCGCGCCGCGCTATGGCAACTACACTCTGCAGAACTGCGACTTCCTCTTCTCCATCGGTTGTGGACTGCGTTACTACCTCACGGTATTCAACGAGGAACGCTTTGCCCCGCACGCGAAAAAGGCGGTCGTCAACATTGCACAGCCGGAGATCGATAAGTTACGTATGCCTGTAGACTACGCTGTGACAATGGATGCAAAAGACTTTATTGCGCACTTTCACGCAGCATGGAAAAAGAGCGACTGCGAGAGCCGGATGACACCCGAATGGCTCGCGTACTGTGATGAGATGCGTGCGAAATACCCCGTGCGGAACGATGTCATCCCACATGATGACGGGCTGTCGGACGGCTATCTGACGACGTACGCGATTGAGCGGTACGCGAAGGTTGACGACGTTTTTCTCGCTTCGCCGTCAGCGTTCTGCTATACCTACAACATGCCGCTCAAGGGGCAGCAGGACTATGTCTGTCCGATGGGGCTCGGCAGCATGGGCACGGCACTGCCCGCTGCGATTGGCGCGTGTGCGGCGGCGGGCGGGCGGCGTGTGATTGTCGGCGAGGGCGACGGCAGTCTACAGCACAACATACAGGAGCTTGCTCTCCTGCACCGCTACCATCTGCCGATCAAGCTCTTCGTCGATACGAACCTTGGCTATCGGCAGATCTACACGATGCAGAACGCCCACTTTGACGGAAACCTTGCGGGTTGTACGGTGGAGAGCGGCATCGAGTTCCCCGAGCTGCGGGAGCTTGCACGCGCCTATCGTCTGGATTACTACAGTATCGACACGGCTGAAATGACGGACGTTGTGGTCGCACGGGCACTCGCGGACGATGAACCCGCGGTCATCGAGGTCAGGAGCAATCTGAAAACAGAGTTTGTCCCAAACATCAAGAGTCGTATGGGGGCGGACGGCAAGATGCAGACCTCCGCGCTTGAGGATATGTTCCCCTTCCTGCCTGAGGCGGAGCACCGTGCGAACATGGCGATCTCGGAGGGATGAGGGACGTGCGTATCTTGGCAGTCATTCCAGCACGCGGCGGTTCGAAGGGCATCCCGCGCAAGAACATCCGTCTGCTTGCAGGGAAGCCTCTCATTTACTACAGCATCCATACGGCGCTCACGTGCAATGTGATTACGGATGTCGCCGTGACGACGGACAGCACGGAGATTGCCGACCTTGCGGAACAGTACGGGGCGGCGGTCGTCCTGCGTGCACCGGAACTTGCGACGGACGAGGCGACGCTTGATCCCGTGGTGCGTCACGCTGCGTGTGCGATGGAGGAGCGCACGGGCACGACGTACGATGTCGTCGTTACGCTACAGCCGACCACGCCGCTCCTGCGTGCCGAGACCCTCGCACAGGGGCTGGATTATTTCTTTGCGGGTGCATGGGACACCGTATTCAGTGTCGTGAATAAGCCGCGCCTCTTTTGGGAAAAGCGCGGTGATTCCATTGTTCCGCTCTATACAGAGCGCAGGAACCGGCAGAACCTGCGCCCGCAGTATCTTGAGACGGGGGCGTTCCTCATCACGGGGCGCAGCTTCCTGACGGCGGAGAGCCGCATCGGGCAGTGTGTTTCCGTCTTTGAGACTGACGAGGATGAGAGCATCGAGCTGCGTACGCCGAACGACTGGCTGCTCGCGGAGCATCGGCTCAGAAAGAGATGCATCGCCTTTCGGGTGGACGGCTATACGAAGCTCGGCATGGGGCATATCTACAACTGCCTGACGATGGCATACAGCCTCATGATGGAACACGATGTCCTGCTGATTCTGCACGAGCGTTCTGTGGAGGGACTGCGGAAGGTGCAGGAGTCCCTGCTCCCCTACGTTGTCATTCATGACGATGCGGAGATCGACCGCATCATTGCGGACTACCGCCCCGACATTTGGGTCAATGACTGCCTCAACACAGACGAGGAGTATATCCTGCACCTCAAAGAGCGCATCCCGCGCGTCGTCACCATCGAGGATCTGGGCACGGGAAGCGAGGTGGCGGATGCCGCCATCAACGCGCTCTACATCGAGGCGGGACGTGCCGATCATGTCTACAGCGGCTACGAGTATGTCTGTCTGCGCGAGGAGTTCCAGATCGAACAACCGCGTGCCTTCTCCGAGGAGGTGCGCTCCGTCATCATCATGTTCGGCGGGACCGATCCTGCGAATCTAAACCGTAAAATCTACCGAAGTCTGCTGAAGTATGCACCGCGCCACCCGGAGATCCGCTTCTCCTTCATCACAGGGGTCGGCTACGACTACGAGGCGCACGGCGTTGTGACGCGCGAGGACTGCAACATCTTCGTCCATCCGAATGTACCGCGTGTATCGAAATACATGAAGGAAGCCGACCTTGCCATCACCAGTCAGGGACGTGCCATTTTTGAGCTGGCGGCGATGGGGGTACCCGCGATTGTGCTTTCGCAGAACAGACGCGAGCAGACCCACCGTTTCGCACAGATGGCGAACGGTTTCATCAATCTCGGCATGGGCGAGGAGGTCGAGCAGTCAATGATCGAAAATACGCTCGACTGGCTCATTCATACACCGTCCGTACGGCGCAATATGCACGAACTCCTTTTGCAGTACCCGCTCCGCGAGGGAGTGGAGCGCGTGCGGGACATCATACTCGGGAGAGGAGGACGTACCTATGGCGTATGATCTGATCGAGCGTTTGCGTACGGGGCGGTTTACCCTAATGGCAGAGATTGGTGTCAACTACTATGACATCGCTGCAAAACTCCATATCTCGCCGATGGAAGCGGCGAAGTACATGATCCTCGCGGCGGTGAATGCTGGAATTCACGCGGTAAAGTTCCAGACGTACAAGGCGGAGACGCTTGCCTCAAAATACTCGCCCTCCTACTGGGATACGAGTGAGGAGCCGACCACATCGCAGTATGAGTTGTTCAAGAAATTCGACTCCTTTGGTGCGGAGGAGTACCGCGAACTCAGTCATTTTGCGGCGCAGACAGGTGTCGAGTTTTGCTCCACACCGTTCGATTTCGATTCGGCAGACTATCTTGCGGAAATGATGCAGGTCTATAAGATCTCCTCGTCCGATCTCACGAACCTGCCGTTTATTGAACACATGGCGAAGAAGGGGAAGCCAATCCTGCTCTCGATCGGTGCGGCGAATCTCGATGAGATCGAACGCGCCGTCGCCGTCATCCGCGCTCACAATGACCGCGAACTCGTCCTGCTCCACTGCGTACTTGAGTATCCGACCCCGCAGGAACACGCAAATCTGGCGAAGATTCGCAGCCTGCGGGAACACTTCCCCGATGCCTATATCGGGTATTCCGACCACACGAAGCCCGATATGGATGTCATTAAGACCGCGTATCTCTTGGGAGCGACCCTTGTTGAAAAGCATTTTACCGTGGATAAGACGCTCGTCGGGAACGACCACTATCATGCGATGGATCCCCATGATGCGGAGGAGATTCTGCGCGGTATCGCCCATGTGGATACCATCCTCGGCAGCGGGGAACTCGCGGCTCTCCCCACGGAGGCAGCGGCACGGCAGAACGCACGCCGCTCCATCGTTGCACGCGTACATATCCCTGCAGGGACGAGCATTCGCGCGGATATGCTGACATGCAAGCGACCAGGGACGGGAATCCCGCCTGCACGGATGGCGGAGCTCCTCGGCAGGGTGAGTGCCGTCGATATTGCAGAGGACAGCATTTTGCAGGGAGAAATGTTCGAGGGCGGGGTGCGGCGATGATCCACATAGCGGCATCCATCGACTTTACGAAGATCAGCGTAGAGTACGATGCCTATTTGGCGGTGCTCTGCGCCTCCATTTTGGAGAATACGACGGCAGATGTGACGATCCATGTCTTTTTCATCGGAACGCGTACGGATGACTACTGTGTGCGGCTGACGGCGATGGTGGAACGCTATCGTGCTGTTCTTCGCTGGCATGAGGTGCACATTGACGCAGCGTTCATGGAACTCTCCCACATTCACACATGGACGCCCGTCATTCTGAACAAATTTTACTTCCCGCAGATCCTTTCGGATGTGGAGAAGGTGATCTTCTTCGATCTCGATGTCGTTGTGAAGCGGGATATGCGCGAACTCTGGGACATCCCGATGGAGGGATATGCGGTTGCAGGCGTACAGTACGCGAACTCCTTTGCTCTGAACCGCGAGTTCAACTCCTACGAGGAGACGCACACCATCGACATGCGTGTCAACGGCGGCATGGTCATTATGAACCTTGCCGAGATCCGGCGCACGTGCGATTTGCTTGCACAGGCAAAGGCATTTGTACAGGAGTATCCTGATGTCAAGGGCATGGACGAGGTGCTCTTTCACCATCTCTTTCACGCAAAGACAAAGCTCCTGCCCGCGCATTGCCAGCACTTCCTCGGGATGGACGGGCTGCTCTTCGACGAGGAAAGCCCTGCGGTGCAGGATGCCGTGATCGCCATGCACTATGCGTATGAGTCGAAGCCGTTCCACTATGTGAACGGGACACCCGACCGCTACTTCTGGCAGTATTTCAAATGCACGCCGTTTTACGAGGAGCATGCCGTAGAGGAATGGTATGCGCGTGTGGGACTGATGCGCGCGTCACTTGTGAACGGACGGCGGCATATTCGTGCATTCTATGAGCGACTGCGGGAGAATCCTGAGATCGTTGTATTTGGGACGGGGGTCTTTGCACGCAAGCTCGTGCACTATCTCGGGACGCGTGGGATTCCCGTCCATGCGTTTTCGGACAACATGGAGGAACATTGGGGGCGGCAGGTGGACGGCCTCGCGGTGCTTTCGCCTGTGGACGGCTTGCAGTGCGGAGCAAAGAGGATCGTGCTGCTCGGCATCATCAATGAGCGCAACAACAGTGCCGTACGGGAGCAGTTCCACGCGGCAGGGCTGCGCAATGGCATTGATTTTTTTGATGCGAAAATCATCTTCGAGGATATTCGCAGGGATTAGGGAGCGCAATGCTTTCCATACAGGAGGATGTTTGATTGTTCGTATATGATGCGCTGGCGAGGGAACGACGCGCCATCGTGATCTTCGGCGCGGGCTTTGTCGGAGAATATATAGGAAAACGGTGCATGGCGGCGGGGATCTCCGTCACCGCATACTGCGACAATGTATTGGGACGTACGGGTGACGATGTATTTGGTCTGCCCGTACGCACGCTGCCGGCACTGATGGAGGAATACGGTGAGAACATCGTATTCCTCGTTTCTGTGCGCGATATAGATACGGTCGTTCAGCAACTTGCAGCGGCGGGAGACTTTCCGTGGTATCCCGTCTGTGACCTCTATGAACTCTCGGGTATTCCGCAGACACTTCCCTTTATGGATCGGCAGAAACTTGAGGCGGCGTGGTATGTTCACGATCATTACTGTGATGCGGAGCGGCTGACGCTGAATACGCTCGACTTCGTGATTACCGAGCGGTGTTCCCTGCGCTGCCGTGAGTGCTCAAACCTCATGCAGTACTATGAAAAACCGCAGAACTTCGGGCTTCCTGCGCTTCAAGAACAGATCGCCCGTCTCCTCACTGTCTATGACGAGGTGTATGAGCTGCGCCTCCTCGGCGGTGAGCCGTTCGTGCATCCCGAGATGAAGGAGATTATTACATTTCTGAACGAACAGGATGCGATCAAACGCCTCTGCATCTACACGAACGCGACCATCCTGCCGGGGGATGATGTGTTTGCAGTGATGGCGGAGGGCGGCAAGACATGGTTCTCCGTCAGCGATTATCATGCACTCTCACGGAATCTCACGCCGATGATCGCAAAACTTGAGACATTCGGTATCGGCTATGAGCGGAAACCCGTCGACTACTGGACGCGCTGCGCCTCGTTTGAAAAACACAATCGCACGCCGGCAGAGAACCACCGTATCTTCTACGAATGCTGCGCGAAGGATCTTCTGACCCTCCTTGGCGGGCGGCTCTATCCCTGTCCGTTTATCGCGAATGCGATGAATCTCAAGGGCATCCCCGCCGCACAGTGCGACTATGTCGATCTGATGGCAGATAAAAGCGCAGAGGAATTGCGAACGGAACTGCGTGCAAAGCTGAAGAACCGTCCGTACTACGTTTCCTGCGACTACTGCCTTGGTCGCCCCGCCGTTGCGTTTGTGCGGGAAGAGGACAAGATCCCGCCGAACGAGCAGACAGCGGCGGCACTGCCGTATCGGCGGCTGGAGGTGATGGCAGATGGCTGATACAGACTATCAGGCGAAGATTGGGACGGGGCGCGATGAGAACCGTACCCTGCTCTGGCAGGTCGTGCCGATTCCCGTGCCGTTCTCGGTCGGCATCACCGTGAGCGATTTCTGCAACTTCAAGTGCATCTACTGCAACCACTCGATTCCGAACGCGATCAAGAATCCGAAGATGATGACGTATGACATGTTCCGCGAGATTGCCGCACAGCTTGAGGAGTTCTACCGTGTGCGTGGGACGGGGCGCACGAAAAACCTGCGGATGTGGGGGTATGGAGAACCCTTGATGAACAAAGACCTCCCGCGTATGATACGCTATGCACGGGAACGCGAACTCTCCGACCGCGTGGAGATCACAACGAACGCGAGCCTGCTGACGCATGAGATCTCGGATGCACTCATCGCCGCGGGGCTGACGCGCATGATTGTCTCCGTGCAGGGCGTGACCGAGGCGAAGTACAAGGACACCTGCGGCTACAGGATCGACTATCCGCGCCTGTTGGAGGAGCTTTCCTATTTCTATGCGCATCGAAAGAGCTGCAAGGTGTTCATCAAGACGGTGGATGTAGCACTCGACAATGCGGAAGAACATGAGAAGTTCTATGAGATGTTCGGCCCCGTCTGTGACGAAATGGGCATCGAGCATATCTTTGCCGCGTTTGAGGGCGTGGACTATGCGAGCATCCGTCCGGAGTCGGACGGTACCACACGCTATAAATATGAATACAAGGAAAAACTCGTCTGCGATACACTCTTTAGTCTCATGAATGTACAGACGAACGGAAACGTGGACTGCTGCGGCTGTAAATATCCGCCGCTGCCGATCGGCAACATTCACAGAGCCCGTCTCAAGGATATATGGAACGGAGAAATCCACCGAAAATATATGGAGCAGCACCTCACAGGGCACTATCGCGACATTCCCACCTGTGACGGTTGTGAGTCCATGCAGTTCAACGGGCATCCGATGGATATTCTCGACGACCATTGCGCTGAACTGCTCCCCAAGATACGGGAGCTTGGAAAGGGCATGCCATGATAAAGCGCTGCTGCCCCGTCTGCGTGGGGGAGGAAACGAAAAAGGTCTTTCATCGGGATTTTGGCGGCATGGAGAGCATCGTGCCGTTCTCCGGCTACGATGTCATGCAGTGCACGCGCTGCGGAGCGTTCTATGCGGATAACATCGGGGAGACGATGCCGCTCATGCATTACTATGAGATGATGTCGAAGTACGAGACGGAGGCGTTCTCCGTGTCGCAGGAGGCTCTGGCGGAGTATGCGTTTGCCATCCGTTTCCTGAGTGGTCATATTGCGCCGGAGCAATCCATTATCGACATCGGCTGCGGCAACGGTGCGATGCTGCACATGCTGCAGGAACAGGGATTTCGGCATCTCACGGGACTGGAACCGTCGGAGAAGAACTGCTGCGGTATCACGGAGCGATGGGGAATTCGTGCCATACAGGGACAATTAGGGGGGGCGGATAGTTCTTTCGCCCTACATGAGAAGTTCGATGTTGTTCTGATGGAGGGGGTGCTTGAACATCTCGTTGATGTTCAGGGGAACGTGAGAGAGGCTCTTTTCTGTCTCAAAAAGGACGGCGCACTCTATCTCAATGTGCCAGATCTCGCCGCATTCCCTGACTGCCATGATCTCTATCAACAGTTCAGTGTCGAGCATGTGAACTTCTTCAGCCTTCCGTCCATGCAGAACCTCATGGGGGTATTCGGTATGACCTGCGTGGCTTATGACCGCAACGGCTACGGCGTATTCACGCTCTGGCGGCACGCGTCAGAGGGCGTGCCCGCACGCATCTTCGATCAAGCGGGCACAGCGGATATGCGTACCTATCTGGCAGGGGCGGAACAGCTTGCCGCACAGATGAAAGCACGTCTTGCGCCGCATCGCGGACGTGAGGCCTATGTCTGGGCGGCGGGAACGCACACGGCGATGCTCTATCAGTTGGGGCTGCTTGACGGTATTCATGTGCGGGCAATCATCGATTCGAATGCGAACTATCAGGGGAAAGAGATCTACGGTGTGCCTGTCATCGCCCCGCAGGAACTCTATGCGCGTGCCCCCCTCCCCATCATTATCTCCTCTCAGCTTGCACAGGACGCAATCCATACACAGATCACGGAGCACATGGGACTAACGAATGAAGTTGTAAGGTTGTATTGATAAAATCTAGGGAATCGCTGATAAAATGAAGTCCGTCAGATTGGCGTAGATTTTTTCGTCCGAACAAGGAGGCAAACCGGACGCATAGCAAGGGCTATGTGGAGGATTTGCTGACAAAGTTCGGGCAAAAAAGATGCGTCAAGATGGCGGTGCTGAATTTATCAGCGCTTCCCTAGGGAATTGCTGATAACCTAGGAGGTGTAACATTATGATAAAGTCGTTCAGCTGTCAGAATTTCCGCAATATCAATGTCACAGATTTGGCATTTGAGAAGATCAATATATTGATTGGTCCGAATAACGCGGGGAAAAGCAACTTTATCAAAGCTTTGACATTTTATTCGGATATATTGGTCAATGGTCAAAACGGGAATTTGCAAACAGCGTTTCTCAATACGATTGCGCGGCACGGGTGGGAACATACACATCGTATGAATACCGAGATGAGTGAACCCATTAAACTCACTTGGGATATTGATCTCAGGGGAAAGCCGGTTCGCTATACGTTTTCCTATACGGTTGGGGCGGAGCTTAAAGACTATAATATTGTGCTTGAAGCATTAAATGCTCCGCGACAAGAAAATCAGGAGAAGCCGTTCAATTATTTTCGCTGTCATGATCCAAGGGTCGGGGTTGGACACTTTTCGACCGCAACGGAGAAAGGGCGGCGTAATACAAGACTTCGCTTTGATCTCAACAGTCAAGAGATTTTGCCGATGCAGTTCAAAGATATCTTGCTGAAACACGGTGAAATCTATGCGGATAATGAGGTGCGCGGCGATATTGCCAATCTGCTTAACGCGTTGGAAAAATTCTTTCGTGGCTTCTTCGTCTATGTAGGAGTTCCGTTTAACCTGCAGAAAATACGTGAACTAAGCGATGGCAAGAGCCAAGGCCGTAGGTTGAATCTCGATGCGTCGAACTTTGTCAATGTCTTTTCTGCCTACAAAGCTGAGGATCTTGTGTGGAAGAGCAAATTCGAGAAAAAGATGAAAGAGCTGATTCCGACATTGGAAACAGCGGATGTGGTTCAGATCAGAAACCATACTGCATTTGCAATGGTGTATGACGGGAAACAATACGATCTCTCGGACGTCTCCGACGGTACGATCAAAGGGCTGATTTTAAATCTGTTGGTAAATATGCCACATGAACGAAAACAGTCCCTGCTTGCCCTTGATGAACCGGAGGCGAATCTCCACCCTGCATGGCAGAAGGTGCTCGGTCAGTGGCTGCGCTGCACAGAGAACTATGAACAAGTGTTTGTCGGGACACATTCACCGGACTTCTTGGATACGTTTACAGAGTCGTTTAAGGAAGGACGTGTCGGCGTGTTTGTCTTTGATCCGGGCGGACGGGAATCCATTAAAAAGATCGCGTACAAGGATATCGCCGACGATCTGGGGGACTGGGAACTCGGAGATCTGTACCGCACCAATGATCCTGCACTGGGAGGTTGGCCGTGGTAACGCAGGGGCGGGTGGCGTGTTTTCTGACCTGCGGCTATACCGAGGCGGGGGAGATGCAGGCGTTTCTGCACAAAATGAATCCGGCTCTTGAATTCAAGCAGTATCTGCCCAATAAGACGAAAAAAAGGAAAGGGATGCCGAAAGACATTTCCCACAAAAACAGTGGCTTGACGGGGGCGGCTTTGCTGCGTAAAACATATGAGGTAATACGTACCTACCGTTCGGAGACATCAGAGTGGGTCGCCGTCCTGATCGAAGATGATTTGGACAATCGCTTTTATGGGTGGACGGACGGACAAATAGATCTCCATTTGGCAGGGATTCGGCAATCCGTATGTCGTGCGGCAGGGCGTGAGATCCCTGCGTTTATCCTCTATGCCGCGCCCGAGATTGAAAGCTGGTTCATTGCGGATTGGAACAATGGATTTGGCTATCTTTATGAACGGTCGGAAATAGACTTCGATATCTCGAAGGGGGTTCGGAAGTACTTCGCGCACCAATTGAAAGATTTTATTATGACGGAGATACTGAAAGAGCATCAGGAGGATATCGAGAACTATGGTATGGTCGGCGGAACATATGTCAAGCTAAGTGATGAACTGGAGGAAGGAATTCGTCAAGGCGTAAAGCTCTACATTGCGAATCAGCCCCATAAAAATCATTCCTATGTAGAGCAAATATTGGCTTCCCGTGTGCTGGCATATTCTAAAAGAGATCATGGGGGATGGATGCTTCGAGAGATTATGCCCGAGGAAATTGAGAAGAAAGCCTATATGCACCATTTTCGGCGTGCGTATGATGAAATTCGTGATTTTGTGAAAGAAGAAAAAGATGTCTGAAACGAATAAGCGGCAAATCCTCTTCTTGATTATAGGCAAGCCGCTGCTTCATCCCCTGCTGCCGAAGATGATCGTCTATCTGAGTGAGCACCATGTTGCAGAGGACTACGAGATCGTGACGAACGTCTCCTTCCTGACGCCCGATTTATCAAAGACGCCGGTCGATGCGTGGCTGACGCGCTGCTGTGTATTCTGCTGCATCGTTCCCTATGCGCTCTCCTATGGCAATGTGCATCGCGATGATCTCGTCGCGATGTGGAACGGGGCAAAGCGCAGGGCGCTCTTGGAACTCCATTTGAAAAAGAAACAACACATCCATCCAATCTGTCGGGACTGCGTTCACCCGAATGCCGCCATCTTTCCCGCCAACGTGCTCGATGACGCGGCAGAGGAGATTTTGAAGCGCATCAGAAAGAAGTGAATCCAATTTTACGAAAATACATCGTCACAGGAGCAGCGGGGTTTCTTGGATGCAATCTCACAGAGCGGCTGATGCAGGAAGAGAATGCACATATCTACGCCGTTGTGCGTCCGAACTCGCCGCACAACGCACGCCTTACCCCATCGGAGCGGCTGACCATCGTACCCGCCGACCTGTCGGAGTATGCACGCCTTGATGAGATGATTGATGAAGCATGCGATGTGTTCTTCCATCTCGCATGGCAGGGCGGACGCAATGACTTTGCAGTGCAGTATGGGAATATCGCAGATACGCTTGGCGCACTGGAGGCGACGGCAAGACTTGGCTGCCGTCGCTTTATCTGCACGGGCTCACAGGCGGAGTATGGGCGGCAGACCACTCTTATCGCGGAGGAGACCTGTCCGCACCCCGCTGATGCGTACGGTGCTGCAAAGCTCGCCGCCAGTGTGCTCTCGCGGCAGCGTGCGGCAGATCTCGGTATCGAGTGGATCTGGGGGCGTGTGTTCAGTCTCTATGGGACGTATGAGCAGGAGGGGCGAATGCTGCCCGCGCTCGTTTATGCGCTCAGAGCGGGAGAGACTTTTTCACTCTCCTCCTCGGCGGCGCAGAACTGGGACTATCTCTATGCTGCAGATGCGGCAGACGCTCTTCTTGCACTTGCCAAACGGGGACGTGCGGGCGAGATCTACAACATCGCGCATGGTGCCTATCGTCCTCTGCGGGACTATATCGAAGAGGCACGAGCGGTGACCGCTCCGCAGTGTGATGTTGCCTATGGCACAGCGGATGCGGAGGTGTTTTCTCTTCAACCGTCTGTGGAGAAGATTTGTCGTGATACGGGATGGCAGCCTATGACGGATTTTGTAGATGGGCTGCGGTGCGGGTATGGGCTTTTACCTTGAGAAGGCATCAATATTGATGTATGGGAGAGCAAAATGACTGAGCAGGAGATGCGTGGGGAGATTCTTGCGTTGGTGCGAGAATACTGCGAAAAATATCATGCACCGAAGGAGGGCTTTGCGCCGGGGGATCGTCTGCCGTATGCGGCACGCGTCTACGATCACGAGGAGATGGAGAACCTTGTAGAGAGTGCGCTGGAGTTCTGGCTGACGGCAGGGCACTATACGGAGGAGTTCGAGCGCGGACTTGCAGCATATCTGGGCATAAAGTACTGTTCCCTCGTCAATTCGGGTTCGTCGGCGAATCTTCTTGCCTTTATGGCACTCACCTCGTCGCTCCTCGGGGAGCGGGCTGTGCGGCGCGGCGATGAGGTTATCACGGTCGCGGCGGGGTTTCCGACAACGGTTGCGCCGATCATTCAGTACGGCGCGGTGCCCGTCTTTGTGGATGTGACGCTGCCGACGTACAATGTGGATGTGCGTCTCCTTGAGGGCGCTCGCTCAGAGCGGACAAAGGCGGTCATGATCGCACACACCCTCGGCAATCCGTTCGATCTCGCGGCGGTGAAATCGTTCTGTGACCATCATCGTCTCTGGCTTGTCGAGGATAACTGCGATGCACTCGGGTCGCAGTACACGCTCGGTGAAGAGACGCACTATACGGGGGCGATCGGCGACATCGGTACGTCGAGCTTCTACCCGCCGCATCATATGACGATGGGCGAGGGCGGTGCGGTCTATACGAATGATGCGCTGCTGCACCGCATCATTCGCTCCCTGCGTGACTGGGGGCGTGACTGCATCTGTGCATCGGGGCAGGACAATCTCTGCGGTCACCGTTTCGAGCGACAGGACGGAGAGCTGCCGCGTGGCTACGATCACAAATACGTCTATTCGCATTTCGGCTATAATCTGAAGGCGACGGATCTGCAGGCGGCAATCGGCGTGGCGCAGCTGAAGAAGCTGCCGTTCTTTGTGGAGCGGCGGCGGCACAACTTCGCGCGGCTGCGCGAAGCACTTGCGGATATGGAGGCGTTTTTCGTTCTGCCCGAGGCGACAGAGAACACCGCTCCGAGCTGGTTTGGCTTCCTGCTGACCTGCCGCGAAGGTATCGAACGTGCAAAGATTGTACGCTATATTGAGGAGCATGGCATCCAGACGCGGATGCTCTTTGCGGGCAATCTGACGAAGCATCCCTGCTTTGACGAGATGCGGCGTATCGGCGAGGGCTACCGTATTGCGGGAGAACTCACACAGACCGACCGCATTATGAACGATACGTTCTGGCTCGGGGTCTACCCAGGGCTGACGGATGAGAAGATCGACTATATGGCGCAGACCGTAAAGGATGCTGTTTGCGCGCAGCAAGAGTTGATTGCCAAGTGAAAGGACGAAAAGATGGAACGGGACGAGATTCGTGCACTGTTGGATATTTCCGTGGAGGCAGTGGATTACATACAGTCGACGCTTTCGCGTGGTGAAGATGACCCTGCCTTTTCGGAAATTATGGACAATTTGCGCCAAATTGCAGGTGTGATCGAAACGGAGACCTGTGGCTTTAATGGGATCCTGCAAAAGGTCTATCTGTACGCACGAAATATTCAGGCATCTATGGATGAGATTCAGCGAGATCTGACGGTGTTTGAACGTGTCTTTTCGTTCGAGATTCGTCCGTTTGTCCTTGAGATGAATCGGCTTTGGCGGCTTGCGGCGGATGTGCTTTCGGATGGACAGGCACGGGAACACTATCAACAGGGCCTTATGCAAGCGATGAGAGAGCTGCATGCTGCCACGCAGGAGAACTATCTATATGATGCAACGATTGTACTGTGTGCTTACAATAAATTAGAGTATACGAAGCTCGCTGTCGAGAGTATATTTGCTCACACGGATTTTTCGAGTGGTAGGGTTGAACTCATTACAATCAACAATGGCTCAGAGGATGGTACGCGGGAATATTTCGAGAGCCTGCCGCATACGAAGAAGATCAATTTGAAATATAATATTCTGGGGTTCAATGCGGCGTTGTATATTGTGGAAGGAAAACACTACGTTGGATACTCTAACGATGTAGTTGCAACACCGCATTGGCTCGAACATCTGATTATGGCGATGGAGTCAGATGAACATATTGCAATGGCTGTTCCTACCTGTAATGAGGAGAGTATTTCGAATCTCCAAGGAATCCCCGTCCCTTACCCCAATACGTTTGAGGGAATGGAAGAGATGCAGGAATTTGCGGCAGCACATAATTGTCTCAAACCCGCACTTTGGGAAGAACGAAGCGTATTGATGCCCTTTCTTTCTATTACCCGCATGGATATTTATAAGATGGGACTAGTCGACCCGATCTATACACGAGGGGAGTTTGTAGACGATGACCTGTCAACGCTCCTTCGCCGTACTGGATGGCGGCAACTACTTCTCAAAGATACGTTTATGCATCACTTTGGCGGTGTGACGCTTGGCGAGGGACGCCGAAAGGAGCCGGGAAATGCACTCGATGAGATGCGTCGTGTTTATTACGAGAAATGGGGCGTGGATGCGTGGGATTCGCGGGGCAGTTTTTGTGGCATAGAATATGTGTGGCCGTGGTATACATTTCGGGCAAACGAACATGTTCTGATCCTAGAACCGCGTTTTGGCGGTCTTGCCTGTGACCTACTCAACGAATACCGACGTAGTGGGTTTGTTCCTTCTATGACAGCCGCGCTTTTTGATCGGCAATATGTGGCGGACACCGACTGCCTCTTCAACGCTGCAATATTGGCGGACAGCATCGCAAATGTTGCAGCTCAGAGTGTGGGAAAATATGATATCATCAGCGCGGGATGCTATTTGGATGAACTGCCTCTGCGAGATGTTATCGACGATTTGGAACAACTCTATGCGCTTCTTGCACCTGGTGGGCTCCTGATCCTACCCGTGCGCAATCCTGGCAGCGCCTATGAGATGGATCGCTTGATACAGAATGGTGTGCGGGATGTGTATGCTGTCCCGGGAGAGGTGAGACCCTATGTTGGTATTCCCTATCGTCAGCTTCTCCATGCGCTCTACGCACATCCGTTTTTGAACCGGTATAAGATTCAGTCCATCGTAATGGGGGGCGATATTTCGCTCGCAGAGCGATTCAAGCCTCTGCTTCGGATAGATGAGGATGCACCGCCAGATTTGGAACGGAGCCTTTCAATTCGGATGTTTTTTCTTGGTATTTTCAAGGAATGAATACAGATGGTATGGATGGCAAAAAAAGAAGGTCAGTCCTTCGCTTTTTTCTTGCGCCGCGGGGGCAGGCAGATGAGAAATGCGGTCGCGTAGGCGGTGATGGGAATGGCACAGAGGAGGCCGATGCTGCCGATGAGGGAGCGCACGATTTCCGTTGCGATCATGTTGAGGTTCATGACGTGCAGGAGCGAGATGTCGGGCTGTGCGGAGATGAGCAGGATGAGCGGGAGCGCGCCGCCGATGTAGGCGAGGACGAGCGTATTCGCCATCGTGCCCATGACGTCGCGGCCGACGTTCATGCCGGAGGCGACGAGCGCACGGAATTTGGTGTTGGGCGCGAGTGCCTTCATCTCGTACTGGGCAGAGGCGATGGAGACGGCGACATCCATGACGGCGCCGAGCGCGCCGAGTACGATGCCGGAGAAGAGGAGCTCACGGAAGTCCACGTCCTGCAGATAAAGTACCTTGAGCATGCCGGCCTGTTCCTCGGCGACGCCCGTGAGGTAGGTAAAGTGGATGGCGAGGATGGCGAGAATCCCGGAAATCAGGATGCCGCCGATGGTGCCGATGATGGCGCCCGCGGATTTTACGCCGCACCCGTTGACGAGAAGCTGCGTGGCAAGTGTGATGGCGGAGCCGATGAGGAAGGTCCAGAGCAGGATATGCGTCGGAGAGAAGAGGATAAAGCCGATGAGCCCCTTTGCGATGAGGAGAACGGCAAAGAGAAGGACGAGGAGCGCTTTGAGTCCTGTCATCCCGCCGAAGAGAATGAGGAGCGCAGCGAAGCCGATCAAGAGAAAGAGCATTGCGGGCAGACGGTCGTAGTCGACGATGGCGTAGCCCTCCCCCTCGGCGCGTACGATGATGTTTTCATCTGCCTTCGGATGAATGTCGAAGGCGGGATTGTTCATCGTCTGATGCGTGATCGTCGCCTCGGTTCCCTCCGCGGGGCCGGAGTCGAGACGAATGCGCACCTCATACTGCGCGCTGCCCGGCGCGAATGCGGTCGCGCCGCCCTCGAGCTCCTGGACGCTCAGGACCTCCGCCTTATAGGTCGGCGGATCGCCGTCCTCTCCGCCGGGCAGGTGAAAGAGGATATAGCAGAGGGCCGAGATGGAGAAGCAGACGGCGAGGAAGCGGGCAAAGCGCTGCGGATGTATTTTCATGAGGGGCCCCTTTCGTTGCGTGCGGGAATGATCAAAATTATCATATACGCTGATAATGATATTTATATGAGAATGATGCCAATACTTATTCTTGATTACGCCGAAAGCATTGACATGTCGATTATTCTCAACTATACTGAGAACAACGAGATGATTCCAGAGAGAATTGCGGCGGCACACTGCCGGGATTCTCACGGCGCAGGAATTGTCATCGTCTCACGGAGAGATCCGTCAAGGCTGCCATATGGGCGGCCTTTTTTGTTCAGAAGTATTTTCTGGGACGGGATTTTGACGAGACGTTCACTCACTGGTGAGGCAAAGCGCCAAGGAGCGAAGGTGTCCCCAAAGGGGACGGTATGACAAAGGAGGAACCATCATGTTCTCAAAGACAGATTTTTGGATCGGCCTTGCGGTCGGCGCGGTAGCGGGTATTTTCGGCTATCGCTTCATGCAGGAGCGCACGCAGCAGATGGCTGCACTGGAGGCCGGCCAGGCGGAGCTGTCGCTGGCGGAGCTCCAGCGTCAGAAGGAAGAGCTTGAGGATCTGATCGCGGCACAGTCCGCGGCGGAGCAGTAAGAGTTCTCAGGGATCCGGGGCTGCCGCGCGGTATCGCGTGCAGCCCTTTTTTGAAAGGATACTTCCTATGAATATTTTCGATGTGATTAAGAACGCGGTTCCGCAGTCGGCGGCGGATCTCTTCGTCCGCTCCACCGATATCGCTTCCTATATGCCGGGGCGCGTGCGCCTTTACAGCAAGCAGCTGGTGAACAATGCGGCGCTGGAGAAGCAGGTGCAGGCACATCTTGGCACGTTCGCAGAGATCGAGCGTGTGGATACGAATATCGCGACGGGCTCGATTCTCATCACCTATGAGCCGGAGCGTCTGCGTGCGAATGCAGAGCTGCGGCGTGTGGAGGAGTATATGCGCGCACATGCGAGGAGGCGGTCATCATGACGTATCTTTCGGGGCTGATGCTCGGTGCATCGCTTGCGAATATGCTGCGCCAGACGCTCGGTGCGCGCGATGCGGGGGCCTTTGCGGCGCAGGGAACGCGCGGCGGCCGTGTACGCACGGCAGAGAGCGGGATGTTCCCGTCTCTTTCGGGCGCTCTGATGGGAGGCCTGCCGACGAGTCTTTTCGGCCTGCCCGGGCGAACGGGCGGTGCGGCAGGAGTTCCTGCAGGGACGGCAGAGACTGTCTCGCCGCCGCGGTATCGGGCAAACAATACGGCAGAGGCGGCGTTCACGTGTGTCCACGCGTCCTCCGGGCGGCGCCGCTATCGAACACCGTATCTGACGGAAGAATTTGCAAATGTGCTCGAAGTGTGCCTGATGCGCCTGCCGTTTGTGCGCACGGTGCGTGCAAACGCTGCCTCCGGGAGCATTCTGCTGATCTATCCGCCGGAGGACGAGGCGCACGTTCTCGTGCTCGCGGAGGGGCTGGAGGCGATCTTTGCAGAGGGGCGGACAGCGCCGCCGCCGGCGACGCTCGCGCAGAGCATACGCCGGTCCGTGCATGATTTCAGCGGTTGGATCCAGCGGCATACGGGCGGAGCGCTCGATCTGAGTTCCACGGTTGCCGCGATCTTTGTCCTGCGCGGGATTCGTCAGCTCGTCCTGTCGAATAATACGCCGCCCGGCTCGCAGATGCTCTGGTGGGCACTGACGCTGATGAGAGGATGGAGGGTATGAAGCTGACGCATACGCAGCTCCGTCTGCATGCAGATCTGCCGCGCGCAGATGCGCTGCGCCTTGCGGCGCGCATGCGCCGTTTTCCTGCGGTGGCGGCGGCATCCGTGCGGGAGGGGCGTATCGATCTCTGGCATGAGGGCGCGATTCCGTCGGCGCGCATTTGTGCAGCGGCGGAGCGTGCGGTGCGCGAGGCGGCGGAGAAGGCGGTGACGCCGACGGAGCAGATGGCGGAGTTCCGCCGCGATGCCATGATCTCGCTTGCGGGATTTGCGGCGATGGAGCTCCTGCGGCGCGGCGCGCCGGAGGTCTTTGCCGCGGTTAAGATCCTGCGCTCCCTGCTCGTGCTCGGCATCGCGCGCAATTTCATCAAGACGGGGATCGGCGGGCTGATCCGCGACCGCCAGCCGAATGCCGACACACTGACAACGACGGCGGTCGTTGCCTCGGTGCTCGCGGGAAAACCCGAGTCGAGCCTCATGCTCCTCGCACTCAGCAACGGTGCGGAGATGCTGACAAGCTATGCAGCGGAGAAAGCCCGCACGCATATTTCGGGGCTGCTTTCGCTCGGACAGCGCGATGTCTGGCTTGTTGAAGAGACGCCCGACGGCGAGGCTGAGCGCAAGGTGCCCGTGGAGGAGGTCCGTCCCGGCGACACGATTGCCGTGCACGCAGGGGAAAAGATTGTCATCGACGGGCGCGTCCTGCGCGGCGATGCGGCGGTGACGCAGGCATCCATCACGGGCGAATCCGCGCCTGCGATGAAGAGCGAGGGCGCACCTGTCTATGCGGGCAGCGTAGTTGAGGCGGGCGAGCTCGTCGTTGCGGTGGAGAAGGTGGGCGGCGATACCTCGCTCGCGCACATTGTCCATCTCGTCGAGGAGGCGCAGACGCGCCGTGCGCCCGTGCAGAACTTCGCCGATCAGATGGCCAACTACCTCGTGCCCGTGTCCTTCCTCGGCGCAGCGATTGTCTACGGGGCAACGCGCGACTGGGGGCGGGTGCTGAACCTGCTCTTTATCGATTTCTCCTGCGGGCTGAAGCTCTCGACGGCGACGGCGATGTCGGCCGCGATTGCGGCCGCGGCCAAGCGCGGCATCCTCGTCAAGGGAGGCAACTACATCGAGGCCCTTGCGCACACGGATACGGTTGTGCTCGACAAGACGGGGACGCTGACGGTCGGCGTGCCGGAGATCACGTTCATCCGTACGGCGGCGGGGGTAAGCGAAAAGGAAGCCGTTCTGCTCGCAGCATCGGCGGAGGAACACTCTGTGCATCCGCTCGCGGTCGCGATTCAAAAATATGTGGAAGAGCATGCGTGGAAGGCTCCGCAGCACCGCTCGTCCGAGACGGTCGTGGCGCGCGGCATGCTGGCCGAGGTGCCGGACTTCGAGGGATTTGCAGGCGGTACGGTTCGCGTCGGCAGCCGCCGCTTCCTGCAGGAGAACGGCGTTGCGGACGAGGAAGACCTCAGCACTGCCGTGCGGGGCAAGAATCTCCTTTACGTCGCGCGCGATAAAAAGCTCATCGGCATCATCGGGATCGAGGACCCCATTCGGCCAAAGATGAAGAAGACGCTGAACCAGCTGCGCCGCTGCGGCGTGGACGAGATCGTCATGCTCACAGGCGATGCGAAAGCAGTTGCTGCGGAGGTGGCGCGCGCAATGGATGTGGACTCCTATCACGCGGAGATCCTGCCCGAGGATAAGTCGCGCTATGTCAATCAGCTCAAGCAGCGCGGGACGGTTATGATGGTCGGCGACGGCATCAACGATGCGCCGGCGCTCGCATTTGCGGATGTGGGTGTCTCGCTCGGCGGGCGGCAGACGGATATTGCGGCGGAGTCCTCGGCGGTGACGA
>ERZ773010.315-NODE-315-length-35114-cov-14.117602_pt1 | contig 35114 bp, 26 predicted proteins | sample MGYA00580842_ERZ773010 | MGnify/ENA primary metagenome ERZ773010 (study PRJEB29015, sample SAMEA2737982) | human oral metagenome | biome: human oral; feature: human-associated habitat; material: dental | place: China | collected 2107 ... | reverse complement strand
TCCACACCATCCGCCAGCCCGTCGGCGTGGTCGCGGGCATCTGCCCCTTCAACTTTCCGGTCATGGTGCCGATGTGGATGCACCCCGTCGCCATCGCCACCGGCAACTCGTTCATCCTGAAGCCCGCCTCCGCGACCCCCACCGCGTCGCTGATCATCGCCCGCCTCTACCAGGAAGCCGGGCTGCCCGACGGCGTGTTCAACGTGCTGGCTGGTGACCGCAACCTGGTCTCCAATATCCTGACCCACCCGGGCATCGACGCGATCTCCTTCGTCGGCTCCACCCCGGTGGCGCACGTCATCCAGGACACCGGCGTCGCCCACGGCAAGCGCGTCCAGGCTCTCGGCGGCGCAAACAACCACGCCATCGTCCTGCCCGACGCGGACCTGGAGTTCGCTGCCCAGCACATCGCCGCGGCGGCCTTCGGTGCGGCCGGTGAGCGCTGCATGGCGCTGCCCGTCGTCGTCGCGGTCGGTGGCGTCGGGGAAAAGCTGGCCGAGCTCGTCGCCGCCAATGGCGCGAAGATCAAGGTCGGCTACGGGCTCGACGAGGGCGTCCAGATGGGTCCCGTCATCACCGCCAAGGACCGCGACCGCATCGTCGGGCTCATCGATGACGCCGAGAAGCGCGGCGCGAAGGTGGTCCTCGACGGCCGCGGACTGAAGATCGACGGCTACGAGGACGGCTTCTGGGTCGGTCCCACGGTCATCACCAAGGTCCCGCTCGATGCCCCCGTCTACCAGGAGGAGGTCTTCGGGCCGGTGCTGTGCATCGTCGAGGCCGCCAACTACGCGGAGGCCATCGAGCTGGTCAACTCCAGTGAGTTCGGCAACGGCGCGGCCATCTTCACCAATGACGGCGGCTACGCGCGGCGCTTCCAGCTGGACGTCGAGGCCGGCATGGTGGGCATCAACGTGCCCATCCCCACCCCGGTGGCCTACTACTCGTTCGGCGGCTGGAAGGAGTCGCTGCTGGGCGACACCCACATCCACGGCCCCGAGGGCGTGAACTTCTACACCCGCGCGAAGGCCATCACGGTCCGCTGGCCCTCTGAGTCCGGCGCTTATGCTGCGACGATGAGCTTCCAGCGCGAGGAGTGAGCGCAGCCCCATGGGGAGAACAACCCATGGGGAGGACAACCCATTACAAAAAACACAAAAAGGCCCCGGTGAACTTGAGGTCGCCGGGGCCTTGTGGTTGCATGGCTAAAAAGCAGACAACCACATAGTGTCAGTTGGCCCATTGGCTCTAAAGAGCTGTGCCGCAAGATCGCATGATAATGACCGTTCTGGCCAGCCTTACGGAATATTCCTGGGCCGTGAATCGTCATTGATAAATGACGCAACTGGCAGGAAAGTAAGAAATCGAGATCAATCGAGGGAAGGAAGCCTTTATGAGTGATGTGAAGATCGAAGTAGGCGACCTGGAAACCCTGTCATCAGAGACAGCAGCAACAGCCTCTAAGATCGGTGAGAAAAATGTGTTAGACGCCTTGGCGGAAGCTCCCGCGGCGATGCCAGGATCAGCTTCAGCAGAGCACGGCATCAAAGACACCAGCGAGGCTGTCGATAAGAGGCGCAATACTCTCAAAGATAAATATCAAGACTTCAGTGACGACGTGATGAAGGCGTCAAATTCTTACGGGAGAACCGAGGCTGAGGTCGAGGCATCTTTACGTTCTGCTGGTATTCCAGGCAATTCAAATGGTATGCATAATAACATCTGCTATCAGGAGATCTCCAATAGGATGGAAGGGAAGTAATAATGGCCATTAATTGGGATGAAATTCAACGGTGGGATCCGAAGAACCTCAACTCGGCCTCTCGTAAGCTGCGCGAACTGCGACAGGGGCTGATGACTGAGGCCGATGATGCCGATGGCGCCAAGAGCCGGATTCGTTCGACGGGGGCGGCGGTGGAGGCCATGAAGGCTTCACTGGGATCCCTGAATTCAAATCTCAGCCAGCTGGTGAACGACATTTCAGAACTCATGATGGCCACCGCAGCTGCCGCGGAGGGGGTCTGGGATGTGAAGACCAAAGTCCTAGAATGCACATCATTCGTAGCAGAAAACACATATTTGAAGATCCAAGGCAACGGAGAAGTCGTTGTCGATCTCTCGGGGAAATATGCGGGTGGATCAATGGAAGCGAAAAACAAAGGCAAAGATTTGGAGAATCTGATCAAAGCCGCTCTTGACCGTGCTCGTGATGTTGATGACGCCTATGACAAGCGCTTGAAGGCCGTGGGCGATGGCACATACAAGTCCTCAGAGACTGCCTCCAGTCAATCCCAGGGGCTGCCGGACCTGCCGCAGAAAGGCTGGTCGGCTACTGAAGTCGCCGCTTGGTGGAACGCCCTCACTCCTGAGGAGAAAAAGAACATCATTGAAAACCATCCCGATGATATCAGGAATCTCGATGGCATCTCCGCTAATGCCCGCGATGAAGCCAATCGAAAGGTCCTCGATAAGGAACTGGAGCGCGCGAGACATGATCGGGATGAGCTCCAGAAGAAAGTTGATGAAGAGGGGTTTGATGATGATAACATTAATCCTTATTTAGATGATAAAAATAAGGCTGATAAGAGGGTAAAAGATCTAGAAAAGATTCAGAATCTAATGGGTGAAAAAGAGGGCGATGGATCGAAATATCATCTTCTTACCCTCGATGCTTCTGGCGATAAGGACGTCCGGGCTGCTATTGCGATGGGCGATGTTGATAAAGCCTCCAATATCGCCACCGTGGTTCCCGGGGTCGGCACCACAGTGCGAGACAGCATGGACGGTGAGCTGCATAAGGCTGAGGAATTGCGTAACCATTCTGGCTCTGACAACACCGCTGCGGTAGCCTGGATTGGATATGACACACCTGATGCTATGTGGAGCCCCGAAACTCTTGGTACGGGCAGGGCTGATGAAGGAGCCCGCTCTCTCAATGGGTTCCATGAAGGGATCCATGCCTACCGGCAGTCACAGGGTCATGATCCACATATAACTACGGTGGCTCATTCCTACGGCTCCCTCACCGCTGGCACTGCGGCCCTGACCACCAAAGCCGGTGCGGTCGATGACATGGTGCTCTACGGCTCACCAGGCGGACGGGCTACCGATGTGCATCAATACAACGTCCCAGATGGGCATGTGTATGTCTCCGCTAATAAAGGGGATTTTGTGGTTGGTCTGGGTCCTGATTCTTCCTTCGGCCAGGACCCGGCTAAATTGCCTGGCGTCAAGAACATTGCTTCCAATGGTGGCGGACATGATGATTACTGGAACAATCCGGAGTTCGTCGAGGATGCCTCTCAAATCGTTGCCAATGAGGACCCTGGTGTTGACCGTTCTGACAACCAGGCAGAGGCAGTGACCAAGCCGCCTGCTAAGAAGTAGTTACTGGGGCCTCCTGCGACATCGAGCAGACTGTGGGGCTGTCGTCCCTGACATAGACCGGACATAGAGATGTGGCCGGAGGACGGGCTGAATTATGCTGACTCTGATAGGAAGAATGCCGACTCAGGCTAGATCACTGGGGTGTTCCTGGGTTACTCGGGCTTTGGGCTCAGCGGGATTTGCGTGAGAGGAGGTCCCGCACCCGGGAGGACAACAAGACTGCCAGCACCACCAGGCAGGCGGTGCCGGCGATGATCCCGAGCGAGATGGTGCGCATCGGCCGCAGATCCGGCACAGACTCAGGGGGAGTCATCCCGGGATTCTCGGGTTTGGCGGGAGCTGAGAAGCGTGGATTCGGGGGCCCCTCCAGGGAGCCGTCATTGCTGAAGTTCAGCGCATCATAGGGGGCAATCAGGCCCCACCCGATCTTGGCGTCGCGCTGGGAGCGCGATGGCCGCAGAGCCGTTGCCAGGAGCCGGTACTTCCACTCGGCGGGCGTCTCGCCTGGATGCATCGCAGCCACCATCGCCGCCGCAGCGGCCACATAACCGGTGGCATAGGAGGTGGACGGCTTGTCCCCGGCGAGTATGCAGTCGCCGTCACCCAGAAACGTGGTGAGTACCCGCGACCCGGGCGCGGCCACCTCGACGTGCTCACCATGGAGGACCGCGTCGGAAGAAGCCCCCGAGGCGTCGACGGCCGTGACGGACAGCGCCTGAGGGTAGGCGGCCGGATAGCGTGGCGCGTTGGGGTCCTCCTTCGGAGAGGCATTGGTCTCCTGTGGGACGTTGCCGGCGGATGCGACCACCAGGGCCCCCGCCGCGGCCGCGTACTCCACGGCGCTCTGCATCTCGGGAAGGTTGTCGATGACCGACTGGGCGACGACGATGATCTTCGCGCCATGCTCTGCGGCCCAGCGCACCCCAGCCGCGGTCCGGGTGGTGTCCGGCTGCTTCCCGGCCTTCACAGAGTCATTGCTCTCGTCGACGTAGACCCGCACCGGCAGGATCTCAGCCGCCGGAGCCAACCCGACCAGCCCCGATCCCTCAGCCTCGTGGGCAGCGATCTGCCCCGCGATGGCCGTGCCATGCCCCGCGGTGTCCGTGCGGCCGTCGCCGCTCTCCACCAGGTCGGCGCCCGGCAGCACCTTATCGGTGAGATGGACGTTGGACGCCGCGACCCCGGAGTCCACCACCGCGACCACCACTTTGCCGCGGGAAAGTTGCCAGGCCTTCTTGATGCCCAGCAGCGCGACCGCCTCGGGAGGCTGATCCACCAGGGAAGTCTTGCCGGGCTCGCAGGGGGTGTTCTTGTCCTCGGTGACCGTCGTGATCTTGCTGCCCACCGTCGCCAGGCCATCGGAAGGCAGCGCAGGGATGGCCTGGGCAGGCATCGCCGGGGCGAGAAAAGCCATGACGCCGCAGGCCACCGCAAGGTTCCTGGCCAGGGAGACCGCTCGCCTCATTGCTGCCCCACCGTGGCCCAGGCGCCGTTTGGATCCAGCGCGGTTCCCTCGGGAATCAGGGCCGTCCACTCGGCTGGAATCACGTGGACGTCGCTGTCCTTGTATCCGAGACGGGCCAGGGTGTCGGCCGACTGGGTCCCGAGACCATGCACGGCCCCCAGGTCGGAGACCAGCATGACCATGCCGAGCGAGCCGCCGGAAGTGGCGCGCACCAGCGCTCCCGACCCGCCCAGAACCGATGCGGGAGCCTGAACCGCCTGTAGCTTCTGGTCGGCGGTCATCTCGCTGTTCTGTGGAACCGGCAGAATGCTGGCCAGCGTCTCCTGCGACATCGAGTACAGCGCCGACAGGGGAGAACCGTCGGGCGCTTGCTCCAGCTGGGTGCAGGGCAGGGAGCCAGTCGGGACGGTGTTCTCGACGCGTTTCGGCCAGTCCGGCGGGGTGATCCCCGCCGGATCTATCTCAAGCGCCGACATCTCGGCGACCGAGGCGGTCAACGAGGCCTCGGCCGGGTAGAACTTCTCCGCGGTCTCCGACAGGGGAGTCACCTTGCCAGAACCGGTGACGACGTAGCGCCGGGACGAACCGCCCTCCTCCACCTTGATGACGGTTCCCACCACAGCCGTCGCCAGGCGCTCGGGCATGCCGCCAGCGGGCAGGCCTGCGTTCGGGATCTCCAGAGGTTTCAGGTCCGACCCCAGTTTGAAGAGCGACAGCCAGGGGGCACTCACCTCTGTCGGCGCTACGGACTCCATTCCCAAGGCCAGGAGCACCTTGTTCTTGTGCTCGCGTGGAATTCTGTGACGCAGGCCGTCAGCTATCAGGAAGACTTCGTCCTGGCTCTTGACCAGCGCATTCCCACGCGGGGTCCGGTTCTCGGGGATCTGCGCCACCCAGGTGTGGGTCTTCCCGGGCAGAACACAGGAGAACCACTTGTCTGAATGAAGCTGAGCGGCCGGTGGGACGTCGTCGGGGACGCCCGTGATACCGATCTGGGTGCCGCGGCTGATCCCGTCGATCGTGGAGGCCGACAACTCGCTGGTCTGGTACTTGCCGGACTCCGACAGCAGGCGAGCCGAGGTGACGTTGGTGACCGGGCGCAGAACCCCCTTGATCGTGTAGTACCGGGCCCCGGTTCCCTTCACGACGATCAGGGTCGAGTTCTGCCAGTCGTTCGGCAGGGTCGGCAGGAACCGGCTGATGATCGCACCAGCCCCCAGCATGATGGCTACGACGACCACCCCCACGATGAGCGGCACGAATGGAGACTTCGACTCCATCTCACGCCCGCCAGGTATGCCCGACGAGAAAGCCGTGATCAGGCGGCGTCGGTTGTAGCGCTGCGCTTCGAGGATGTCCTTGTGCGAGGGCATCAGATCACTCCCCACACCAGAGCCGCCAGTGGCAGGATGCCCAGCAGGGCCAGGACTCCGGCCGCGTCGGCGAGCCGGGTCAGCCAGGGACGCAGCCTCTGCGAGACCACGTTGGCTGTCAGCAGCAGGACCGCGGTCAGGATGATTGCGCCAAGTGTCCACGGCAGGGCGTCGGGCGCCACCGTCGTGGTGGACACCGCCGCCAGGATGGTCAAGAACATGCCCGTCAGCACACCGATGAGGACCTCCACCGCAGAACGCAGTGACCGGGTCGTGAGCATCAGCGCGACGCCGCCGCAGGCAAGCATGGCGATCGCCACCGGGGAGGTCGTCATCAAGGGGGCCAGGACCACCATCGCCGCAGAGCAGCCGGCCTTCAGGGAGATGACCAGCACACGGGCGTTGTCGACACGCGAATAAACCCGCGGCGTATCGATCTTCTCGTTCTCCTGGCTGGTCCCGATTCCGATCGGTATCTGGGCCATGGCCACCCAGGGGGCACTGAGCGTCACCACCACCAGCAGGGACAGCGTCAGGCTGGCAGCTCTCTCAGGGGCAACTCCCGCGAGGTTCACCAGGCCACCCACCAGCACGAGGGAAAAACCGGTGGTGATAGGGGCTGCCATGGACACACGCAGGTCCGAGGGGAGCACCAGGAGCGTGCAGGAACCGGCGAGCAGACCTACACCGGAGGCAGCCAACGGCAGTGAGAACCAGTCTCCCGTGGTGATGGCGAAGGCCGCGCAGGCAACCAGGACCGGGGTGGTGTGCCCCAGCGAGAGGGCACCTGGACGGTTGGGCATCCGTGCCACGACGGCAGCGGCCAGCGTGGTGAGGAGCGCTCCGCTAGCTCCCACCGCTGCGGTGAGAGTGGGTTCGTGCGCGCCGGTCAGCAGCAGCAAAGCAGCCAGCAGCACCAAGGCCGCCGATGCGTGGGCCGAGAGCTGGACTGAGTTGGTCCTCTCCCAGGGAGTGGACTTGTCTGCCACGGCGGTTCCCACGGCTTCGACCAGGTCGTCGTAGCGCTGGTCCTGGGAGTTGCTTCCCATCGGTTCCAAGGTCAGGACGGCACCGGGACGAACCTTCTGCTCCGGGAGGGTCTTCGACTGGCTGAGGACATTGCCGTCTGATGTGCGGATGGTGAAGCCACGAGTGGCGGTTCCTGGATCCAGGGGGCTCACTGCCTTGACCAGGACGGGTACGAGCTCGGCCAGTGCGATGTTGGAGGGAACCGACATATCGACTGTGTCTCCCGCCATGCTCAGCGAGATCGGCATCAGGGCTCCGGCGCGAGAGCTGTCGGTGGAAGGCATCGGGTTCCTTTGTCGGGGACACTGGAGCGAGGTTCGGCGTCCAGGCTACTTCTTCCCCTGGGCAACCTTCACGTCCCACCAGGTCATCGCATCCTTGACCGCAGTATCGCAGCAGTATCGCATGGGTCCAACAACACCCCTTGGGTGCACCAGGTGTGCAGTATGGTGGGCGAGTCATTCGCGGTGCGACACTTGATCGCGCCGCAGGTACCCGATTTGGAGGGCATGCATGTCAGACCAAGTGAGAGTAGTCGCAGGTTCGCATCAGAAGGCTGCGCAGGACACGAGAGCGGCTCATGACCAGATCACCGCGGAGATCAGCAGGATCAGGGGCCATGTGGAAACAGCCCACGGGAGCGGCTGGCAGGGCCAGGGTGGAGATGCCATGATCCAGACTGCAGAGAACTGGATCACAAACGCGACTCAGGTTGCCTCCATCCTTGAGGTATTCGAAGAGAAGCTTCTCAAGGTCGACACCAACAACGCACAGGTCGAGGAAGAGCATAGCTCCTCCTTCCAGAGCGTTATGGCTCGCCTGCAAGTTTAGTCGGCTCGTCGTAGGCACTAAAGACTCCTGGAGAAAGGGAAAGTAAAATGGGAATTAACAAGGATATGAACATCTCCTTTGGGGCTATTTCTGGCCTTGGGGATGACATGCTGTCCAGCAATAGGGCGATTCAGTCTATCCTCGATAACCTGGATGCAGGGCTCAAACCGTTCATTGGGAGCTGGGACGGCGACTCCAGGGAAGCCTATCAGACAGCCAAGACCGGCTGGGATGGAAAGATGGGAGATCTCAATGGGAATTTCCTGCAATTCCAGCAGCAGGTCGTGGTAGCTGGGCAGTCATACCAGTCCAATGAGGCCCAAAACACCAATATGATGCAGGACATCGTGTGATTCTGTGTAGCTGTTCTACTCATCAGGAACAGCTACTGGGTGGGGTGGGAGCCAGCAGGCTTCCCACCCCACCCTTCGTTTTCTGTGGATTTTCGTCTACCAGGCGGGTTATTCAGGAATCACTCCTTTCGCAGCATCTCCCTCGTCAACTGCGGGTTAATGGAGGCCGCATTGCTGGATAAGCCTCCAGGAATCGCATCGTTTCGCGGTATGTCTCCTTGCCGACCGCAGGTTGGTAGGAGTGCGGCTGCATTGCTGAATAAAATTCCAGATCGCTTAGGAGATTATTCACAACCACAAGTAATCCTGGGTAGACAAGGGTGTTTACCGAACTGAAAGTCCTTCGTGAATAACCCTTTCAGGTTTTCTCCTTATTGAACTGCACCGCCCATGATTGTCATGGTGCGTTTTCCCATGATGATCATTGTTCCGGCGGGAACCAGGATGCGCCTACCGGGTTCCAGAAGGGTGATTTTGCCGTCGGCCGCACGTAGCGCAGTGCCATTCGTCGAGGAGGCGTCCTCAACCCATACGCCATTGCGGGCTGGGCCGAGCCGGAGATGAGTTCGTGAGATCGAGTTGGTGGAGTCGGGAACGGCGATCAGTCGTTCCCCGGCCGTGCTGGTGGAGGGCTCGCGACCTATCACCAGTGCGGCGTCCACCTTCTCTTTCTGTCCAGAGTCCACGACCACCCAGAGGAACGTCGCGCGGGGCAGCCCGTTGGGTCCGGCGACGCGGCGGGTCACTGTGGGGGGTTCTGCCTTGGATGTCTGAGGGCTGTGGGCTGCTGCACGTCGCGGTGACAGAGGCCCGGCTGGGGCTGCTGCGGGGGAAGGAGCCGCAGGCGCTGGGTCCTGAGAAGCAGCAGCGCGGCGGGGAGGCGAAGCGCTGGGAGCTGGCGGCTCGGGAGGCCCTCCCCAATCCCACGTCAGACGCGTTACCCCTCCTCTCGGGGGCGGGGCTCCGGTGTCGCGACGTACCTCCTTGCGCGTGGCTGGGTCCTCCTTGCGCGTGGCTGGGCCCTCTTTACGCGTGGCTGGGGCAGGAGATTCCTGCGGAACTCCTGCCCTGCTCCACGACGTCGCAGGGGGCGACGGCTTCTGCGTCCTGTCCGGGGGTGGTACCGCTGTGCCTGGGTAGAAGGGCGAGGGACGGGGCGGCGAGGGAGCCGGGGCCACAGCGCTGGTGGGCGCGGGGGCGGGAACGGAACTTTGTGGAGACACGGGCAGCTGCTGGAGGTCAGGCAATCCCTGCCCTTGCCGGGGTTCTGTGATCTCCTCCTCCACCGTCTCTTTATCCTGCTCGGTCTCCTCGGCGGATGTGCGCAGGTTGACCATCGCGGTCCCGGAGATCCGGTCCACCCAGTCTCTCCCGTCCCGGCTCATGAAACAGCCGACCAGCGGTCCCACCGCCGTCACGTGCAGCAGCGTCATCAGGATGCTGCGTACCAGCTGTTTTCCGAGCCCAGGTGCGTGATTGCTGCCGTGTGCGACGGCGGCTGTACCCGTTGCCAGTGCGCCGGGGGTGCGTCCTGTCCGGGCACGGAACAGAGTTAGGACGACTATTGCCTCAGCGATGGTGATGCCTGCTAGGACCGGGGAGGGGAAGAGCCACCACAGCAACCCGGTCACAGCGAAGACGCATGCCAGATCCGTCAGGTACACCAGGGCACGTACCAGGCCGCTGACAGGCTTGAGCTTCAGGTCATCTCCAGTCTGCCCGGTTTCCACCGGGCTAGCGGCTGACCCAGGGGCGGCGGGTGGGGAAAGCGTGGCGAGATCGAGTTGGGTCATGATGCGGCTTGCCGGATGAGGTCGAACAGTCCTGCGGCATAGACGGCGGTGGGTAGCAGGATGAAAAGGGACAGCCCCTGGGTCAGGTCGGCGATACGTCCGAGTAACGCCGACTCACTGGCTTTGGCCAGGACGGTGGCGAGGATGCTGAGCGAGGCGGCTGCGATGATGATGATCAGGGCGGTTGCCTGCGCACCCAGGGGCTGAGAGGTGCCGAACGCGGTCAGTGCCGCGATGACGAGTAGTAGCGCGGTGACACGGGGCAGGACACGGCCTAGACGGTCACGCCGGGACCGGGGCAGCAGGACCAGGGCCAGGAAGGCGCTGACCATCATGATGCTGCCCGTGATCGTCGTCCAATCGCCGCCCTTCAGCAACTGTGCGGCAGGGAAAGCGACGATCGCAATCACCCCACAGCAGACGATGAGCAGCAACTGCCCGCGTTGCTCGGCATCATGCACCGAACGAATGACTCTGCTGGTGGTGATGGGCGTGGGAGGCGCGACGTCGGGCGTGCGAACTGCTGGGGCTGAAGTGGTGACTGCGGATAGGTCCAGCAACTGGGTCTCAGGCACCCGAAAGGAGAAGGTCGGGATGGTGGCCACTGACATGGTGGTGACTGCCAGGACCGGGGCCGCGATCATGGTGGCGGGCGCGTCCGTCATGATGATGGAAGAGATCACAACCCCTGTCAGCCCCCACAGTGCAGCCATGGTGGCGCTAAGAGCCGACCTGTCGATCAGCCAGACGAGGAGCGCCGCTACCAGCGCTGTCCATGCTGTCGCAGCTACGGTCAGCTGCGGTAGAAAGTCCATGTCAGTGGACAGCAACACCGTTCCGCACACACCGATCAGTGTCGTCGTGGCCAGAATCCCGGCGGCGGTGCAGCGTAACCTCCACCATCGAAGCGACCAGCTCAGGGCGATGACGCAGATGACGGCGGACGCCCTTCGCAGCTGCTCTGCGACAGGCCACCAGCCAAATGCGGGGCCTGCCAGGCAGGCCACCTCGATGCTTGCGACCAGAGTCAGAAACAGCGACAGCACCAGCGTGGGACGGAACCAGGGAGAGACTGCGCGGATTGCCACCTGCTGGGCCACGCGCTCGTTTTCAGTGGGTCCGCTCAGGGTCAGGACGACCCCAGAGGCCAGGTCGCTGCCGAAGGCCAGGCCCAGGTCCACAGGGGTGCCGTCGGCGTGCGTCACACGCAGGGAGTCGGCGTCAGCGTCGATGTGCAGCATGTTCATGAGTTTCGCGACGGTTGTCCCCACGGGCACCGCGACGTCCTGCTTGGAGGCACCGTGAAGGATCGTGGTCGACGCTAGAGGCGTGGACATGTGCTCCTCCATGCTGCAGAACGATCAAGGATGCGGTGCTCTGCCCTGACGATAGTATGAGTCGGGCTTAGACGATATCTCGACCATCTGACCTGACCAACACCATAACCACGTGACCAGGAGTGCTAAGGAATGGTCCAACCCAAGCAGGAGGAGGCTACCAAGGCCCCTGAGCTTCCCTCCGGGCAGATTGATATCCAGGTTCCCCCTGACCAGCCCGAGGCCGGGGGCATGGGCAATGTCTTGATGACCGTCGTCCCGATGATGGGCTCGGTCGGCGTTATGGTGTTCATGGCGATCTCGCAGGGGCAGAACACCCGGATGCTGCTCATGGCCGGGGCTATGCTCTTCGCGATGCTGGCGATGGTGGGGTTCAACATCTACCGGCAGATCGGCGGCCACCGCCAGAAGGTCGACACCCTGCGCCGGGAATACATTGCCTATCTGGGCGAGACCCGCAAGAGCGTGCGCACGGTGACCCGCAAGCAACGCGACTACGTCGGCTGGCATTTGCCCTCGCCGGATTCCCTGGTGCTGATCGCCCAGGAGGGCTCCCGCCTGTGGGAACGGGACATCGACGACAAGATGGCGACGCATGTGCGGCTGGGGGCGTCGTCACAGGACCTGGCGATGGAGCTGGTTGAGCCCGAGCTGGCGCCCCTGGCCAAGCCCGATGTGGTGTGCCTGTCAGCGATGCGGCGTTTCATCGACGCCCACTCGGTGGTCGACGACATGCCGTTGGGAATCATGCTTGGCGACTTCAGTCATATCGAGGTGGCCGGTCCCCAGGAGGCGGCACACGCCCAGGTGCGCGCCATGATCATGCACATGGCGACGCTGAGCTCGCCGCAGGCCCTGCGCATGGCAGTTCTTTGCTCTGAGAAGAACAAAGGCGAGTGGGAGTGGATGAAGTGGCTGCCCCATATCCGCTCCACCGAGGCAGCCGATGCTCTGGGGCCAGCACGTATGGTGACGACAGACCCCGGTGAGCTGATGCAACTGCTGGGGGACAAGTTCACTGGGCGCGGCGTGTTCCGGACACGTTCGGAGGCAACGGAGTGGCCGCATCTGTTCCTGCTCTTGGACGATGTGAGCCTGCCTGCTGACAGCTCTCTGGGGCGGATCGGCGGGGTCGATGGTGTGACGGTGGTGCGGACTATGACGTCGTGGGGTCCGATGACCTCGCGCTCAACACTGCGCATGATCCTGCATCCCGGGACGGACGCTGAGGACCGCGGGCAGATGGAGCTGCTGCTACTGGACCAGCAGCCGATCCTGGTGATCCCGGACGCGATGGCTATTCCCCAGGCGGAGGCTATCGCTCGGCGGATGGCTCCCTGGATGGCGGAGGGACGCCCGGAGTCTGAGGCGCCCGTCGGTAAAGCGGATCCGAAACGTTCTCAGAACCTCATGGAGCTGCTCGGCTGCGGGGATGTCCGCGACTTCGACCCCGACCGGCAGTGGAAGCGGCGCGAAGGCCGCGACCGCCTAAAAGTGCCGTTCGCCGTGACCCCCGAGGGGGTGCCAGTTGTCCTTGACATCAAGGAGTCAGCGCAGCAGGGCATGGGGCCGCACGGGCTGCTGATCGGCGCTACCGGCTCCGGCAAGTCCGAGGTGCTGCGCACCCTGGTCCTGGCGATGTCGATGACGCACTCACCAGAACAGCTGAACTTCGTCCTGGTCGACTTCAAGGGCGGCGCCACCTTCGCTGGCATGGCTGACCTGCCTCACGTCTCGGCCATGATCTCGAACCTGGAGTCGGAGCTCTCGCTGGTGGATCGTATGCAGGAGGCGCTGCGCGGCGAGATGGTGCGGCGTCAGGAGATCCTGCGCCAGGCCGGCAACTACGCCAATGTGACGGATTACGAGGCCGATCGCCTGGCGGGCAAGCATAAGTTCCCGCCCATGCCTGCCCTGTTCATCATTCTCGACGAGTTCTCGGAGCTGCTGAGCGCAAAACCGGAATTCGTCGACCTGTTCGTGGCGATCGGACGTCTGGGGCGTTCGATGTCGATCCATCTACTGCTCTCCTCCCAGCGTCTTGAGTCTGGGCGTCTGAAAGGCCTGGATTCTCATCTGTCGTACCGGCTTGGGCTGCGCACCTTCTCTGCGGGCGAGTCTCGGGACGTCTTAGGCGTACCGGATGCCTATGAGCTGCCGGGCTACCCCGGGGTGGGTTACCTGAAGCCGGGAACTGAGGAGATGATCCGCTTCCGCGCATCTTATGTGGCGGCCCCGCCGCCCGTGCGCAAGGAGAATCCGTCGGACCGGGTGAGGCAGAGCAATGCTCCCATCAAGATCGTTCCCTTCACGACCGATCCCGTGATTCAAGAAGAACCCGAAGAAACCATCGAAGCCGAGGTTTCCCCGGACAGGTCTGGTGACGATGAATGGGCCGATATGACCCAGATGGACATCGCCGTCGCCCGGATGAGGGGCAAGGGGGTCCCGGCCCACCAGGTGTGGCTGCCGCCGCTGGAGGCTCCGGACACGATGGACCTGATGATGAAGGACCTCGCGCCCGACCCGCGTCTGGGCCTGGTGTCGATGTCGTGGCGGCTGCGCGGTCCGCTGCGCATCCCACTGGGCATCGTCGACCTACCGTTGGAGCAGCGCCGTGAGGTGCTGGAATTCGACTTCTCAGGCGCCAACGGTCACTTCGGGGTGGTGGGTGGCCCGCTGACAGGCAAGTCGACCGTCTTGAGGTCGGTGGTGATGGCGTTGAGCCTGGTGCACACCCCGCAGGAGGTGCAGTTCTACATCATCGACCTGGGTGGTGGCACGTTCACGCCCTTCGACGGCGCAGCGCACGTGGCAGGTGTGGCCACCCGCGACCGTCCGGATGTGCTGAATCGCATGCTGGCTGAGATCGAGGGCATCATCGACGATCGCGAGAGGTACTTTCGCGCCAACCGGATCGATTCTATGGACACCTACCGTCAGGCCCGGGCGCAGGGACGTTTCGACGACGGCTACGGCGATGTCTTCCTGGTGGTCGACGGCTGGGCCGTGATGAAGACGGAGCTTGAGGGCATGGATATGCGAATCATGGCGATCATGGCGCGGGCTCTCTCCTTTGGCGTCCACGTCCTGTTGGGGAGTAACCGCTGGGCTGATTTCCGACAGCAGGTCTCGGACGCGCTTGGATCGCGCCTGGAGCTGCGCCTGGGCGATGTCACTGACACCCGGCTCGACCGGAATGTTGCGAAGGCGGTGCCTGCAGAACGTCCTGGACGTGGCCAGGACATGGGGCGCCACCATGTGCTGGTTGCCTTGCCACGGATTGACGGCGACCAGGACCCATCGACCCTGGGGCGGGGCGTGACGACGGCTCTGGAGAGCATCAAGAAGGCAGCACCAGCACCGGGGCCGAAGCTGCGCCTGCTGCCGGTGCGCATCACGGTCAAGGAGCTGCTGAAGCAACCCGAGGCATCCCAGGGCATGGTGTTGGGGGTGGAGGAGGCCCGTCTCAGCCCCTTCCTGTTTCGGCCGCGTCAGGACAGCCACATGTATGTGTTCGGTGATGCCAAGTCGGGCAAGACGACATTCCTGCGGTCGGTCGCCCAGGAAATCACGCGTAACTTCACTCCGAAGCAGGCGCAGGTCTTCGTGGTCGACTATCGGCGTTCGCTGCTGGAGCAGGTTCCGGAGGACTATCTGGCTGCATATATGACGAACGCTGATGAGGTCCGGGAGCAGTTGAGTGGCCTGGCTGAGTTCTTGAGGACGCGCATGCCCGACGACTCCGTGACCCCACAGCAGCTGCGTGACCGTTCCTGGTGGCAGGGCGCTGAGGCATGGGTTCTGGTTGATGACTACGACCTGGTGGCGCTTCAGGGAAACAACCCGGTCTCTTTGCTGCAGCCGTTGATGGGCCAGGCTCAGGACGTTGGCCTGCACGTCTTGGTGGTGCGCCGGATGGGTGGGGCGTCGCGGGCGGCGTTCGAACCGGTGTTGCAGTCGATGCGAGACCTGGGGGCTACCGGCATCATGTTGTCGGGAAACCCAGACGAGGGCAGCGTGATCGGGCGGGTGAAGCCGGTGCGGTCGGTGGCTGGCCGGGCTCAGGTGATTTCACGTGATGACGGCTACTTCCTGGCCCAGCTGGCGTGGTCGGGCCAGCGCTGAGTCCGCTGGCTCATGCCCTGCCGGCTGACTGGAGAAATTTTACGATTCTCCTAGTGCGTCCCAGCCAGACTCGCTAAAGTTTCGCCATCAGAGCCAGTGACGGCAGGAGGAGTGGGCGGTGGGCGATATCGAGTTCAATCGCGAGGCATTGGGCGTGAGTGCGAAGAAAGACTGGAAGGATTCGGAGCAGTTCGCGTGGATCGGCCAGTTCATCACTACCTTGCGAGCAAGCGGGGTGGCCACTGACCTGCCTGTGGGTGACAACGGCGGCGTGGGGGCGCTGCGCAAGGCAGCAGCTCATTTCGTGCTGACGATGAACTCGGTTCTTCAAGAGTATTCCGATGCCTGTGCTGCGCTGGGCTCTGGACAGGAGACCGCCGTCTCAAACTATGACGCAACCGAATCGCAGAATACTGATAATTTCCGTGCGCTCGTGGCGAGGATGGAGGGCTGATCCATGGGCGCTCAGGAGAAGATGCCGTTGCCTGGGGATGTCACCGGCGATATCGAAGAGGTGGCGTCCGGCTGGGCGGCAGTAGGCAAGGCGGTCATGAACACTCAAGTGGCCGCAGACCACACTGATGGGGTGCCTGGCTGGATCGGTGCGGCCGCGGATGCTTATACGGGAGCAATCAAGAAACTTGGTGGGCACGCCAGAACCCTGGGCGGGAGCTTCGCGCCGGCGGTCACGGCGCTTCACACCTGGGAAGCTGCTCTGAAAACGATGATCACGACCACGGTTCCCGAGTTTTGGCGCCGCCACGATGATGCCGTGGATGTCTACAACCGGGGTATTGCCGCCCTCAACGATGAGATCGAGGCGGCACGCCAGAGCGGGGAGGTCTATCCGCAGGATGTGATTGATCAGCGTGAGTCGAGCCTGGTCAGCACTCTTAAGGAGACGTGGGATGGGATCATCTCCGAATACCTGGTGGCTATGGATGGGCTGGACACCAACGCCAATGACGCGGCGAGCAAGATCCAGGGCGTTCTCGACTCGATCGTCGATCCGGCGAAACAGGATTCACGCGACAAGATCGGAGCGTCACTGTTTGACGACATCCCCTTGGTCGATGGCCAGGCGGAGTGGGAACAAGCGCAGCACATGGCTCCTGAGATGGCAAATGCCATGAAGGATCCCGACCTCACACCGGAGAAGCTGAAGGCTTTTCACGAGAAATACGGCAGCTTGTTGTCCAATCCTTTCATGGCGAATGCGCTGGCCGAAAAGATCTCCCCACAGCAGATGGTGGAGTTCGGGCTGAGAGCGTCTTCCGCGGGCATGTCCATAGGAAACCCTCAGCTTGGCGATGAGGTCAACCGCCAGGTTGGGGCGGCGATAGTGCTTGCAACTGGCGGAATGAATCCTGATCAAGTCAACGCCCACGATCAGGCCTGCTTTGAGACAGTCAGGAAGGGTCTGGTGACTGACGAGGGACACAGCATCCCAGAACAGACCAGAAACTTTGCCGAAGATCTCAAAAAGGCGGGGCGTGCCACCTACAATCCGTGGGAACTCTCGAAATCCTCGGTTCCCTATAACGTTCCAGTTGAGGGCTATGATATATTGTCTCAGCTCATAGGCGAGGCGGGGAGAGCAAATCCGAATCTTGCTCTTGGGCCAGGGTTCTTCGACGTTCCTGACGGAGGCCGTTCCATAGCCCAAGACATGGTTGCCTGGGACGCAGAGAAGAGAGTTCGTAATATCGATGCCTATTCTGATGCCGTCTCGATTTTCGCCAGCGATAACAAGATGTGTGATCCTACGCATGCCATGTACACCTTGATGGACAGGCCCGAGAGTCTTGATTCGAATGGTGATCTGGACCCCGTGCTGAAGGCCGCCGACAGGAGTCGCCTCGATAGCGTCCAGAATTTCTTGAATTCCGACACCTCGGCTGGCATGGTCGATACGAATCAGGACGGAATCATAGATGGGCGCGATGAGTCGGTTAATATGACCCGCTACCTCACTGGAGGGCGGTCGCCAGCTATTCCGCCGAGTATGTACTATGGCTTCCAGGACGGGGGCGAGCAATTCGGCAAGGTCATCCAGCAGGCCTCAGTTCCAGAGCCCTATGATCCGGACAACTATGATGAATGGCGGCCGCGAGACAAGAGAGCCACGAATATCGCAGCTAACTTCATGTTCGGGTATCAGGATGGTCTCGACATTCAGCACTATCAAAACGATCAGATCGACGGTCAAGACGTTTTTGGCTACCGTAATCCTCGTTTGCGTTCGTGGGCCGGCCTCATCATGGCGCCACATCTTGAGGGGATCACCGCATCGATGGGTGATGGCAGCATGCCAGAGACTGGTGTAGGTGGCGGCGTCAATGATAATCACTGGATTACCCTGGGCTCAGAAATGCAACATCATTTGCTGGGAAAGAATGGCTTCTTTACTGATCTGGCTTTCGACAATCCGGCTGTCAATGACAATGGCACCCCGCATGACCACAGCGACGACTACTATGAGGGCGGGCGTGCCCCTGCCCTCGATAATCTCATGGTGCAGGCGCAGCGAGAGTATGGCCAGACGCTACATGAAGCCGTCGCAGGCAGGGGTAATCTTAGTGTAAAGAATGTCGCGGACCGCTGGGCGCCCCTGCTGGAGGCCTTGTTCACTGCGCCCGCGGATGCCAATGGTCAAGTCCAAGCTGCGATAAGGGCCCACAATGAAAGCTGGCAGAAACTTCTCAGCGCAGGCATTGGGGCGATTCCATTCGGTGGAATCGTCAAAGACGCAACAGCCGAGTATTTCATTGATCAGGTGAAATCAAACGGTACCGCACCGACGCTCGAGGCGCTTTTCCCCACTGATGAGATCAATGAAAAGAGTCTTGTCGATAAGAAGGATCTAGTTAAGGTATACATGACAAATGCGCTGTATCAAGAGATAACTGAACAGGGTGATTTTTCGGGTGCTGCGCAGTCACCCCAGGAATATTCTTCAGATTCTGATAATAGAGAGAAGTTCGTGCGTGAGAGTGACAATTCGGTTATGCCATATTCGGATATGTCCCCAGCTGCTCGTACGCAGTTCCGGTTGTATTTGTTGGAGATGGGTTCTGGTCTGAAGAATTCTGGTGATTTCATGGAAATCAGAGATGCCGTCGAACGTGCTACCACGTTGCATGGTGATGCCCGCACTCTCACGGAATGAGTATTATTGTGCTGCTCTCTTGCCGTCAGCAAATTCTAAAGACTTTGCGAAACTGCTTATCGTGTTTTGCCGTCTTTCTCGCTCTTGCCGTCCTAGTTTCTTGTAGCCCAGGGGATAATGGGGTTACGCCATCACCTTCGCTGGTTGTTACTGCTGTTTCGGAGACTGCTGATAGTTTCCATATTACGCCACCTGAAGGGTGGGTGGTTATTCCTATGAAGTCGTATGAAGCTCATGATTATATAGCTTCTGCGAATGGTGATCCTAAGTTTTCTGCCGCATCCTTGCGGGTTCAGCACTGGTCGCCAGAAGCTCTTAGAGTTGTCTTTGAAAGATACTCGGAGAAGCCAATAGTTATTGATATGTATGGCTATCGAGATAGTGATATAGCGAGTGCGAAAACAGTCGATGGTATTAGTGATATTGAGGTCTTGCCGGATCGTGTGATTGGGGGTGATCCTGCCGTTGGATACAGTTGTTTGCAGGAAAAGGATGGTGTTGGTCAGCGTTATGAGGATTGGTTTGTTGGGCGGCATGATGGGCTGTGGCGGTTTGTTTTGAATTCTGCGCCTGGTGAGACTGTGGTTCCGTCTGAGGTTAGGGCTGCTCTTGATACTGTTGCCTGGGGGCCGCCTGAGCCTTCCGCCTCCCCGAGCGCTACGGAATCATGATATTGTTTCAGCGAGCCGTTTCGGCAGCGCTGCTAATTACCGCTCTGCTGGCGGCCTGTTCTTCGAAAGAACCCAGTGCGGAGTCTTCGCCCTCAGTAGTTATTACTGCCGTTTCGGAGACTGCTGATAGCTTCCATATTACGCCTCCTGAAGGGTGGGTTGTGGTTCCTGTGAAGTCGTATGAGGCCATGGATTATATAGCTTCTGCGAATGGTGATCCTGGTTTTTCTGCGGCCTCCTTGAGGGTTCAGCACTGGTCCCTAGAAGCTCTTAGAGTTACCCTTGGTAGAGGAGAAGAAAAACCTGTGATAATTGATGTTAATGGCTATCGTGATGAGGGGATGGCAAGCGCGCGAATGGTTGAAAGAATCAGTGATGTTGCGGTCTTGCCGGATCGTATGATTGCAGGTGAGCACGCTGTTGGATATAGCAGAATTGTCACTGATGATGGTATTCCTGAAAGATATGATACCTGGCTGGTTGGGCGTCATGATGGGTTGTGGCGGTTTACTTTGAATTCTGCGCCTGGTGAGAGTGCGGTTCCGTCTGAGGCTACGGCTGCTCTTGATACTGTTGCCTGGGGGCCGCCGGAGCCTTCCGCCTCTCCGAGTGCTACGGAATCATGATGTCGTTTCAGCGAGCTGTTTCGGCAGCGTTGCTGGCCGCTGTTTTGCTGGCGGGGTGTTCTTCGAAAGACCCCGGTGTGGAGTCTTCACCTTCGGTGGTTGTTACTGCTGTTTCGGAGACTGCTGATAGTTTCCATATTACGCCTCCTGAGGGGTGGGTGGTTATTCCTGTGAAGTCGTATGAGGCTATGGATTATATAGCTTCTGCGAATGGTGATTCTAGGTTTTCTGCCGCGTCTTTGCGGATTCAGCACTGGTGGCCAGAAGCTCTTAGAGTTGCTCTTGGAAGGTACTCGGAGAAGCCGTTAGTTATTGATATGTATGGCTATCGAGATAGTGATATAGCGAGTGCGAAAACGGTCGATAATATTAGTGATATTGAGGTCTTGCCGGATCGTATGATTGGGGGCGATCGTGCCGTTGGGTATAGTTATTTGCAGGAAAAGGATGGTGTTGGTCAGCGTTATGAGGATTGGTTTGTTGGCCGGCATGATGGGGTGTGGCATTTTGTTTTGAATTCTGCGCCTGGTGAGACTGTGGTTCCGTCTGAGGCTAGGGCTGCTCTTGATACTGTTGCCTGGGGGCCGCCTGAGCCTTCCGCCTCTCCGACTGCTACGGAATCATGATGTCGCTTCAGCGAGCTGTGCCGGCAGCGTTGCTGGCCGCTGTTTTGCTGGTGGGGTGTTCTTCGAAAGACCCCAGTGCGGAGTCTTCGCCCTCGGTGGTTATTACTGCTGTTTCGGAGAGGGCTGACAGTTTCCATATTACACCTCCTGAAAGGTGGGTTGTGATTCCCGTGGATCCAGACGAAGCTAATGATTATATAGCTTCTGCCAATGGTGATCCTGGTTTTTCTGCTGCTTCTTTGAGGGTTCAGCACTGGTCTCCAGATATTCTTAAGGCTGTTTTGGGTGTAAGCCATGAAGAAAAAGAAGTCGTTATTAATATGAACTCCTATCGCGATAAACATATGGCAGGCCTAGGAGCGACTAAACAAGTTAGTGATGTCGTTGGTTTGCCAGATCGTGTGATCGGGGGTGAGCGTGCTGTGGGTTATAGCAATGTCTATACTGAAGCTGATACTTCTAAAGTATATGAGACTTGGTTTGTCGGGCGTCATGATGGGTTGTGGCGGTTTACTTTGAATTCTGCGCCTGGTGAGAGTGCGGTTCCGTCTGAGGCTAGGGCTGCTCTTGATACTGTTTCCTGGGGGCCGCCTGGGAGCGCTACTCCTACAGTTAGGGAGAGCTGATTCGTGCTCTGGAGGGAGCCTGCGTTGTGGGAATGATGGGGTAGCGGTCGTTGTGACCCGGCGGGCTGGTAAAATGATGTATTGAGTCATCTGCCTGCATAAATGGAGTAAATATGACGATCACCTGGGGCGATGTTCAGCGGTGGGATCCGGAGAATCTCAACTCGGCTTCTCGTAAGCTGCGCGAACTGCGACAGGGGCTGATGGCTGAGGCCGACGATACCGATGGTGCCAAGAAGCGGATTCGTTCCACGGGGGCGGCGGTGAAGGCTATGAAGACTTCACTGGGATCTCTGAATGCAAATCTCGACCAGCTGGTGAACGACATTTCAGAGCTCATGATGGCCACCGCCGCTGCCGCGGAGGGGGTCTGGGATGTGAAGACCAAGGTCGCCGAATGCACGTCGTTCGCAGCGGAACATACCTACCTGAAAATAGACGCAGAAGGGAACGTCACCTATAGCATAGTTTCATCGGGTTCTTCAGCATTTGGGAAAGACCCGGCGGAAGCAAATCGTGTTGCGAGTGCAAATGCCAGTGAGGATTTTGACAGGTACCGTAAATCTGAAGAGCTCAAGGCGCTGATCAAGGCCGCTATCGACCGTGCCGGTGAGGTCGATGACGCCTATGACAAGCGGTTGAAGGCCGTGGGCGATGGCACCTACAGGTCCTCGGAGACTGCCTCCAGTCAATCCCAGGGGCTGCCGGACCTGCCGCAGAAAGGCTGGTCGGCCACCGAGGTGGCTGCTTGGTGGAATGCTCTCACTGATGATGAGCGTAAAAAGATCATTGAGAAGCACCCAGAGGCTATCGGCAACCTCGATGGCATCTCAATGGCAGCCCGCGAACAGGCGAACCGCAGACTCATCGATGGTGAGCTGGAATCAGCGCAAAAGCATCGAGCTGAGGTTCAGAGGAAATACGATGATCAGCAGGCAAAAATCGATGAAGAATTTAAGAAAAATAAAGGGTATACTACATATAGTTCATTTTCTGCAAAAGAGGTCAATCCTTATGAGGATGAGTTGAAGCATGCTGACCAGAAGGTGAGGGATCTCCAGAAGATCCATGATCTCATGGGGCAGAAGGAGAACGGTGCTCCGAAGTATCACCTCCTCACATTGGATGCGTCTGGTGAGAAGGACGTCAGGGCTGCCATTGCGACGGGCGATGTCGATAGGGCAGCCAATGTCGCCACGATGGTGCCGGGAATCAGTACGACGGTCCGAAACGATATGGACAGCATGCTCGGTAACGCCGAAAAGCTGCGTACCCATGCCGGTGCCGATAGCACGGCCGCAGTGGCGTGGCTCGGCTATGACGCGCCTCCTGCTGCTCCGATTCTTGGTGATACTAGCGATCAAAATGGTTCTGTGGCTGACATTGTAACGACGGGTAGGGCCGATGAGGGTGCGCGTTCTCTCAATGGGTTCCATGAGGGGATTCAGGCATATCGGCAGTCGCAGGGAACTGACCCGCACCTGACTACCGTCGACCACTCTTATGGTTCTCTCACCGGTGGTACGGCTGCGTTGAGCGCCAAGACTGGTGTGGTCGATGACATGGTGCTCTACGGCTCGCCGGGTGGCCGGGCCACCGATGTGCACCAGTACAACGTTCCAGAAGGACACGTCTATGCCTCCGCCAACGATGATGACGTTGTAGCGGGCAAGGGAACTGGGTGGAACAAAGCCTTTGGGACAATCCTGGGTCCCGGGCAAGAGATCGCTGGTTTCGGAGGGAAGCCGCACAATATGTCTGGAGTCAGGCATATCTCTTCCGATGAGCGCGGACATAGTGACTATTGGGACAATCCGGAATTCGTCGAGGATGTCTCCCAGATTACTGCTGGCGAGAATCCCGAGACCAATCGTCCCGACAACCAGGCGGCGGCAGCCGGGGATAAGAAGACTGCTGTAGAGTGATTCCAGGCCAGTCCCGAGGACTTCTGCCTGGAATGTCACTACATTGATAATCGCCCGGGAAGGCCTGCCACCAGCCGCAGTATCAGAACTGCCAGAGTGGCCGACTCCCGGGCGATATCACCTTGAGGCCGGTGCGATCACCAGCTGTCGTTATCACCCGTCTCCATGGGGCGCAGCGAAGTGACATCACCTGCACCAAACAGTGAGGGATCGACGGGGGCAGCCGCAGTCTCGTCATCGATTCGGACCACCTGGTACCCCACCAGGTCACGGGATTTCTTGTCGCCCTTCTTTGAGTTCCTGGCACCCGCGGCACCGTATCCATAACCGCCAGCCCCATAGCCAGCGGCGCCGTATCCATAGCCGCCGGCACCGTAGCCGTCAGACATGCCAGCCCCTCCAGGCCGCAAGGTGGAGCCGGCCATGCTGGAGTTGGCCACCCCAGCAGAGGACGAGCCCGCGACCCCTGTGGTTGGTAGGCCAGCGGTACTTCCGATCGCCTGGGTAGCCAAGCCGCCCGCTCCTCGGGCAGCCAGAGTGCCTACCCCAAGAATGCCTCCGATCACTCCACCGGCTTTCACGCCGGTTGCTGCTCCGCCAAGAGCTGGATGGGAGAAGTCGGCACGCCAGCGAGGATCGTCGGGGTTCGTGACGTCAGGGGGAAGGTAGCCCCCCACCGGACCATCAGGGGTCATACGAGCGCCGATGGGGTACTTGAGCGCGTCCCGAGGCCACTGTGCATCCTTGAAGGACTGGCTGTGCAGCGGATTGAGAGCCCTACGCAGTATGCCGTCGGATCCAGAGCGGATCCTACTCGCTATATTCTTGGCCTTCTTGGCGACGATCGGTATAGCCCCGGCGGCTACAGCTGAGGCCAGTCCAGGAGCGCCCGCGTGGCCAGCGCCTGACGAGGGGGACGGCGACCCATTGTGGGAATAGGGGGAATTGGAACCGCCGCTTCCTCCAGCACCGCCACCAGAGCCTCCGCTGTCACTGTCTTTGTCTCCTTTGGCGATATCGAGCGCAGCTGCTTTGTGGAGAGCCGCATTCATCTTCGTCAAAGCTGCATTGGCTTGCTGCTCACGTTCTGCGTTTCTATTGTTTGCAACCCCAGTCAGGTATTCCTCCGTCGGCAATGTTATGCCAGCCCAGCTGACCGTTTCGTTGAAGGACTGCAGGGCTGACTCTGCGGGGGATAGCAGAGCTGGCGAAAGTGAGCCGAAGCTATTTTTGGCCTCGGCCATGGCCCGACAGGCTTCTTCGTGGTTGCTGCGTAGCGTCGTGAGGTTCTGCTCTTGAAGCTCAAAACCTGCGATATAACTACTGAGCTTTTCGCCTATAGCCGACTTTATCTGGCCGGTGATTCCGGGATTCTCCTTGACCTTGGCTACTAATTCTTTTGCCGTTTCAAGGTGCGATCGGAGCTTCTCGAGATCGCTTGCGCCGGAATCCTCGTGATTCAGGTGCGCTACTGCTTCTAGCCTCGCGTAGAAGGGACTGTCGGGCATTGGTCAGTTTTCTTTCTCAGATCCGTTGGATGGGTTGGGATATGCTAGATCGCTATTAGAAGGGTTGGTCTGTGAATTAAGATGATTCATCCGCTGGGGGTACGGCTGGCGTGGATGCGTCCAACTTTTTCTGCAGCGCGAGCTGGGCGGACACGATGTCGTCCTCATCGGCTTCCAATGAGTCGGCACTGGCTTTCAAGGCTTCGACGAATGCCCCGAGACGCTGGTTCAGTGCCGTGACCTCACCGTGTACGGCCTGCAGGTTCTTCTCGTATTGCGCCTTATATGCCACGGCGCCTTCTTCCACGCCCCATCTGGTTTCGCTCTGGGAGGTGGCCATCGTATTGAGCCCTCCGGCGGCCTCGCTGGTCTCGGCGGTTGCTTCCTGGCTCACAACCCTCTGCGACTCCTGGGTTTGAGCGCGATCATATTCAAGATCGGACATCGAGTGCTCCTGCTGGGGTGAAACGGGTCATGGACCATGATAGAGGCTGGTGGTGTCGCTGCCGAGGTCCTTCGGCCCTCTGGCCTGTACGGCGGGGCTTACGGCGCGCTCTGCTAGCCGGGGTTGGGGCCTGCGACGCTGTATGGGTTGATCGCCCCAGGGGCTGGTGTGCCGTTAGCCGGGATCAATCACCGGGCCTTCCTGTCTCGCCCTGCCCGCGTCGGCGCCTGCGTTGGGGGCAGCCTGCTTTCTTGGAGGGCGGAGGACTGGGCAGTGGTCTGCTGAGCGCACACCTGGTCGTGGTGCACATCAGCTCTTCACCTCTGCTGCATAAGGTGGGGCAGGGTCGCGGGGATTTGGTCGGGCTGGGTGCTACTGCGGTGATCTGAGGCAGTAGCAAATGATGTGTTTTTGAATATGAAAATAGTATCGGGGGTGTATTTTCAATAATCAAAAGTCATTATTTCCTGAAATTGGTGTGGAGGGCAGCTATTTCCTCTTTGGAAGGATATAGTCTAAGGTGGCATCTATATGAGAGGGGTGGTATCCATGTCCGTATTGAAATCTAAAGCGACTTCGTTGAAGGTCTCCAGGCGGTCTCTCCTCGCGGGGGCTGCGGCAGTGCCCCTGCTGGCCTTCGGTGCCGCGGAGACAGCACATGCCTTTGGCGCTTCCCATGGTCTCACGCCGATTGATGGGTCGCCGTGGCAGCGCCCAGAGAGCCGATCGATCGACTTCCGGTTCAAGACCGAAGATGTCGAGATTTTCGATCCGTCGGTGCGGGTCACCCTGCCGGAGAGCTACGATTCCTCCCCGGACCGCCGGTACCCCGTCCTGTTGCTGCTGCATGGGGGCATGGGAGACTTCTTGGACTAGAGCGACAAGGGAAACGTCATCGAGGCGACCAAAGGCCAGGACGTGATTGTCGTCATGCCTGATGGCGGGGTGGGCTCCTTCTTCATGGACATACATGCCGACTATAAGCCTTACAAGGCTGCTTGGGAGACCTTCATCATGAAACACGTGATGCCCTACGTCCATGAGAACTTCCGCACTGACTCAACCCGGATGGCAATCGCAGGTGCCTCCATCGGTGGGTGGGGGGCGCTGAGTCTTGGTAGGCGTTACCTTGGCCTTTTCAGATCGATCAGCTCCTACTCCGGTCCTGCTGGTTTCCATGATAGTAAGGTTAGTCCCGATGCGTTCGCTGTCGGCTCCCTGATCTACATAGCCCCTTTGGCTGACTCCGTCAAGAATCGAGATAAGGTGAATGTTCCGGGGGCCATCTTCGGATCTTACCCAACTGAGAAACTCACGGAAATGTATGACCCCATTTATAATTCTTCCGTGTATCGCGAAAGGCGTCTATTTTTCCGCTGTGGAAGCGGAAGTCTGCTCGACGTCTTCGCGCCGGTGTCTGAGGAAAGAGATCGGCTTGTCAGCAAAGTAGAAAGACTGCGGAGCCCTCGGGGTTATGGTGGCTACGGAAACGGAAATGGTGGCCAAATCGTCAAGCGTATTCAAGAATCCCCAGTGCATGCGACAAACGACATGCTTGCCGCCAAGCTGATCAGCCAAGATATAAAACACGACTACAAGCTCCTTTCCGACCGCGCCAACGGATGGGATCTGTGGAAAGAGTGCTTTGCTGAGAACCTGCCCGGGATCATGCAGTCGCTGAACTCCTGACCAAGTGAGCAGCATGCAGGTTGAAGGGCTGGGCAGTGCTTACCCCGCACAGCGTTTGGGCATCAGCCTGGAGTCGGTGGCGTTGACCGCCCTGGCCTCAGGTGATGCCTGCTGGGGAGGGTGAGCCTGCCCGGCTCATCTGGCCTTCCGGGGCCTGGCGTGATAAAAGGCGACTTATTTTCCAAGTTCAACGTAATTTAAAAACGTCGTATATTTGTCGCAATTTCAATAATCAAATTAAAAATTAATTTCTGGGGTTGATATTTGAGTGGGTGAGTTTTTAAGGTATTGCCTACCTTTCGTCTACGGCGTCGCCGATTCTTTTCTGAGGGGCTGGCGTCAGGATGTCGTTATCAGTAAGGAGTGAGTTTCGTGTCCACTGTGATATCTAAAGCAGCTTCGTTGAAGGTCTCCAGGCGGTCTCTCCTCGCGGGGGCTGCGGCAGTGCCCCTGCTGGCTTTCGGCGCTGCGGAGACAGCACATGCCTTCGGCGCCTCTCACGGTCTCACGCCGATTGACGGGTCGCCGTGGCAGCATCCGGAGCTCCGGTCGATCGACTTCCGGTTCAGGGCCCAAGGGGTTCAGGTCTTCGACCCGTCGGTGCGAGTCACCCTGCCGGAGAGCTACGATTCCTCCCCGGACCGCCGGTACCCCGTGCTGTTGCTGCTGCATGGCGGTAGGGGAATGTTCCTGGACTGGAGCAGGGAGGGAAACGTCATCGAGGCGACGAAGGGCCAGGACCTCATCGTCGTCATGCCCGACGGTGGTGGAGGGTCGTTCTACAGCAACGCTAATTACCCGCTTCCTGGGCGTGAGGCGGCCTGGGAGACCTTCATCATGGAGCGCGTGCTGCCCTACGTCCATGAGAACTTCCGCACCGATCCGTCCCGCATGGCCATCGCGGGTCTGTCCATGGGCGGCTGGGGAGCGCTCGCCCTCGGGCAGCGCTACTACGGGCACTTCCGCTCGATCAGCGCCTACTCCGGTCCTTCCGACTGTCGACCGGGTTCTCCAGGGGGAGGAGCCGTCAGGGCCGTCATCTGGATGGGGCCTGTGGCGGATGCCCTCAATGGGTACTGGCGGACCTCGAATCTTCCCGGCTCCACATGGGGAAACGAGGTATATCCGGAGATCGCCAAGGGGTATAACCCCATGGAGAACATTGAGAAATATCGTGGGAAGCGTCTCTTCATCCGGTCGGGGGATGGGACTATCCTCAGTACTTTCGCACCATTGCCCAGTGATCAGGACCGAATTCTGGATGAGCTGAAGAGGCGAGCTCGTTCGTTCATCGATAATTTCGGTGCAGATATCCAGGAAGCAACTGTGCACACGACGAATGAACGCTTCTCAAACGCCCTGACCAGTGCCGGTATAGATCACGACTACAAGTTCCTTCCCGACCGGACGCACGAGTGGGGTCTGTGGAAAGAGTGCTTCGCTGAGGACCTGCCCGGGATGATGCAGTCGCTGAACTCCTGACCTGGCGTCGCGTACCGGACCCGCACTTCGCATCCCGGGCGCGCCGCATGACGATGGGGCTCCCGCCTGACCCAGGTGGGAGCCCCATCTCGCGTTGTGACGCGGCTATCTGTTCTTGCGTTCGTCGATGATGATCGCGATCACGATGATGGCGCCCTTGACGACCATCTGCCAGAACGCCGAGACGTTCATCAAGCTCAGGCCGTTGTTGATCACACCAATGATCAGCGTGCCGACTATGACGCCCCAGACGGTGCCGATGCCGCCGTTGAACGACGTGCCGCCGATGACGGTGGCGGTGATCACGTCCAGCTCCAGCATGTTGCCCAGGGTCGGGCTGCCGGACCCGGTGCGGGCGGTGAGGATGACGCCTGCCAGGCCAGCCAGCAGGCCGATCAGGGCGTAGATCTTGAACTGCGTCTTCGGCACCGAGATGCCGGAGACCTTCGCGGCCATCTCGTTGCCGCCGATGGCGTAGACGTGGCGGCCGAAGCGGGTGCGGTTGAGCACCAGCCACATGACGATGGCGACGAAGGCCAGCAGCAGGATGGGCATGACGCCCTCGCCAAGCTCATTGAACTTGGGGGCGGTGTTGCTGATCGGCCGGCCATCGTTGTAGATGTTCGCGAAGCCACGTGCGGCGGTCATCATGCCAAGGGTGGCGACGAACGGCGGGATCCTGAAGACCGCGATCAGGCTGCCGACGACGGCGCCAACGAGGGTGCCCATCGCCAGGCCCGCCACCACGGCCAGGGCGATCGGCAGGGAGGGCAGGTTCGGGAAGAACGCACTGGGGCCGGGGACCTGCGCCAGGGAGGCCGACACGATGGCGCACAGCGCCACCGTCGAGCCGACCGATAGGTCGATTCCCTTGGTGATGATGGCAGCCATCATCCCGAGGCCGATGATGCCGATCGGCGCTACCTGCACCACGACATTCAACAGGTTCTGCGTCTGCAGGAACCGGCCCTCGGTGATGATGCTCACCACGATCACAAAGGCGAGCAGGATCAGGACTATCGAGTACTTCCTCAGGGCTTCCCCGAAGTCGAGGCTCGGACGGGCGGTGGTGGCGGTTTCAGACATTGGGGTTTCCTTCGCTCGCGACGACTCCGTCGCCGCCGGTGGCCAGATGCATGACGGACTCCTGGTTGGCCTCCTCGCGGGACAGCTCACCGGAGATGCGGCCCTCATGCATGACTAGGATGCGGTCACTCATGCCGAGCACCTCGGGCAGCTCGGAGGAGACCATGATGATCGCCTTGCCCTGCCGGGCCAGCAGCGACATGAGCCGGTGGATCTCGGACTTCGCGCCGACGTCGATGCCGCGGGTGGGCTCGTCGATCAGCAGCACATCCGGGACCGTCAGCAGCCAACGTGAGATCAGAGCCTTCTGCTGGTTACCGCCGGACAGATTCTTGATGAGTTGGTTCAGCGACGGGGTCTTGATGCGCAGCTTCTCGCGCTGCTCCTGCGAGTCCTTGCGCATCTCGCTGACCTTGAGGAAGCCGCCCGGGCTGTAGCGGGGCAACGCCGCGACCGTAATGTTGTCGCCAACCGACAGCACCCCCATGATGCCGTTCAGCTTCCGGTCCTCGGTCAGCAGAGCCAGGTTCGCCTGGATGGCGTCGGCGGGCTGCCTGATTCTCAGCGACTTACCGTCGAGGATGATCTCGCCGGAATCGGCCTTCTCGATTCCGAAGATGGTCTCCAGGACCTCGGTGCGCCCAGCGCCCATCAACCCCGCGATGCCGAGGATCTCGCCCCGGCGCAGGTCAAAGCTGACGTCCTTGACCACGCTGCCGCGCGTGAGGTTGCGCACCGACAGCACCACGTCGCCGATCTCGGCCTCCAGCTTCGGGAACAGATCCGTCAGCTCCCGGCCGACCATCAGCTTGATCAGTTTGTCCCGGTCGAGGTCCTTGGCCGCATAGGAACCGACGTGTTTGCCGTCGCGGAAGATCGTGATGTCGTCGGAGATCTTGAAGACCTCGTCCATCTTGTGGGTGATGTAGATGATCGCGACGCCGAAATCGGTCAGCCGCTTGATCATCCTGTGGAGGTGCTCCACCTCGCGTTCCGGGATCGCTGAGGTGGGCTCGTCCATGATGATGATCTTGGCGTCGTAGCTGATGGCCTTCGCGATCTCGACCATCTGCTGCTTGGCGATCGACAGGGTCTTCATCTGAGCCCTGGGATCGATGTCGATGTCCCACTCCTTGAAGAGCTCACGGGTTTTGCGGATCATGATCCGGGGGTCCAGCAGCCCCAGGGGGCCGCGGGGCTCGCGGCCCAGCCAGATGTTCTCCGCCACCATCATCTCAGGCACCGGCGATAGCTCCTGGTGGATCATCGAGATGCCGTGCTCCAGGCCGTCCTTGGTGTCCTTGAAGTTCATCTCCTCACCGGCCAGCTCCACCGAGCCGGAGTCCGGCTGGTACATGCCGATCAGGCATTTCATCAGCGTGGACTTGCCCGCGCCGTTCTCTCCCATCAGGGAGTGCACCGTGCCGCTGCGGACGTTCAGGTCGACCTCGTCAAGCGCCACGACTCCCGGGAAGGTCTTGCGGATGTTGCTCATCCGCAGAATTACCTCTTGCATTGGTTCTCCTGTGAACGGGATAGCGGAGTCGCTCCCGGTCGCTCAATCCTCATCGATTCTGGAATTCGGCCATGTTCTCGGGCGTGACCAGCTGGTAGGGCACGTTGATGACTCCCGGGACCTCCTCACCGTTGACCAGCCGGATGGCGGTGTCCACACCGGCTTTCCCCTGGCCCTTGGCGTCCTGGAAGACCGTTATGTCGAGTTTCCCGGCGCTCATCGCGCCGAGGGCATCGGGTGTGGCGTCGACGCCTCCGATGTGCACCTGGTCCAGCTTGCCTGCGTTCGTGAAAGCCTGGATGGCGCCCAGGGCCATCTCGTCGTTGTTGGAGCAGATGATGTCGATCTGCTGACCGGACTGCAGCCAGTTCTCGGTGATGGCCAGGCCCTTGTCGCGCATCCACAGCCCGGTCTGCTCGGAGACCACCTTCATCTCGGGATGCTCGGCGACGATCTCCTTACAGCCCTGGGTGCGCAGCTGGGCGGCCTCCTGCGTGGCGTCGCCCTGGAGGATCGCGACGTTGCCCTTGTAGTCGGTGAGCTTGGCGAGGGCCTCCATCTCCATCCGGCCGGCGATCAGCGAGTCGGACCCGACGTAGGGGACGCCAGTGGGCAGCTGCTGCGGGCGGCGGTTGACGTATACCAGTGGAATGCCCGCCTCTTTGGCTCGCTGGGTGATCGGGGCGGTGGTGGCGGTGTCCTGGGGCAGCACGATGAGGGCGTCGACGCCGGAGGAGATCATGTTCTCGATCTGGCTGAGCTGCACCTCCGCCTTCTCCTGCGCTGAGTCGGTGCTCACCTCGACCCCGGCCTCCTTGCCGCGGGCCTTGATGGCGTTTTCGACGTTCTGGAGGAACTGGTCGAGCACGGGGAAACTAGCCCCGATCTTCAGCTTCTTCCCATTCTTCGGCTTGACGACCTCCGAAGGCTGGTAGTCCTGCGTGGTGACGGCTCCGGGCTCTCCGTCCGCACCGGCGACTCCGTCGGTCGTCATGCCACATCCGGTCAGGACGAGCACTGCGCCCATGGCCAGCGCGGCGAGCTTGGGTACTGGCTTCATTCCTTCTCACTTCCTCGTGTCGGAGGCCCCGGCGGGACCTGGGGAAGTCGCCTCCCTGCGACCTGACGATACTGTCGCAAAGAAGGTGGAAATGTCAATACAAATAGCCAGAGAGTCCTGCGAGGCGAGACGGGGCCCGCGTCCTGGCCGCGCATCGTGGGCTGGTGTGCGGGGATGCTTTCACCTCTCCAGGCCCATAGGTAGGCCTCGGAGCCAGCGTGCCGGGAGGCCTCGCGGTTGCGGTGACGCCGGCCAGCTCCCGTATCCCAGTGGGCCGGGGCGGCTGGCCCAGTAGGCAGTGGGTGGATGTGGTGCCCGGGCCTCACTCGTAGGGCAGGTAGCCATTGCGGTGGATCTCCTCCAGGTCCATGCGGGCCCGAATGATCCTGGCTGTCTCGTCGTCGATCCGGCGTTCACGCACGAGCTGTCCTAGGATCTCCCGTTTCCGGGCGATCACCGCCAGATGCAGGCGTTCCAGGGCGGCGACCTCGGAAAGCCCCTCCGCCTCGTCGTCGTCATCGCCGGCGTTCATGTGTGCGGCGATGGTGTCGATGCGGTCGGCCATCTCCTCCGCGACCCAGGGGGAGACACCAGCTTGCTCCGCCAGATCGGGCAGCTCCGGACGCACGATCGCGAGGATCGCCAGGCGCGCCTCGGTGATTCGCTGCTCCTCGGACAGTTCCTTCTCCTCCTGGTCTCCGGCATGGCCGCCGCGCGCCGCCCAGGCGATGACCTTGGGCAGCAGCGGTCCTTGCACCGCGATGCCGATGATGATCGCCAGGGCCGCGATCAGCACCACCTCGTCGCGGTAGGGGAACGGCGAGCCGTCGTTCATGGTCAGGGGGATCGACAGCGCGATCGCCAGCGAGACCGCGCCCCGGAACGCCGAAACCCCGCTCACAAGCCGCGCCCGGTAGGACATCCGGCGCTGCCGCTGCTCGGGCCTGCGGTCGAGGGAGCGGATGATCATCACCGTGAGCTGCAGGAAGAGGAAACGCGAGACCACTAGGGTCACCGCGACGGCGACGGCTATACCTGCCAGCGCTAGGAGCTCTGCGGGCTGGAAACGGAAGACCAGCGACTGTGTCTCGACGCCGATCAGCAGGAACAGCGCCCCGTTCAGCAGGCTGGTCGCCAGCGGCCAGGCGTGCTCCGCCTGGGTGCGGGACTCCGGGGTGCTCAGCCGGTTCGAGAAGGCCGAGATGATCAGGCCGGCCACCACCACCGCCAGGACTCCCGAGGCGTGGATCTGCTCCGCCGTCAGGTAGGCCGCGTAGGGCGTGACGATGAGGGCCATGTTGAGGACGATAGGGTCGCGCAGCCTCGACAACACCGGGTAGGCGACAGCCGCCATCAGGATCCCCACCAGGATGCCGCCCAGGAACGAGACCAGCGCCATCCGGGTGATGTCCCAGGGGGTGTAGTGCCCGCCGAGCGCTATGCCGACGGCGATGGCGTAGACCACCAAGGCGGTGCCGTCGTTGGTCAGGCTCTCCGCTTTGAGCAGCATGAACTGGCGTTGCGGCAGGCCCTTCGCCAAGGCCGCCGCCGCGGTAGCGTCGGGCGGGGCGACGGCTGCGCCGAGGATCAGCGCCGCCGCCCACGGGATGCCCAGCGACGAGGCGATCCAGGCGACGGCGAAGGCGGTGGCCACCACGAATACCGTCGAGGTGATCAGGATGCCGCGCAGGTCGCGGCGGATGGCGTTCTTCGACGTCGTGAGACTCTCCCAGAACAGCAGCGCCGGGAGGAAGAGCATCAGCACCACCTCGTGCGGCATCCCCAGGTGTTCCAGACCGGGGATGAAGGCCACGAGGAAACCCAGCAGCACCTGGGTCAGAGGCACGGGGAGCCGGAGAATGGGAGCCAGGGCATTGCCAGCCACCACCGCGGCACCGACGCTGACCACGACGATGAGACCTTCCATGGGGTTCCTTTCCGGGGCTCTCGATGCGGGCGAGAAAAGCCAGCCACAATGATTATCCCGGATGACGCAACCCGGACATCTCCGACGACACGGTCAGGCCCCTGGAAACGTCAACAACCCCTGCCCGCCAGCGTCCTCACACCATGAAAACCCCTCCGGGCAGTGCCCGGAGGGGCTGGTCTTTGACGACCGGTGGGTCGCTGACCCTACTTCGGGTCCCTCCAGAGGCCCTGTTTCACGATTTTGAGAGTGGCGTCGTCACAGACTCCGGTCGCAGGTAGACCGTTGTCAGTCTGCATTTCAGCGGTCTTTGCGAAAGTATCCGGACCTGCATAGCCGTCGGCTTCACACCCAGGGACTCTCTCTTGAACATGCAAAACCCTGTCGAACAGAGCCTGCTGGGTTTCTGGTCCAGCGATGCCGTCCTCTTCGAGCCGCGCGCGGTACTGCATCCACCGGACTGCCTCTGTCGTCTGGGCGCCGTAGATGCCGTCATCCGAGCCAATCGGCAGGAACCCGAAGTAGATCAGGTCCCGTTGGATCCAATAGGTGGAAAGCTCCTCGGCCTTGGCCTGAGGGGCATTGCCTACTGCGAGGGCCACGCCGAGCGCGCCCAGGGGCGCCATAGTCAGTACGCTACGGCGGCTCAGTCCATGAGAGGTCATGGTTTCTTCCTTTCCGTATGTAACTGAGAGACCCCGCCGGTGGAGATGGTCCGGCCCTTGCCGGTGTCGTGGGCATTCTCCTGTGTGGATTGTCCTTAACGCACTCCTTGGTGCATCCTCCTGGCCCGCCCCTGCCGTGGCGGCGACTGGACGTCACCTGCTCGGACCGGCACTCCTGGCGGCGGAATCTCCAAGAGCAATTTGCTCTCGCAAACACATTACCTCTTGGTGAGCTCGTTTTCCAGGCGTTCACGCATCCTCACGTGGATGGCGTCGGCGTCCTCCTCCCAGCCGAAGACGCACACCGACAGCGGACCGTCGTAGTCGGTCTCCCACAGGTAGCCGAAGACCTCGTCCCACGGCACCTCGCCGTTGCCGATCTCGTTGTGCTGGTGGA
>ERZ773010.311-NODE-311-length-35223-cov-5.702627_pt1 | contig 35223 bp, 46 predicted proteins | sample MGYA00580842_ERZ773010 | MGnify/ENA primary metagenome ERZ773010 (study PRJEB29015, sample SAMEA2737982) | human oral metagenome | biome: human oral; feature: human-associated habitat; material: dental | place: China | collected 2107 ... | reverse complement strand
AGTCCGTCCAGCGGAATTTCTATTCCTTCATTGGTTATAAATTTGTCCTGCATAACTTACTTGGTTTCTATCACATTAAACTCTAAATCCATCTGATACAGATGTTCGCTGGTGTCATACATTTCGTTTTTCTTACCCACTGCTACGGCTTTCAGCCTTAAATCGCCAATCATGATAAAACATAGATTAGACTCCAGCAGGTCATCTATCAGCGCAATTTCCTCCCGAAGAATCCAGCCTGTATTGATAGTTAGAGATTTCTTCCGTTTGCTGCCATATTTTAATTTGTTTTCAGCATCAAAATAATGCTCAAACTCAGAAATCATGCGGTATTTATCATGAGCAGAGAACCACTCAAACACCAAGTTTTCTGTTTCAAAGAAAATGTGAATCGGATTTTCAACCTCTGGAAATGGAATATATTTAACCTCCCCAGCAGTAAGGATTTCGTTCTCTTTTCCAGCGAATAATTTTCGGATAAAATTATGAGAATGAACTTCGTTTTTTTTCTCAAACACAGGTTTTTCTCCTTGATAAATATTCATCAGCGGAACAAATTCTGCCTTTTCCGAAATTGTATCTGCACTGATGCGGATTATAGATTCTGGATAAGTTCTCCGCATAGGATGATTAGTAAAAAACGGGAAGCATTTCGGTTTTCTTCCTGGGACAAAAAATACATTCTTTATTAGATATTCCGAAAGCTGTTCATCATCTGCATTATGCTCAGTAATGGTAATATTTACCAGCGCAAAGCTATACTGATAACCCACATCATCCAGCGGGTGGAGCTCCCTGCATCTTGCAAAGAAATCCTGAATTTCCTCACCAGGGAAGATTTCTACTTCATTTTTAAAATACAGATATTCATACTCCTGAGCCTCTTGATATTCCTGCTGGTATCCATTGAAAAACATGTCCAGCTTCATTTTTACATAACTGGAGAAAGGATTGTTCTTGGTCATCTTTATTTTGTTCTTGTCCAAAGCAAAATAATAGGTTTCCCCTCTGAAATCCGACTGTAGATTTTCTGCAATTTTCAGTTTTATAGGAAAACGCTTTTCCACTGCACCAGAAGAAATGAGGACTTCCCCGCTGTATGTGCCAGGAGGAAGACTCTCTGGTTTCACGGTGGTAAGTTTCAGTTTTCCGCCCTCTATCACAGCCGTTTCTATGAATGAGGGTTTCAAGAGAACACTAATTTCCAAGTTGTTCGGATTGATGATGTCTGCTGTAAAGCTCTTTGCAGAATCTACATTCCTTATCAATGTTTCTTCAAAAATCTTCGGAGAAAAATCAAAATCTTTCACGACTTCCCCCGAAATAGTTTTGAATAAAATTGTAATAATCTTTTTCTTTACTCCCGCCTTTATCTCCAGATGAAATTCATAAGTAGAATCTACGGGCGTAGTGTCTGAAAATGCAGACTTAGAGAACTCTATAATGGTTTTGTCTGCTTCTTTTTTAGTATTAAAAGTAAACGGAAAAAAAGCTTCCCAGGATTCTGGAGTAATTTTAAAGGAAAGATCTTCCGTGGTGCTTACTTCTAAATGGGTATCTCCGGTAAGAGTTTTGGCGGCTTTATTGTAAGTCAGGACAATATCTGTTTTATCCGTTACCAAGTCCGATGGAGATGTTTGCCCTTGTTTTATCTCTAACTTTACCGTAACCGGCGTAGGGCTCGGTTCTATGTAATGCTCTTTGCCTTGGTCGTCAATACCATAGGCTTCGTAGATAATAGATGCAGAATATTTACCCACGCTTATTCCCGCAAGCCCTGTAATATCCAGAAGAACATCTGCCTGGCGGGGGTTAATCTGTCCGCTGTTTCCTTCCTCCCGAAATACCTTATCCTTGGTGCTGACATTGAGCCAGTTTGATGCGCCAAGATTATAAGTTACCCGAGTTTTATAGACAAACTTCTTGTATGGAGCGTCATTCCACAAGTCCAATTCTGGGAAAGTAAGTCTGCTGGTCTGCTGGCTGGGCATTCCCTTACCCTTGATATATTCAAAAACAATGGTGGGCGGGTTTACTTCCCACTCTACCAAAGGAGCATCCTCCAAGGTGTATCCGTGGCATTCATACCCTCCCTGGGATGTAGGATCCCAAGTGTCGCAAACTTCTACTTTTTTAAGTCTAATTTTCTTTGCCATAATATGTATAAAGAATTTCGTTTTGATATCTTTTTAATTTTCTTTTTTCTGAAACAGAATTATGCACCCATATTTCTATACAATACCGATAATCCGAGAAAAGAATAATCCTGTTAGGGTTTTTCTCCATCATCCTGATATTCGGAATCTTTACAGGCATCCTCCACTGCAGCTGGCGAAAAGCCCACCGGCTCACTACAAAATCTACATCCTTCGGGGTGTAGTCTTCCTCCAGCTGTCCCCCGAACACCTTCGCCACAGAACCGCACACTGCCGGAGTTTCATTTGTCAGCTCCTGAACCAAGGATATTATCTGGTCACAGAGCTCATTCATCGGGTCACTATCAAAGACCCTGAATCTTTGGAAAGCATTTCTATTTTCTTGCATTTCTTTTCTCTATATTTTCAAATTGTTTGATTGCACTTTTCAGTCTCTTACCGTTTTCTGCATTCTCCACCATCCATGCTTCTACTCCGTTATTTTTCAAATTTTCCAATAAATCTTTCACTTCTCCAAGGACAAATAAAAGCTGTGGATCTGTTGTCGTCTGCTGAATGTAATTGTTGGGCTGTATGGTTTTTTCTTCGGAAGCTATGCCTCCATCAGCATAACCTTTCGGCAATGAAATCCGCCCCGTTCTTACACTTTCCATCCAGCCTACCACATCGGCAACTACAGGGTTTTCCAGCATCCATTTAGGCGTAACATATTCATTCTCATGAACAATTCCTGCAGGTTTAAAACCAGTGCGGTCTGGAGAACCAAAGCCCGCACCCGTGAAACCACCCGCTGCATAACTTTCTTTTTCAGGAAGCGGCTGTGCAGCAATAATCCCAATCTGCGCAGCTCCTAACGCTCCCACCACAGAAGCCAATGCAATTCCTGCTGGTCCAGGATAAGCAGCTAAGGCTTTTGCAACTCCAAGAGCAGTGGCACTTACCGCATCAGCAATTCGGATAATCTTCTGCATACGGGCTTCTTTATAAGCCATTTCTGACTCTTTATTCAGCCGTTCTTTCTCCAATTCCTCCAGTCCCTTGTGATATTGTTCCTGGTTGATGTACCCCTCATTGAGCTGTTTCAGCAGGGCAAGTTTCTTCTTATCCTGATTTTTAGTAAAATGTTTCAGCTCTCTTTCATTTAGGTTCTTCTGCAATTCCGAAAATTGAGAAAAAGCATTACTTAAAGCCTTAACAGCCATGCCCACAGCTGCGATTTTTCCCTCCGTGGTATTGAGGTCTTCCCACATTTTCTCCCAGTCGGCAGCAGAAAATCCAAGCAAATCCACTTTGCCTTTTGCCGCCTGCTGTTCTTCGGTTACTTTCTTCTGATCGTTTTCATTTCCGCCTTGGATAGCTCCTTTTACCTGAGTGATTCTGGTGCTGAGTTCATCCAGATTCTTCTTGAGTTGTTCTGCGGCTTCCCCTGTTAAATCCTGAAGATGTTCTTCAAGCAGTGCTTTTTCTTCTTCTAACAGCTTGAGCTGGGATTCCATCGCCGCACGATTAGCATCTTCACGAAGTGCCTTTTTCGCATCCTCTAAGGTTTTGATGGCTTTCAGCTCTTGGTCTGTAAGCTTCAAATAATTCATTTGGGAAAGCGCCGCTTTGGCTTCATCCATTGTGGTAATGGATTGTATCTCTTCTTCCCGCCTTTGGGCTTCCTGCTGGGCTTCGTATTGATAGTGGGCAATTTTACCCTGATGCTCATCGCTCCATCTTTTTTCCTCAATAGCTTTTAGTCTGAACTGGTGCGTCTGCTCCATCTGCTCCTTAATTTTATTATTCTGGGCAATAATGGAGTTGATGGCTGCGATTTCTTCTCTTTTATTCTGAATTGCAGCATCATAATTCTTCTGAGCTTGAGAGCTTGCTCCTGCTTTTGCTTTTTGAAAATCAGAAATTTCCCGCTCCACTTTAGCAATAGCTTCCTGTTTTTCTTTATTCTGATTGACAATATCTTCTAAATCCCGCTTGTGCTGAGTTTCCAGAAGTCGTTTTTCTTTTTCGTAGCTGTCCAGCTGAATTTTTTCCTGCTCGTCTTCATACTTCCGCTGGAGGTCCAGAAGTTCTTTATCGTATTTTCTTTTTTCCTCCAAAGATTTTTCATAAGCCGAACGGGATTTATCTTCGCTGGAATCTTTTTTGGGAGGTTTGTTTTTCTTTGTTGAATCAGGAGCAATCCTATTGCCACCACCTGGTGTTTCCTCTACTTTTTTCCCTTCTACAATAGGAGTGTTTTCTATGACTTTTAGATATTCCTTGTTTTCTTCTTCCTGTTTTTTTTGGAGGTCTTTTCTCTGCTTTTCAATACTTCGTAATTTGGCACCATAGTAATTAAGAGCTTCCTGCTGGCTTACCTCAAAATATTGCCCCTCTATCTCTATGGTCTGCTTCCCTTTTCTCTTTTTTGCCTTTTCCATTTCTTCTTTTGCCTTTTCTTCTTGCGACAAAAGACTTCCTTCCTTGAAAGCATATTTTTCGGCATTCTCCTCTATCATTCTTTTAGCTGCTTTCGCTTTAGCAGAATTCAGTATTGCTGTGCGGAGCGATTTATAAGATTTTTCGGCTTCGCCATTCATAATGATTTCTTTCTCTATATTGCCAAAAACATCCGGATAAATCTTCTGCAGCGCTTCTGTAGCAGAAAGCCGTTCTTCTTGGCTTTTAGCTACATCAGTAGCAGCTTTGTAGAGTTTATCCAGTTCCACTACTTCTTTTGCAGTTTCCCGCTGAGCATCTGCTATTTTATCATTGAACTCTTTCTGTTTTCTTGCTGCATCATCTATTTCATCGCAAAAAAGACTATATGCTGTAACAGCCGCCGTAATCAACGCCATCAACGCTCCCCACGGAGTTGCCTTGGATATAGTATTAAATGCTGATGTAGATGCTGTTGCTTGGTCGGTTTTTCTTTTCAATATCGAAAGAACTCCATTGTAGGCAGTTATCGCTGCGCTTTTAATACTATGAGCAAGAGCTTGTGCCTTATCTGCTACAATACCCAGCCACTTCGCTTTGGTATAATTACCTTCTAATATAGCGGTCTGGATAATGACAGCCTGATACCCCACAAATCCAGCAACAACAACTTTGATGATATTTCCAAGAAATACAAGTTTCTCTTTAAAAGTATTAACGCTGTTTCCTGCCTCATTGGTAACTCCCACCAAATTTCCTAAAAAGAATATAATCCCCTCAAAAAAATTGATAAAACTGGTCTGTGTGAAAGTATCTGCAATGGTATTTTTTATCTTTTCCCACACCGCTGCTGCATTATTGTTCTTCTTGTTAAATTCTTCTGAAAGAGAAGTTGCGTCAGCCATAGCGTCTCCAGCTCTGTCCATTGCAATTCTAAATCCTTCAGCTCGGTTTGCTGCCGCACCCACTGCCTTTTGAACTTCTAAGGAATTTATCTTCAAACTATCAAACACTTTTGCGGTTTCATCAGCACTGAGACCCCGCATTCCTTCAGCGAACTTCAGAAAGAATTCCTCTGGCTTGGTGTTAAAAAGCTCCTGAGCTTCCTTTACACTTATGTTCATGGAATAAGCAAAGGCACTAAGGTTCTCCCCAGCCACCTTCATAAAGTTAGAATATCCCGAAGCAGCGATCTGAGAATCCACCCCAGATTCTTCAAACGCAGCACCAAGCCCTAAAACTTTATCAATAGAGGGTTTGAGTGCATCAGGCAAAGCACCCACTCTAAGAGCAAAGTCCGAAATATTCCCCTCGCTGGCTGTTCCTGATGCAGCAAGTTCATTCAAGGCAGAACCTACGCCATTGATAGCATCGGCATAGCTCTGCCCTTTGGTCTCCTCGAATAATCCTTTGATTTTCCCCAAAGAATCTACCACGCCCTCTAAACCGCCATCGAAAGAATCCCCCAGGGCAACATACGCCTTGTCCACCTCCTGAACGAAAGATGCCATTTCCTCCTTAGGAACACCAAGCCGACCGCCCACTTCGGCAATCTTCAGCCTGTCCATCTTGGAGGTTCTGGTGTCCATATCATCGAAAGCCTCCCAGAGCTGTTTCACTTCATCCAGCGCCATGCCCGTAGTCTTCTGTACATCCGCCATGGCATCAGATACTTTGAGCAGTTCTTCGGCTGTATTTTTTATTTTAAGCCCGACCAAACCCGCACCAAGACTCCCGAAACTAAGCCCAAGGTCAGCAAGTTTGGAGCGAAATTTTCCTAAAAAACCTTCTGACTCCTTCAGCTTTCCGTTTACAGCATCAATCTCGCCTTTTACTCTTGAAAAATGCTCTTTTGCCTCTTTGAGTTCCGCGGCTTTTTTCATGAATTTTTCAGTCCCTGGATGAAGTCTTTTAAGTTCTTCTTCTAAACTTTTGACTACTTTTCTTAAACCTACAAAAGAATTTTCAGCAACTTTTCCGCTGACTTTTAAAACTATTGTTGATGTAACTTGATTTGCCATCTGCTGTAATTTTTACCGCAAGATGAGAATTCAGAAAAATAAAATAAAGGACAAAAAAAACCCGACTTTTCAGACGGGAAAAATACAATAAGATGAGATAAACTATTTTGCAAAAATCTTTTTGGAAAGCCACAATGCTACAACAACGAACAAACTCCAAGCAACGAAACTGCCGAGCGGTCCTCTCTCCAGTAGTCTTACCACTGGATAAACAAAGAAAAATAAAATCCCTGCAAAAGCGAATATATTAACTAAATTTTTCATACCTCTAAATTAAGTAATTATTTTCATTTTGCAAAATGTGAAAGCGGAAAAACGAGTTCTTCTGCAAAGGTTTTTGCTCTGACTTCTGCCACATTCTGAGAAACAAACTCTACCACACCGCTCTGCTTAATGGCTTCACTGATAAATGGCGTTGCCTTCATATTGAACTGGTGCGGTTTGTAGTAATAGTCTATGCTTTGAGGCTTATCCCTGTGCCGGAAGCCTCCAGCCCTGAGGGTATCCACACCGTAATGTTGCACAAAGCCGTGCCGTGGCATACGGATAACCAGCTTTCGCATAAAAATCTGCTGGTTGCCATCTTTCTTTTTGCCGTATTTTTTTAATCTGGATTTTGCCACTGCATCTTTCAGGGACTTGTCTTCATCTTTTCTATTATAATGGTCGGCAAACTTCTGCACCTGATTCCGAAGTGTAGAAGTGAGCATCTGCTCGGCTTTTTTAGCGATCTGTAATTCGTCAAAATAATTCATATTTCAAAGTTAATAAAATTTTAAAAATGCCCAGCAATAGTCTTATTCTATTACTGGGCGAAGCAAAAAACTGCTTGTTATCCGATATTTTCTGTGAGAACACCTTCTGGAGTGTATTTTTCATACAGCACCCAGAGGAATTCTCTGCTTACCTCCTGTTCTTCAATTTTTGGAGGAATCCCTTTCTTTTTGTTGCCAGGAGAAACCATCACCTCTTCCGTAATGACCTGCAATTCTATCCCGAAGCCAAGCTCTTTCATGGCATCGTAGATATCATGCTCCGTAATCGGATACTGCGGGATAATCCCCCGGCACATGGAAAGGATTTTCCCAGTGCTGTAGAGATACTTATCTCCCCCCGAAAACTGCGGAGAATAATGTCTCGAAATGAGCTCTTTTATTATTATTGTATAATCCTCCATCAGGATAAATATTGTATTAGTTTATCCAATTCTTTCGGGTGTTTGGTAACCACGAAAGACAATCTCAAAAAACGCTGGCACATCTCATTCAGTAGTTCCAAATCTTTACCTGATGCTGTGCTGTCTTTCAGCCTTAAGGGCAGATCCAGCAGTTCTTCCTGAACATCATTTTTTGTAAAGAAATCCCGCTGAAAGTCCAGCCAATTGCTTAGTTTATCATTAAACTCGTTCATGCCGCAAGATATTTTTCGTTAAAATTACGAATAAGATTTTGATAAGCCTTCTCAAAGGTTTTTCCGTAGGCAAAAGCTGTTCTTCCTGTAGTCTCCGAACTGAACGAAACCTTGAAAGCTCCTGTTTCTATCATACGGGCTGAAATGCTCCCTTTATTATCCTTTACGAACTGAAAAACATTAGTTGGCTTGTTGAAATACTTCCGCCACTTATTGTCTTTCATCATTTCTATCCTTACCGCCTCTAAAAGCGGAACTGAACGATGGATATTAACGATTTCTTTTCTTCTAAGCACTCTGCTACTACGCTTCACAGGTTGTGCAATTGTTTGATTCTTGAACATTTTATATAAATTTTAAAATTGTATTTCCCAGATACAAAATACCCCCACGAGGAGGTGTTCAAGAATCATTTGGGAATGACCTGTATAGCCTTTCAACTATACCCTCCGTTGGGGGATTATATTTTAAAACTAAAAATTACAATGGGATTGCCCATCTGATTCTTGAACACTGCAAATGTACAACAAATATTTAATATAATAACTTTAATAATTAAAAAATTATTAAAATCATTAAAAAATCCCCCATTTTAGGAGGATTTCGCTTTTATATTATTCCCAAATGTACTCGTAATTTTCTACAGTTCCGTTCTTATACACCCTTTTAGCTGTTAATGGATATCCATTTTCATCGTAAGTAAAAACAGAAGTATAGGAAAAATCAGGAGCTGTAGAAGGTACTAAATGCCTGTAAGATATTGAAATATTATTGTGCTCGTGCTGATAAATGAACGGGCTAAAATATTTATCAAAGGCTTTTTTAGTATCTTTTACCCAAATGTTTACCTGTGTTTTTTGATTGTTTTCATCATATATATTACTTACACTACTTCCTTGTTCGTCGGTATATTCAACAGTATAATGTCCATTTGAAGTCCCATCTGCTTTATAGTAAGTAGATTTTATCAAGTTATTAATCTTTCCTGGACGATTTTCAAAGGTTTGATAATTCTTTAGCTCATGAACTCCTGATGTAACTGTATATTTTTCTCTTTTGGTTACAAGATTTCCATCAAAATAATAAAGCTCGTAGGAAGTAAGTTTATCAGTATTATCATACCAGCTCCATTTCTTCTGCAGACCATTTTCATACTCTACCTTATTACGATAGTTTAAACTACCATTTTTAAAATAATCAATTCCAGAAATTTTCTTATCTGAACCATAATAGATTTTGGCATGAAGCATACCATCTTTATTAATTTGGACAATTCTTTTTTCTTCTAATACTTTTGGAGAAGTGTTGTTAAGAGAATTACTGTCCTCACTTCTGGAGCATGATGCCACAGACATTGCTATTGTAGCAAAAGTCAAAATGTTTTTCATATCAGTACAAGTTTGTTTTCTGTGCAAAGATAATAAAAAAAGCCCTGCGGTTGCAGGGTGTATTTCTTATTGAAAAAAACACGATTTTTTTTCCAAATCAAAAATAACCTGGAAAAAAACAGCGAGAATTTTCCACATTCTCACTGTTTCATTTTAGCACACTCTGTCTATATCTTTCCAATCATCGGGAGCAAGTTTCATGCTCTGGAAATTCTTCAGCTGGAAACTCACTTCTACACCGAATATTCCGTTTCCGTCCAGTTCTATCGGAGTCACCTCTATGCTGTTTTTTATCAGGGCATTGTAGAGAAAATGCTCATTCTTGTTGCTGTCGAAACGCATTCGGGCAATTACTTTCAGGGCGAGTTCTTCCGCTTTGTCAATTGCATGATATTGCGCCTCATAATCGTGCGGATCTACATCATTGATTAAAATTCCGAAGCTCATTTTACGCACCGCCGTGCTGGACATTTCCTCGCCTTCTACACCGAAACTATACCCGAAAAGAGCCAGCGCAGGAGACTGAAGCCCAGAACTGCTCGCCTCTTTATTGTGAAGCTCACGGGCAAAATACCCCGCAAAATCATTCAGAAAATTAGATTGTTCCACTATTTCAGCGAAATAATCTTTCATTTTAAAATATGAATTACTTTGTCGCATCTGCTTTCATTTTATGAATTTTTTTACTCTCCGCCAAGGCGTTCAGGAAGTCATAAACCTTGGTATTCTGGCACTCATGCAGGTTGCCCAGGAGTTTCAGCTCATCGGCTGCCATCATCACGATGATTTTAGAAAAGGGAGTATGCCCCTTCTTTGTGCGAAACACGGGTTTCAGCGGGTCGCTCTCTTCCTTTTCTTTGACAAAAATATCAGGATAAACATCAGCAATATACATTCTCACCGCGGAGAATACAAAGCCGATACGCTTGGCTTCCTTGATGTCCAGCTTATCCGTAATCTTCGCAATCGCAGGGAGTTTCTGTTCATCAAAATCACCCATTCTATACAGGGAAGCCACCAGCTGGCGGAGATAGATTTCCTTTTTCTCCTGAGAATATCTATAAAGAAGAGTATCGCAAAGAGAAAATTGCTTGATTGTCAAATCCCCAATCCGGTCGGCTGGTTTGGTCAAACCTTTGATTTCTGGAAATCTATAAAGTTCTGGTTTTTCCATAACAAAAGCCGCCAAATCCTTAAACGCAGAGATAGGATAATTATTCAGCACCTTTCGGGCTTTGTAATATTCCACCGCTGTTCCTTTTTTCATCAGAAGCACCAGAACAATCTGAATAAAACTGTCTGTAAAATCCTCGCCCTCTGTATTGTTAATGATATTGATAATCTCTCTCTGCTGGTAGTCCGTGAGTTCATTCCAGGAAGAGGGTATTGTCACTTTCATATTTTTAAAATTTTTCCCACTGAAAATGCATCCAGTCATAATTTTTCTCCCTTCCGAGCGAAACAAAGCCGTGTTTGTAGAAAATATCAATCATTGCTTTGTATTCTGGGCGGGCAAAACGGGCGGTTCTGGCTGTTTCTTTCAGCTGGTTTCTTTCTGGATCAAGGTCAATAGCAAGTCCCCAGGAATGCACGGAAAATTCACTGCCGCCACGCATTTTTCTAAAATTAAAACATCCGCCGAAAAGATCTATTCCCAGCTCTTTTATTTTTTCCGCTCCGTAGTGTTTCAGGATATCCGAAAAAACAGCTTTCAGCGGTTCTGCTACCGCCTTATGGCAGGATATTTTTTTCACGATTTGGCTTTTATCCCAAGCCAGCCGCATAGGATACGGCAGGTCTATGGTCACCAAATAACCAGCACCAGTGGAATTGGGCGTACCGAATTTCTGTTTAAAATCTGATATTGTTTTCATCTCTATGGATTTTGTTCTTCTTTTCTTTTTCTTTCGGTTTCTTCGGCATCTCTGCGAGCTTTATCATAGATGGATTTATGCAACTGCCAGCCTTTTGTAAGGACAAAACCAATTCCAATCCCAATAAAAATAAGCCCTACGGCATTGAATGTACTCATAGCTTTATAAATTTTAAATGTTTTTTTGCCAATCTTTTAACAAATTCCCAAAGCACAATAATTAAGATGATAATTCCCAGCCATATCCACCAGCTAAAACTACGCTCCACATCCTTATAGCGGGTTTTATAGCGGATTTTCGTTTCATATTTTATTTGGGTTTTATCCTTGGACTGAATTTTATCCTTATGGGTTTCGGTCTTGTTTTCGTTTTTATTTTCGTTGGAAAATTTCATCTTCCCTGTGGTGCTGCCCTCTATTTTCTGCCCGTTATAAATAAAGCTGAACACCGCCGGAACGCCGTTTTCAGGTTCTATCTCAAAGCCGGTTATCATGCTGGTAAGGCTTACACGGCTTTCTCCCTCACTCTGAGTCTGAACCTCCGTGGTCTGGCTCGCATGGAGTGAGGATTCCTCCTGTCCCTTCTCCTCCGCCTTGATCTTCTTGGTGCTCCCGCAGTTCATCAGCAGGAAAAGCATCACTGTAATAGTTAGAATGTTTTTCATTTTCTTCTTTTTTTTCTGGGTCTATAATGTCGGTTTTCTTGCCTATGAACTTAAATACATCTACTTTAAAATTCAGCCCTCTGTATTCGAAAAAATTACCAAAACAGGAGTTCAGCTCCGCTCCGAAAATCACAAAGAGGATGATCTCCCGGAGGGTAACAATCCCGAAAGGCTCTCCAAAGACAATCCCAAAAGAAGCGGCTAACAAGAGCCAGCAGATGTAGTCTACCATTTTATTGGCTGTTCTCCTTATGGCACGGCTGAAACGCACTTTTTCTCCACGCTTTTTGGCTGCAAGAGTTCCGAACCTCAAATCAGCCATAATAACAATGAAAGCCAACACCCCAAACCACCGGAGAGGATAGAGAAACTCTATCAATTCTGTTAAAAACACTGCCGTCATCCCATTAGCCACATTTCTTTCCGTCATTATTTCTTCTTTTTTTTATTCCTCAATCAATTTTCCTCCCACGACCTCTGTTGTTGGGTCAAAACTGTCTTTGTAATATTCGCAGTTCTGCGGAAGCGTTACTTTTTTCAAAGAATAGTTTCTTGAAAATTTAGGAAACTGATTTTCTGCGAAAGCATAATGCCCTATGCTTTTCAAGGTTTTTGGGAAAACCAGATTCTCATAATTAAGACACCCTTCTCTGAATGCATACCCCCCAATCTTTTCCAGTCCATTTTTGAACACAATTTGCTCCGTTCTAATGTTAGCAAATGCAGCATCCTCAATTTCCTTTACCGAACTGGGTAAAATTACTTTCTTAAACGATGTGTCATTGTCTCCGAATAAAGTGCTCATTAAGAATGATTGAACCACTCTTGTTCCTGCTGGAATGTGCAGTTCTGATAATTGTTCCACTCTTCCATCAGCTGTAACGCCGAACATTTGTTTGATAAATCCTTTTCTTTTCATTGTTTTATAATTTATGGTTTAACTTATTGAATATGAAATTCTTCTTACTTTATTGACCGCTATCTTTACCTGCTGCTGAGAACCCTCCATGAATTTAGTTGGCTGTACTCTAAACCTCAGACCTTTGCGGGCGCCAAACAACATATCCGAAGTAGTGATTGTCCTTACCACAGCCCTGCTGTTTCTTTTGGTTTGGCCTCCTGTCCAGTTGTCTGTGATAACGCCGTAACCCACAACCTCAAAAGTGCCTCCTTCAAGTTCCTTTTCTGCAACAATACACCACGGAGAAGTAGGAGATATTGCGCTACTACCATCTTCTACCGCCAAATCAAACTCCCAGTCTGTAACTTGGCTAATAGCTGTGTTGGGCACTAATCTGCCGTTATTTAAGAAGGTCTGCGAAAAGTCATAAGAGGTTCCAAACGGCACTTGTATGTTATTATTTAAGAACCCCAGCTGTTTATTGATAGGTATTACATCTATATCTTTAGAAAGATTTAGCACGCCTGTTTCTGTTGTAGAATTAAAATCTGTCGCTGGATTTTTCCCTGCTTTAAAGGTAATATCCACATAGCCAGACTGGTTATACTTGGAAGAATTCTTATAGAAAAATGTCTCCTGTATGTAACCCGTGCCGTGCTTCAATTTTAAATAACAAGCAAAATTGAATGGACTAGAGTGATGGTAGTTTTCCAGTGCTGTTGTTACGCTTGCTGGCAGTTCAACCTCTATAAATACCCCTGCATGGTCGTTTCCAGCGCCATAATTTGTCAGCATGATTTCTCTTTGATTATCTAAATGAAATTCGGCAGTATCTATGGACAACTGCAAAAAAGATTCCGCAAGGGTATCTTCGTAATTATTGATAAATTCTGGATAACCAGAAACTTCAAACTCTAATCTTACATACTTATTCCCCGCAAAAGAACAACCTTTGATGTTGATTTTTGGCTTGCGCGCTTCTGCTCCGCCAGAAGAAACCAATTTAGTGTCCACATATTTTTTTTGCACATATTCTTCATCTTTGGTGGGAGCAATATAGGTGGTGCCTTCAAGGGTTCCGCCGGTTACTTTTATTTTTCCTTTTTCTACCGAAAGAATGGTATCCTTATATGTTCCGTTGTCTTTATAGCTTCCGCCGAACTTGAAAAATGTTGCACCTGGAGCAATGCTCATCACTACCTGCGAACCATCAGCCGAATTGGTAGAGGAGTAAAGCATTGCCCTGCCTCCAACCGAAAAATTTCCGGTGTAAGTCAGCTTGGTTTCCTGCAATTTCAGTTCCCCTACAAACTGATGTCCAGAGAGCTGATTTCCGGCTCGTAAAACATCAGCAATTGTAGGTGTAGCCTTTGCAGAGATATCCTCCCACGCTCCATTTTTACGAGCATATTGCTTATTGTCACTCGGCGCATCGGGAATTCCCTTTACTTCATCCGCATAGTCAAAGGTCTTTGTAAAACACTCTCTTACATTGCCTTCAATAATTTTTCCGCTCGTATTATCAGGCAGCAGCTTATGTATTTCTTCTAATTTTTTATTCATAAGTTTATATTTTAAATCCTTTAGAAAATCCTTTGGAAAATCCGCCTGCTGTGGTCATTTCCTCGGCTCTGCCATTGTAGAGATACAATTCTGTATTTGCAGAAAAAACAAAGCTTACCACATTATCATCTTCCACTTTTCTTCCGGTATTGCTCTCGTAACTTGTGAGGTAGGCAGCGTTTCTCTTTGTTCCGAAAAGCCATACCCTGCCGTTGGTATCCGGAACTAAAAAAACTAACCCTTCATTTCTCAGCCTTGAAGCAAAACCAAGATTTCGGGCATTGAACTCTCGGAGGGAAAAACTAAACTCCGCTATTGTTTTCTGCTTTCTTGTGCCGTTTTTCACCTTTTCTCCCAGTGAGTTCTGCTCGACAAAAACATCAATAAAGCTCAGTTTCTTTCCAGAAACCAGCTTTATTTTATTGCTTTCTATTGTCTTACTCTGCTCGTAAGCATCAGCCTGAGGAAGTTCCATGATTTCAAAAAAGCCTGCAGGGGCATACCAAATTCTGGTTGCTGTACCCCCGAGACTTTCATGGCTGCAATCCAACAGATCTATGTATATAGAATTCATCACAAAACAAAAATAGCCCCTGCAAAGGGGCTGATAAAAGACAATTTATTTATAAAAACAATCCTGATTTCTTGGAAACAATCTTTGTTTTAAAATCCAAATCCGCCTTGGCACATGCAAATTGTTCTCCGTGCTTGGACAAATAATCGTAGAGCATGTTTAAGGAATATTCCGCCTCTTTAGCAAATACTTTTTTGAAAGCCTCTGCCTTCTGCCCATCTACCAGCAGGGACTTCTGCCATGGGAGTTCTTCATATTGCACCACAAATCCGGAAGTAAGGAAGACAACGCCTGGATAATCCACCGCTGTTTCCAAAGCCGAATACATGAGATAAGATTTTATACGCCTTTTCAAAAAATCATCCGCCAGAAAATCTGCCAAATCACATTTCGGAAACAGGTCTTTCAGTCTTTCATAAAGTCTCCCGATGATATTGGATAAATGAACATAAACCTCCAGCGAACGCACCGGATAAATATTATTCAGATCGTTTATCCCAATATCCAGCACCACAGGCGGAATGCTGAACAAATCCGGCACTATCCCAAATGCAATAAGCAGACACTCATCCGCTTTTTTTACCCAGGAAAGTCCCAAATCCCTCACATCCCACCACGGCGCCTGCCTTGTCTTGTTCTGCTCAAACTGGACTACACCATAATTAGACAACTGGACTTTTATCTTTGGAATTTCCAGAGCAAAAGAATACAGAATCCCTGCCTTTGCCAGCAGATGATAGACTTCTGGTCTGCTCATTTTCAAATCCTGGAATGCCGATTTAGGGATATACGGAAAAATCTTGCTGCTAAAACCATGTTCTTGGTCTATCAGGTTGATATCAAAGTTTTTCGGAAGCCGTGTGAGTTCTTTTATCTGATTTTCATCAAGAATATTCTCCATTTTTTTAATCTTTTTTTTGAAAATTTATTTTTTGTCTATTTTGCTAATTAACTACTTTGGTCTGTCCGTTCGGATTTTTATCCAAAGTTGTCAAATTGATGTTCGGGAACTTCGCCACATAGTCAGGATTCCAGCCGTTCCACTTTTGTATAAGCCGGAAGACCATCAGCGTTCGGATATGCTTTCTCGGCAGCCTCGCACAGAGTATCGTCCATGCTTCCCGCTTATCCGAACCAGACCCCGAAAGGTTCTTCCCGCCCGGTGCTCCCGCTCCCAGAAGCGCAGGATCTACCCCCATAGCAAAAAGAACTTCCGTATTCCCAGCATAAGAATCCGGCAGAAACTCCCCACTTGCCAAAGTCTGTTTTACTTCCTCTATTTGTATCCCCTTTATCATTGCTCCAGTATTATCCCTGAAAAACGGAGACACCAGAGATTTCCCTCCAGCCTTATTGCCGGACATATTTTCATCAATTTTATTTATCAGCTCAATTCTCAGATTTTCTTTTGCATCATTGTCAAACTTCGTCCATTCCTCCACGCCATAGCGGTGCACGAAGTAATCATCCGCAATGTGGATTACATATTTAAAATTGAACTGCTGTTCATACATATACTTTTTAAATTCAGGAATGGAAAGAACAATATCCAGCCAGCCGGACTTGAACGAAGAATGCCAGCCCACCGATGGATATACCTTTTCAATGGAAATTGTATTGACAAGCGGAACAATGAATTTCCTGATGTTCCGCTTCTGGCATTCTTCCTTGATTTCCTCCATGGAAAGCTCCTGCGAAAAACAAGGCACTACGACACTGTTCTTCTTGTCAAATTCACTCTCGCCCCACGCTGTATTGATGATTACATTCCGAATGATGCCGTTCTTGGGCTTTTCAAAACGGCAATCCGCCGCCTTGTGGCGTTTTACTGAAATAATTTCATTGCCGTTGGGACTGAGCAGATACTCTGGAAACGCCAGCCCGAACGCCTCATAATCATAGATGATATCAGAAATTACCATCTCAAACTGAGTGCGGTCAAAGAAATCCATTATCTCCGGCACACTGCTCGGGATTTTTTCTCTAAAAACAGCATCCTGCTCGGTTTCTACAAGCTCAAAGATTTTCAGCCCTGTTCCCAGGTGTGCCGATGTAAGCACCTCCAGACCGCCCACCGCGGCGCCTACTTTCTCTACTTTTTCCATCAGTCTTTTGGGATAAAGATTATCATCACCCCAGTTGCACCATTCTTCGGAATCGGAACTGCTCGGCAGGAGTTTCGGCTGGGAATGCGCTGGCGTTTTATCCTTTCCCGCCGCCCCGAAGCGCACCACAGCACCCACTCCAGAGTTTATAATGTAAGTATTGTCGTCTATTTTTTGCATTTTTTCAACGATTTTTCACAAAAATAATTTATAACACCTCTGAATTATAGGACATAAAACCGTCCTGTTTCTTCTTTTTACTCTATAACATCAGCAATAACGGTCATTCCCTCTCCATGTATTCTTTTCCATACATGCTCTGTGAAGAAATTATCCATTTCTTTATCTGTCATTTTTTTCTCTCCAGAAACATGGCGGTAAAGCCCGTTTTTAAACTCCATTTCTTCTTTTTCCTCCAAAGTATAGTCATTATAACAGAGTTTTTTCATCCCGCCGTCTACTCCATAATCGAAAATATTAAAAGCAATAGGAAAATCCCCTGTTAATCCTTCCCAAGTTTTACTACGAGTCATAAACAAAGCCTTTGCATTATAATAGACACCCATATTTTCCCTGAATATACTTCCGCTTAAACCCTGCCAGATATCCATTTTGTTAAACCCTGCTATCGCACTGGCATTTAATTCATAAGCACACCGATAATAGAACAGCTGCGTGGCATCATTCGTAGGATAGGTTTCTCTGGCGTGTCCAGTGGTCACCTTGATATAAGGCGGATTGGTAAAAATGATTAAACGCCCCAACTGTGCTGCCTCAAACAAAGCATGAGGCAGATGATTAATATTCTTATCATTCAGAAAATCAAACTGCCATGCAGGAATACCTTTGCTTCTCAAAATCTCTACATCTTCCGATTCCAGAGTAGTGCCGTATTTTTCACATCCTTCGGGCAGAGCTTCTAATAAAGCCCCCTCTCCAGCAGCAGGATCATAAAAGACATATTTTTCAATCGGTTTATTTAAGGTCTTTTTCAAATATTCCACCGCTAAATTCGCCCACTCCTTTGGAGTATAATAAGCTCCTGTTTTATGTTTTCTTTCTTTTGTAAGCTCCATGTTTTATCAGTATTAAAAAACCACCTTTTTGCCGTTAAACTCTATGATGAAAAGAATGTTTATTTTCTTTATGCTGCCATCTGGCAGTTTTATGTTTCGGGTTCGGTTTTCTCCATGATTCGGATTTTTGAACGGCGTAGCATCCGCCAGGCGTTTTATACCTTTTGTTTTCGGCGCCTGCATCAGCACCGCCTCCGGATAATACCGGATATTTCCCCCAGATTTATTTTGCAGGTTAAAAGTCCGCACTTTTATAGAAAATGGCACCGGATTTTTTTGATTATCCAGTTTTTTCATTTCCGTGATAATTTCACTCAAAAACAGCGTTTTTTCCATGTGGTAAATATCTAATAACCACCCACGAACCCAAAGGACACCTCAAAAAATGATAAAAAACAAGGGTCATTCTCACAATAGAAAAGTTAAATGTTTATTTATCAATGTTTTAGACCCTTATTTTTTTATTTTTTTCTCACAGAGCGAGGTAGGGGTGCAGCGCCGCCTTAGTTGAATCTACAATTGCAGTTTTTGTTTTTTACCGAAATATGTAAGGATTCCACAAAAAATCCCTACAAAGTTTGTAAGGATTGTAATTTTCAAAAAAAATAGATTTCTTATCACTCCAGGTTGGAAATGATAAACGAATGCGCATACCGATAGTCTATAATGTAGCTGAACTGCCAGAACAAGCAGTAATCCACAGTATCAGAAAAGTGTGTGGCATGCTCCTGCGGGATGGTATGGCTACGCTCGGAGGATTTGTCTTTCTTAAATGCATCGTTGCTCTCCAGCGGAGCGTTCTCCATGGAAATAATCAAATTCGGACACTGGTTCTCATTGATTCTCACTCTGGGAAGCCTGATGTCCTGCTCTGCCAGAATTTCATTTACCAAACGCCACTTATCAATGTGGGGCGGGTTATTCGTATTAGGGGTTTTATTAATGACAATCCAGCCTGCCGCTCGGAGCATATTCTCCACATCCTGAGCCAGCGTGGTCTTAGAGTTTGCCTCAGTCTTATAACCCGAACGGTCATGATACAGATGCACCACATTGCACGATGCCTTGTGCGCTGCATAATAGTCTATAAAGAGCTGAACCATATCCGAAAGTTTCTTCGGGTTCTTCACAAAAAATTCTTTGATAAATCTAATTTCATTTACCGACTGAAGATACTGCGATACCGTCCCGCAGTTTATCCTCCCCCCGAAATCTATATTCAGCTGAAGCGGAACTCCCTTCACTAAGTCCGTATCATAGCTGCAGCTCGGCACATAGTCCTCGGTCATCTCCCCCAGGGAAGAGAGGTCATACTTATAATTGTAATAATGTACATTCTGCCGGAGCTGTCCATAAAATCCATCACTGATTCCACGAGGGCGGATGTTGAGAATTTCAGCATCAAAGAGAACCTGCGACAAGGCTTCCTTCCGCATCTTCTCTATCCAGCCAGGCTTAAGGTTAAGAATATTAACCTTAGAAGACGCTTTGATGAACGCATACTCCTTCGGGCTGTCCTTAGAGAGCTGCTCCCGCTGGGTAAACCATTCGCCCTTCTTGGTCATCGCCACCGAGGAAACGAAAATCTCGGCATGCGCCATGGATTTTCCAGCGAACTGCTCTTTCTTCGCTCGGTTTGTGGTCAAAACATTGTTGAATAATCGGTCGTAGGTAAGCAGTGCCGCCTCGTCCCCGATAACCCAGTAAGAGTTCAGCCCTCGCCCAGAGTTGGGATTGTCCAGCGATACCATCACTGCAATCGCTCCATTGCGGAAATGAATTACATTATTCCAGCTGTCCGGTGCTTGGAACGGCATCTCAAAGCCCTCCTTCTTTCCGCACCTGCCCACCACATAGTCTATATCCTCGTATAAACCAAACATCTCCATTCCCTCCTTGGTAGAGGGCAGCGTTCGGGATTTTATCTGAACAAAAGTTTCTCCCACAATCACTCCTGTAGAGCGAGGCATCTGCCTTACAGCTTCCTTTACGAACCAGCCTAAAACCGTAGACTTGCCCGATCCCCTCGCTGCCTCTATCGTGATGTAAGGGATTTTATACCGATGGTTTGCCAGCACTGCCGCCATCTGCATGGGGTTGAGCTTTACCAGCTTCTGGGGCTTCAAAAGATTGCTAATTTCGTTACTTATCGCTGTCATCGGTCTCGTCATTTTCTGTTACCTCATTGTAATCAATATCTTCTACCTCCAGATTATTAAAGTCCACCACGCCTTCTTTGAATAGCTTGTCCATGACTTTGTACATTCTTCTCGGCATCTTGATGTTATACTCGTGTGCTTGAATTTTCTCTGGGTCAATCTGATTTTCGGATTCCTCAAAATTGAACAATGATGCATAGACTTTCAAGGCTTTTATCTCCAGTTCTACCTGTCCGGATTTTACTGCTTTTTGGTAAGCATTCCAAAGAGCCTCCTGCAGAATCAGGCGGTCTGCTTTCACACTCACCGCATCCAAATCGCCGAAAATCTGCATTGCCCAGTTGTGCTCTCGGTATGCCGTAGCCTGAGAAATTTTATAATCTCTCATCATAATCTGAATGGCTTGGCTTGCCGAATATTTATTATTCAACCGAAGCGACCACACATGTGCCAGGCGGGCTTTTTTTTCTTCCTCCCGCTGGCTTAGAACCACAGAACTCTCATCAAGGTAACTTGCCTTGATTCTGTGAAACATGCTGTCCTTCTTGAATTTTTCTATTGACATGCTCCAAAGATACTAATCCAGAAAAACAGGACAAAAGACAACAAAAGCCCCTCGCTGGGGCTTTTGCTAATCAAAGTTTATTTCATCATCGATTCGGACAATCTCGCCGTCTATCATCAGCCTTACCACTACATCATAGCAAAAAGTATTGATGTTCCAGTTCATGACTTTGCAGACATAACCCACTACACTTTTATCCCACGCTTCTTCCAGTCCGCTCACCATTTCTACAATAAATCTCTCTTTGGTTAATCTATTAAAATAAGATGCTTGATATATTTTCATAACTTATTGATTTGCTTTTGTTTACAAGACAAAGATAAGTTTGTTTTTCATTCCTTACAAGTTATAAATGCTTTATTTTCAGTAATTTATCTTTTTACAAAAAAAGCCCTGCAAATGCAGGGCAACAATAGATAAAGTAAATGTGTTAAATTGATACTTATAGTTCTATTGATAAAAGTTCTCTTCCTAAAGCGTGTAAACCTTCTTCTATTTTTTTGCGTTGTGCTTCACGAGGTTTTTTCAATCCTGTAGCATAATGATGAATTAATTTCTGATTGATGCCTGTAATCTTTTCAAATGCAGGATTTCCCAAGATGCCTTTATAATATTGCAAAAGACTCTCTGTATCAAATTTATACTTTATTTCGTATTCTTTATAAGGAAAGTTGCCGATTTCTTTCATCGTTTCTATTCCATCAAGAATACTTTGTTTTACTTCTTTTACATCATCTCCTGCACCATAGATTCCTGGTACATTTTCAGCATAAGCCCCGAATGTTCCATCGTTTGCTCTTTCTATTATTACATTTATTGTCTTCATATTTTTATTTTTTTAATATGGGACTTTTTACAGTCCCATTTGTTTTCTTAATGCTTTTTCTAATCCGCTGGATAATTCTTTCGCTCCATGATTGGGAATGGCTACTTCTATTTTGCCGTTTGTCCAAATTTCATGGCTTCCCTTTCCCTGCCTTAAGAACCACCAACCTTTTTTTCTAATTTCTCTAAAAAATGCGCTGTACTTCATAGAACTATCGTTTATCAATTTAACACCACAAAGATATACATTTATATACTATTATGCAAATGTTTTATGAACTTTTTTTCACTTTTTTTATAAAAAAATCAGAGGTTTATTCCTCTGACTTTTTATTAAATTGTTCTATTTCAGCATCTGTAAGCTGTTTCCCGTTCCTCCATACTTCATAAGCCAGTCCGTTTTCTTTCATGTAGGACACCCACCGCCTTACAATAACATCCGAAAACCTCGTGTCCAGCTCAAAGCCCCTGCACGCTCTCCAATTCTGCTCACAAGCTATCAAAGTAGAGCCAGAACCTAAGAAGCCATCACCTACAATTTCACCTTGCCTGCTGGAATTCTTTATCAAATACCCCATTAAATCCAAAGGCTTCATCGTAGGATGGTCAGCATTTCGCTGTGGTTTGTCAAACCTTAAAATCGAACTTTGCTTTCTGTCCGTATACCAAGGATGAGCTCCTTCTGCATTCCAGCCATACACCAGAGAACGGTGTGTTTCTACCTCCGTAGGCTGTGTTTCTTCGCAGAAGATAACAGGTTCATGCTGCATATGATAGTCCAGCCTTCCTAATACAAATGAATTTTTTACCCAAACCAAAGTAGAGGAAATCTTATATCCTGCATCCAACATAGATTGTCTGAAATTGATAGCCTCCGAATCCGAATAAAACACATACGCAGGCGCACCGGCATGAGAAAAAACATAACTATTCACAAAGAAATCATATAAGAATCGATAAAAATTATCATTGCTCATCTTATCATTCTTGATTTTTAGTTTGTCTTTCGTTCCTCCTTGATAGTCTACATTATACGGTGGGTCGGTAAGTAATAGATTCAGTTTGTCATCGCCAAGTAACCTCGCCCAATTCTCTGAGTCAGTGGAGCTGGCGCACAAAAACCTATGCTTTATGTTTTTATCTTTAGAAACTAATTCGAATAAATCCCCCTCTACACTTTGCGTTTTTTCATGAAGTGAAGCGTCAAAATCGCCCTCTTCTTCAGGCGGAAGCACAGCGTTCTGCTTCAAAAATTCATCAAAATCGCCCATATCCATTCCGATACCTTCAAGGTCTAAATCTTGAAAGAATTCCTCTATTTTTTCCCAATCAAATTCACCATTATGGATATTACTTCGGAGCATGTATTCTTTGAATTCCTCCTCGGTAAGTTTTCGGTTTGGAATTCTTACATCGATATTGTCCTCACCACGCCCCAGCACAAACAATGCAGCTACTCTCTGGTGTCCTGCTATTAGTGTATTGTCCAGGTCAATGACTGGAATTTCTACCAAATTAAATTTCTCCAAGCTCTCTCGGAGCTTCTTCATATCGGCATCATTGATTTGTCTTGGATTAAAATCACAAGGCACTAACTCTTTTACTTTCCTCTGAACCGTATACCATTCCAAAGGAGCATGTATTTTATTTTCCATTATTCAAAAATTTTTCGCATTCCATGAGTTCGTTTTCTTTTTCTTGGAGCTGTTCCCGTTTGAGGTTCAGCGTGTGCAGTCGGCTCTTATACTCTGGGTCTTCGGGAGCAGGCAGGGAATTTTCCATTTTATTGATGGTCTGTTTTCTCCTTGTAATCAGCGCCCTAAGATTGTCCCGATGCTTATAAATTTCCAGCTCACTCATTCCCTCAAAATTGGTTTCAGCCTCCAAAGGCATTATTCTCTTATGCTCTCTGTAATGTTTCAGCACCTTTTGGCACTGGTCAAAATCAAGGAAACAGCGGTAAATTTTCATCTGAATTTCCAGGGCGGATTCTGTCTCCGTTTCAGAGATTTTGTTCAATTGCATTTTCAGAGAGCAGGCTTGCATCCATAAATCCCAGCGCCTGCGGTAGGCTGGATGAAGCTCTACCGGATAGTCTGAAATCAAATCATTAAAAACCTTCCGCTTCGGAGGTTCTGTTTTCGGATTTCCGCTCTCCTCCTTTAGAGGTTCTTTTGGTGTTTCCTGCGGGAGTATTGCTCCCAGCCTTTTATATTCATATTTGAGTTTGGCATAATTCTGCAAAGAAAAAATCTTCAAACTTTCTGCAATTCTGCTATTTCCACCCGCTGAAAGAAATTCCTCCAGAAGCTGCCTGTGTTTCTGTGCATTCATACTTTAAAAAAAGCCCTCACCTCAATAGTGAGAGCTTTCATTTTAAAAATAATAATTATAACATACAACCTGTCAAGCCTTTGCTTTCGGTTCTGGTTTGGCTTTCTTGCTTTCTGCTTTCTGCTTCTCGGCAAGAGCCTTTTCCAAAATATCAACATCAGACAAAATCTTTTGCGATTGTCTTAATGCTAAGATTTTTTTAAGGCGTTCTTCCGGCAGTGCTGCAAGTTCCCCCACAGCTTCTGGCGTGAAGACCAACCAGCTCGAACCATTCTCCAGACGCTCCAGAGCATCCTCCGGAACATCTGACACTACATAGCTTTCGCTGGAACTCATAATCCGTGTGCCAGCTTTCACTGTCAATATGAAATACTTCTTATCCATTACGGTGCTGGGTCTAAGCTGATTTCTCCTTTATACAAGAACAACTTCGTGTTTGCTGTTACTTTCACGGTTATTCCTGAGTTGTCATCAATCTTCTTACCTGTCGTTGCATCCGCAGACTCTATGTAAGCCCCAATATTGAGTGAACCGATTACAAAGATTTTACCTTCGGCATCTTTCACCGCATAGAGACAAGGCGTATTTTTGTAGGTATCAATGAAACCTAAGTTCTTTGGTTTAAAACCAGGAAGAAGCATTTCCAGCTCCGTTTTGGTCTTCTTATTTCCGGTATTTCCGGAAAGAGCCATTTTCAGCTCGTTTTCATCGACCTGCACATCGATGGATTTCCATGCTTTCCCTGTATTCAGAACGATACCTCCTGTCCCGATGGTAATCCTGCTTTCAAAATCATTCCCTGCGGTAGGCATTGCCATTGACTTGACAAATGCCACAGGAACATAATACAATTTGGTTGCAATTCCCGCAATAGTGTCTTCATTTGGACAATTTTCCAAATTCTCGTGCGGAGTATTATCAAAACATCCTGCCATAATTTTAAATTTTTTGAATTAAACTTGAATTTCCTGCCACCAGCTGAAGCAGAGCGTCTTCATCTTTGATGATTTCTTTCTGACTTCTGGATACACCATCTATTCTAATGAATTTCGGCGCTTCGTCCGTGAACTGGTATTTTTCCCCATTGAATGTGAATTTCTCACCAGGAACACTTTGCTGAGAAACAGGAGCGGCGCTTTGTAGTTCCGCTTCTCTTTCAACAATTGCAGCCTCACGAACTTCTACTGATGCTTCTCTTTCAGCAACCACAGCTTCTCTTTCGGCTAATGCTGTTTCCTTTTCCACCACTGCTGCTTCACGAGTTTCCGCTGTTGCCTCTTTTTCGGCAACCACAGCTTCTCTTTCGGCTAATGCTGTTTCCTTTCCCACCACAGCTGCTTCACGAGTTTCCACTGCTGCCTCTTTTTCGGCAACAGCGGTTTCTCTTTCTTCAACAGCTTTGATTTGAGCGACAACCTGCTCTTCTATCGGAAGATCCGGATTATCTACTTGATTTTTCTTCTTTTCTGACATATCTGCTCGTTTTTAGAATTTTTCTGATGGATAGAACAATTTGTTTTGGTCTGGGTTATTGAGACCTCTATTCTTAGAAGCATCTGCAGTATGCATGAATACCAGCTGATTAATTGCATAATCATATCCCAGACTAAATTCTCCGAGGAATTTCAATATTCTATCTTGAACCTGAACATCCGTGATGGTTGCCGGATTATCGATTTCGTCTATCAATCTCAACAAGTTACCATCCACTGTAGAGATGATGCTTCCCTGAGTAAGGTTCGGGATACCCACAATCGTTCTTTCGCCAAGGCGTGACTTGGTCGCATTGTTCAGGAATTTATTCTGCCCGAATCTATCCTCGTAAGCCAGCCTGTAGTTCTCCGCATCGGTGCTGTTCATAAAGAGAACCTTCACCTTTGATTTTACTTTATCCGGTAGAGCTCTCTCATAAGCGGTCACCTGATCTACGATATTCGCAGCTGTGATGGCATCACCAGGAATCAAGAACGCTGGATTGGTAGTATCCGCAAGGATTTTCTTGTGAATCTCGTTCAATCCATCCATAGAAGTTCCGAATTCAGGAGTAGCAGAGCCTTTCTTAGATGCATCATACTTCCCTGTGATGGAAAGAATATCTACATCATCTATGATTTTCTCTTTCAGCATTTCCAATGCCAATTTAGAGATGGATTTCTGCGGGAGGCCTTTACCCTCTTCATAATCCTGCTCATAGATTGTACCAAGGATTTCAGCTGGGTCTAACTGGAAATCTATTTTCTGATGGAAATTTTTCAAATCCTTATTCAGGAAAGTGATGTCTCCATAAGGTGTAAATTTCTTAGATTCAAAAATCTGCACCACATGTCCCATCAATGCCTGAACGGAAGGATAATGCCCTCTTACTTTCGTAATTGTTTTAGCATATTTGTTCAGCAGAATATCCTTGGATAAAACCGCTTCTCTGAACAATTTTGGTCTCAGTGCCACATAACGAATTACTTCGTTTTTAATTTGGTCTATTTTTAAAGTTTCGTTTGCCATAATCTGATTTTATAAATTCTTTATCAACTTGTTGTGTGAATCTTCAGGGTCTAAATACCCATCCTCCAAACCATTTGTCGGTTCTTCTTTTCCGTTGTTTTCCGGAAAATTGTGGCGGTTTTTAGCAGCCCCATACTCTTGGCATTTCTGCCCTAAAAGCACTATGCTTTCCTGCAAAGTACCCTTTGCCTCCAATCCTGCATGCTCCAACGCCTGCTCTACAGCATCCTGAAGTGCTGCCATGTTCTCCTTGCCAGCGGCAAGTTCTTCCTCCAATGCCTTGGTATCTTTTTCCTCCAATGCGGCATTGATTTTCTCTAATTCATCTTCTGAGAGCTTAGCAAAAGGTTTTCCCCCAAATAAATTGGAATGAAGAACCATTTCCGAAAGCCCAAGAAGCGCTACAATTCTTGAATATTTCATCGTTTAAAATTTTGATAATGCGTCTTCTAATGTTCCCAGCTCGTCTATCAAGCCGATTTCTAATGCCTGCTGCGGAGTGTATGTTTTACCTTTGAATACATGTCCGTCATCCTTCAGCTTCTCTCCGAAGTTGGCTTTCATCCTATCGATAAAATCCGCTGCCAAATATTGCAGGCGTTCTGTATATAAGGCTTCATTGCCTTTCATCAATTCTCTGAATTCCTGGTTCTTCTCCGTGGACTGCGGAGCATACAGCTCGTAAATCTTCGCTCCCCACTTTTCAAACATTGCTGAAAAATCCTGATACGAAAGCATCGTCCCGATAGATCCGATTAAATCCGCATGAGGATTTGCCATGTGATAATCACAGCCAGATGCAATATCCAACGCCGCCGAACACTGATATCCGCTCGTATAGGAAACCGTAGGAGTTTTAAGATTTTTGATAATAGAAGTAAGTTCTGCAGTGCCGGAAACCATTCCGCCGCCGGAATCTATATTGAGAACTATTCCAGAAATTTGGCTGTCTCGGTCTAAATACCGGAGCAGTTGCCCGTAGAACTGTGTCCCCAGTGTATACCAGGAAGAATACTTCACAATAGGTCCGATGATATTAACCACCACAGGGGTAGCATTGCCATCAGCTCCATCTACTTGCGCCTTGATACGGGACATATATCTCGTTTCAGGAGTACCTTGGTCAGGGCTTACAGAACGATTTTTTAAAAGAGTAAAATCCATCAGCAAAGAGGGGATGATACCTGAGAGGTATTCCTTATCAATTGCTAATGGCGTGTTTATAAGTGTATTATTGCCAAACATAATTCTATTTGTCTGGCAAACTTATCTTTAAGGATATGATTTATAAAGGACAGACAAACGGGATAACCTTGGTAGAGCCAGTAATGGAAATAGTCACTAAATCATTCCCCGAATCATTGTATTTCCGGTTGTCCAGAATGAAGATTCCCAGCGGTTCTGTGTGGTTTCCTAAAACGGTATAATCCATATTAGAATAAAACACCGCCACAAAGTCTTTATCATTCAGCAGGTTATTAAGTTTATTGATATTTTCCGGATCAACATTATAGCTGCTCAGAGAAATTTCTATGTCAAAAAAAGTATTTCCGCCCGTCGTTTTTCGTTTAATGAAGCGGTCAAAATCCTCAGGAATGATATTTTGAATTTCCAGAACGGCATCACCTGAGGGCTTTTTTTTCTGGAAATTATCTATATAACTCAGGTTTTCTGAGCGATAAATCTCTACTCGGCGGATTTCACGGAAAATATTGTCCGCTGCATTTTCTATTGTCTCCATATTTTCAGGCTTTTTTTTGAAAATTTAAATTTTGTCCATTCGTTCCATTATGGCTTCCTTCTTTCGGGTAAAATCTCGAATCAGGGTTGAATAATAGGATTTAGCATCCTCCACAATGCCGTAGAAGTCCAGTGCATTTTCTATACTTGTTTTATAATCAATGCCATAGTATTGTTTGTTCATGATTGCCTGCTCGTAGATGGAATCCCTGAAGATATTTTCCACCGCTTTTTGAATAAGCGATTCATGATTTTTTTCAAGGAAAATGCCGTGCTTTTCGCTGAAAGAAATCCGGATGCCTATTTTATATGTTTCGGCTAATTCCTCCGTTTTCTTAGTCTGCCGGAAATCTCCGTAAGACTTTTTGTGGAGCAGGGAGGTTATTAAAATTCCGAACCATTCGTTCTGCGTCGGATGATATTCTTCGCCAAATTTGGCGGTCAAGAATTTTTTTATCGGTTTCGATACAGGCAAGTGAATCGTAAGCAACATATTTTTAAATATTTACCAGCAAATCTAATATTCCTGAACTATATTTTGAAACGACCTTTCACTTTTTTTCTAAATCTTTTTATTCTGAAATTTCCTAAAAAGTAGGAAAAAAGTTGTAAGAATTGTAAGGATTTTATAAGTGCTTATTTTTCAAATATTTATACCTTACTTAGAATTGTAAGAATCCCCTACAAGAGCAAAATTCATTTTGTAAGGCAGTTTTTCCCTTACAATTTTTTTGTAAGGATTATCCATTCCTTACAAAATAAAAATAAAAGTTGTAAGGCTATAAATCCCGACAAACAGACTGCTCGGATAATTCCTTACAATCCTTACAACTTTTTTATAACTTTTGGGGGTGGCAGGGGGTGATTAAATCCGCCCACGGTATGAGTATGGAGCAGCGGGGGTAATCAAAAGAAAAATCCGCCCAAAATTTGAGCGGATTGCAATGAAATAACCAATAACCTGACTGATTAGAAGTCGGCTTTTTCTGGTGCAGGAGGCGTTACAGGAGCAGGAGCCGTCGGCTTATTCTCTGCCAATTTGATTACCTCGAAATTAAACGCAGAAAGGTTCTGGGCGTGTCCCTTTGTTCCATCACCTTTGTCGTAAAATCCTCCATCAATGCTGAAGAAAACTTTTACTCTACTGCCATCAGGAATTGCAGCTAACTTTTCAATACCGGCGTTCTTAACCTGCATTTTGAGGAAATTCTCACGATTAGTCTGGGTGTAATTGTCAAAGTAAGAGGCGTCCAGTATGAATTTCTGAACACGGAATGTTTCTGTTTTCTGCTCTGCAGCCTCTCTTTTATAAATATTTCCAATAATATCCATATGATTAAATTTTAAATGTTTACTTAAATTACTATCCATCCTTTGTGCTGAAATACAGAAGTTTTTACTACTTCTCCGTTTTCTCCAGCTTTTTCCACTGAAACTCTTTCACTGAAAGAATAGAGAGGTTGTACTCCTTTTTCTTTTAGTGTTTTTTCAAGCTCAGACATTAAATAGGGAGCACCTCCTATCATAGCGTGAGTTGCTTTATGAGTTAAGGCTATCCCAGTGATAAGTTGAGCTCTCCTTTCAATGTCTTTTTTTGTGGGCAAAACATTAAATGTTAGAGCGTCTTTTAGAACACTATCTATTGGTAAATCAAAAACACCTGCTTCTAACTGTTCAGCGCTTGCTTGGTGCTGAGTCAAATTTATAATTCGCATATTTTAAAATTTTAATTATTAATACTTACTTTATCTACTACTTCACCATAAAAGTTTATCTTCTCAGCGGAACCTTTTATGAGAAACATTTGCGCAAACCTTCCATCAATCTTTCCCTGTCCTGATGTAAATGCAATGTATACAGCATCATCAGACAACCTCCAAAAACATCTACCTCTCCCAAAGGTGCAATAATTCTCTAATAGTATCATATTAGGGTTCATTTCTAAAGCTACTTGTTTAGCTTTTACTTTTAAGCGAAATAATATTTGTTTAACTGCCATATTTCTAAATTATAATAGTTAATAAATCAATTTCCCGAAGTAAAATGCCAGGATACTCCCTGTCATTGCTCCAAGGGAATAAATAATTCTATCCAGCTCACTGCCAAAGGCAATTTTCTTCACATTGTGCGACCATACAAAGCTAATAAGGAAGCCACATGCAAGGATTCCGAATAGGAATTCTCTCGTTATGAAATAAGTATTCAGCACAACCAGGAATACCTGGGTAAACCCCGTTGTAAATAATTTTATTCTGTCCATATTTTATTTTTTCTCTCTTACTTTTATTACTTGTCTTACCAGTTTGTCATCTATAAAAACATAGTCGTCCTTGGGCGGTTTGAAGAGTTCTATTCTTTCCGAATTCTCTCTTTCCCACCGCTCTAAATCATTGTAATTGCTCGGCGCTTCCTGAAAAATCCGAACCGCTTTTTCCCACTGCAGAGTTTCATCCCAGCAGATAAGTCCAGATTTCCACGCTCCGCAATAAGTAATCATTACACATCTTGAAGTCTTTAGACTTTTTACAGTGATAACATCCATATTCATGAATATGCACTGAAATGATAAGTAACCAAACTGCTCTCTCAGCATTTGTTTGGTTAAAGGATATTCCATTTCTATCATAATATTTATCTTTTAAAAAAATAGTTCGTCTGGTTCGTTTTCCTCGGTGCTCTCTTTTGGAACTTGGATAAAGAAATGCTCCTCGGTTTTACTATCTGTCCATTTCATAATTCTTTGCCCTGCTTTATCAGTCAGCTGATCTTTTGGATTAAATATGTATCCTTTCAGCTCGCAGAACTGCTTTAGTTTATTCTTGAAAGAAGTCGCCGAAATCTGTTTCATGGAATGGTTATAGTTTTTCAGATTTTCATACATCACTCTTCTACATACAGCCTGGTTAATATTCTCATCTTTGAAATAATCTTCAGCCCATTCAAAGAATACAATTCCAATTTCAGCCAATAGGTTTCTCTTTCTAATGTTCCCTTCTGGCGCTCCTATCTTTTCATTTGTAGAAAGGTAGAACTGCAGGCACTGCATAGCGAAGTTTAGGAACAAATTCCACTGCTTTTCATCCCAGTCAGTGAAAAATCTATTGTTAAAATCATGCATCGGATTTCGCTCTGTAAAACCTTCTATTTCGCCATGATACCAATTCCCGAACGACATGAATAAAATCCTCCCTCTGGTGGAGCTGTCCAGCCCATAAGGCGCATAGTTGGTGGAAATACAGAATTTCGGAGACAAGTAGAACGGAATCAAATAGGCGTTCTGGTTCTTCGGGTTTACATTCAAGTCTCCAGTAATATCCGTGAATAACTGCTGAAACTGGAATCTCTTATCCGCATCATCGAACAGCACATAGTCGGTCTGTTCCGTTATCCCATCATACAAGAAGTCGCTCTCCAGCAGTCCCTTTTTTCTCGCTCCTAAATACTTGGAGTTCATGAACAATCTCAAAGCATGGCTGGAAAAAATAGACTTTCCTGTTCGCCCGTGGGACTCGTTATCATCTACCACTTCGTTGTCCATGATATAAAGACACCAAGCCTTAGCAGGGTCTTTGTATCGGTGGAGCATATACCCGAAAGAATACACCTTGTTAATAAAATGCAATTCTTGTTCGTAGATCTGATCCTCTGAAAGCGTTTCTTTATTGATGATAAATTTGTTTTCATCCAAATAGTCATCATATTCAGATGGCTTCAAGTCTTTCAGTTCCTCTTTCCAATGAACCCTGCAGGTGTTGATAAAGTAGTTCATAAAGTCGCAGTCACTTCTTACAATATCCAACTTCCAGTTGTTATTCTCATCTTTTTTAATGTTGAAAAACGGCTCTTCTATATTCAGTTTAGAAGTGTTCAGAGTCGTTCTGGTCTGGCGGAAAATGATTTCGTTCAAAATATCGTCCTCCATTACATAACGGCTGTAGCCTTTATCTATCCTCTCGATTTTATCCTTGCTAACTTCCCAAATGAATTTGTCAAAGAAGAAAAACTGAGAAGTAGGAGTAAAGTCTGTAAAATCAAACTCCTTGCTCTCCAGGTTCTGAAGTTTTTTCTCCGAAACCGCCTCCGAGCCTATTACCATGTTCAGCAGTTCATCGGGAAAAAGCCGAAGCCCTTTTTCTTTTTGTTTTTCGTCCAAAAACTTATTGAAAAAGTCTTTGATTTCCTGCGAAGAAACCTCCCGAAGAATGTGCTTGTTCTGCTGAACAAAATAGTAACCATCCTTTCTGGTGGCGTCTTTTATTCTGAAAAATCCGTTCAGCTTCAAAAAATTGAACGCGTTTTTGTAGTTCACGCTGTAGGTTGGCGTGTGGTCTATTTTCTTCCCTTCTTTATTCGTTCTCCATTTTTCAATCCAAAACTTAGCAGGTCTGGCAAGTTCCAGAAACCTTTTCACTTTTGCTCGAAGCTCTTTTTGCTCTTTGTCCTCAAATGCAGCTTCAGATTTCATGAAGTCGGTAAAATCCTTTTTAGGGTTACCTCTAAAATCTTTGGATTTGGTAAGGCTTTCTGGGAGCCACGCAGTCTTGATATCCATATGCTCCAAAGCCAGTTTCTTCCCAGCCTCGAAGCCTGTAGGGTCAAGGTCTGGAACATTGATAACCTCAAATGCATACTTGAAAAGCATCGCAATTTGAGCCTCGGTAATATCCGCTGTTTCGGAATTAAACCAAACCACAGTTTCGCCCGTAGAAGCCATATTGAGAGAATCTCTGTCGCCAGAGCAGATGATAATTCGTTCTAATTTTTTCACTTTGGCTGGTGCAGATTCCTCCTCATCATCGTAGGACTCCTCTACTTCCTGCTGGAGTTTGTTGTAAATAGACTTTACATTCTCCAGCCCAAAAATGTGCTGCGATGGCTTCTTTCCAAGGTAAGAAAATCGGTATTTCTTATCTGCTGATTTCGGCTTATAGATTTTCAGCCAAACTCTTTCCTCTTCGGGTTCTTCTACTACTATATTTTTGTTTTCGCCCTCCAGGTGGATTTTCTTCTTTCCGCCTCCTGCTTTTACGATAAAGGCAAAAACAGGATAGGTTTCGGAACTCTCCACCGTGTAGACATTGCAGAATTCTTTTTGGGTGTTTTCTTCTTTTTTGAGCCAAGAATAAGACTTCAAGGAATAAAGCCCATACCTTCTGCACACTTCCTCCGTCATCAGCGGTCCAAGAACCTCCAGCTCGTAAGGTGTAAAATCTTTGGTTTCGTAGCAAAATCCCTCCTCATTGAGCTTTCCCTCGAACTCGGAAAACTTGCATACATTTATATTTTTAGGTTTAGTTTTATTCTCGTCCAAAATCCCCAATTCTCTACCCAGCTGCAAAAGAGCTTCAAAATAAGTAAGCCCCATTTCGTGGGCGTAAATGTGGATTCCGTTTCGGCTTTCGGCATAGAAACCTCCCGTGTCTCCCCAATCTTTCACGAAATAAATCCCGTCCTTCTTGGAAAGATTAGCAGACTCTGTTCCCTCGTGCCGTATTTTAAAATGCTTGTTCAGCCGAACTTGAGGCAAAAACCTCTGTATCAGATCCAGACCGCCGTTAGTCGCCTGGAATATATCTTGTTGATTTATTGGAAAATTCATTGCGTTTAAATAAAAAACCAACTGGCGGGCTTATGCCAAAGCCAGCTGGAAAACTTAAAATTTAATTTATAAAATGAAAAAAATGTTCTTCTACGCCTCTATTCTGTAGTGCATATCCTGCACCAAGCCTATAAGTGCCTGTGTGAAATTCTCCCCCTGCCCGAAGAAGCATCTTCGCTTGTCCAGACCGAAGTAGATTTTGAAACCTTTGCCCTGCTGAATAGTATTGAGCTGAATGTGTTTGGGCTGCATGAGTTCGCAGAACTGCTGAAACTCCTCGAAAGAATAATCTCTGAACTGAAAAGTAATTGCATTGGCTCCGTGTCGTGGAGTCGCCGTTAGCATCAAGGTACTGTTGTTCCCTTGGGCTAAATTTCCTACTGATTGTCGCATTAGTAAAAAATTTAGATTTATTAAATAAAGAAAGCGTTGCTTTCCCTGATTTGCGACAATCACTCACGGCAGTGCCATAAGAATAGGTACTTACAACGCCTAAGCGTTTGTTTAATTCAGTATAAATTCTATGATTTACACTGCCGTTAAATAATTGTCGCAGTGCAAATGTAGTAAATATTTTGATATGGGCAAGGGGTTTCATAACTAATCTTTATTTTCCTATTTATTGTTTTATAAATTCTCTCCTGGTTTGATGACATTGCATTCTTCTTTCAGAAATCCCAGCTGTATCATCCTATTACGATACCAAGTGGTGTTATTCTGCAATTCATCTTTGATGAGCTGGTTCAGTTCCGCCTTGCAGATAAATTTTCGCTTGGCAAAAATCCGTTTGCAAAAAGACTTATAAAAAGCTGTTTTTCGGACTGGTTTCTGTTCATCTGGTTTTTCCAGAACCACCTCTGAAACAGAACTCAATGCTGGTTTCTTTTTGTCGTTTTTCAGCACCCAGGTAAATTTATTTCTTCGTTCGTATAGCGTATTCATGATTCTACAATTTTCATTATACTTTTCTGATGTTCCAGCGCCTCATTAAGTTTGCAGCTGATTTTAAGGTTATTTTTTCTTAAATAATCTACCACCGTAGGAGGAGGAGTTGGCTTGATAAAACTCTCCACGAAAGCTTTTAGCTTGGGATTTTTAATTCTACTTTTCATGCGAATATTTCAGTTTGAACAACAAAAGAAAATTTATCAAGAAGCAGAACAACTGTAGATTTCTCACTCAGTTCAGCTGAACCATATATGGTTTTTTCTGATGTGGAAATTTTCACTCCTTTTTTTCTCAGCCTGTAGCAGGCGTTATACTGTTGTCTTTTGGTGCTTGTCATGATTGCCTTTGTTTTCACGAATTCTACATTCAGTAACATATGAGGATGCAGCCTGTATCAA